>Ga0335075_10002068_pt1 | contig 32636 bp, 25 predicted proteins | sample Lox_Sample_24_FD_206723 | JGI IMG/M metagenome (GOLD analysis project Ga0335075, IMG submission 206723) | Soil microbial communities from Loxahatchee National Wildlife Refuge, Florida, United States - Lox_Sample_2.4 | ecosystem: Environmental > Terrestrial > Soil > Wetlands | place: USA...
CGCATAAAACTGCGGGTAGGGATAAGACTGCGATGTATTGCAATCCATGTCGGCGTCGTACGCGCCCATGATGCAGAAATACGGGCCGACGGCGTTGAAGTACGCAAGGCGACTCGGACCTGCGGAGGCACCGCTATACACCGTGTTAAGGAAATCCGTCACCGCCAGGCTGTTCCACAAAGGCGCGTAAGTGTTGTTGTTGCGGCAACAGTCGACCGCGTAGGCCCAGTTGTCGTTATATTCGGTGAGATAGATCGGAGTCGATGCGGCGTTAGGCTGGTTCCCGGCGCGCACAAGTGACTGGATCATCTCGTAGTAGTGAGCCAGCCCCTGTGTGCTGGACTGGGTTATCGCATATAAAGAAGACCATCCCATCCCGGCGTCGATATTGCTTTGGCCCGTGATGTACAGGTGGAAGCTGACGAAATCTACATACGGTGCGGTCGAGGAGTTATTGAGCAGCGCCGGGAGCCAGGTAGAAGCCAGCGACATCACTGAGATTACAGGTCCGCCGGTGCTGATCGTTTGTCCATCCGCCTTTGCCTGGGCGTGCATCGCCGAAGCAGCGGCAGCGAACATTGAAACATAGGTGTTAAGCCGGGTAGTTGCATCGCTGATGCATAGCGACGTCGCAAGTTCCGGCTCATTCCAGATCTCGTATTCCTGCAGCAGACCGGGATACTTCTGATCTACATTGGCCACAACAGATGCCGCCATTTCACCCCATGTCGCAATATTGGAGGGTGCATCGCATGGGTTCGATCCGAGAGAAGGCGGTGTGTCAAGGATCACGGCGATTGGATGAAGGCCCGCAGCGCTTATGTTCTTTAACTGCGCATCCAGGATGCTGAAGTTTGGGGTGGAGGTAGCGTAAATTTGCTGAAGGGGAATCCAGAAGCGTGTTCCGGTGAGTCCCGCTGACGTCAACGTGCTGAGCGGGCCTTGCGCGGTTACATCAACGCCGGCTCCGCCTACGGCGAATAGTCCACTCGGCACTGCCGGAGTTGAGCCACTCCGGCTGCCGAAGTTAGCGGTTACAGTTTGCGATTGTCCTGAAGTGGCGTTCCCCAGCAACGCGACGATGACGGCGAGCCCTGCCACACAAGTGGGCAGGGCTCTGTGACGTAATGACACAGACATAATTCTCCTGAAGTCGGCAAAAAAATGGTGAATCAATGGAACGGTACAGGCTGGGAAAGGCACAAATATTCAGCGACGCCGGGTCCGGGTCGTGAGTGATTATTATTAGGTGATTTCGTCACATACTACCATTTCGAACTAAACCGTCAAGAAAAAATTCGTGAATAAAACCAAAGTTTTTTAGCTATGTAATCCATGCACGAGTCAGGAAAAGATTTCGTAGATAGATTGCAAATATTTCCCAATTTGTGCTTGACACTGATACAGATTTGGTGCAAGAGAATGGCTAACCCAAAGGTATAGTAGTACCCGTAAGGGCTTGATCCGCGAGGGCTGCAATGAAGTTGGCGAGGGTTGTTGGCCATTACCCACAGCTACGTTGATTCTTCGCCTCAGGCAGATAGGTCAGCCCGCCAGTCCCCTTGTGGACCAGAGGGCTACAGCATTCGAAGCTCGTCGTGCCCCGCGTTAAGATGAGCAATTTTCCTCGCGGCCTTCCTCGTATTATGAGAAACAGCGGCGGGCTCAACCGTCGAGCGTCGTCCTGCCGCTAACCAGTCTTTCGGCTCCAGGTACTTTTCAGCGTGATCGGGTAGTTGTCCTCTTCGATTCTTAACTTCCTCAAAGAGTGTCCCACTCACCTTGAGTCATACCGATCGTCTATTGCCGCCTACGCAAGGCTGGTACGCTCGTCACTGCATCAGCCTTACAATTGCACTGCTCAAGTTAGGACGAACACATGACATTGCTTCTGCTTTGTTTGCTGATTGGCGTAGTAGCTGGGCTCCGAGCGCTCGCACCTCTAGCCGCGGTCTGCTGGGGTGCATACCTCGGCTGGTTACACTTTTCCGGAACCAGCCTCAGTTTCATCGATCACACCGCGACACTGTTGATTTTCACGCTGCTGGCGATCGGAGAAATCTTCAGCGACAAGCTGCCGAAAACGCCCGCCCGTACGGCGGCGCCCGCGCTTATCGCCCGCATTCTGTCCGGTGCGTGCTGCGCTGCCGCTCTGGCCGTCAGCGCCGGGAGTGGTCTGGTCGGACCCATCATCGCTGGCATTGTCGGCGCTCTGGTCGGAACCTATGGCGGCTACAACATCCGCCACTCCCTGGTGACGAAGGCAAATATCCCCGACTTCGCCGTGGCCTTCGCAGAAGATGTGATCGCAATCGTGGGTGGTTTATTAATCGTCTCGCGTCTCTGACAGCGATCCGCCAACGCCTTTCGCCGCGGATGATTGGCCGACAATTTTCCTCCGCTTGGTATAATGAAGATAGAAGGAAGAAAGCCCGGCACTTGTGCCGGGCTTTTTCACGTCTGTAAGTTACAGGCGCGATCTGCTGTGTAATCTATGACCTGCCTGTAAGTCATTCGGTATGAATGAACTTCTGGTCTCGAAGCGCCTTAGCGCGAGGACTAGGCTGGAAAGCTAACTTGTTTAGAATCAGAACTATTAGTATAACCCGCATGTTTTCAGATCTTTACCTCGCAGTGTCCGGTAACTCGTTCCGTATGAATCGGTTGCAAACCATAGAGGAAACGTGGGGGGAGGGGTCCCTTGCTGCGGCTTCACTCGGTAACCGGTAACTCGATGTGCGAATCGACATAAATCCGCTCCTCGGCAGACTTGTAGTCGCTCGGGGTCGCTCTCATGATATTCGGCACAAAGGTCTGAGGATTGCGGTCGTAGAGCGGAAACCAGCTGCTCTGCACCTGCACCATGATGCGGTGACCCTTAAGGAAGACATGGTCGGCGCCGTGCAGGCTGTACCTGTACTCCTCAATCTTGTTGGCAGGGATCGCTTCCGGATGTTCGTAGCTCTCGCGATAGCGCCCACGGAAGATCTCGTCCACAATCATGAGCTCGTGGCCGGACATCTTGCCCAACGTTGGATCGGAAGGATAGACGTCGATCAGCTTCACCACCCAGTCGCCATCGGTGCCTGACGTTGCCGCGTGCAGATCGGCGACGACATCCCCGGTGACGGTCAGGTCATGATCGAGAACCGCCGTCGTCCACGTGGCGACATCCTTGCGATGACTATAGGGGGTCTGGTCCTCGACCAGCCACGTATACCATCCGGATCCCCCCGGCGCGTAAGTGGCCTCAATCGGCCTCTTGCGGTAGTCCACCGGATTCGCCGGATCGGAAACGTACTTGGTGAAGGCGTCATCAGTTGCAGGCTTGTCAAAACTGAGTGTCCCATTCGGTCCGAGATACAGATTGCGCTCGGTCACGTTCTTCGGCGGCCAATGTCTGTAACGCATCCACCGGTTCGTACCCGTCTGAAAAGACGCCGTGTCCTCCAGGTTGAAGCCGGGCTCGTCCTTGAGATAGTGCGCAAAAAACGGCGCCTCAATCTGCTGGCGAAACTGGTCTCCGGTAGCTGCGCCAAAATCCACAATGCCGAGGTGGCGTGTCGTGCGCGCCCACTCTCCGTGATTCCACGGCCCAAGGACGAGGAAGACTTCATGCTCCGAATCGTGCGGCTCGAGTGCCGCATACTCGGCCTGCGGTCCCCACATATCTTCCTGATCCCACCAGCCTCCCACCTCCAGCGTAGGAACGGTCACCCGGGTGAGGTGGGACTGAACGGCCCGTGATCGCCAGAATTCGTCATAGAGAGGATGATCGAGAAACGCGCGCCAGGTAGGCAGATCGCTGGTGCCGGACTTCTTGCCCGCGGCAGCGAAGGAGCCTGCATTGAGGAAATAGGTGTAAGCATCCTCGTTCAGGTTGGTAAAAGTCGCCTCCTTGGTGGACTCCATCCCGAGCACATAGTCGTAGCCGTAGGTCTGCCGAAACGCGCCGTTGTGGAAGAAGTCGTCCCCGATCCAAACATCGGTCATCGGCGCCTGCGGTGAAATCGCCTTGACGGCTGGGTGGGGGTCGATGCCCGCCTCGGCAGCGAGAAACCCGGGATACGACACACCGACTACTCCGACGCGACCGTTGTTGTCAGGAATGTTCTTGATGAGCCACGCGACGGTGTCATACGTGTCGGTACTCTCATCGATCTGTTTCGGATCAGCCGACCCGGGATCATGGTGTGCCGCGATCGGCCGCATCATTACAAACTGGCCCTCAGACTTGTAGCGCCCGCGGATGTCCTCCATTACGAAGATGTAGCCGCTCTGAGCCAGCTCCGTATAGCGTGAGTTGATGAAATCCGAATCGGATTCGTATACGCCGTAGGGTGTCCGCTGCATGATAAACGGCAAAGACCCGGTGGCATCTGTAGGGCGGAGGATGATGGCGTGCAGCTTCACTGCGTCGCGCATAGGAATCATCACTTCCTGCCGGCTATAGGGGCGGAAACGATTGTGCACTGGCTGATCGTTGACTCGCTCGTAGAACACCTCCGAGGAGCCTGCCTTGCGTCGCATGCCCGTGACCTTGCCCGCATTAGTTATGAACTCCAAATGCAGAGGAGTCTCTTTGAGGGTGAAAGTGGAGTCTGATTCGGTGACCAACTCCTGATGCGGTGAGCGTGCAGATTCGATCGCGAGATGATCGCCATCTCGAAATACGGAGAGGACAATCTCCGGCTCGTTTGCATTACGATATTGTCCGACGTAGCGATCGAGGGTGGAAGTATCCGGGTGAGAGGATCCGGTGCTTTGCGCGTAGGCGATAGGGAGCGCCCCAAGGAGAAGAGCCAGGAAGGCGGGGAGAGATACGAGCCGGCGAAACATTCAGAAGAGGTCTCCTTGTTGGAAGACACTAGTTTATCTGGAACGTCCACAAGTCAGCAGATTAACGGTAGGTTGGTGATGTCGCGGAGGAAGATTTGTAGCGGCGGGAGGCGAAGGCTGATTTGAAAATCGGCTTGTCTTCTGTGCAAGTACAAGGCCTCGAGAGAGAAAACGAGCATTAGAACTGACGTAAGTCGGTTAGACGCTGATGGTCTCCATGCCTGCTTTTGATGCTTTATCAATCGAACTATCTACTTCTTCCTGGAGTTAGCCGCTCCAGCTTTGCAGGCTATACAAAGCTCGCCTGTGATGCCCTTTCCCTCTTCAACAGTGAAGATGCGGTCGAGCGACGGCAGCTTGAGCTTCTCTATAGCCCCACTCGGCCAATGAATTTCCACTTGATCCACTGTTGTGGCATCGCCCAGGCCGAAGTGCACCCGCTGGTCGTTGGAAGACATATAGCTGCCACCGCTGATTACATCTCCACGCTGGCGAATCCCGTTAGAAGTGAGGTAGACCGTTGCGCCAACAGCGTCACGCGGGCTCTTCGGGCCGCCTACAAGCTTGAACTCGACCCAGTGGTGGTTGTCAGCGTTGACGTTGCGGAGCAGTACGGGCGCGCTGTCAAGCGAATTGATGACCACGTCAATCTTGCCGTCATTGAACAGGTCGCCAAAAGCCGCTCCTCTGCCAGGAGTGACTACTGCCAGCCCTGTACCCTTAACCGGCGGAACAAGCTCGAAGTTTTTGCCTGCGAGGTTGCGGAATAGCAGCGGCCTCTCCGCAAAGCTCGTGCCCCAATCCTGCTTGTCGACTGCAGGATAGACGTGACCATTGACCATCATGATGTCTTTCCATCCATCGTTGTCGTAGTCAATAAATCCGATGCCCCACCCGAGAAATGGAATAGTGTCCTGTGCAACCCCGAGATGGTAGCTGACGTCGCTGAAGTTGGCGTCGCCGTCGTTGTGGTAGAGAACCTTGTAGTCATCGGAGAAAGTAGTGGTCATCAGATCAAGGCGGCCATTGTTTTCATAGTCGCCAATCGCCAGCCCCATGGAGGCCGTCTCGCGGCCATCTTGATTCAGTGCAAATCCCGAGGCGTAGCTATCATCTTCAAACGTCCCGTTGCCCTTGTTGATGTAGAGATAGTTAGGCGTTGAATCATCGGCAACCACCAGGTCAACCTTACCGTCGTTGTTGATGTCCGCAAAGATTCCGGTGAATCCGTAGTAATGATTGGGATCGTTAACCCCAGCCTTCACACTCACGTCCGTAAACGTGCCATCCCCATTATTGTGAAAGAGGTGGTCGGGTTCGCCCTGCAATCCCCTCGGACCACACATAACGCTCACACCGCGAAAATTACAGAAGCTGTAGGCCACTGCTTTGGATCCCGGAATTGGAGGGTTAGCCATATCGTAATGCAAGTAGCCAGGCACGAAGAGATCCAGACGGCCATCGCCGTCGTAGTCTCCGAAAGTGGCCCCGGTGGACCAATTGCCGAGTGATACTCCCGCCTTTTCGGCAACATCAGTAAAAGTGCCGTCATGATTGTTGTGATACAACCGGTTCTTTCCGTAGTTACCGACGAAAATATCTGGCCATCCGTCGTTGTCGTAATCGCCGATGGCCACACCGAAGCCCCAGCGATCGTTCGTGACTCCGGCTTTTGCCGCGACATTGGTAAAAGTGCCGTCATGATTGTTGTGAAACAGCGCCGCGTGAGGTGGCGTCGTTTTTCCGCTGAGGGCGTCGTAGGTGGAACCATTGACCAGATAAATGTCGAGCCAACCGTCGTTGTCGTAGTCGATTAGGCCGACTCCGGAACCGTTTGCTTCGATTATGAACTGTTTATCGGGAGTACCCATCGTGTGATGCCACGTCGCAAGACCGGACTTTTGCGTGATGTCCTCGAACACGATAGGACCGGATTCAACGAACCCCCCAGCCGTGATCGGACGATTCTCGGCGTCGTGAATTGCCGGATGGGCGCCCGCCGTGGAGTTCCCACCGGCGGTGGATTGGGTTGAAGGTGCCGGAGACTGTGACAGTAACCAGAGCGGCCACCCAAACAGGAAGAGGCCCATGAAAATCAGTCGCCGGGCCGGAAAAATCAATGCTGTCAAGAATGCCGGCTCACGCTGTTTCTTTTGATGACAGGGCACACGAAATCCCGTTCGGCCGTTGTCGATCCCTTTCCGGGAATTTTGGCGCCAAATGAACGAAACCGCGCTAAGCGGCACGATGAATGAAGGCACAGCAACCCAATAATATTTGAAATCGGTTACAATCGTCACCTGTGGATTTTGATCCTCGGGTTGAAACGTAGATCGTATGTCGGATAGGTCAACGAAATCCTTCTGACTTAGTTCGGAATTCGAGTATAACGATTCCAACAGTTCATATCATCGGCTGCCAATTCCGATAGCGATGGTGGTCGAAAGATGAGGCACCCTCCTCCCCCCAAATAGCAGGTCTATGAACATCAAGGAAGTTGCGCGGCTCGCCAAGGTTTCAACAGCGACTGTCTCCCGGACGATTAACGGCTCAGACAAGGTGACTGCTGAGACTGCGGGGCGTGTTCGCCAAGCAATCGACACGCTTAAGTTTTATCCCAATACAAACGCTCGCGCGCTCGGTTCTGGCCGGAGCAGTCTATATGGTCTGATCATCTCTGACATTACTAACCCGTTCTTCCCTGAGTTGGTCAAGAGCTTCGAGGACGTCGCGGTCCAGTTTGGACAGGAAGTGCTCGTCGCCAACACGAATTACGATCCGCACCGGATGGAAGTGTGCGTTAGCCGCATGCTGCAGCGCAAGGTCGATGGCGTGGCCATCATGACCTCGGAAATGGAGGAACATCTCGTCGATGAGATGAGCAGCCGCCGGATTCCGCTGGTTTTTCTCGACACAGGGACGCCCCAAAAGGGAATAAGCAATATCGCCATTGATTATGCTAGTGGAATCGATGCTGCAGTCGGCCACCTTACCTCGCTCGGGCATACGGCAATCGGTTTCATCAGCGGACCGATGGATTTGACTTCGGCCCGCGTTCGCCGCCGGGCATTTGTGAATAGTTTGAAGCGCAAGGGCTTGAATCTCAACCGTGACTTTGTCGAAGAAGGCAATCATCGCATGGACGGCGGTCACGAAGCTATGGCCCGGTTGCTAGAGAAACCCGTGCGTCCAACTGCCGTACTGACCTCGAACGACATGACGGCGATTGGCGCGATGGGAGCTATTTTCGAGAGGGGTCTGAAGGTTCCGCACGATATATCCCTCATCGGATTTGACGACATCGATCTCAGCGCCTTCACCCAGCCTGGTCTGACAACGGTACGGCTGTCGCGCAAGGAGATCGCCAAAGTAGCTTTCCGCGCTCTCTACAGCGCGAAAGACAACTCTGCCGCCAAGGGTGCTGAGTTCACGATTCAGCCAACTCTGATCGAGCGTAAGTCGACCGGGCCGGTGCCACCAAACGGAATGCGAAAAATCTGACGTGCCTCGTCCCGGGACTGGAGCTATTCGATTCTTTCGTGACGGTAACCGGCGTCCGTCAACATCTGACCAATCTCGGTAATATGCGTGTTTCCGCGGGTTTCAAGTGTGACATCGATGACCGTGTCTCCGAGATTCACTCCATAATGAGCACGATCGTGCGAGGTCTGAACTATGTTCGCACGAGCCTCCGCGATGATATGCGTCAACGAATGGAGGGAGCCCGGTCGATCGGTGAGGTGGATGCGTAAGCGGGTGCGTCGGCCATCCTTCACCAGGCCGCGCTCGATGATCCTTGCGAGTAGACTAACGTCGATATTCCCGCCGCACACGAGAACGGCAGTGCGGTGGCCGTTGAGCTTCGTTTTGTGCTGCAGGAGCGCAGCCAGAGCTACAGCGCCGGCACCCTCCGCAAGTGTCTTTTCCTGCTCAAGCAGGATGAGAATAGCATTCGCAATTTCTTCCTCGTCGACAGTGACCATTTCGTCGACGTAACGCTGAACCAGGGGAAGCGTCTGTTCCCCGACCCGCCGAACAGCAATCCCGTCGGCGATCGTGGCCTCGGCGGCAACGGTAACAGGCTGGCCGGCTTCCACAGCTCGGAGCATCGAGGGCAGACGCTCGGTTTGCACACCGATAACGCGGACTCGCGAATTCACTTCTTTGATCGCGCAGGCCAGACCACCGATCAGTCCGCCTCCACCGATCGGAACCACGACAGCTTCAAGGCCAGGAATCTGGTCGAGCAATTCCAGACCGATGGTTCCTTGGCCCGCGATAACGGCGTTGTCATCAAAGGGATGAAGGAAAGTCAGACCTTGCTCCTCTCCCAGCCGTACTGCTTCGGCACATGCTTCATCGTAGTTGGTGCCATGCAATACCACTTCTGCCCCGAAGTTCATCGTGGCAGATACCTTCACCAGTGGAGTCATCAATGGCATGACTATCCGCGAGCGGATTCCGCGCTGCGTCGCATGATAGCCGACGGCCTGCGCATGGTTTCCGGCGCTGGCGGCAATGACGCCGTGCTGCTTCTCGCTCTCGCCCAGGGAGAGAATCTTGTTCAAAGCTCCACGTTCCTTAAAAGCTCCGGTGCGCTGCAGGTTATCGAGTTTAAGAAAGACATCCTGTCCGGTCATCGCGGAGAGTTGATCGGAGTGTGGTGCGGGGGAGCAATAGATGAAGTCGCGAATGCGGCGATGTGCGGCTTGAACATCCTGGAGGGTCACAGCCATCGAAATTCTTCTCCTGAAAAGTGAAAAGCCACCAGCCGCTTGAGCGGTGGTGGCCTGATTTCTCGATCCCGTTCGCCAGCCTCCCGCTCCTATGGAGAGGGAATAATAATGATGCTTCCAATCAACCGGCCGGTGACGGTCGAACCCATCGCCTGCTGGTGGTCGAAGCTGATCGCTATGAGCTGCATACGAATGTGGCAATGAAAACAGAGTGTCGCGGTTGTGTCAAATCACGCGGACGCCATGAGCGAAGACCATCGCCGCCTGTCGGTCTCCAAAGAAGTAGGGTAGTTCTCTGTAGTCTTCGGCGTCGTGGACCACGAAATCGGCGAATTTGCCGAGTTCGATCGACCCGATTTCCGTGCCCCGGTTCAAACTGTAGGCAGCATTGATAGTAACTGCTGTTAGGGCCTCGGCCGGACTCATTTTCATCTGTGTGCAGGCCAGCGACATCACCATTCGCATCGAAGTCGTCGGCGAAGAGCCAGGATTAAAGTCGGTGGCAAGGACGACCGCGAGGCCGATGCTGATCATCGTCTGTGCTGCCGGATAATTATGCGAGCCGATGGCATAAACGGATCCGGGCAAAAGAACAGGCTGCACGCCGGCGGCCTTGAGCGCCGCAATCGATGCGGGCTGAGTTTGCTCCAGGTGATCGCAGGTTTTTGCTCCCAGCTCAGCTGCGAGCTCACTTGCCCCAAACGCGGTGAATTGGTCGGCATGCATGCGGAGGCCGAGCCCGCGGGCTTTCGCGGCAGTCAAGATTCGCCTCGTCTGACCGAGATTAAAGACCTTGCTCTCGCAGAAGATGTCGCAGAACTCAGCGAGATTCTGAGCGGTTATTTGCGGAAGCATCTCATCGACAAGCAGATCGACGTACTCATCGCCCCGGCCCGCATATTCTTCAGGGATCTCATGCGCGCCGAGAAAGGTCGGCACTAAACGAAGCGGCGTGGTTTCGCCGATCCTGCGCATGGCGCGCAGAATCTTTATTTCGTCTTCCAGGGTGAGGCCATAGCCTGATTTCGCTTCAACGGTAGTTGTCCCGCCTCCTAGAAACCACCGTGCGTGTCGCGAACCTGCGCCGACGAGTGCATCCTCAGTGGCCGCCCGAGTCTTGCGGACCGTCGAGCGGATGCCGCCACCCTGCGCTGCAATTTCCTGATAGGTCATGCCGGCGCAACGCTTTTCGAACTCATCGGCGCGATTTCCAGCAAAAATCAAGTGCGTGTGCGCATCGACAAAGCCTGGCGTGATCAGGCGCCCTCCGGCATCAATGACTTGTGCATCTTTTCCTTGAGGCTCGATCTCCGTACGTGTTCCCACGGCGGCAACACGGCCGTCGGTCACAAGCATTGCGCCATCCCGAACGATAGCGAGTTTATTAAGCTCAGCTCCTACGCGGGGCCGAGCCGGTCCAGCAAGAGTCACTATTTGCGAGGTGTTGGTGACGAGCAATTTATTCAAACATTCTGCTCCCGCATTGGCACGCGAATGCCGGCCTCCTCGGCGAACTGAACCGCCAGTTCATAGCCAGCATCAACATGGCGCAGAACGCCCATGCCCGGGTCCGTGGTGAGCACGCGTTCCAGCCTCTGCGCCGCCAAATCGGAGCCGTCCGCAACAACCACCATGCCGGCATGATGAGAGTAGCCGATGCCGACACCGCCGCCATTATGGATGCTCACCCATGATGCCCCAGCCGCCGTGTTTACGAGCGCATTCAATAGCGGCCAGTCGGCAACCGCATCCGAGCCGTCGAGCATGCCTTCAGTTTCGCGATAGGGCGACGCCACTGATCCGGCATCGAGATGATCGCGTCCGATTACGATTGGCGCCGTTATTTCACCGGTTCGAACCAATTCATTCATCGCCACTCCAAACTTGGCCCGTTGCCCATATCCAAGCCAGCAAATGCGTGCCGGCAGCCCCTGGAAGTGGATTCGTCTTTGCGCCAGTTCGATCCAGCGCCGCAGGCTAGCGTCTTCGGGAAATAGTTCGAGAACGAGTTGATCTGTTCGGTGAATATCCTCGGGATCGCCGGAGAGGGCGACCCAGCGAAACGGGCCTTTCCCCTCACAGAACAGCGGGCGGATATATTCGGGCACGAAACCGGGAATCTGAAAGGCATCCTCCACCCCCGCAAGCTTCGCTTGCGCCCTTAGATTGTTGCCATAATCGAAGGTGACAGCGCCGCGCCGCTTTAGCTCAAGCATGGCTTCAACATGCTTGCCCATCGTCGATATAGAGCGCCGCGTATATTCTTGCGGATCGCTCTGACGCAGCCGGAGTGCAGTCTCCAGGCTCATGCCGTTCGGTACATACCCGTGCAGCGGGTCATGTGCGCTGGTCTGGTCAGTGAGTACATTGGGCACAGTATCGCGCCGGATTAGATCTGGCAGCACGTCGGCGATGTTCGAGACCAGACCGACAGAGACGGCCTTGGCTTCCCGACGCGCACTTTCCAGGATTGTCAATGCTTCCTCGATATTCAGCGCAATGTGGTCGCAGTAACCGCTCTTGAGCCGCTTTTGAATCCGTTCAGCGTCAACATCGACACCCAGAAACAAAGCCCCGTTCATCGTCGCGGCGAGAGGCTGAGCGCCTCCCATTCCACCCATTCCGCCCGAAACAACGAGCTTGCCCTCGAGACTGCCGCCGAAGTGCTGGCGACCAGCCTCGGCGAAGGTCTCATAGGTTCCCTGCACGATGCCCTGGCTGCCGATGTAGATCCACGATCCAGCCGTCATCTGGCCATACATCATGAGGCCCTTACGTTCGAGCTCGTGAAAGTGCTCCCAGTTCGACCAGCGGCCAACAAGATTGGAATTAGCCAGCAACACACGGGGCGCACCTTCATGTGTGCGCAAGACTCCGACCGGCTTACCAGACTGAATGAGAAGAGTTTCGTCGTTGGCGAGTGTTTTTAGCGTCCGTACGATCGCTTCAAAGGCTTCCCAGTTGCGGGCGGCCTTACCGGTTCCACCATAGACGACCAGATCCTCAGGCCGTTCTGCGACCTCCGGATCGAGGTTGTTCATTAGCATGCGCAGCGCGGCTTCCTGCTGCCATCCTCGAGTGTTTAGCGTCGTTCCCCGCGGAGCGCGAACGGCGCAATGACCTAGAGCTTCGAAGGTTGCGGTATCAAGCATTGTCCTGTCCTCTCCAGCGGTCGAATCTTCCTTCCCGAATCTTCTCGGCGAGCGCAGCAATTTCGCCAGAAAGCACGCGGTCTTCCACGAGGGGCGCAATGGTTTCACGCACCATCGCCGCAGCCTCGGCTACCTGGCGCGAAGGCCTCAGCGGAAGCCGGTATTCAAGCCCCTGCGCCGCGCAGATCAGCTCAATTGCCAGCACATGTTCGGCGTTAGAGACCACCTGCCGTAGCTTGAGCGCCCCCGTCATTCCCATAGAGACATGATCCTCTTTTCCTCCCGACGTGGGAACATTGTCTACGCTCGAAGGGTGCGAAAGGACCTTGGCCTCACTCAATAATGCGGCCGCCGCAACGTGCGCAATCATAAGTCCGGAGGAGACGCCCGCCGCCTTGGAAAGGAATGGAGGCAGGCCCTCGTTGATGTCCGGGTTGATGAGGCGGTCAATCCGTCGCTCGCTGATGCTCATCAAGTCGGTGAGCGCAATCGCAGCATAGTCCACGGCCAGAGCCAGCGGTGCTCCGTGAAAGTTTCCTCCGGAGAGTATCTCGGGGTCACTCCCCGCAAATATGAGCGGGTTGTCCGTGGCCGATCCTGCTTCAATTTCGATCACCTCTCGGGCATGTTGCAGCGCGCCGCGTACCGCTCCGTGCACCTGGGGCATACACCGCAGGCAATAGGCATCCTGCACCCGCGGGTCGCCGTGCCGATGCGATTCACGAATTTCGCTTTGGGTAAGGAGCTCACGCAGGTGCTTCGCTGCCGCCATCTGGCCGGTATGTGGCCGCGCCTCGTGAATGCGCGCATCGAATGCGGCTGGTGTGCCCATCAGAGCTTCGAGAGACATTGCACCCGCGAGGTCGAACAACGCAACCACACGGACCGCGCGGACGACGGCGAGGCCGCCGACTCCGGCCATGGCCTGCGTGCCATTGAGAAGCGCCAAGCCTTCTTTGGCTAGTGGCATCACGGGCTTGATGCCTGCCCGCGCCAGTGCGGTCGCTGCGGGCAGGCGTTCACCACTGTAGAAGACTTCCCCTTCACCAATCAGTGCCAGCGCAAGGTGGGCCAGGGGGGCGAGGTCACCACTGGCTCCCACCGACCCGCGAGCGGGAACGAGCGGATGAATCTGGTGATTCAGCATGGCCACGAGTGTCTCCAGCACAATCGGCCGAACCCCGCTCAACCCTTTGGCAAGCACATTGGCGCGCAGCAGCAGCATGGCACGGACTTCATCGACGGGCAGAGGCTCGCCGATGCCGCACGCATGGCTGCGGATCAGGTTGCGCTGGAGGGCCTCCAATTGATCGGGTCCGATACGCACATCGCTGAGTTTTCCAAAACCGGTATTGATGCCATAGGCCGTTCCACCACGCATCACCAGGTCTTCAACGACTGCTCGTGAGCTCTCAACGTGTGCGATTGCCGATTTCGCGATTGACACCTTGCGCTCATCGAGCGCGATTGACGCGATTTCCTCGAGCGAGAGCGGGCTGCCATCAAGTTGCAGGAGTTCCTTCATCGATACTGATGCTATGAAATCGAGCCCAGACCGTACATGTCGAATCAATGGCAAATAGGAGCAATTTCAGAGATAATCCTTCAAAGTTAAGCCCGTTCCAGTGGAAACGATGGAAAATCTGGATGAATTTGCCCGAAACCTTTTGGCGGAACTATCCCGTGACGCCAGGGCGTCATACGCCGAGCTTGGGCGGCGCGTAGGCCTGTCGGCTTCCGCCGTTGCCGAGCGTATGCGGCGGATGGAAGAGTCGGGAATCATTCACGGCTATACTGCTGAGATCAGCCGCACTGCTCTTGGACTGCCCATTCTGGCCATCATTCGCATGACCTGTGATGGAACCCACTATCATCCATTTCTGAAATTCGTGAAGACGCTGAGCGAAGTGCAAGTCTGCCACCACGTGACCGGAGCAGATGCATTCTTTCTCGAAGTGGCCGCCGGCTCTCTTGAGGAATTGGAGCGATTGATCGAGAGGCTACTTCCTTATGGGATCCCTACTACGAGTCTGGCCTTCTCCTCACCCATGTCACGGAGATCGCCTGATCTCTCGCGTTTCAGCACAGCAAAGCAAAACGGACGGCCTGGCGGCGATCGTCATTAATTTGATCAATTTGGATCATGCCGGTTGGATGACTTTAGATCCCTTAAGACCGTAATACGCGATGAAGAGATAGCACAGCACCGGGACGATAAACGCGTGATGAATCCCGATACGGTCAATGAGGACCGCCTGCAACTCCGGAACCACCGCCCCACCAACGATCGCGATGACCAATAGCCCCGAGGCTTCGCCGGTAAGGGGTCCCATCTCGGCAATCCCCAGTGTGAAGATGCTCGGAAACATGATGGAGTTGAATAACCCCACCGCGAGTATGCTCCACATCGCAATGTGACCGAAGGTGAGCATCGAGATCAGCACGAGACTCATTGCCACGAAGGCGCAGATCGACAATAGCGTACCGGTCTTGATTTTCTGCAGGAGGGCCGAGCCGATAAATCGACCAACCATCGCGCCACCCCAATAAAACGCAACGAAATTAGCAGCTACGGTGGCAGCCAATCCTGCGATGTAGGACTGGCCAAAGTAGCTGATCAGAAAGCTTCCGATGGAGACCTCCGCTCCTACATAAAGGAAGATTCCGATCGCTCCAAGAATCACATGAGGATACCGCCAGATACCGGGGCCTTTGTGACCATCCTTCATTGGCCGAAAGTCTTTGGTTGTGTCGATACGCGGGAACTTGTAGAGACCGATGGCAAGCGCCAGCAGCACCAGCATCAGCGTAAACGCCATGTAGGGAACTTTGACCGTTGCCGCCTCATGCTGGCGATATGCATGTAGGGCCTCGGGGGTCATCGACTGCACGTTGGCAATGATCTTTTCAGCGCCGCGCAGAATCAACCAGCCGCCCAAGGGGGGACCGATTGTGGTTCCCAGAGAATTGAAGGCTTGCGAGAGATTCAGCCGGCTTGACGCCGTCTCCGGCGGACCCAGAACCGATACATAAGGATTGGCCGCGACCTGAAGAGCGGCCATCCCAGCTCCCAGAATGATCAACGCAATCAGGAAAAGCGGGAAGGAGGGCATACTGGCCGCTGGGATAAAGAGTATGGCGCCGAGTGCCATAGTGAGCAGTCCTGCAACCATGGTGCGTTGATAGCCTATCCATTCGACTACTTTTCCGGCGGGAAAACCAAACACGGCGTAGGCGAAGAAAAATACAAACTGGATCAGCGTGACCTTCGTATAGTTCAGGTCAAAAATCGCCTTCAGATGCGGTATCAGAATGTCATTGAGCGAGGTCAGAAACCCCCACATGAAGAACAATGTGGTGACCATCGCGAATGCGCTCTTATAACTGCTGCCGCTTCCGGTTGTTACGGTTTTCGCCGAACTGCTGACGTTAGTGATCGCCATCGTTTTTTAGATTCCCTCGTATTTGGCATCTACGCGGCACATCGACGGAACTGATGGGTCGGATGCCGGGGGAAATGTGCCTTGGGAGATCATACCTGCACATGGGATGCGGCTTCTCGCGCGAACCTCAAAAAATATCCGACGGCGGCAAATCACGCTACCAGTCCGTTGGAGGACCTTATGCGGAATTGCCTCAGCTATCTTGCACGATCCATGAAACTTTCGGGCCTCGATTTCGTCTTTCAAAGTAAGCCAGCGGACTCGCGTTGGACGCCTCTAGGGTGACTTAACTTTGACCAAATCAGTCAGACCGGCAACTCTCGCCAAGCTCGTTCTGGGGATAACACTGGCTGGTTTCGTCCCGTTTCCGGTGATGGCTGCCATCGCGCAAGCTACCGCGTCCCCGTCTGCCCAGCCGACCAGAATCGTCGGAACGGTCTCGGCGATTGATGGCAACACTCTGACGATTAAGTCAGATGCAGGGATTACAACCACCGTCAATGCGACAGATAGTACCCGGGTGCTTCGCGCAGAGCCAGGCGCAAAGAGTCTGGCGGAGGCAACTTCGATTCGGGTAGCGGATTTGTCTGTTGGCGACCGCGTGTTGCTAGCTGTGACTCCTGGGGCAGGAGGCTCGCCTGCAATCGCCACAAGCATCGTTGCCATGAAACAGAGTGACATCGCGCAGCGGCAGCAGGCGGAGCAGACTGATTGGCAACGGCGCGGTGTTGGGGGTCTGGTAAAGTCGGTCGACCAGAGCGCGGGGACGGTGACGATAGCCGCCGGCTCAAGGACATTCATAATCCATACAACGCCGAAAACGGTCTTCCGTCGCTATGATCCGGAGTCCATCAAATTTTCCGACGCAAAGCCGTCATCTCTCGACCAGATTCAGCCCGGCGATCAGTTGCGAGCACGAGGCGATCGCAGCGCTGGCAGCAATGATCTGGTCGCCGACGAAGTCGTAGCTGGTTCATTTCGCAATATCGCCGGAACTGTAAACTCCGTTGACGCTGGCGCGAAGACCATCACCGTCACCGATCTGGCCACCAAGAAACCAGTGGTAATCCGGGTGACCGCCGATTCGCAGATGCACAAGCTTCCCGAGATGGTGGCACAGGGATTGGCTGCTCGGCTCAAGAATCCGAATGGCGGCGATGGCGGCGGCCGCCAAGGGTCCGCGCCAGCAGGTGGTACCAGCCAACCCCCGAACGGAAGTTCAAGACAGAGCGCAGGTGGTGGCCAGGCTGTTCAGCGCGGCGACCTATCACAACTCCTGCAACGGACGCCCACCGTTGCGTTTTCGGATCTTCACAAGGGTGACGCAGTCATGATAGTTGCGACCCAGGGAAGCACATCTTCAGCTACCGCTGTCACGCTGCTCGCGGGCGTGGAACCGCTTCTTACCGCATCCCCGGCCGCGAGTCAGAGCATGTTCTCGGCTTCCTGGAACATTGGTGGTGGCGCTGGTGATGCTGCCGGCACACCCTGAACCCGTAATGCTCATCGTTTAGCTTCTGCTGGAGTTTAGGTTGAAATTTATACTTCGCTATTTTTGTCTCCTGTCCATAGTGTCGTTGTTTCTGGCGGGCACTTCCGGGTTGTCGCAAGCCACTTCCGGTGTGATTCGCGGAACTGTTACCGACCCCACCGGAGCCGTGATCCCAGGTGCCAGCGTTAACATCACGACTTCTGACGGCCACACTCTTGCATCGGCTGTTTCCGACGCGAGCGGCGCTTACCAGACGCGCAATCTCGCCCCCGGAACGTACATCGTCATCGTGACGGCTCGGGGCTTTGCTCCATCCTCATCCAAAGCTATTACGCTTGCTTCCGGCCAAAGCAAACAATTCGATGTCAAGCTCCAGATTCAGGTCGAGAAGCAGCAGGTGCAGGTGAATGCAGAAAACATGACCGTGGATACCAATCCGGAAAATAATGCAAACTCTATCGTAATCAAGGGCAAGGACCTGGAGGCGCTCTCAGACGACCCCGACGAGTTACAGAATGAGCTGCAGGCCCTCGCTGGTCCAGCAGCAGGGCCGAATGGCGGTCAAATCTATATTGACGGTTTTACAGGCGGCCAGATTCCGCCCAAATCTTCAATTCGCGAGATTCGAATTAACCAGAATCCCTTTTCCGCGGAGTTTGACCGCCTGGGTTATGGACGCATCGAGATCTTCACGAAACCGGGCACTGACAAGCTGCATGGGCAAATCGAAGCCCGCGGCAATACCTCAGCGTTTAACTCGCAAAATCCGATTCTGAATTCCAATCTCAAACCGGGTGAAGCGCCTATTCAGCAGCCTAGCTACTACTCTTATAACTTCAATGGCAGCGTGGGAGGCCCCATATCAAAGACCGCATCGTACTTTCTCGGTATTTTCGCCCGCAACAATCAAAATCAAAGCATCGTCGACGCTACGAATCCCGCGGACGTCAACGAAACCCTTAACGAGGCGATCCAGAATCCTAGCTCGCGGATCGATGTCAGCCCGCGTGTCGATCTTCAACTTGGTAAGGCAAATACCCTTACCATCCGTGACGAATTCTATCGAGCAGTCCAGACAAATGCCGGTGTTGGAGAGCTAAGTCTGGCCGAGCAGGCGTACAACACACACAGCCTCGAGAACACGTTGCAGGTGAGCGATAGCCTGGTGCTTAGTCCAAAGCTCGTGGACGATATTCGCTTCCAGTACCGCCGCATTCGCAACCAGCAATTCCCGCAGTCGGGGCTCCCGGCAGTAACGTTGCAAGGAGCCTTCAGCACTGGAGGCAGCAATTCCGGCACAGTACAGGATCACCAGGACGATTATGAACTGCAGAATTACTTTGCCGCCTCACTGGGCAACCATTCATTGAATTTTGGTACACGGCTGCGCGCTTACCGCGACACCAATTTCACGGATGCGGGCACGAACGGCGCATATATTTTTGACAGCACTGCCAATTATCTTGCGGGAACGCCTCAGCAATACACCGTTACCAAAGTCAACAACTACGTAGCGCGTGCGATCCTTTTCGATGCGGCTCTGTTCTATCAGGACGACTGGAAGGTGAATCAACGTTTTACTTTCAGCTACGGACTTCGGTGGGAGGCCCAAAACTGGATCAACGATAAGAATGACTGGGCACCTCGCATCACTGTTGCTTACGCGCTAGGTAAGCGCGATGGGAAGCACCCGCCTAAAACGGTGGTGCGCGCAGGTTACGGCTGGTTTTACCAACGCTTTACAGTGCCGAATAGTTTCGGATCCACGCAGGGTACGCCCTATGTAATCCAGGCTATTCATAATAACTTCGTGCCACTCGGTTCTCCAGAAATACCCAATCAGCAGGTTTCTACGTACGGCAGTCCGAACTTCTACGAGCCCAATATTCCGGGTTACGAGCCAGCTCAGGGTTCTACGAGCAAGGCTCCTACGGGATACTCGATCGACCCACACTTCCATGCAGCGAATGATATGCAAGGTGCTATAGGTATTGATCGCCAGTTGTCCAAAGTAATGACCGCCAACATTACATACCTTTATAGCCGTGGTATTCACATGTATTTGACGAATAATGTCAGTGCGGCCGGGACCTTTCCAGTCGAAAATATTCAATCGAAGACCTACCCTTCAACCGCCATCCCGACGCCGGACGAGAATAACATGCAGTATCAATCAGGCGGTGTCTACCGGCAGAATCAGGTCATTGCATCAATCACAGCTCGCTACCCGAAATTCAGCTTCTTCAGCTTTTACACCTACAACAGTGCTCATGGAGACACCAGCGGCGTTACCTACACACCATCGATCGCAGCGGACCCGGGATTCGATTACGGACGCACAAGCTTTGACCTGCATAACCGCTTTCTCATCCTTGGCAACTTCTTGGCGCCGTGGCAACTTTCTTTTGCGCCATTTCTATCGGCTAATTCAGGAACGCCTTACAACATCACCACCGGTACGGACCTGACCGGTAACAACCAGTTCAATGCGCGTCCCACATTCGCCGCCAGTTGTGGTCAGGCAAATTCTGTTGTGACGCCATACGGTTGTCTCGATCCTGATCCGCTCTCCAGTCCAACCGGCGCGACCGAGCAGATCGTCCCGTACAATCTCGGTGCGGGGCCGGCCAATGTGAGTCTCAACCTGCGCGTGAGCAAGGTCATCGGACTCGGACCCAAGATTGAAGGCGGTGGTGCTGGTGGAGGACCGCGCGGTGGACCACGGGGTGGCGGATTAGGGGGCCGGGGGCTAAGCGGGAATCAAGGCGGCCCCGGACGTTTGGACGCAAGCACGCCGCACAAATATAACCTCACCCTCGTCGCGTTTGGCCAAAATATCTTGAACCATGAAAATCTCGGTACGCCAAACGGCACTCTTTCCTCCCAATTTTTTGGCAAATCGCAGTCGCTTGCTGGCGGCTTCTTCGGCCCTTCCACTGCCGGAAACCGCAGCATCTTCCTCGAAGCTAGATTCAGTTTCTGAACGGCTTTTTTTTGAACCTTAGAAAGCGGGTTTGGGCCCCACGCGAGGCGAGGCTCCAAACCGGATCATTTCAGCCTTGACGCGATAAGCTGGCGCTTCTATCCTATTCCAATGGTGCTATGCACAATACCGGCTTGTTTCTGTCATGCGTGTTGTTTCACGCTGAGCCGGACTTGTGAGTAGCAGTATCTAGATCACTCTCAGATTCCCGCTCAGCCCGCCATTTTTGGTGGGCTTTTTAATTTTCCGACAAGAGAGACGCAATGACTGAAACTGCTACTCCCGTAATCAAAGAAACCAAGGCTCAGCGAATCGAGCGCCTCAAGCGCGCGAAGAACCCTTGGGAAGTGTTTGATGAAGTCCGCGCCTTTGCACGCGAGGGGCGGTCGAGCGTCGTTCCCGAGTGGGCCAGCGCCTATTTCAAATGGTGGGGTATTTACACCCAAGGCGATGGCGTGGGCGCGGTCGGTGGCAAGGGTGGCGAGGGTCTGGCCAGCCCCTATTTCATGATGCGTATCGGCATGCCCAACGGCATTGTGACCTCATCCCAGCTCCGTGTGATTGCCGACATTACCCGAACCTACGCTCGCAATCTTGCTGACATCACGACCCGACAGAATATCCAGCTTCACTGGCTCACGATCGAGTCGATTCCTGAAATCGTCGACGCCCTTGACCGCATCGGGCTCTCGCCCAAGGGCGCGTGCGGAGACGTTGTGCGTAATGTGACCGGCTGCCCGCTCGCCGGTATTGCTCACGACGAAATCATCGATGCTTCGCCGCTCGCGCGGGAACTGGCTCACGCCCTCGTTGCCAATCCTGAGTTCTACAACCTGCCACGCAAGTTCAAGATGTCCGCGACCGGTTGCCCGGTTTGGTGCTCCTATCCGGAGATTAACGACGTAGCCTTCACGGCGGTCCGTCGCGGCAATGAAGTTGGTTTCACGGTACGGGTCGGTGGTGGCCTTTCGAGCGACCCGCATCTTGCGGTCAGGCTTAATGCCTTCATCCCACGTGGAGATGTTGTCGATGTTGCCCGCACGATCACACGCATCTTCCGCGATCAGCAAGGGCTTCGTGAGAGCCGTGACCGGGCGCGCCTCAAGCATCTCTTCATCCGCGAGGGCTGGACCGCAGAAAGCTTTCTCGATGAGATTGAGCGCCGGATCGGATACAGCTTCGATCCCGCTCCTCGTGAAATCGCTCCCGAAGATGTTCTGCGCGATCACGTCGGCATCCACCCGCAGAAGCAGGCGGGCTTGAGCTACGTCGGAGCCTCCGTTTTGCGGGGACGTCTTTCGGGAAGCCAGCTGGCTGCTGCCGCGGAACTTGCTGAGCGCTTCGGCGATGGCCAGCTCCGTACGACGATCATGCAGAATCTGCTCTTCATCAATATCCCGAACCAAAGAACCGGACAGCTGGCAAGCGAGCTAGAAAAGGTTGGACTGCACGTCGAGGGCTCGACGTTCTGGCGCGGGGCGATTGCCTGCACCGGCACCGAATTTTGCAAGCTTGCCATCAGCGAAACCAAGAGTTTTACGCGGTGGCTGGTCGAAGAGCTGGAAGGACGCCTTCCCGGCTTCGACCAGCAGCTAAAGTTGCATGTGACCGGCTGCCCCAACAGCTGCGGCCAGCACTGGATTGCCGACATTGGACTGGAGGGCAAGAAGATCAAGCACGAGGGGAAGATGGTGGACGCCTTCTACTTCTGCGTAGGCGGAGCCGTTGGTAAACACGCCGCCATTGCTCGGCCGGTTGGATACCGTGTTCCCGCTACCGAGGTTCCAGCGGCCCTGGAACGCCTGATGACCAGTTACCTCGAGGAGCGCGAGCCGGGCGAAAACCTCCGCTCCTACTTTTCCCGCCACGATGTGGAAGAGATCCGTGCCCGATTAGCGGGTGAATCGCTCGCCGCGATTGACCGTGACGTGCCCGCACTGGCCTACGACGGTGATTAGAAAGACATTCATGAGCTTATTGCCCATTTTCGTGAAGCTGGCCGGCCGCCCATGTCTCCTTGTGGGAGCGGGTGAGGTTGCGCTGCAGAAGATACCGTCTCTGCTCGCCGCCGAGGCTCACCTTCGCGTAATCGCGCCTCGCGTCAAGCCGGAGATTGCGGCCCTCGCGAACCGAGGGCGCATAGAACTAGTCGAGCGTGAATTCTCCGTCTCCGACCTGAACCAAACCTTCCTTGTGATCGCGGCTACCGACGATCCCGCGGTCAATGCGGCGGTATATCGCGGAGCTGTCCAGCGCAACATTCTGTGCAACTCGGTCGATGATCCCCCACACTGCGACTTCTACTTCGGATCCATCGTCAGCCGTGGCGATCTGCAGATCGCCATCTCGACCGCCGGAGAAAGCCCGGCGCTGGCGCAGCGGCTTCGCAGGGAGATCGATGAGCAACTACCAGAGGATCTCGGTCCCTGGCTGCAAAATCTGGGGCAGCTTCGGCGGGAAGTGCTTGCCACTCGCCCCGCCGGCGAGGAGCGAAAGTTTCTGCTCCATCAACTTGCACATCGCGAGGTCTGCAATTCGCCCGATTGCCCTGCGCGTAAAGTTGCTCTCGAGCCAAAGGAGGTTCTCGCGTGAGATCATCAGGCAAGGTCTATCTCGTTGGCGCTGGCCCCGGCCATCCCGATCTGCTTACTGTCAAAGCGACTCGCCTGCTCGCCACCGCGGAGATTGTTCTGCACGACGATCTTGTTCCGGCCGCTGTGCTTGCGCTGGCGAATCCCCGCGCACTCACCGTCAACGTCGGCAAACGGTGCGGAGTAAAGAAGATCACGCAGGCGGAAATCAACCAGCTCATGATCGAGAAGGCGTCGCAAGGGGTTTCCATCGTGCGCCTCAAAAGCGGCGATCCGCTGGTTTTCGGCCGCGCCGCCGAAGAGATGGACGCGCTCCACGAGGCTGGGATTCCCTATGAAGTTGTGCCCGGCATCACCGCGGCTTTTGCTGCTGCTGCGTCGCTGCAGTGCTCACTGACAGACCGGCGCGCTTCGTCGAGCATCGTTTTCAGCTCGGGTCACCACGCGACCGGGGGCGCACCCGAAATTTCAGAGCCGACGCGCATCGTCTATATGCCCGGTCGGGATTTTTCCAGCCTCGCAGCCGAGTGGACTGCCGGCGGGGTGCCGTCCGATTTGCCCTGCATCGCCATCTCGCATGCGGCGCAACCGGACCAGCAGATCACGGTGACCACCCTCGGCAGGCTGCCCTCGACTGATCCAGGTCCGGCGCCGGTGCTGCTGTTGGCCGGATGGGTATTCAAGGATGTGCGGGTTGAGGCGCAGGAGTTCCAGCCTTTCCTCAATAGCATTCTCGAGTCTGGCGTGCCGCTCGAAGCTTGAGTGGCATTCTCAGACTGCATGCATCAGGCTGTAGAGCAGCACCGCAAGCACGATCAGGCTTACCCAAACGTAGAGATGATCGCGCTCGAAGAAGAACCCAACTGCAGCGAGGGCCACCCGCGCGATTGGAGTGGCGATCAGCAGAAGCAATCCAAATTGAATGATACTTCGAGCGTTGCCGTGGAGAGCATTGGTCGCGATTTCGGCCGGCGCGCGCAGCCTCTCGGCGACGCCGGTGAAGTGGCTGTAGTCGGGGCGTGGCCCGGTCTCCTGGCGCAGGTAGAGGATGCCTCCGACTAAGACCACTGCGGCCGCGAGCAGAACGCCGGCCTGAAGCATACGTCCGATGGCTATCTCGAGCTTTTGGTCTGTTACCTGCATCCTTCCCTCTATAGCTTTCCCGCAATGCTGTTGATCATCATCTCCAGCCCCAGCGCGACGATGACTACCGCGAAGACAATGCGCAGGAGCCCGACATGCGCGTGAACCAGAATTTTCGAGCCGACCAGTGAACCGCCCAGCACGCCAAGCATTACCGGCATTGCCAGTCCCGGCGAGATATAGCCGCGGCTGAGATAGATTCCGGCGCTGGCGGCGGCCGTTACGCCGATCATGAAGTTGCTGGTGGTGGTCGAAACCTTGAAGGGCAGCCGCATGGCCTGATCCATGGCCAGCACTTTTACGGCTCCCGAGCCGATGCCGAGCAGGCCGGAGAGCGACCCGGCCAGAAACATAAGGCTGAAGCCGGCGGGAACACGCTGGGCAACGTAGGGTTCGGGGTCGCCGGAGGTCGGCATGGCTCCGCTCATCCGAAGACGTGTGGCCAGCGGGTCGGGCTTGTCGGCTCCGTGTTCCCGGTGCTTCATTCGCACCGAGGCATAGGCCGAATAGAGCAGCACCACTCCGAAAATGATGCCGATGGAGTGCGTGGATATGCGGGTGGTGAGCCACGCTCCGAAGAGGGCACCGAGGGTGGTCGCAATCTCCAGGAACATGCCGATGCGGATGTTTGAGTAGCCCTCGCGAACGTATGCGGCAGCCGCTCCTGAAGAGGTGGCGATAACGGAGACTAGCGAGGCGCCGATGGCGTAGTGGATATCGACGTGGAAGAGGACGGTGAGGACCGGGACAATGACCACCCCCCCGCCCAGGCCGGTGAGCGAGCCGAGCAGGCCGGCGATGATCGAGCTGAGGAATATCCAGAGGGAGAATTCCGGTGTGCTCATGCATGGACAGAGTACAACCTCACACCCTCCCCCTCCCCTAGCGTTTTCAAGCGTATGCGTAACCGTTTGTTTTTATTGCCTTTAGACTGTCAATATCGTAACCGTTTCATTCTAAACGAGAATTTCGGAATCCATTCATTCGACGGCACTTCCCGTCATCTTGTCCGTAACCGTTTCGTTCCAAAGGAGTGATGCTGTAACCGTTTCATTTTATTGAGAATATCTCGGATTGAGAGAAGGAAAGGCCCGGATTGGCGGCTCCGGGCCCGGCCGTTCTGGCAGCTTAGTTGGAGGTGGGAGTCTTGCCTTCGAGGATGGCGACGGCGTCCTCAACCACCGGCGCCAGTTTCTTGAAATCGGCGATGAGGGTGACGAACTGCTGGTAGACCTGCGAGTCGACGGAGAAGTTGAGACCGTTCGCCGTGAGAGCGGATTCCGAGGAGCCGATCAGCGCCTCGACGTCGGCAACGACCGTGGACAGGCCAGAGACGAAAGGCTTCGCAAGCGGCTGTTCAGCCTTGAGGATCTTTTCGATCCGGGCGGCGATGCTTGCCGTTTCCTTGACCGCAGTGGCGAGCCATTTGCCGAAATCCGCGATGCCTACGCCCAACTTCTGAAAGAAATTAATCATTTCGAAATTTCCTTTGAAGCAGATTTGAGGGAATGAGGCCGCCGTGGGGGTGGACACCTCAAACGAAAAAGGGCGCAGCCGAAGCCGCGCCCTTTCACAAATTCCCTATAGTTCTATTTTAGAAGTTTCGCGGATATAGTCGGCCAACTCTTATTGAGCCTATCTACCTGTATCCAAAATAATTAGTGCTGGAGCGAAGCGACTTGCCCTTGACAGCATTTACCCCGGCAGAATACAGCCCAAGGTGCCGCTCACCAAGGACGTGCGCGATGGACTGTAAGGAGGGCAAAATCCGCATCGGCGTTTCCGGGTGGAGATATGCGCCGTGGCGCGGCGTGTTCTATCCGGCCAAGCTGACGCAGAAAAAGGAGTTGCATTACTGCGGGCAAGTGTTTCCGACGGTCGAGATCAACGGCAGCTTCTATTCGTTGCAAAGGCCGACGAGTTACCAGCTCTGGCGAGACGAGACCCCGGATGATTTTGTCTTCGCCGTGAAGGGCTCACGCTTTATCACGCACATGCTGAAGCTGCGAAACGTGGAGGTTGCGCTGGCGAACTTCTTCGCTTCCGGCCTGCTGGCTCTGGGACCGAAGCTGGGGCCGATCCTGTGGCAGTTTCCGCCAAATTTCAGTTTCCGGCCGGATGTGCTGGAGAGCTTCTTCAAGCTGTTGCCGCGGACGATGCAGCAGACAGCCGATCTGGCCACTGGCCATGATGTGCGACTGGCGGGCCGGGCATTTGTTGAGCCGGAAATGGATGGACCGGTGCGGCATGCAATCGAGATCCGGCACGAGAGCTTCGTCTGCGAAGAATTCATCGCGCTGCTGCGCAGGCATGGGATTGCGCTAGTGTGCGCGGACACGGTGGAGTGGCCGTTGCTGATGGATGTGACAGCGGATTTCGCCTATTGCCGCCTGCATGGGTCGGAGGTGCTCTATGCAAGCGGATACGACGCGCCGGCTCTCGACAAATGGGCAGAGCGGGTGGTCGCGTGGGCGACGGGTGGGGAGGCGGAGGGGGAACATGCGAGTGCCACGCCAGCTGCGAAAGCCGGCACACGCGATGTTTATGTCTACTTCGACAACGACGCGAAGGTGCGGGCGCCCTTTGACGCGCAGGGGCTGATGGAGCGGGTGAAAAGGCTGCTGGGGTAAACTCAGTCACAAGGCAGACGAATGGCCACACCGACACAGATCTCGATTACTGAATATCTGAACACGTCGTACCGGCCTGACCGTGAGTACGTTGACGGGGAGGTCCGGGAGCGCAACGTGGGTAAGTGGGAGCACGCAAGAGTTCAGGCGTTATTGACAGCATGGTTCCTCGAGCACGAGTCGGGTTGGGGAATCATGGCTTCGACCGAGCAGCGGACCCGGACTTCGTCGACCAGAGTGCGCGTGCCGGATCTGATTGTTGTGGTGGCAGGTCCGCAGCCGCCTGTGATTGTCGCTCCGCCCCTGCTGATTGTTGAAATTCTGTCGCCGGACGATACGTACTCTGAGACAGAGGACCGCAGTCGCGACTATATGAACATGGGTGTAGAGACGGTGTGGCTGATCGATCCCAAAACGAGAACCGGCCGCATGTGCGTGTCGAATGTGTGGACTTCGGCATCGCGCCTCGAGGTCCCGGAAACGCCCATCTACGTTGAATTGGCAAATCTATTCAATTTTCTTGACAAGCCGCGGCCCTAGCCCGGTAACTATTTCCCACAAGTGACTTATTGAGCGCGTGATGTTTAGCGCTGGTTACCAACGTTTTCTTGTCAATATCGCAATTAGCGATATGATTATCGCGGATTGCAATTAGGGTTAGAGCGATCCAGAAGCGAAACGGCCATGAAGCTCGGCGAAAAACTCCGGTATCTGCGGGAAGTGGAAGGCAATCTTCGCGGCCTGGACCGGGCGATGACACAGCAGGAGCTGGTCAGGGCGATCCGGTCGGAACTAAAGACCTCGATGAGCCAGAGCTACCTTTCGCAGATTGAAAGCGGCGCACGGCCTCACCTGACCAACACCACGCGGCAGCTGCTGGCGAAGTTCTTCAAAGTGCATCCCGGATATCTCGTGGATGACCCCGACGGCTATCACGCGGAGTTGCTCAGCGATGCCCGGACACTGGAAGACAAACTGGACCTGTGGCTGGTGAGCGGGGCGGAGCGGTTCCGGCGCGATCCGCAGCTGCGGCAGGCACTGCTGGCGCTGGCCCGGCACAAGGACACGCGCGACTGCCTGCTGCTGCTGGAGGCGGTGATAGATACTCCGGGGCTGGTGGAGAGGCTGCTGGAGGTGCTGCGGCCGGGGCATGCGTCGGAGCATAAACATCGCGCTTCGCGGGAACATGAGCGCGCGAGAAAGGAGAATGGCCAATGACGTGGGAGACGTTTTATCTGATCTGTTTTGTGCTCGGACTGTCGCTGACGCTGTTGTCGTTTGCGGGAGTGTTCTCGCACCTGCAGTTTGGACATTTTCATCTGAACCTCGGACATGGGAACGGAGGCGCGCACGCGGGCCACGGCCACGCGGGCCACGGCCACGCGGCGCACGGCGGCAAGGGCGGCATCAGCCCCTTCAATGGATTCACGCTGGCGGCGTTTCTCGGGTGGTTCGGAGGGTGCGGGTACCTTCTCGAGCGTTTTGCCGATTTCCTCACGCCGGTTGTGCTGGGTGTGGCCACGCTGGCTGGAATTGCGGGGGCGGCGATCCTCTTCTGGTTCCTGGCAAAGGTGCTGTTGCCGCACGAGCGTGAGCTGACAGCAGAAGAGACAGCGGTTGTCGGCGTGCTGGGCCGCGTGAGTGGCACGATCCGCGAGGGGGGAACGGGTGAGATTCAGTTTTCGCAGAACGGCGCTCGCCGTTTTGCAGTAGCGCGGAGTGAAGCAGGCGTAGCGATTCCGCGCGATGTTGAGGTGGTCGTGATGCGCTACGAACAGGGAATAGCCTGGGTGCGTCGTTGGGACGAGGTCTCGGAGGATCTGGCTTCGCTTAAGGCGGGATCGATAAGCGATGGAGATCCCACATCCGAAAATCCGGATGTGGGGCACCCGGTAAATAGTCAGTAACGACGGTTTTCCTGATGAAAGGATCAGGAGGCATTTATGACAAGCACTGTGGTTGTATTCGTTGGTTTACTGCTGTTGATGCTCATCGTGCTGATGGGCATTGCGGCCAAGATGTTTCGCAAGGCCGGTCCGAATGAGGCGCTGATTGTGTATGGCTTTCGCGGGCCGCGCGTGATCAAGGGACATGGCACGTTGATTTTTCCTTTGGCGGAAAGCTGCAGGGAGCTGTCGCTGGAGCTGATGTCGTTCGATGTTGCACCGCAGCAGGACCTGTACACGAAGCAGGGTGTCGCGGTGACGGTCGAGGCGGTTGCGCAGATCAAGGTACGCAGCGATCAGGAATCGATCCTTACGGCGGCGGAGCAGTTCCTGAGCAAGGCTCCGCAGCAGAGGGAAGGGCTGATCCGGCTGGTGATGGAAGGGCATCTGCGCGGCATTATCGGTCAGCTGACGGTGGAACAGATCGTCAAGGAGCCGGAGATGGTGGGCGATCGCATGCGTGCGACGTGCGCGGATGATATCAGCAAGATGGGGCTCGAAGTGGTGTCGTTCACTATCAAGGAGGTTCGCGACAAGAACGAATACATCACCAACATGGGGCGTCCGGACATTGCCCGGATCAAGCGTGACGCCGATGTGGCGGCAGCGGAAGCCGAACGCGACACAGCGATTCGGCGGGCCAATGCGTTGCGCGAGTCGGCGGTGGCGAAGGCCGCGGCGGATCAGGAGCGCGTGCTGGCGGAGACGTTGTCGCTGGCGAAACAGGCCGAGGCGCAACGGGATCTGGATATCCAGAAGGCGCAGTTCGCGGAGCAGAGCCGCAGGCAGGAGGCGCAGGCCGATAAGGCGTACGAGATTCAGACCAACATCATGCAGCAGCAGGTGACAGTCGAGCTGGTGAAGGTGCAGCAGATCGAGAAGGAGCAGCAGATCAAGGTGCAGGAGGCTGAGATCGTGCGCCATGAGAAGGAACTGATTGCGACGGTGCTGAAAGGTGCGGAGATCGAGCGGCAGAGGATCGAAGCACTAGCGGCAGCCGAGAGGATGCGGCTGGCGACAGAGGCTGAAGGCCGCGCGTCGGCGATCCGCACGCAGGGTGAGGCTGAGGCGGCGGTGATCTTCCAGAAGGGTGAGGCAGAGGCCAAGGCGATGAACGTGAAGGCCGAGGCTTACCAGGACTGGAACCAGGCTGCGGTGGTCGACCGGCTGATCTCAAACATGGCGGAGGTGGTACGCGCGATGGCAGAGCCGCTGTCGAAGGTGGACAAGATCACCATCGTGTCGACGGGCAACGATGGCGCTGCGGGCGCGAACAAGCTCACGGGCGACATCACGAGGATTGCGGCGCAGGTGCCGGCTCTCTTCGAGGCGATCTCGGGCATGGACATGCGCGAGTTGATGTCGAACGTCAAGAGCATGCGCGCGCGGCCGAACGGCAGCGCGACCGTCGAAGGCAAGCAATGACAACCAGGGCGGGGGGCTCCACGGCTCTTTACCCCGCGGACGAAGACCCGTCCGTGGGGACCCCCCAGCTCTCCGCCCGCTGATTTCTGAGGAACAAGGAGGGACATCATGGCACTGCTCGAACGTGTAGGAACTCTATTACGCGCGAACATCAACGACCTGATTGAGAAGGCGGAGGATCCGGAGAAGCTGCTGAAGCAACTGGTTCTGGATATGGAAAACCAATTGATGCAGGTCAAGACGCAGGTAGCCATTGCGATTGCCGATCAGCATGTACTGGATAAGAAACGCAAGGAGCACGAAGAAGCCGCGGCGGAATGGAAACGCAAAGCGGAGCTGGCGGTGAAGAAATCTGCGGACGACCTGGCACGTGCAGCTCTCGAGCGCGCGCTAAGCCACGAGCAGATGGCGAAAGGTTTTGCGCAGCAGCTTGAAGACCAGAAGACCGAAGCCGACACGCTGAAGACGGCGCTGCGCAAGCTGGAACAGAAGCTGGAGGAGACGCGTTCGCGTTGCGAGATGATGATTGCGCAACACAGGCGGGCGCGCGTGGTCAGCAGGGCGCAGCAGGCGCGGCAGGCGGTTGAAAGAAGCGACGGTTCGGCCAGCATGGCCCGCATGCGCACGCGCATCGTGGGCAGGGAAGCGGAAAATGCTGCGACGGGAGAACTGATGGGCGGCGATTCTCTCGAAGACCGGTTCGCAATGCTGGAGCGCGAGGAGCAGATCGAGGCGCTGCTGCAGAATCTGAAGCAGGACCTGAAGAAAGATGTGAAGCAGCTCGATGCGCCGACGGCGTAGCGGCAGTCTTCAGACCAGCTTGGCCTGTCCGTATTCGAGCAGGGTGACCAGAAGCACTCCGCCGGTGATGTTGCCGCCCGTCGCCGGCAGGAGCCACTTGAAATAGTCCAGCGGCGGAAGCTGGTGGGTGAGCACGGCGGCGAGGATTTCTCCGCTGGTGGCGATGCAGTGCGCAAAGTGTCCCAGCCCGACGACCAAGGTCAAGCTCCAGATGAGCGCCACCGAACCGGTGATAGAGTGGCTGCCGCTCACCAGCCACGCAACCATGGCGATGATCCAGCCGCCGACTACGCCGCTCCAGAAGATGTGCCTCGCCGGCAGACTGGAGGCGTCGGCTCCAAACTGCGCCATTGTTGCCAGAACCTGGGGCTCAAGCGCTTTGGTGCGAGCGCAAAGGATCGCAAAGAGAAACGCCCCCGCTACGTTCGTCGAAAATACGACCGCCCAGAGTCGCAGGGTGCTGAGCACATGACGGCGCTCGCTGAGGATGAGCGCCACGGGATAGAGGGTGTTCTCCGTAAAGAGCTGGCCGCGACCGAGAATGACGGCCATGAATCCCAGGGGATAGAAGAGGAATGCGATGAACTGCGCAGTCGGACTATGGCCGAGCGCGGCGGTGGCAATGGAGACGCCGAGGCCTGTAAGTCCCATGGTGAGGCCGCCGACCAGGCCCGATATGGCGAGAGAAATATTCGAGCGCGCCAGTTCCCGCCGCGCGTTGAGCGAAACCTGCTCGTAGATCTGGATGGCTGTGGGGCGATCCAGATCCTGCTGCGTCGATTGCTGAGTCTGACCTGGCGGTTCCGCGGGAAGCTCTATCCTGCGCAGAGGCATGGAAGCTTGGATGCCTCCTTCCGGCTTTGTTTGCCTGCGCTCGCGTGCACCGGGCGAAGAAATACAATAAGGTGGTCTTGGACGTTCCTGCCTCACATGATCACGGAGGTGTATGAGCACGCATCACCCGTTTGACCTGCGCGCGGCCGAGCGGCAGGCGATGGCCGAACACGGCTTCGAACCTGATTTCCCTGCTGAGGTCGAACGCGAACTGGAGCACCTCGTGGCACATCCACCGAAGGCGAGCGCGGCGGCCAGAGATTTGAGGCACCTGCTGTGGTCATCGATCGACAACGACACCTCGCGGGATCTTGACCAGATCGAATACGTCGAGAGACTTTCAAACGACGATATAAGGGTGATGATTGGTATCGCCGACGTAGATCTGTATGTACCCAAGGGCTCGGCGATCGACCGCCGCGCCGCGCTTGAGACGGCTACCGTGTATTCGGGGGTCTCCGTCTACCCGATGCTTCCGGCAGAGCTTTCGACTGGTTTGACATCCCTGCTTGAGGGTGATGACCGGGCCAGTGTAGTGACGGAATTTGTTCTTGATTCGCAGGATCGTGTGGTGACAAGCCAGATCTATCCCGCGCTGGTTCGCAATAGGGCGCAGCTGGC
>Ga0335075_10002070_pt1 | contig 32612 bp, 31 predicted proteins | sample Lox_Sample_24_FD_206723 | JGI IMG/M metagenome (GOLD analysis project Ga0335075, IMG submission 206723) | Soil microbial communities from Loxahatchee National Wildlife Refuge, Florida, United States - Lox_Sample_2.4 | ecosystem: Environmental > Terrestrial > Soil > Wetlands | place: USA...
TCGCGGCTCCCGTCCCTGTGCCGCAAGCCGCCGCGGGCGCCCCGGCCGCGACGCCACCCACCCCGACGCCACAGGTTGCCGGCCCGATTCCGACGAAGAAAAAGCCGCGGCAGCAGGCACGGCAGAAGATCAACTGGCTGAACCCCACCACCTGGCCGGTGCTGCCGGTGCCGCTCACCGCGGTCGACCCCAACAACGGCACCACGCTCGGCGTGATTCCGACCCTGCTGGTGACCAATTCCCGCAGCGAGATCACCGACATCATCGCGCCCGACATCATGCACAACCCGTACTTCGGCTGGGGTGGGCATGGCCGGATCCTCGCCTTCCCGTCGCAGGACACCCAATGGTCGATCGTCGGCGGCGGCGAGCAGCACGTCGAGAGCACGCTCGATGCGCTCTATGAGACCGGGCTGCTGCGCCAGTCGCCGTTCACTCTGACGGTGGAGGGTCTGTACGACCGCAGCGGCACGCCGCGCTTCTACGGCATCGGCAACAACTCCTTCAAGATCAACCAGACCGTCTACATCGATCAGCAGATCGGCGTCGATTCGACGCTCGGGTGGAACATGAGCCACGCCTGGCAGCTCGCCTATACATTCGCCGCGAAGAAGGTCAAGGTGCTGGGTACGACGTTGCCGGGAGTGCCGCCCATCACCTCCCGGTTCAGGGGCACTCTCGGCATCGGCACGACGCACGAGCTGCTGAATCGCGTCGCGCTCGTCTACGACACCCGTGACGACATCACGATCCCCACTCGCGGCATGGAAGCGGTCGTCTACGGCGGCATCGCCAGCCGCAATGTCGAGTTGGACGACTCACTCTTCACGGAGGCCGGCGGCGATGGCAGGTTCTACTGGTCCCCGTATCCATCGCTCGTCGTGGCGACGCACGTGGACCTGCGGTACGAGCCTTCGGCGCACCACGACCCGTTCTGGGCGTTGAGCAGCCTGGGCGGCGATGAGAGCGTCATCGGCGGCTCGCAGACCCTGCGGGGCTACGGCACTTCGCGTTTCTACGACCGCAACTCCTTCTCCGCCAACATCGAGCTGCGGCAGAACGTGCTCGCCATCAATGCGCTCGCCACGCACATCGATATACAGATCGCGCCGTTCTTCGACACCGGCCGCGTTTTCCACAGCGCCAGCACCTTTCCCATCAAGCATCTGCACAACGTGATGGGCTTGGGCTTTCGGGGCATCGCGGCACCTTCCGTGGTCGGCTACGTCGACATCGGCAAAGGCCACGAGGGCATCGCCGTCTTCACGGGCATAGGCTATCCTTTTTGATTTGGCTCGAATCGCTCCCGGCGATTCGAGCGGCCAGCCCTTTGACAGGGGTTGATCCCGCGGCCCCGGGGGCGGCCCGGGGCCGCTTACTGACTTGCTTTTGGACGGCGCTCGGTTCGGAGGCACTCGTTTCGGAGGGCGCTCCGTGCGGAGGGCACTCGTTTCGGAGGGCGCTCCGTGCGGAGGGCGCTTGTTTCGGAGGGCGCTCCGTGCGGAGGGCGCTTGTTTCGGAGGGCGCTCCGTGCGGAGGGCGCTTGTTTCGGACGGTACCTCAGTCAGGGAGGTAACCGTTCGCTTTGAACCAACGCAGCGCGTCGGCGAACGCCTCGGAGGGGGGGCGCCAGCGGTAGCCTAGCTCGCGCACGGCCTTGGCGCTGGAGAAGAACATGCGCTTGCGCGCCATGCGCACTCCCTCGACGGTGACGCGGGTCGGCCTGCCCGTCAGCCTCGCATAAAGCTCGGCAGCGTACGCAATGGGAAGCACCACGCCGTGCGGCAATCGGATGCGCGGCGGGCTTCGACCGACGAGCTGCGCGATGAGGGTGAGGATCTGACGCAGCGTCATGTCCTCGCCACCGAGGATGTAGCGCTCACCGATCCGGCCGCGATGGAACGCCAGCAGATGACCGGCCGCGACGTCGTCGACGTGCACGATGTTGAGTCCCGTATCGACGTAGGCGGGCGTGCGGCCGCGAGCGGCATCGAGGACTATCTGACCCGTCGGTGTCGGCTTGACGTCGCCCGGCCCTATGGGCGTCGACGGATTGACGATGATGACCGGTACGCCCCGCGCCGCCGCCTCGCGTGCCCGCTCTTCGGCGAGAAACTTCGAGCGTTTGTAGTGGCCGATCATGTCGGCCAGCCCCGCGGGCGTATCCTCGCCGCCCGCGCCGCCATCGGCGGGCAGTCCGATCGTTGCGACGCTGCTCGTGTATACGATGCGGCGTACTCCGGCGCGGCCCGCCGCATCGAGGAGGTGAGCCGTCCCATCGACATTCGCGCGGTAGAGTTCCTGCGGCCGCGGCGCCCACAGCCGGTAATCGGCGGCGACGTGGAAAGCGGCTTCGCACCCCTCGAGTGCGTGCTCGAGGGAGACGGAGTCCGTCAGGTCGCCGATCACCTGCTCGACGGCGAGCGCGGCGACGTTGCGCCGGTCCGATCCGTGGCGCACCAGGACGCGGACCTGCCAGCCCGCCGCGAGGAGCGCGCGCGCGACCGCGGCACCGACGAATCCGGTCGCACCCGTGACCAGAGCCCTCATGACGTCCATGCGCCGGCGACGAGCGCGCGCCGCGCCGGCGAGCCGGGCTGCGCGACGGCCGCCAGCATGCGGGTGGCGATGCGATACCTCGCCGAGAGGCGGATGAGGCCGGCGACATCCCGCGGCGCGCGCAGCAGGCCGGCGAGCAACACCCCGATCCGCAGTTGGCCGCCGCTGCTCGCGGCGATCACGGCCGCGGGGAGCTCATCGGTGGCGGTATCGACGATGATCCGCAGCGCGATGAAGGGCAGCCGGGCTTGTGCCGCGACCTGCGCAATCGCGGCGCTCTCCATGTCGACGGCGGCCGCGTGCGAGTCGCGCCAGGCCGCGGCCTTGGCCTCTGCGCTGCCGACCGGCCGCTTGCTCGTGAGGAGCCTGCCGGGGCATACGATGCACGCTTCAGGCAGCGCACCGCGCAGCCGCTGCCGCCATTGTGGCGATGTCGCCGCCGGCACTCCGGACGTGGTGCCGTCGAATGCCGCTACTTCTTCGGGCAGCAACACGGTGCCGCAGATCAGCGCGGGGTCGAGACCGCCGGCCATCCCGAAGCTCGCGAGGCCACTCACGCCCGCCAGCACCAGCCTGCGTGCGGCGGCCGCCGCCGCGTCCTGTCCGATGCCGCTGACTGCCAGCAGCGCGCCATCGGCGAGCCGGCCGGCCCCGGCTCCGTGACGAGCCGCGCGCCCGAGGGTGCGCGCCTCGGCCGCAAGCGCCGAGACGATGCCGATCGGCTTCAAGGCGGATGGGGCTTGCTGCGGCGGCGGTAAGCGGCAAGCGCCCACAGCGGAAAGAAGGCGCAGTAACCGTGGTACTTCAGATAGAACACCCGCGGGAATCCGGGTGCGGTGAAGGTGGGATGCGACCACAGCCCGTCACCTTCCTGCGTGCGCAACAGATGCCCGATCCCGCGCGCCACGGCGGGTGAGCTGCCCTCTCCCGCCGAGATGAGCGCAAGCAGCGCCCAGGCCGTCTGATACGGCGTACTGTCGAACGCTGTATCCGGATACTTCTGCAGGTCGTAGCTGTCGTTGCTCTCGCCCCAGCCGCCGTCCTCGTTCTGGCGGGACAGGAGCCAGGCCACGGCGCGCTGCACCATCGAGTCGTCGGACGGGATGCCGGCGAGCTCCAGCGCCATCAGCACCGACCACGTGCCGTAGATGTAGTTGCTGCCCCAGCGGCCGAACCAGGAGCCATCGGCCTCCTGCTCCCGCCGCAGGTAATCGATTGCGCGCTCGATCGCGACGCGATCCTGGGGTCTGCGTGCGCGAGAGAGGACCGCGATGACGCGGGCGGTCACATCGCTCGTCGGCGGATCCAGCAGTGCCCCGTGGTCCGCGAATGGGATGTAGTTGAGGTTGTAATGCGTATTGTCTGCGTCGAAGGCCGCGAATCCGCCGTTCTCGCTCTGCATGCCGACGAGCCAGTCGAGCGCTCGATCGATCGAGAACGCGTAACGCTCCGGCAGACGCGCCTGATGCATGGCCCAGGCGACCACCGCCGTGTCGTCCAGATCTGGATAGTGTGCGTTGCCGTATTGGAACGCCCAGCCGCCGTTGCGTAGCTTCGGACGGCGGACGCGCCAGTCCCCGACATCGTCCAGCACCTGCCGCGGCAGAAGCCAGTCGAGCCCACGCACCGCTGAACGCGTCGCATGACTGTCGCCGACCTCCTGCATGGCCAGCGCCGCCAGTGCCGTGTCCCACACAGGTGAGACGCACGGCTGGCAGTACGCGCGCTCGCCCTGCACCACCACCAGCTTCTCGATCGCGCGCTTGGCGGTTACCCGGCGCGGATCGTCCTCGGGATAGCCGAGCAACACCATCATCTCGAGCGCGTTCACCATGGCCGGAAAGATGGCGCCGAGGCCATCCTCGCCGTTCAACCGCTCGAGCACCCAGGCTTCGGCGCGCCGCATCGCGGCCTTGCGCATCGCGGCCGGTATGAGCGGATCGATGTAGCGCGCCATGCGATCGAGGGCGAAGAACACCCGGGCGAGAAGCTTCCCCTTGCCGGGCAGCTGGAAGTAGTTGCGCTCTTCCTCCGGCGGACGGGTGAAGAGCTCGCGGACGTGGACCCGCCGCGGATTGCGTGCCACCGGCTTGACCGTACACAGCACGAACAGCGGCACCATCACCGTGCGCGACCAGTAGGAGACTCTGTCGATGTGGAAGGGAAACCACTTCGGCATCAGCATGATCTCGACGGGGATGTAGGGCACCGCCCGCCAGGGAATCTCGCCGAAGAGCGCGAGCGCGATCCGCGTGAAAACGTTGACGTGCGCCGCGCCGCCGCGCGCGAGGATCGCCTCGCGGGCGCGCCGCATGTGGGGAGCATCCGGATCGTCACCCGCGAGCTTCAGCGCGTAATACACCTTGACGGTGCAGCTCAGATCGAGCTCGCCGCCGAGGTAGAGCGGCCAACCGCCATGGTCGGCCTGACGCTCGCGCAGGTAGACGGCGAGCTTGCTCTCGAGCTGCGGATCGATCTCGTCCAGGTAATGCATCATCATGATGTATTCGGCCGGAATGGTGCAGTCGGCCTCGAGCTCGAAGAGCCAGTGTCCGTCGGCCTGCTGCCGCCCGATCAGCGCATCCCGCGCCGCCGCGATCGCCTGGTCGAGATTGCTGGGAAAGAGCGCGCTTTGCGCCGCAGCGGCATTCATTGCAGCGATCCTCCGAGCCGTGTCGAGGCTCCGAGGTCGTCCACCGCGGGTACATGCACCATGGCGGGCTTGCGCGGCACGGGGCCTTCGGCGAGCGGCAGACCGCGGGCGGCGCGCTCGAAGAGCTGCCGCAGCATCCGGTCGTTGCCCACCGAGAGACTGGTCAATGTGCGCGTCATCATCACCGCCGATCGTGAAACTTTAACCTGAGCGCCGGACGTGAAGCCCGGCGTCGTCTGGATCTTGCGCAGCGTCAGCGCCGCGAGGCCGAGCGCCCACAGGCAGAAGAGCCGGATGCCGGTCTCCTCCTCGGGAATGAGCAAGGTGAAGGTGAGAGCGTTGCGCAGGTGCCGATGCGCGACGCCGATGAGCTCCACCAGGCCGGCGTGGAAGCGCTCATCGATGCGCTCGGGGGTGAGCTGCGCGAGGTCCACACCATGGCGGCTGAACACTTCCTGCGGCAGCCAGCAGGCACCGCGGCTGCGGTCCTCCCACACATCCTTCAGGATGTTGGTCATCTGCAGGCCCTGGCCGAACGAGGGCGCGAGCTCATAGAGCGTCGCGTAGTGGCGCATGATCGCCGGTGAATAGGCGCAGAAGAGCTCCGTCAGCGTCTCGCCGACGATACCCGCTACGTAGTAGCAGTAGGAATCCATGTCCGCGGAGCGGGCGAGACCCTTGAGGCTGGCGGTGCGTTGAAACTGATGCATGCCGCGGCTCATCACTTCGATGCAGCGGCGGATCGCGGCGCGCTGGCGCTCGTCGAACCGGCCCACCACCCGGATCACCTTCTCCATGTTGGCAACGAGGTCGCGTTCCGCCGGCAGGGTGCGCTCGGAAAGCCGCGGTACCAGGTCATTCGCCAGTCGCGCGGCATCCTCCGTGCCCTTGACCACGGCGGTGAAGCGCTCGAGAAAAACGTAGGTGTCGGCGGCCGAAAGGGCCGGCTCGTCCTCGATGGTGTCGGCGATGCGGCAGAGAAGATACGCGCTCGTCACGGCGGTGCGAAGCGCCGCCGGGAGCTGCGGGATGGTCAGCGCGAACGTACGTGAGACGTGCGGCAGGATCTCTTCCTGGTAAGCCTCATCGGACACGCCGGAAACGGATTCCACGAGCTCGGACCTCCGTCAATTGCGCCTGGCCAGCAGCCAGTCCGTGACGCCGCGCAGCGCGTCCGCGCGGCCGCCGAACGGCGCGAGCGATTCCATGGCCTCGCTGTGCAGGCGACGGACCTGCTCCTGCGATGCGGCGACCCCGATGATGGCCGGATAGGTCGGTTTGCCCCGCTCGCGGTCGGCGCCCGCCGCCTTGCCGAGCGTCGCCGTATCCGAGAGCACGTCGAGGAGGTCGTCCTGGATCTGGAACGCGAGCCCGATCGGGGTTGCGAACCCGGCGAGCGCCTGCTCCAGCCTCGGCTCGAGCCCCTGGGCGCAGGCGGCCCCCATCATGACGCTGGCGCGGATCAGGGCGCCGGTCTTGAGCGAATGCATTTCCTCCACCTGGGCGATGGCGAGCTTGCGCCCTTCCGCCTCGAGATCGATCGCCTGCCCGCCAGCCATTCCGACGCTGCCGATCGCGCGGGCCAGCAGCTCCACGAGCCGGACGCGGACCGCCGGATCCGAGGGGACCGCCGCATCGCGGGCGAGCAGCTCGAACGCGAGGGACTGAAGCGCATCGCCCACGAGGAGCGCCGTCGCCTCATCGTACGCCTTGTGGCACGTGGGCCTGCCCCGACGCAGATCGTCATCGTCCATCGCGGGCAGGTCATCGTGCACGAGGGAATAGACATGCACCAGTTCCAGCGCGCAGGCGGCAGCTTCCACCTGATCCTCCGCGAGACCGAGGGCCCGCGCGGTTGCCAGCAGCAGGATCGGGCGCACCCGCTTGCCGCCGCCCAGCACGCTGTAGCGCATTGCCGCGTGCAGCCGCTCCGGCGTCTGATCGGCGCGCGGCAGCCGGGCCGCGAGCGCGGTCTCCATCCTGGCGCGCCAGGCCTCGAGCTGACTTGTGAACGAATCAGCCACCATCGGCACGCTGGCTTTCCTCGTGGCGAACCGTGCGCTTGATGTCGCCGACCGGGATCGTCGCAATGGCGGGCGACCGCGCAGCGATGGGCGACTGGTCGTCGTAGAGGAAGGGCAGCTCCGGCGCCATCGGGCCCGCGACTCTCGGACCGCGCAGGTGCACCATCAGCGCCTTCAGCGGATGAGCGAAGGTATCGTCGACGGCCGTGCCCTCGAAGCCGCAATGCGCCATGCAGTTGTCGCACTTGCGGTTGCGGCCGACGCCGTAGCGCTCCCAGTCCGTCTCCTCCATGAGGGAGCGGAAAGTGGGCGCATAACCCTCGTCGGTGAGCAGGTAGCAGGGGCGCTGCCAACCGAAGATGTTGTAGGTCGGATTGCTCCACGGCGTGCATTGATAGGTCTGATTGCCCGCCAGGAAATCGAGGAACAGCGACGACTGGTTGAACGGCCAGCGGGCTCCGCGCTCGCGGCCGAGCTTGAAGATGTCGCGGAAGAGCTGCTTGCTGGCGCTGCGCCCGAGGAATACATCCTGCCGCGGCGCGTGCTGATAGCTGTAGCCCGGGGAGACGGTGATGCCCTCCACCCCGAGCGATTGCGCCATGTCGAAGAAGTCGGCCACTTCCTCCGGCTTCTCGTTCTGGAAGAGCGTGCAATTGACGGTGCAGCGAAAGCCCTTGGAGCGCGCCAGCTTGATGGCCGCCACGGCCTTGTCGAACACGCCTTCCTGACACACCGACTGATCGTGCCGCTCGCGGTTGCCGTCGAGATGCACGGAGAAGGTGAGATAAGGCGAAGGCCGGTATTCGTCGATGTGCTTCGCCAGCAGGATCGCATTGGTGCACAGATAGACGAAGCGCTTGCGCGCCACGATCCCGGCCACGATCTGCGGCATCTCCTTGTGGATGAGCGGCTCGCCTCCGGGGATGGAGACCATCGGGGCGCCGCACTCGTCGACGGCGCGCAGGGCATCCTCGACCGAGACCCGTTTCTGCAGGATCTCCTTCGGATAGTCGATCTTGCCGCAGCCGGCGCAGGCGAGGTTGCACTGGAACAGAGGCTCCAGCATGAGCACCAGCGGATAGCGCTTCTCGCGGCTGAGCTTCTTGCCGACGATGTAGCGCGCCACGCGGTACTTTTGAATCAGTGGAATTCCCAAAATCAGCTCCTGTGTTTGATCGCCGGGCTCAGCCCGAGGTCCCGCGCCGCGACTGTAACGCATGCAGCGCCGTTCGGTGATCCCGCCAAATACGTTCCCACTCCATGGCGAACCATGGCGTGAAGCGCTCGCCGCGCCCACGCTGCATCTCTTCGGCGAGCCCCTCCGGGCTCACCCAGCGCCACTCCGAGATCTCATTGTGGTCGATGCGGACGTCGCCGGTGCTGCGGCCGATGAACACCGAGCACAGCTCATGCTCCGCGCCGGCCGGGTCGAACTGCGCGTGATACTGAAACTTGAACAGGAAATGCAACGGGCAGGCCAGCCCGAGCTCCTCCTGCAGCCGCCGATGGATGGCGGTCTCCATGCTCTCGGAGCGCCGCGGATGACTGCAGCAACTGTTCGACCAGTAGTGCGGCCACAGCCGCTTGCCCGCCGCGCGGCGCTGCAGCAGCAGCTCGCCGCGCTCGTTGAAGATGAGGAGCGAGAACGCGCGGTGCAGCACACCGCGACCGTCATGGCAACGCTCTTTCGAGAGATAACCGATCTCCCGGTCGGACTCATCGACGAGGATGAGCGATTCCGCCTCGGCGGGACTGTCGCTGTCAGCCCACAGTCGCGCTCGAGCATCATTTGCCGCGCTCATGCGGGCACCCCCCGCCAGCGAGCAAACGTGTACCATGTGCGCACTTCATGGACTTGAAACCATCCGACTGCTTCGCTCATTGCTATCCGCGGGTTAGGCACTCCTCCGCACATGATAACCGGCTCCACGGTCGCTGTAACTGCCCAGGCAGTCATGACCTCGCTAGGCACCTTGCTGGCCGCGGCGGCACTCGGCTATGCGATCATCGCCTGGGGCGCCGTGCGGCTTCGCCGCAACAGGGGCGCGCGGCGCCGTCTCGGCAGTGGCGCCGCCGCGCAGCCGCCGCCGGTGACCGTGCTCAAGCCGCTGTGCGGGGCGGAGCCTGGGCTTGACCATTCTCTGCGTTCCTTCTGTGAGCAGGACTACGCGGGCGGGCTGCAGATCGTCTTCGGCGTGCAGCATCCGGCCGATCCGGCCCTCGCCGTGCTCGAGGGGCTGAAGCGCGACTATCCGCGGCTCGATCTCACCGTGGTCCTCGATTCGACCCGGCACGGCGCCAGCGCGAAAGTCAGCAATCTCATCAACATGATGCGTGCCGCGCGACATGACTGGCTGGTGCTGGCCGACAGCGACGTGCGCGTGCCCGCGGGATATCTGACCGCGGTCGCCGCACCGCTCGCCGACCCGACGGTTGGCATCGTCACCTGTCCCTATCGCGGCGTACCTCGTCCCGGGCTCTGGTCGCTGCTTGGGACACTCTTCATCAACGATTGGTTCATTCCTTCGGTGCGCGTCGCCGCTCTCTTCGGCTCCCGCGCCTTCGCGTTCGGCGCCACGATCGCTATGCGCCGCGACGCGCTGGACGCCATCGGCGGCTTCCAGGCGATAGCGGACCAATTGGCGGATGACTACCGGCTGGGAGAGCTTACCCGTCGCCGCGGTCAACGGACGGTTTTGTCGGACGTTGTAGTGGATACCTCCGTCGATGAGCGCAGCTTCCGCCAGCTCAGGCAGCACGGACTGAGGTGGTTGCGCACCATCCGGGTCGTGCGTCCCGGAGGATACGCGCTGTCCGCGATCACCTTCAGCCTACCGGTGGCGGTGCTCGGCTGCGTGCTCGCCGAATGGACCCCCGTTACGCTCAGCTTGCTTGCCGCGACCGTGGTACTGCGGTTGCTGTTGCATTTTGCCGCGCGCGGTCCCGGCGCGACCGGGTCCGCCCCGGCGCAGCTCTGGACCCAACTCTGGGCCATTCCGCTCGCCGATGCGCTCGGGTTTGCGCTCTGGTGCGGGGCTTTCGTCACGCGCGAAGTTCAGTGGCGCCAGGGGCGCTACCGCGTGGCGCGGGATGGCTCCGTGCAGCCAATTTCGTGAGGACTCCATCATGATGAAGACGCTTTTCCTGCACCCTCCCTCATTCGACGGATTCGACGGCGGCGCCGGCTCGCGCTACCAGGCGAAGCGCGAGATCCGTTCCTTCTGGTATCCCACCTGGCTGGCGCAGCCGGCGGCGATGGTGTCGGGGAGCCGGCTGCTCGATGCGCCCGCCGACGGCACGCCGATGTCGCAGGTTCTGCCGCTGGCAAAGCAGTACGACCTCGTGATCATGCACACCAGCTCACCGTCGTTCCCGACGGACGCCAAGGTCGCGGAGCTGCTCAAGGAGGAAAACCCGCGCCTGAAGGTCGGCATGGTGGGTGCGAAGGTGGCGGTGGATCCGGCCGGCTCGCTCGGGGCATCGGCCGCCATCGACTTCGTGGCGCGCGAGGAATTCGACTACACCTGCAAGGAAGTGGCCGAGGGCCGCGACCTGGCCACCATCCCCGGACTCTCGTTCCGCCGGCCGGACGGCAAGATCGAGCACAACCCGGAACGACCGATGATCGAGAACATGGACGAGCTCCCGTGGGTGACGCCGGTCTATCAGCGTGATCTCACCATCGAGAACTACTTCATCGGCTACCTGCAGCATCCGTATGTCTCCTTCTACACGGGACGCGGCTGCCGCTCGAAGTGCACCTTCTGCCTCTGGCCGCAGACCGTGGGCGGCCATCGCTACCGCGTGCGCAGCGCGCAGAGCGTCATCGAGGAAGTGCGCTGGATCAAGGAGAACATGCCGCAGGTGAAGGAGATCTTCTTCGACGACGACACCTTCACGGACTTCCGTCCGCGCGCGGAGGAAATCGCCCGCGGCCTCGGCAAGCTGGGCGTCACCTGGTCCTGCAACGCCAAGGCCAACGTGCCGTATGAAACCCTGAAGGTGATGCGCGACAACGGCCTGCGCCTGCTCCTCGTCGGCTACGAGTCCGGCAACGATCAGATCCTGCACAACATCAGGAAGGGTCTGCGGACCGACATCGCGCGCCGCTTCACCAGCGACTGCCGCAAGCTCGGCGTCACCATCCACGGCACGTTCATCCTGGGCCTGCCGGGGGAAACGGCCGAGACGATCCGCGAGACGATCCGGTTCGCGGTCGACATCAACCCGCACACCATCCAGGTGTCCCTCGCCGCCCCTTACCCGGGCACGCAGCTCTACCAACAGGCGGTCGACAACGGCTGGATCACCGCCCATGACAACCTCAACCTGGTGAACGATCGCGGCGTGCAGCTCTCGCCCATCAGCTATCCGCACCTGCCGGCGAAGGAGATCTACCACGCGGTGGAAACCTTCTACAAGAAGTTCTACTTCCGGCCGCGCAAGATCGCCGAGCTCACCGGCGAGATGCTGCGCAGCTGGGAGATGACCAAGCGGCGGCTGCGCGAGGGCGTGGAGTTCTTCCGCTTCCTGCACGCGCACGAGGCCTGATCCGCGGCGGAACGAGCCGTTGAAGCTGCTCATCGTCACCGCCGACGACTTCGGGCTGCATGCGGCGGTCAACAGTGCCGTGGAGCAGGCCGCCCGCGAGGGCGTGCTGACCACGGCCAGCCTGATGGTCGGTGCGCCGGCGGCGGCGCAGGCGGTCGCCATTGCGCGCGGCCTGCCGCACCTCGCGGTCGGTCTGCACCTCGTCCTCGCGGACGGCTGGTCGGTGTTGCCGCAGCAGCGCATCCCGGCGCTGGTCGACGCTCAGGGCCGCTTCGGCAACAACATGGTTCGCGACGGCGTGCGCTTCTTCGCCCTGCCGGCCGTGCGCCGCCAGCTCGAGGCGGAGATCCGCGCCCAGTTCCAGGCCTTCGCCGACACGGGGTTGCCGCTCGATCATGTCAATGCCCACAAGCATTTTCATCTTCATCCGACGCTCCTCGAAATGCTGTTGCGCATAGGGGCGGAGTTCGGCGTGCCGGCCGTGAGGCTGCCGCGCGAGCCGGCCTGGGTCGCGCGCCGCGCCGGCGGCCTGCTCGCGGGACCTGCCGTCGCGGGGCTGCTCTCCCCGTGGGTGGCGATCATGCGGCGGCGTCTGCGCCTGGCACGCATCGCGCACAACGACTACGTCTTCGGGATATCGGACAGCGGCGCGCTGGATGAGGCGCGGCTGCTCGAGATCCTCGGCAGGCTCCCCGACGGCCTGACGGAGATCTATCTGCATCCGGCGGTCGCCTCCGGCGCCGCGATCGCGGCGAGCATGGGCGGCTATCGTCACGCGGATGAGCTTGCGGCTCTCCTCAGCCCGAGAGTGCGCGCGGCCATTACCGCCTGCGGCGCGCGGACCGGCGGCTTCAGGCAGTTGTCGAGCGCGGCGACCGCCGAGCGGCACGCCGCATGAGGACCGCGGTTCGCATCGCCCTCGTCGCGGGCCTCGCGCTGCTGATCGCGCTGCTCGTGCGCGAGGGCAGCGCCATCCTCATTCCCATCGCCCGCGCCGGCCGCGTGTTGCTCTGGCTCGTGCCGCTGCATGCGCTCCCGCTCCTCCTCGACTCGTTCGGCTGGCGGGTGCTCATCGCGCGTTGGCGCGAGACCCGGCTGGGCACGCTTTTCTGGATCGCCACCGTCCGCGAGGGCATCAACCGGCTGCTGCCGGCGGCGAACATCGGTGGCGAGATCGCCGGGATTAGACTGCTCGCCGAGACAGGCGTGGATGGCGTGATCAGCGCGGCCAGCGTCACGACCGAGGTGGTGCTCACCATCGTCAGCCAGTATGTCTTCGTCATGCTCGGCGTGTTGTGCCTGCTCAGGCTCACGGACACGGTACAATTCGCCGACGACGTGCTCATCGGTCTCGCGGCCAGCCTGCCGATCGTGGTTCTGATCGCGGTGGTGCTGCGTTACGGCTCGGTGTTCGAGCGCATGGAGCGGCTGGCGACGCGCGTGCTCGGCGACCAGGCGCTGCGCTTCCTGGCGGGCCAGTCGGCCAACCTCGACGCCGCCATCCGGGAGCTCTGCGGCGACCCCTGGCGCCTGCTCACGGCGATGGCATGGCAGGTGACGGGCATGGTTTCCGGCTCGCTCGAGACCTGGCTCGCGCTGCGCTGGCTCGGGCATCCGGTGCCGTTCGGCGCCGCGGTGGCCCTCGAGAGCCTGACGATGACGGTGCGCAGCTTCGCTTTCCTGGTGCCGGCAGGGCTGGGCGTGCAGGAAGCGAGTCTGGTGGGATTCGGGGCGCTGCTCGGCGTCAATGGCGAGCTCGCCATGGCGTTGTCGCTGGCCAAGCGGATGCGGGAAATCCTCTTCGGGGTGCCCGCCCTGCTGTCATGGTACTGGGTGGAAGGACGAAGAGAGCTGCAACATGTCCGTGGTTCCGGCAAATATTGAGACGGAGAATATAGCGGTCGGGTCCGCCGAGCATCGGCGTCTGCTCGGCCAGTTCTTCCTGGATACGCACGTCGAGTACGTCCCGGAGCAGATGCAGTGGCCCGTGCTCGCCGATGACGAGCTGGCACGCCTGCGCAGCCTGCCCTTCTGGCAGGAGGCGGTATCCACCGAGAACGTGACTTCCAACACCGTGGCGGCCGCCGCGGCGCTCGAAGCCGATCCGCTGGTGCGCCGGGCGATCGAGATGCAGGGCTTCGAGGAGATGCGCCACGCGCGGCTGCTGGTCGCGCTCACCTCCCACTACCACATCACGGTGGAATCGCCGCCGCGCTTCGTGCCGCGCTCGCTGGAGAGCGACTTCCTCTTCGCCGGCTTCGGCGAGTGCTTCGACTCCTTCTTCGCCTTCGGCCTGTTCGCGCTGGCGCGTCAGTCCGGATACTTTCCGCCGGGATTGGTGAAGGTGTTCGAGCCGGTGATGCAGGAAGAGGCGCGCCATATCCTCTTCTTCGTCAACTGGGTGAAGTACCGGCGCTCGCAGCTGCCCTGGTGGCGCCGTCCCGCGTTCCGGCTGCGTTGCGCCTGGATCATCCTGAAGCAGATCGCCTCACGGGCCAGGACGGCGCGCAGCATGGGCAAGCCGCAGAGCGACGGCGCCGGCTCCAGCGAGAATTTCACGCTGACCGCCCACCAGGACCTGGGAGCGCCAGTGACCCTGCGCGGGCTGCTCGAGCTCTGCCTCCTCGAGAACGAGCGGCGCATGGCGGAGTACGACTCACGCTTGAAGCGGCCCCGCCTCGTTCCGGGCATCGCCCGGCTTCTCTTCCGGGTGATCCCCGCGAGCGTCTGAGCGCCGTCGCGACGGCAGTCCCGGCTCCGTCTCGCGATGGCCGCCACCCCTGAAAAACCGAGCGGGCTCGCCGCCACCTGGCAGCTCCTGCTCGGCATGGGGATTCTCATGCTCGGCGCCGGGCTGCAGGGCACCGAGATCAGCCTGCGCGCGACCCTCGAGGGCTTTCCCGCCCCGGTGACCGGCGTGGTCATGTCCTGCTACTACATCGGCTACATGATGGGCACCGCGGGCGCGCCGCGGCTCGTCCGCCGCGTCGGCCACATCCGCGTATTCGCCGCCATGGCGGCGATCGCCTCGGCGACCATCCTCGTCCAGGGCATGTTCGTGCATCCGCTGACATGGTCGCTCCTGCGGCTCGTCTCCGGGTTCTGCTTCGCCGGAATCTATGTGGTGGCGGAAAGCTGGCTGAACGATCGCGCCAGCCGCAAGACGCGTGGCGGCCTGTTGGCGGTCTACATGGCCGTGCTCTACATCGGACTCGGCAGCGCGCAGTTTCTCCTCATCCCGACCGGACCGCAGACCGACCGGCCGTTCATGCTGGTCGCGGTGTTGATCTCGCTCGCCATCGTGCCCATCGTCATCACCGCGCAGCGCGCCCCCGAGATCGAGCTGCCGCGCAAGGTGCGTTACCGCGACCTCTACGGCGACTCGCCGCTCGGCGTGGTGGCGGTGACCGTCTCGGGCATGGTGTCCTCCAGCGTTTACTCGATGGGGCCGGTGTATGCGCGCTTGAGCGGACTCGGCGTTTCAGGCGTGGCGGCCTTCATGGGTGTCGGCATCCTCTCGGCCGTGGTCACGCAGTATCCGGTCGGGCGGCTGTCGGACCGCATCGACCGCCGCACGGTCATCGCGGGCGTCTGCATCCTGGCGACGCTGTGCGCCGCGCTCCTTGCCGCCTTGCGCGATCTGCCGCACGTCCTCTTTCTTGCGCTGACCGCGGTGTTCAGCGGCGCGGCGCTGACGCTCTATTCGCTTGCGGTGTCGCATGTGAACGATCATCTGGAGCCCGCGCAGATGGTCGACGCGAGCAGCGCCCTGCTGCGCCTCAATGGCTTCGGCGCCGCGGTGAGTCCGGTGCTCGTCGGCAGCCTCATCGCCGGCTTCGGTCCGCCGGCCTATTTCGCGGCCCTGGCCGGCCTCACCGGGCTGCTGACTCTGTATGATCTCTGGCGCAAGATCCGCCGGCGTCCGGTGCCATTCGACCTCAAGCGCCCGTTCGTGGCGGCTCAGCCGCAGGCGGTGACCGCCCGGCTCAGCATCACTTCGAATCGAACGGATGCCGCAGAACGATCGTCTGCTCGCGATCCGGGCCCGTCGAGATGATGTCGATCGGGACTTCGACCAGCTCCTGTAGCCGCTCCAGGTACTTGCGCGCATTGAGCGGCAGCGCCGCGTAGTCGGTGATGCCCACCGTGGAGTCCCGCCAGCCGGGCAGCTCCTCGTAGACGGGCTCCACTCCTGCGTAGCCCTCGATGCTGAGCGGTGGCTCCGCCACGACCTCATCTCCAACACGGTAGCCGACAGCCACTCGGATCGTGTCCAGACCATCGAGAACGTCGAGCTTGGTGATGCAGAGGCCCGAGACGCTGGAGTGGACGATGGAGCGCCTGAGCGCCACCGAATCGAACCAGCCGCAGCGCCGCCGCCGCCCGGTGACCGAGCCGAACTCGTGCCCCACGCGCGAGAGATGCTCACCGTAGCCGTCGAAGAGCTCCGTCGGGAAGGGACCGGCACCAACACGGGTCGTATAGGCTTTCACGATGCCGAGCACGTAATCGAAGACTCGCGGTCCCAGACCGGTACCCGTGCCTGCGAATCCCGCGGTGGTGTTGGAAGAAGTGACGAAGGGATACGTGCCGAGGTCGACATCGAGCATCGCGCCCTGCGCACCCTCGAAGAGAACATTGGCGCCGGAGCGGCGAAGCGCGTGCAGCGCCAGCGTCACGTCGGTGACGAGCGGCGCGATCGTCTCGCTGAACGCGAGCAGCTCATCGAGCGTCTTCTGGAAATCGACCGCCGGCTGGCGGAAATAGTGCTGCAGCACGAAGTTGTGGAAATCCAGCACCTCGCCCAGCTTGGCGGCGAAGCGATCGCGCTGAAAGAGGTCGGCCACGCGTACGGCGCGGCGCGCGACCTTGTCCTCGTATGCCGGTCCGATACCGCGGCCGGTCGTGCCGATGGCGTTGGGGCCGCGCGCCTGCTCGCGCGCCTTGTCGAGCAGAATGTGCGACGGCAGGATCAGCGGGCAGTACGGCGAGATGCGCAGCCGCTCGAACACGGGCACGCCCTGGTCCATCAGCGTGCGGCTCTCTGCGAGCAGCGCCTGCAGCGAGAGCACGACGCCATTGCCGATGAGGCAGCGGACATCCTCGCGCAGGATCCCGGAGGGGATCAGGGAGAGGATGGTCTTGCGGCCACCGATGACGAGCGTGTGACCGGCGTTATGACCACCCTGGAAGCGCGCTACCGCGGCGGCGCGCTCCGTGAGGAGGTCGACGACCTTGCCCTTGCCCTCATCGCCCCATTGGGTGCCGATGACGACGATGAATTTACCCACTCACACTGCTCCGATGATTGCTTTGCGGCGCGTTGCTCGGCCCATCCTGGGCCTCGGCCCTTCGGGCCCGGCGCTACGCGCCGTCCAAAATCGCTCCTGGCGATTTTGTGTGCAGCCAGCCCATTGACCGCATTCGATCCCGCGGCCGGAGGGCGGCCTCGGGCCGCTCGATGACTTGCTGCTGAACGGCGCCTGATTTCATGCAGTGCGGGATTCTAGGTACGCATCGGGGGAGGCACAAGGAATATCGCCCTGCGGAGCCTCGAGGATCTGCACGCCGGCGGTGCGCGCCAGGGCCTGGATTTCGACCTCCGGCAACTCGATGGCGAGCTCGATCGAACCATCGTCGGCGGTGCGTTCCTCGCGCACGGCCTTGGCGGCGTAGAGCCGGGATCGCAGCGCGCCAGCCCCTGCGGGCAGGCGTACCCGCGCGCGGCGCGCGAACCGCGACAGGCGCTCGGCGATGGCGCTGCTCAGCAGCTCCAGGCCGATGCGTTTCTCGGCGGAGATCCAGACGGCGGCGGGCAGGCCGGCTGCATCACGCTCGATGGCGGCCGGCCGCTGCAGGCGATCGATCTTGTTGTAGACGATGATCTGCGGGATCGCGTCCGCGCCAATCTCCGCCAGCACTTCGTTCACCTGCGCGATGTGCTCGTCGCGGCGCGGGTCGCTTGCGTCGATGACATGCAACAGCAGCGTCGCCCCGCGCGCCTCGGTCAGAGTGGATTGGAAGGCGGCGACCAACTCGTGCGGCAGCTCGCGAATGAAGCCGACCGTATCGGCGGCGACCACCGGCGTGCCACCGGGCAGCGTGACGCGGCGCACCGTTGGATCGAGTGTCGCGAAGAGTTGATCGGCGACATAGGCATCGGCGCCGGTCAAAGAGCGAAACAGCGTCGACTTGCCCGCGTTGGTGTAGCCGACGAGGGCGAGCGAGGGCACCGGAATCTCGGCGCGCATCTGCCGTCCGGTCTCGCGTTGCTGTTTGATCTTCTCCAGACGGCGGCTCAGCACGCGCACGCGCTGCGCGATCAGCCGCCGGTCGGTCTCGAGCTGCGTCTCACCGGGACCGCGCATGCCGATACCGCCCTTCTGCCGCTCGAGGTGAGTCCAGCCCCGCACCAGACGGCTGCCGATGTGGCGCAACTGGGCGAGCTCGACTTCGAGCTTGCCCTCGAAGCTGCGGGCGCGCTGCGCGAAGATGTCGAGAATGAGTCCACTGCGGTCGAGCACCCGCCTGCCGGTGAGTTTCTCGAGGTTGCGCTCCTGGCTGGGAGAGAGTGCATGATCCACCAGGATCACGTCCGCCTCGCCGGCCTCGGCCGCAACCTTCAGCTCCTGCGCCTTGCCGCTGCCCACGAAGAACCGCGGATCGGGCCGCTCGCGACGGCCGGTCACCGTGGCAACGGGCTGCGCGCCGGCCGAGAGCGCAAGCTGGGTGAACTCCTCGAGATCCTCCGGGTCGACCTGGGCGCCGAGACCCAGGCGCACCAGCAGCGCGCGCTCACCGGAACGCGGGCGCTCGAACACTCGGCACCTCCGTGCGGCGTATCACTCGGCGGGGGACTCCGCCGCGACTACACCCTCTTCCGCCGTGAGGCGCACGTTGCGCGCCGGCACCACGGTCGAGATGGCATGCTTGTAAACCATCTGGCTGACGCTGTTTTTCAACAGCACCACGAACTGGTCGAACGAATCGATCTGACCCTGCAACTTGATGCCGTTGACGAGGTAGATGGATACAGGTACGCGCTCCTTGCGTAACGCGTTCAGGAAGGGATCTTGGAGCGATTGGCCTTTGGCCATCGGGTTCTCCTTGTTTTCACGGCTTCTAATTGTTCGTAAAAGACTGGAATGGCAAGCGAGCTTCCCTGGGAAGCGACCAGCAAGGCATGTACCTCGCCGGCGGGAACGGACCGAAGGCGCAATCTTAACATGCGCGCCGATTCAAAGCCCAAGCCGTCTCAACTCATCACGAACGTCGCGATTCCACGACAGCTCGTCCGTTTCCGGATCCAGCCAGCGCGCGGCCGTCTCCGTGCGCATCCAGGTGAGCTGGCGCTTGGCGAGCTGCCGCGTGGCGGCGATACCCTTCGCGACCGCCTCCGCGAGCCCGCACTCACCCTCGAGATGCTCCCAGAGCTGGCGGTAGCCGACCGCGCGCATCGAGGAATGGCGTGCGGTGAGATCGCCCCGGTCACGAAGCGCGCGCACCTCGTCCAGGAAGCCGGCCGCCATCATTGCGTGGAAGCGGCTCGCGAGGCGCTGATGCAACAGGGGACGGTTGCGGGGGGCGAGCGCCCACGCATCGAGCGGCATGCCCGCGAGCGGGCTCACGGTCGCGCGCTGCAGCTCCGAGAGCGGCCGGCCGGTCGCGAGACAAACCTCCAGAGCACGCTGAATCCGCTGGCTGTCATTGGCATTGATGCGCGCCGCCGCCGCGGGATCCAGCCGGCGCAGCTCCTCGTGCAACGCCGGCCAGCCCGAGCGCGCGGCGCGCTCGTCGATCTCCCGCCGCAGCTCCGCGGAAGCCTGTGGCAGCGGCGCCAAACCGGTCAGCAGCGCGCGCAGATAGAGCATCGTGCCGCCGACCAGTAGCGGCACGCGCCGCCGCGCGTGTACGGCGGAGATCGCGGCCAGGGCATCCGTTACGAACCGTCCGGCGGAGTAGCTTTCGGTCGGCTCGCAGATGTCGATGAGATGGTGCGGCAGCCGGCCCCGCAGTCCCCGCTCGGGCTTCGCGGTGCCGATGTCCAGGCCGCGGTACACCTGCGCCGAATCGACGCTGACGATCTCGACCGGGGCGCACTCCGCCAGGTGGATGGCCCAGTCGCTCTTGCCGCTACCCGTGGGACCGGTCAGCAGGTAGACCGGAAGCTGCAGCGAGGCATCCGCGGCGCCGCGCGCCGGTGATCCCATCACCGCCCCCGCAGGAACAGCTGATCGAGCTCCGCCAGGGTGAGGCGAGTCCAGGTGGGGCGACCATGATTACACTGATTGGCTCGATCGGTCGCTTCCATCTGGCGCAGCAGCGCGTCCATCTCCGGCAGAGTCAGGCGCCGGCGGGCATGGATGGAAGTGCGGCAGGCCAGGGTGCCGAGGAATCGGTCCGCGGCTGCATCAAGATGGTGCAACCCGTCCTCACGCGCGAGATCCTCGATGACGGACTTGACGATGTCCGTCACACGCGCATCCGACAGAAGTGCCGGAATGCGACGCAGCGCGAGCGAAGTCGGACCGACCGAATCGATCTCGAATCCCGCCTGCTCCCATGGCGCCGGATTCTCCAGCACGGCGTCGAGCTCGTGCGGCCTCACGGTGACGATCAGCGGCTCGAGCAGGAGCTGCGACGCCGGCGGTCCGCCGCCACGATCGGCTTTGAGCTTTTCGTACAGCACGCGCTCGTGCGCGGCGTGCATGTCGACGAGGATGAGGCCCTCATGGCTCTGGGCGAGGATGTAGATGCCGTGGAGCTGGGCCAGCGGCACCCCGAGCGGCGGATAGCCGCCCGTGTCGTCGGCGCGGGGGAATCCCAGGAGACTGGCGCGCGACTCGCCGGTCTCGGCGAGCGTGCTCATCGCGGCAGGCACCGATGCGCTGACTGCGCGCGCCAACAGCCAGGGATCGCGCGAGGGCTCGTGGACCTGCGGCATGTGCAGCGGCAGTGCGCGCGGCTCGCCGCCCACCAACACGGGCTGCGCACTCGCGGCAGGTGTCGCGCCCGCTTGCGGACGAGTGCCCGCGAGCGAGCGCTCGATGGCGCGGAAGATGAACTCATGGACCTGGTGGCCGTCGCGAAAGCGCACTTCGAGCTTGGCCGGATGCGCGTTGACGTCGACGAGCTGCGGATCGAGCGACAGATGCAGCACGTACGCGGCGTGCCTGCCGTGATAGAGCACATCGCGATAGCCGAGCCGCACGGCGCTCGCGAGCAGCTTGTCGCGCACGCTCCTGCCGTTCACGAACCAGAACTGCTGATCGGGCTGCGCGCGCGCGGTGGTCGGCAGTCCGATCCAACCCGTCAGCTGCACCGGACCGGAGGCATGCTGCACGGGAATGAGGCTGGGGACGATTTCCTTGCCCAACACCTGGGCCAGACGCTCCTCGCCCGGCGGCTCGCGGCTCGGCAACGGCGCATCGAGCAGCACACGGTCGGCGCTGCGCAGGCGGAACGAAACGTCCGGACGCGACAGGGCGAGGCGCTCCAGCAGACGCACGATATGCCCGATCTCCGTCGGCGGGCTGCGCACGAACTTGCGGCGCGCCGGGATGTTGAAGAAGAGATCCCGTACTTCCACCGTGGTTCCGGGCGGGTGCGCCGCGGGACGTACGCCGGCTACCACGCCGCCGTCGACACAGACTTCGGCGGCGCGATCCGCTTGTGTTGGATGGGAGACGACGCGCAGATGCGATACGGAGCCGATGGAAGGCAGAGCCTCGCCGCGAAAGCCGAGGGTGGTGATGGCGGCGAGATCGTCCAGGGCGGCGATCTTGCTCGTGGCGTGGCGGCGGATCGCGACCGGCAGCTCCTCGGCGCTGATGCCGCAGCCATCGTCGCGCACCCGCATGAGGCCGACGCCGCCGCGCTCGATGTCGACCTCGATGCGGCGGGCACCCGCGTCGAGGCTGTTCTCGACCAGCTCCTTGATGACCGAGGCCGGACGCTCGATGACCTCACCGGCGGCGATCTGGTCGATGAGCTCGCTCGGGAGCACGCGGATGGGCATGGTCGCGCCAGTCTATAGCGCCGGCGCGCGCCGTAAAGCGCGGCGCGGCGCGCGGGCCGCGCGGCGGCTCTCTAATTGCCCGCGACCAGGCGGTCGAGCGGCTTCCGCTCCTCGGCGAAGAGCGTGCCGGCAGGCGGGTGCTGGCGGAAATAGCCGCGGATGCCGCTGAAGATCGCGCCGGCGATCTTCAGCTGATGAGCGGGATTGCGCAGCCGGCGCTCCTCGGCGGGGTCGGAGATGTAGTCCGTCTCGACCAGCATCGAGGGAATGTCGGGCGATTTCAGCACCACGAAGGCGGCCTGCTGCACGTCGGACTTGCGCACCGGCACCGAGCGATCGAGCGCGGCGAGCACCTGGCGGGCGGCGGTCATGCTGTCGCTGATCGTCGCGGCCTGCGACAGATTGAGGAGCACGGAGGCCAGGGTGCTCGATTTGTCCTCGAGCTGCACGCCGCCTTTGAGGTCGGCGTCGTTCTCACGCTCGGCCAGCCAGCGGGCGGCTTCGCTGGAGGCGCCGCGCAGCGACAGGATGTACACCGAGGCGCCGGCGATCTGCCGGTCGGCGATGCAGTCGGCGTGGATGGAGACGAACAGGTCGGCCTTGGCACGGCGCGCGATGATCATGCGCTCGCGCAGCGGGATGAAGATGTCGCTGTCGCGTGTCAGGACCGCGCGCATGCCGCGCTGCGCATCGATCCGTTGCGCCAGGAGGCGCGCGATGGCGAGCGTGACGTTCTTCTCCTCCGTGCCGTGAGGCCCGGTGGCGCCGGGGTCCTGGCCGCCATGCCCCGGATCGATCGCCACGATGATGTCGCGGCCGCTGTCGGCGGGCGCGTGCGGAGCGCGGATCGGTGTTGGAATCACATCGGCGGCCGCGGGCGCCGCGGCGATCGCTGCCGGCGCGTTGCCCAGTGTCAGGATGAGCTGCGGGCCGTGCGCCCTGGAATAGGCCCAGTCGGCATGCACGCCCGCGGCGCGGCGCAGTACCAGCACCAAGCGCAGGGCGCCATGGGGGCGGGGTGCCACGCGCACGCCGGCGACCAGCCCGCGCGCGCCGGGAAGTCGCAGGCCGCGCCGCGCGCGGGTTTGCGGCAGATCGATGACCGCGCGGAAGGGACGATCCAGAGTGAAGAGCTTCTCGCCGGTGACCCGCGAGACATCGAGCGTCACGCGCGCGCCTGCGGGCGAGGTGGCGAGACCCACGGCACTCAGCCTCGCACCCGCGGCCCAGGCGCCGGCCGCCGTGGCCAGCATCGATGCGATACCGAGAAGAGCGAGGAGCCCTACCTGAAAGACCTTTCTTTTCATGAACTTTGCGGAGCTACTTGACCCGTAATCTACGGGCCGGCCCGCAAAGTTTCAACTGTTCCGCAGTTCCCCGGCTCGCCGCAGCCATTCAGCGCCCGTCGGCGTTGCCGCGGAAACGTCCGCCGAGTGCGCATCCGCCGCCGCGGCCAGGCGGACCGTCAGATCCGCCGGAGGCAGCCGCCCCTGCGCCCGCTCGGGCCATTCGATCAGCCAGAGACACCCGGGGCGCGCCCATTCGCGCAGGCCCAGGTGCTCGAGCTCCCCGGGATCGCGCAGCCGGTAGAGATCGAGATGCAGCAAGGTGAGCGGGTCGGCCTCATACACGTTCACCAGCGTGTACGTGGGACTGCGCACCGGCGCCGCGACGCCGCAGGCGCGCGCGAATCCCTTCACCAGAGTGGTCTTGCCCGCGCCGAGGTCGCCCGTGAGATAGAGGATGGCCGGCTGCTCCAGCCGTGGCGGTTGCGCCGCCGCGAGACTCGCGCCCAGCGCCTCGGTCTCCTCCGGTGTCTTCAGAGATTGACGCAGTTGCGCAGCTCCCTGGCGACATCGCCGGCCAGAAGTCCCCGCTCGCCGGTGCGCGCCGCCGCATCGCCCGCCATGGCGTGTACCAGGACGCCGACTCTGGCCGCGAGCCACGTGTCTCGACACTGGGCGAAGACGCCGGCGATGGTACCGGTGAGCACATCTCCCATGCCGGCTGTCGCCATGCCCGGGTTGCCCCGCTCGCAGAGCGCCGGCGTCCGGCCCGGCGCCCCGACGAGCGTGCCCGCGCCCTTCAGCACGACGGTTCCACGATACCGGCCGACCAGGCGCTCGAGGGCGGCCAGCCGGTTGTGTTGGATCTCACCGGTGTCGACGCCGAGAAGGCGCCCAGCCTCGCCGGGATGAGGTGTCAGCACCCAATCCTCGCGTGCGGGGCCACCGGACTCCGCGATGATGTTGAGAGCGTCCGCATCGACTACGAGCGGCTTGCCCGAGTGCAACACCACCTCCAGCGCGGCGCGCGCCCAAGGCGTGCGGCCGAGCCCGGGACCGATGGCGATGACGTCGGCTTTCTCGGCGGGCTCTCGCAACGCCTCCGCGTCCGCCAGCGGCAGGCAGATCAGCTCCGGCCGTCCCGCGGAGATCGCCGGCACGTTCTGCGGCGCGACGGCCACCGTCACGAGGCCGGCGCCGACGCGCATGCAAGCCTCGCCGGCGAGGCGGACCGCGCCCGGCATGCCCACGCCGCCGCCCACGATCAACACGCGCCCGAAATCACCTTTGTGCGATGAGCGCGCGCGGCGCGGCAACGCCTGTTGAATGGCGGCGTCCAGGATGCGCTCGATGCGCGGCGATGGCGCGCCCGCCTCCTCCGGGTCGACCTCGAGATCGTCGAAGAACACGGTGCCGGTGAATTCCGGTCCGTCCCCGATGAACAGGCCCGTCTTCAGACCGACGAAGGTGACGGTGCAATCCGCGCGAACGGTCTCGCCCAGCGGCACGCCGGTGTCACTGTCGAGCCCGGAAGGAACATCGAGCGCAAGCACCGGGCGCCCGGCGCTGTTGATGTCGCGGATGACTCGGGCGATCTCCTCGCGCGCGGCGCCGTGAAGGCCCGTGCCGAGCAGAGCGTCGACGATGACCTCGCCTTCACCGAGCCGCTCGCGCGCATACGATTGCACCTGGACCCCGCTGGCGCGCAGATCCTCGCAGGCCTGGCGCGCATCGCCATGCAGCGAATCGGGTGGCGTCGCCGCCAGGACGGTGACCGTCAGGCCCGCCGCGTGCGCAAAACGCGCGAGCACGTATCCGTCACCACCATTGTTGCCGGCGCCGCAGACGATGGTGATCCGGTGCGCAACGGGGAATCGCGTGCGCAGATATCTCAGGGCGGCCTCGCCCGCTCGCTTCATCAGCGTGTAGCCGGGGATACCGAGTCTCTCGATGGCGTAAGCATCGAGCGCTCGCACCTGGGCGGTGGAGTACAGACAGACTGGCAGCGCCATGGGCCGATTATAATGGCGCAGTGAGGAAGCCATGACCCAACCGCTGCGCCTGGACCCTGCAACGGCCAAGCGCCAGCTCGAGACCAGGGCCCGGGAGCTCGGCTTCGCCCGCATTGGCGTCGCGACCATCGACATCCCGGAGGATGAGCAATACCTGCTGCGCTGGCTCGATGCTGGCTTCAACGGTGAGATGGAGTACATGCGCCGGCATGGGGTCATGCGCAGCCGGCCGCAGGAGCTGGTGCCGGGCACCATCCGCGTCGTCAGCGCGCGGATGGACTACTGGCCGCACGACGCCCGCGAGGCGGATGGAGTCCTGAGCGATCCCGAGAGCGGGTACATCTCCCGGTACGCGCTGGGACGCGATTATCACAAGGTGTTGCGTGGGGCATTGGCGCGACTCGCCCAGGACCTCGCGCGGGACATCGGCCCGTTCGGTTTCCGCGTCTGTGTCGACAGCGCGCCGGTGCTCGAGAAGGCGCTCGCCCGCAATGCGGGCCTGGGTTGGATCGGCAAGCACACCAACCTGATCGCGCGCGATGCGGGCTCGTGGTTCTTCCTCGGTGAGATCCTCACCGACCTGCCGCTGCCCGCGGATGAGCCGGCGAGCGCCCACTGCGGCACCTGTACCGCCTGCATCCCCGCCTGTCCGACCGCGGCCATCGTGGCCCCCTATCGGCTGGATGCGCGCCGCTGCATCTCCTATCTGACGATCGAGCATCACAGCGCCATCCCGCTGGAGCTGCGGCCGGCGATCGGCAATCGCATCTATGGCTGCGACGACTGCCAGCTCGTCTGTCCGTGGAACAAGTTCGCCCGCGCGGCCACGCATCCGGACTTCAAGGTGCGCCATGGGTTGGATGCGGCGCGGCTGACGGAGCTTTTCGCCTGGACGGAGCCGCAATTCGAGGCGCGCATGCGCGGATCGGCGATCCATCGCATCGGCTACGAGAAATGGTCGCGCAACATCGCGGTGGCGCTCGGCAATGCGCCGACCTCGGCGGCGGTGCTGGCGGCGCTGGCGAGCCGGCTGGAGGATGCCTCGGCGCTGGTGCGCGAGCACATCGAGTGGGCACTTTCCCGGCACCGCGCGCCGGCGCGGGCGTCCGGACTCCGCTGATCAGCGCACGAGCTGCAGGTTGTCGATCAGGCGGGCGCGGCCAAGGCGCGCGGCGACCAGAACCACCAGATGGCGCGTGTCGGGTGCCGGGCTGCCGAGATCGTCGGCGCGGCGCACCGCGAAGTAGTCGGGTCTGAGGCCGGTCCGCTCGAGCGCCTGCACGCCGGCGCGCTCGATGGCGGAGAAATCATGGTCGCCGGAGCGCAACCGCTCCACTGCCGCCACCAGCGACTGATGAATGACGGGCGCCCGGCGGCGCTCCTCGTCGGTCAGGTACTGATTGCGCGAGCTCATCGCGAGTCCGTCCGGCTCGCGCACGGTGGGGGCCGGGACGATGGTGACGGCCAGGCAGAGGTCGGCCACCATGCGGCGGATGATGGTGAGCTGTTGGAAGTCTTTTTCCCCGAACACCGCGACATCGGGCTCCACGATGTGGAAGAGCTTCGCCACGACGGTTGCGACACCTTCGAAATGTCCCGGGCGGAACTCGCCATCGAGGATGCCCGAGAGCTCGGGCACGTCGATGCGCGTCGCCTTCTGCGAGCCGTTCGGGTAAATCTCGACCACGTCGGGCATGAACATCAGATCGCAGCCGGCATCGGCCAGCATGCGCGCATCCTGCGCCGGCGTGCGCGGATAGTGCGCGAAATCCTCGTTGGGCCCGAACTGCATGGGGTTCACGAAGATGCTGGCGACGAAACGGTCGCCGTGGCGGCGCGCCATCTCGATCAGACTGACGTGGCCGGCGTGGAGATTTCCCATGGTGGGAACGAAGGCCACGCGGCGCCCCTCGGCGTGCCAGCGGCGCACGTGCTCACGCACGCCCGCAATCGTGTTCGCGGTATCCATGTCTGTTAGAAGCAGTGCTCCGGGGCCGGATAGGCACCGGTGCGGACGGCCTCGACGAAACGCTTGATCGCCTCGCGGTTGTCGCCGGCGCCCTGCATGAAGTTCTGTACGAAACGCGGCTTGCGTCCGGTGGTGATGTCGAGAATGTCGTAGAGCACCAGGATCTGGCCGTCAGTGCCGGGCCCCGCCCCGATGCCGATGACCGGCACGTGCACCGCCTCGGTGATCGCCTTGCCGAGGTCGGCGGGAATGCACTCGAGCAGCACGATGTCCGCACCCGCGGATTCCAGACGCTTCGCGTTCTCGATCATCTGCGTCGCCGCGTCCCGCTCCCGGCCCTGCACGCGAAAGCCGCCGGTCTTGTGCACGGACTGCGGCCTGAGGCCGAGGTGCGCGCACACCGCGATGTCGTGGCCGGTGAGGAACTCGACGATCTCGGCCTGACTGCCGCCGCTTTCGAGCTTCACCATCTTGGCGCCGCCTTCCTGCATGAGGCGCACGGAATTCTCGAGCGCCCGCTCCTTCGACGGATAGCTCATGAAAGGCAGGTCCGCGATGAGGAAGGGCCGGTGCAGCCCGCGCGCCACCGCGCGGGTGTGATAGACGATGTGATCCATGGTGACCGGCACCGTCGTGTCGTGTCCCTGAATGACCATGCCCAAGGAGTCGCCGACCAGCACGACATCGACGTCCGCTTCATCGAGCAGCACGGCGAAACTCGCGTCGTAGCAGGTCAGGCTCGCGATCTTACGCCCGTCGGCCTTCATGCGCGCGAGCGTGCCCAGCGTGACGGGCGGGCGGTCGGAATCGCGAAGCTGCAGCTGCGTGTACATAAGATGAGCCTACGATCGTTTGCTGAAAGGGTCCTTGCTGCGCAGCGGGTTGTAGTACAGGCGTCCCTTCTTCATGCGGCGGATGGTGGCCAGCAACTCGTCGTAATCCGAAGCATTGTTGACCGGATCGATGGAGGCGGCGTTCACGATGAGTAGCGGCGCCCCCTCGAACTCGTGGAAGAAGCGCGCATACGCTTCATTGAGACGCACCAGGTAGTCGCGCTCGATGTGCTGCTCGTAGCCGATGCCGCGCCGCGAGATCCGCTCCAGGAGCACATCCACCGGCGCCTGCAGGTAAATCACCAGGTCCGGCTTCGGCGCCTGCACGTCGAGCTTGGCGGCGATCTGCTCGTACAGGGCGAACTCCGCATCATCGAGGGTCACGCGCGCGAACAGGCGATCCTTCTCCAGCAAGTAGTCAGCCACGCGCACCCGGGCGAAGAGATCCTGCTGGTTGAGGGCGCCGAGCTGCTGGCAGCGCTGAAAGAGGAAATAAAGCTGCGCCGGCAGCGCGCCGGCGCGCGGAGTCTTGTAGAAGCGCTCCAGGAACGGGTTCTGCGCCGCCTCTTCCAACACCGGCTGCGCCGACAGGCTGTCCGCCAGACGCCGCGCAAGACTCGTCTTGCCGACGCCGATCGGCCCTTCGACCACGATGAACTGGTGCTCAGCCCCGGACATGCTCTCTCGCCATCCAATCGGATTTACGGCTCGCCCAGGCGTTCTAGTCCCGCGGACGCAAGGCGCCCTTTGAGCCCGGCCACCGAGCCGAGCCCGGGCACGTCGAGGTCCGGGGCGAGGTCGCAAAGAGGATACAGAACGAAGTTGCGCTCCACTATCCCGGGATGGGGGAGGCTCAGCCCGGGCTCCTGGCGGCGCTCGCGGCCAAAGACCAATAGGTCGAGGTCGATGACCCGGGGTCCCCAGCGCTCCCGCGCCGCCGGCCTGCCCAGCGCCCTCTCCAGCGCCTGCAGCTCACCGAGGAGGGCCCGGGAATCGAGCTGCGTGAGCACCCCCGCCACGGCGTTGACGAAATCCGGTTGCGCGATCGGCCCGAACGGCTTGGAGCGGTATAGCGGGGAGAGCCGCACCAGCCGCGTGGAGGGGACGCCGGCCAATGCGGCGCTGGCGCGCAGCACTTGCGCCCGAGGATCCTGCAGATTGCTGCCGAGGCCGATATACGCCGGCTGCCAGATCGCCGCCTGGCCGCTCACGAGACCCGCGGACCGCGCCGTCCCCCCCGGCGTCGCCGCCGCCCGGACCTGGGGCGCTCGGGTCGCGGACCTGCCGTCTGGGCCAGCGCATCGGCCATCCGGCCCTGCTCCTCATGCGGGACCTCCTGCACTTCGGTCCACCACCGGGCCATCTCCGGCGATGCCAGACCGAGGTCCGCCCGTAGCAGCAGCAGGTCATAGGCCGCCCGGAACCGCGGATGGGTCAGCAGACGCAGTGAGCGCCGGCCGCTTGGATGCTCGAGACGCGGCTGCAGCGAGAACATCTCGCTGAGCCCGAGCGAAAAGCGCCTCGGGATGGCGAGGTGCGCCTGTGCCTGCCGCACTGCACGATCGCAGGCCTCGCCGATGGCCGACAGCTCGTGCCATTTCTGCGGCGGCATCGATTCAATGATCTGGGCGATGGGGCCGTAGAGAAGCAGCGCAAGCAGGAATGTGGGCGTCAACGGACGGCCTGCCGCCGCGCGCGCATCCGTGTTGGCGAGCCCCTTCATCAACAGCCGCTCTACGAGACCGCCGGAGTGCGCGGTGAGATAGGCATCCACGCTGGGCAGAAGCTGCGCCAGGAGCCCGCGCCGGCGCAAAGTCTCGAGGCTCCTGGCGCCATGCCCGGTGAGAAAGAGCTTCAGCATCTCATCGAAGAGCCGCGCCGGCGGTACACCCGCCAGAAGCTCCCCCAGTCGTCCCAGGGGCTCGGCGGTCAACGGATCGATTTCGAAGCCGAGCTTCGCCTCGAAGCGTGCCGCGCGCAGCATGCGCACCGGATCCTCGCGAAAGCGCGTCTCCGGGTCGCCGATGAGGCGCAGGCGGCGGGCGGCGATGTCCTCCACGCCGCTGCAATAGTCCCAGATGGAGAAGTCGGCGATGTTGTAGTAGAGCGAATTGGCCGTGAAATCGCGTCGCCAGACGTCCTCGTCGATGGTGCCGTAGACGTTGTCTCTCAGGATGCGGCCACTGGCGTCGAACATGCGCTGCGAGCCGTCGTCGGCCGGGCCGCGGGCCGCGCGTCCGCTCGCAGATTCGTTCGGGGCGCCAGCAGGCTCGCGAGCGCCGCCCGCGACATCCCTCGGGATATCCGCAGCCTCGCCCACGGCAGCCTCAGCGTCGTCCTGACCTGCCGGTGAGTCACCGTCATCTGCAGCGTCCAGCTCCGATTCATCCGAGGTCTCGTCCTCCAGGTCCAGCGCCAGCTCCGGATCGTCGAGCTCGGCCGCCTCTCCGTCCTCGGGATCGGCATCGGCCAGCGGCTCCTCACCCGGGGAAGGCGCGGTCGCCGCCCGGAACGTGGCAACCTCGATGATCTCCTGCCCAAAGAAAACGTGAGCGAGCCGGAAGCGCCGCCCCACGAGACGGCAGTTGCGGAAGAGCCGCTTGACCTGCTCCGGCAGCGCATCGGTAGCGACGTCGAAGTCCTTGGGTTCCAGGCCGAGCAGCAGGTCGCGCACGCACCCACCCACCAGGAAGGCCTGGAAGCCGCCGTCCTTCAGACGGTAGAGGACCCGCAGGGCATTGGGCGAGATATGGGAGCGGGAAATCGTGTGCTCGGCCCGGGGAATGATCCGAGGCTTGGCCGCAGGCTGCGCCAGCTGAGCTTGGGGGGCGTTCAATTCGTGGCTTTCGGCTTGAGCATTGGACACAGCCCCCTATAATACCGCGCTCCTGAAGCCGGCTCCGTAGCCATACGCTCCCTTCGTCTAGAGGCCCAGGACATAGCCCTCTCAAGGCTGTAACACGGGTTCGAATCCCGTAGGGAGCGCCATCTCAGCCAGGGGGTCTATGCCGGGCGCATGGGTGGCGGACAAGGCACAAACGAGGGGGCCGCGAGAAGCGAGGCCCTGTATTCCTGACACCGATCTCGTCTGAATTCAGACTCCCAGGAACAGCAGGTCGAGTGCAGCGACGATCTCACTTCGGTAGGCCGACAGGCTGCCCCTGACCGCGCGAAGCTCGCCGGCAGGTACCGGCGTCAAGCGCGGCACGATCAATGCGTGATCGACCCCCTCCACTTCGACGATTGGCATCAGTCGACCGACGACGCCCGGAATTCGGGCGCTTGGAACAAGAGGGGCCACGATCCGATCGGACCCGGTATCTGCGAGATCGGACTGCAGAATCGCGACGAAAGGAAATGCCCTGCGCGCACGCGGGACTGGATTGTCCACGACGTCGTACTGAGCCACGCTCACGGCGAGTCGTCGCTGTCGGGCTCGTAATGCTGCCGGGCCATTTGAGCAAACGAGCCATGCTTGGCCTCGTAAGCATCGAGCGCCTCGAGATCCTTGCGAGCCTCCTGCCGCAGTCGCTCCGCCCTCCGGCGCGCGACCTCATGCGCCAGCGCCTCTTCTGCAATCTGCGAAGTATTGATCCCCAAGCGCCTGGCCTGCGTGTAAAGGTCGGAATTGATAGTCAGACTTACTGTCTGCTTGGCTGCCTTGACGTCGTAAGGTGCGGGTCTCACGGGACTGCGATATATATTATGTACACGTGTACTATACACGTGTTTGAGATGCTTATCCAGTGCTTGGGATTGCCGGCATCGGGGGCATCACATCACCCCATCCGCTCCGACATCTCCCTCCACAGCGCGGTATAGAACTGCAGCGCGTCTTCCTCTCTTTCGACCATGAGAGGGTTCACTTAGCCTATGCCAGGCACATGCTCAAGGCCCGAGGAGTATCTAGCATGAGCCACCGAAAAAAGCCGAAGCGCAAACAGTCCCCTGCGAAGCGAACCGACGCCAAGTCGCTGTCCACTGCCGCCTCGCGTCGCGCCTCGATCTTCCGCAATGGCGCCAATCAGGCGGTGCGACTTCCGCAGGAGCTGCGTTTCCCCCAGGAGGTGACGGAGGTGCGCATCCGCAAGCAGGGAGATAGCCTCGTGCTCTCCCCCATCCGGCCGGACTGGGTCTCATTCTTTGCGATGAAGGTGGACGTACCCGAGGACTTCCTTGCCGACCGTGGAGATTCGCCGCCGCAGGAACGAGAGCCGCTATGAAGCTCTTCATGCTCGACACGGACATTTCGAGCCACGTCATCCGCCGCCGTCCGGAGTCGCTCGTTCAGCACTTTGAGAGGCATGCAGACGGGATCTGCGTGTCGGTAATCACCGCGGCGGAGCTGCGCTTCGGAGTCGAAAAGTCGAAGAGTGCGAAACTGGCCGAGCTCGTCGAGAACTACCTCGAACGCTTGTCCGTCCTCGACTGGACGAATGCGGTAACGCCCACTATGCCCGCATCCGCGCACATCTCGAGCGCGTCGGCAAACCCGTCGTCAACGCGGATCTCATGATCGCCGCTCACGCCGTTTCGGAGGGTGCGACGGTCGTCACCCAGAACGTGCGACATTTCGCCGACGTACCGTGTCTCAACGTCCAGGAATGGACTTGAACACCCAGAGCCTTCCTGCTGTTCGCGCGAGATCTCGTGTCGACGGCATCGGATCGGAACCCTCTGTCCCAGCGCCTCCTCGGGCCACCATCC
>Ga0335075_10002071_pt1 | contig 32596 bp, 28 predicted proteins | sample Lox_Sample_24_FD_206723 | JGI IMG/M metagenome (GOLD analysis project Ga0335075, IMG submission 206723) | Soil microbial communities from Loxahatchee National Wildlife Refuge, Florida, United States - Lox_Sample_2.4 | ecosystem: Environmental > Terrestrial > Soil > Wetlands | place: USA...
TTCCCGGTGATCCTGCTCTTCTACCTGCTGGTGACGCCGGGCATCATGGACACGCCGATCCCCTACGGACTCGCCGGCGTATTCTTCCTGTTCCCGATCATCTTCTTCGTCGCGCTGTTCTACACGCGGTTCAAGACGCGGCCGGAGCGGCTCTACATCTATCTCGCGCTGACCATCCTGATCGGCGGCTGGATCTATGTCGGCCTCGTGTTCGATGCCGATCCGCTCGGCATCGTGTCGATCGATCCCAACCAGTTGAACATCTTCGTGGCAGTGGTGTTTGCCTCGTCGCCCGGCGTGTTCCGCATCGTTCGCGGCCTGGCGATGGACATCAAGACGCGCGATTATGTGGCGGCGGCGCAGACCCGCGGCGAGACGCCGTGGTACATCATGCTCTGGGAAATCCTTCCCAACGCGCGCGGCCCGCTGATCGTCGATGCGTGCCTGCGCATTGGCTACACGACGATCCTGCTCGGCACGCTGGGCTATTTCGGCCTCGGCCTCGCACCGGAAAGCCCTGACTGGGGCACCGCGATCAAGGACGCCAGCCGCCTGCTCAGGTCGTTCATCCACCCGGCGCTGCCGCCGACGATCGCCCTCATGTCCTTCGTGCTCGGCCTCAATCTCCTGGCCGACGCGCTCCGCGAACAATCGATGAAAGATTGAGGGTTCCTGCGATGAACGAAGCCGTCAAAGCCACGAACACCGCATCCGCCCAGCCGATCATCGATATCGAGAACCTCTACATCTCGTTCTTCACAAAGCGGGGCGAGATTCCCGCCGTGATGGACTTCTCCGTCCAAGTCATGCCCGGCGAAGCGATGGGCATCGTTGGCGAGTCCGGCTGCGGCAAGTCCACCGTGTCGCTCGGCATCATGCGGGACCTCTCCAACGTCGGCAAAATCGTCGGCGGCAAGATCAGGTTCAAGGGCAGGGACATGGGGGAGATGTCCGACGAGGAGCTGCGCTCCATCCGTGGCAACGAGATCGCCATGATCTATCAGGAGCCGATGGCCAGCCTGAACCCTGCGATGAAGATCGGCCAGCAGTTGATGGAAGTGCCGATCCTGCACGACAAGGTGTCGAAGGAAGAGGCCTACAATCGCGCGCTCGAGATGGTGCGCGCGGTCAAGCTGCCCGATCCCGAGCGTATGCTGCGCTCCTACCCGCACCAGCTTTCCGGCGGCCAGCAGCAGCGCATCGTCATCGCCATGGCGCTGCTGTCAAAGCCAGCGCTGCTCTTGCTCGACGAGCCGACCACTGCGCTCGACGTCACCGTGGAAGCAGGCATCGTCGAGCTCGTACGAGGGCTCGGCGAGAAGTTCGGCACCTCGATGATCTTCGTATCGCACAATCTCGGGCTGATCCTCGAGACCTGCGACAAGATCACGGTGATGTATTCGGGCGAGGCGGTCGAAACCGGCAAGATCGAAGACGTCTTCGACCATATGCGCCACCCCTATACGCAGGGGCTGTTCCGCTCAATCCCGCTGCCAGGCGCCGACAAGAATTCGCGCCCGCTGGTCGCCATCCCCGGACAGTTGCCGCTGCCGCAGGAGCGGCCAAAGGGCTGCAATTTCGGGCCGCGCTGCCACCATTTCGTCGAGGGGCTCTGTAACGCCGACGAGATCCCGATGATCGAGGTGAAAGGGCATGAAGGGCATTTCAGCCGCTGCGTGCGCTTCAACGAGATCGACTGGAACGCGATGCCGCCCGGCGCCAAGACCGCCAAGGAAGCGGTGACGCCCGGCGCGCCGGTGCTGAAGATCGACAATCTCAAGAAGTACTACAAGGTCGCCGCCAACGCGATCTTTGGCGGCGCGGAAAGCCGCACCGTCAAGGCCAACGAAGCGATCAGCTTCGAGGCGCGCGAGAGCGAGACGGTGGCCATCGTCGGCGAATCCGGCTGCGGAAAATCGACGCTTGCAAAGGTGCTGCTCGGCCTCGAAACGGCAAGTTCGGGCACGGTCACGCTCGGCAACAAGCCGATCCAGTCGACGAGCATCGACGCGCGCGAGACCGAAACCATCTCATCGATCCAGATGGTGTTCCAGAACCCGTTCGACACGCTGAACCCCAGCCATTCGGTCGGCTCGCAGATCATCCGCACGTTGGAAAAGTTCGGCATCGGCAAGAACGTCGCCGAGCGCAAGCAGCGCATGTATGAGCTTCTCGACCTGGTGAAGCTGCCGCGCGCCTTCGAGAACCGCATGCCGCGTCAGCTTTCCGGCGGCCAGAAACAGCGCATCGGCGTGGCGCGCGCCTTTGCCGGCACGGCCAAGGTCGTGGTGGCGGACGAGCCGGTGTCGGCGCTCGACGTGTCGGTGCAGGCCGCCGTCACCGAGCTGCTGATGGATATCCAGCGCAAGAACAAGACGACGATGCTGTTCATCAGCCACGATCTGTCGGTGGTGCGCTACATCGCCGACCGCGTCGTGGTCATGTATCTCGGCCATATCGTCGAGCAGGGCACGACCGACCAGATTTTCTCGCCGCCCTATCACCCCTACACGGAGGCGCTGCTGTCGGCGATCCCGATCGCCGATACGAGCGTGGTCAAGAAGCATATCGTGCTCGAGGGCGATATTCCCTCGGCGATGAACCCGCCGCCGGGCTGCCCGTTCCAGACGCGCTGCCGTTGGAAGAAGTTCGTGCCGGGCAACAAGTGCGAGACCGAATTGCCGCCGCTGAAGAACCTCGGGAATGGCCACCAGAGTCTCTGCTGGCTGACCGACGATGTGCTGGCGACGATGGAGCCGGTGATCAGCTTCGACGCCAAAAAACGCGACGACGACATCGAGGCGGATGGCACGCCGCCCGGCGCGGGTCCGGGCTTTGCCGCGCCGTCACCGCGTCGGCTGCGTGACAAGCGGGGGACCGCCGACCAGTTCGACGACGCCGATGCCCAGGAAGAAGCCGATGGCGCGGCCAAGCTCGGCCGCAGCGAGGGCGCGGCGCGCAAGCCGAAGGCGAAATCCACGCCCGTCGGCTGGGGGAGCCAGTCCGACGACGCCGGCGCGCCGTCTCCCTTCGCCAAACGCCCGCCAATGGGGCCTGACGGCAAGCCGGAAGACTGAGCCGCAGCAAAGACAAGCCAGGCGCGTGGTCGCCACGGACCTAAAAGAAAACCGACCTTGAAGGTCGGCTTTCTTTTAGGCGGATGTCAGAAATGCCGCCCCTTCTAAAATCACGCCCGGCATTGGCGGTTTTCTGATAGCCGCTGCGCGCCCATCAGCGAAGGATTGACGAACCGGTTTTATTGCCGGGCAAACGGAAATCCGGCGCGATGACCGACACGATCACGGACTTCATCAGCACGCTTCAGCTTGGCGATGTGCCGCCAGAGGTCGTGACGAGCGCCAAGCAATCACTGCGCGACCTGATCGGTGTGGCGGCGGCCGGCACGAAGCTCCCGGCGAGCCGCATCACGCGCTCCGTTGCGGCCGCGCAGTTCGGCGGACAGGACGCGCTGTTCCTGTTCGACGGACGCAAGGCCAGCCCCGCTGGTTCGGCGCTCGCCAACTCGACCACCATCGACGGTTTCGACGCGCACGACGGTCATCCGCTGACCAAGGGCCATGCCGGCTGCGGCACGTTCGCGGCGCTGGTGGCGTTCGCAGGTAACGGCGCGGCGGTTTCGGGCGAGGAGGCGCTTGTCTCGCTGATCGTGGGCTACGAGATCGCCATCCGCGCCGGCATCGCACTGCACGCGAGCGCTGCCGAATACCACACGTCCGGTGCGTGGGTGGCGATTGCCGCCGCGGCGATGGGCGCGCGGACGCTAGGATTCGACGCGGCGACCACGCATGAGGCGCTCGGCATCGCCGAGTACAATGGACCGCGCAGCCCGATGATGCGCTGCATCGAATTTCCGACCATGATCAAGGACGGGTCCGGCTGGGGCGCGATGGTCGGCGTCACGGCCGCTTATCTGGCGCGCGAAGGATTTACCGGCGCGCCGGCCGCGACGCTGACCGAAACCCGCCACAGCGCGTTGTGGAGCGATCTCGGCACGCGCTGGCGCATGCTGGAGCAGTACATGAAGCCGTATCCGGTGTGCCGCTGGGCGCAGCCGGCTGTGGAAGCTGCCGCGTCGCTGAAACGCGGTCACGCGTTCGAGGCTCAGGACATCACCGGCGTCAAAGTGCGCACGTTCAATGCGGCGTACAAACTGCATGTCGCCGAACCGCGTGACACGGATGCGGCGCAATACAGCACGCCGTTCCCGCTGGCGGCGTTCCTCGCCAAGGGGAAACTCGGGCCGGACGAGATCGACGGCCCGATCCTGCGGGACGAGACCGTGCTTCGCCTGTCGCGCTCGGTCGAACTGATTGACGACCCGCGCTACTCGAAGTTGTTCCCGGCGGAGCGCTGGGCCGAGGTTGAGATTGCGCTGCACGATGGGCGGGTACTGAAGTCAGAGCCATCCGTGGCGCGTGGCAGTGCCGAAAATCCGTTATCCGAGGACGAGCTTTCGGCGAAATTCCGCTCGCTGATGGAGGCGGGCGGCGTCGGCGAACGTGCCGGCGAGATCGACCGTTTCATTGCAGGTATCGAGCAGAAAGGGTCGGTCGAGCCGCTGCTGACGCTGATCGGCCGGCCTCCGGCGGCGCAATTCCGGGAGGCCGCACAATGAGCGACCGCCGCCGCCGGTCCGCAGACCGGTCGCAGAAGGGCCATTCGGCCATCCCGCAGCTAAGTGCGCGCTCGGTTCGCAATCCCTATCCGCCGATGCAGCTTCTGTCGGCGGATCAGGTCGAGGCGATCCACGAAGCGTCGCTGCACATCCTGGAGAATTTCGGCATCGAGCTGATGAGCCCGCGCGGGCTCGACCTGTTCGCCAAGGCCGGCGCGGATGTCGACTTTGCGACGCAGACGGTGAAGCTCGACCGCGGCCTTGTCGCCAAGGCGCTCGCGACCACACAACCATCCTACACGCTGACGCCGCGCAATGCGGAGCGAGGCGTGCCGCTCGGCGGGAACAACATCAATTTCACGCTGGTCGCCGGGCCGCCCAACGTCCACGACATGGAGCGTGGCCGCCGTGCCGGCAACTACGCCGACTATCAGGACCTCGTGCGGCTGGCGCAGCATTTCAACTGCATCACCATGATCGGCAACCAGGTCTGCGCGCCGATAGAGCTGCCGGCCAATTCGCGGCATCTCGACACCTATTTCGCCAATCTGACCCTGACCGACAAATCCTTCCATGTCTCGGCGATCGGCCGGGGCAGGGCGCTCGACGGCATTTCGATGATGGCAATCGCGCGCGGGATGGCGCTCGACGAGATGCGCGACGATCCGGCGGTGACCACGATCATTTCGGTCAACAGTCCCCGCCGTTTCGACGACATGATGGCCGATGGCCTGATGACGATGGCCGAATATGGCCAGTCGAGCTGCATCACGCCGTTCACGTTGATGGGCGCGATGAGCCCGGTGACGCTTGCCGGCGCGCTGGCGCAGCAGAACGCCGAGGCGCTGTTTGGCATCACACTCACCCAGCTCGTGCGGCCGGGCGCGCCGGTGATGTACGGCGCGTTCACCTCCAACGTCGACATGCGCTCAGGCGCGCCGGCCTTCGGCACGCCGGAGAACACGAAGGCGAACGTCGCGTCCGGCCAGCTCGCACGGCGCTACAATCTGCCCTACCGCACGACGCCGGGCTCGGCATCGAACGCGGCGGATGCGCAAGGCGCCTATGAGACGATGATGGCGCTTTGGGGCGCGGTGCTCGGCCATGGCAACCTCGTCTATCACGCGGCCGGCTGGCAGGAAGGCGGGCTGACGGCGTCCTATGAGAAATTCATCATCGACGTCGAACTGATCCAGCACATGATCGAGTTCCTGAAGCCGATCGAGGTGAATGAGGGCGAGCTGGCGCTCGATGCGCTGGGTCGCGTGCCGACCGGCGGTCATTTCTTCGGCGAGCCGCATACGCTGGAGCGATACTCCACCGCCTTCTACCAGCCGCTGCTGTCCAACTGGCAGAACTACGAGGCTTGGCAGGAAGCGGGCGGGCTGGACGCCACGCAGCGCGCGACGCGTATGTGGAAAAAGGCGCTGGAAGAATATGTCGAGCCGCCGATGGATCCGGCGATCCGCGAGGCTCTGGAGGCTTACCGTATCAAGCGCCGCGAAGAGATCGGAGCGGGCGAGCCGTGAGTGATGTCGCGCCTTTACCCTCCCCCTTGTGGGGAGGGTCGATCAGCGAAGCTGAGCGGGGTGGGGGTCGCGAGATAGACACCCCCACCCGCAGCTGCGCGGCGACCTCCCCACAAGGGGAGGTGCGCAACTCGCACAGCTTCACATCCAGACTCCGAAAAACCGTCCAACCCATTGAACGAGATTCGAAATATGAAATCGCATGCTGAGATCGTGGTTATTGGCGGTGGCGTGGTCGGATGTTCCGTCCTCTATCATCTGGCGAAGTTCGGCAAGACCGACTCAATACTGCTCGAGCGTGACGAACTGACCTCCGGTTCGACGTGGCACGCCGCCGGCGGCATGCACACGATCAATGGCGACCCAAACGTCGCCAAGCTGCAGAAATATACGATCGAGCTCTACAAGGAGATCGAGGAGCTGTCGGGCCAGGCGACAGGCGTGCACATCACCGGCGGCGTGTTGCTGGCGGCCACCGAGGCGCGCATGGACTGGTTGCGCGGCGTGGTCTCCAAGGGCCGGTATCTCGGCCTCGACCTTGAGGAAATCTCGGCGCAAGAAGCGCATCGGCTGATGCCGCTGATCGATCCGAAACAGTTCGTCGGCGCGGTGCGCAACTCCGAGGATGGCCACCTCGACCCGTCGGGTGTCACGCACGCCTACGCCAAGGCGGCGCGTAAGCTTGGCGCTGAAGTCCATCGTTTCACCAAGGTCGAGGACATCAAGCGCCTGCCGGACGGCGCGTGGCAGGTGGTCACCAACAAGGGCAACGTGATCGCGCAGCATGTAGTGAATGCCGGCGGCCTGTGGGCGCGCGAGGTCGGCCGCATGGTCGGGCTGGAGCTGCCCGTGCTCGCCATGGAGCACATGTACCTGATCACCGAGGATATGCCCGAGGTTGCGGAGGCGAACCGCATCACCGGCAAGGAGGTCATCCATGCCGTCGATTTCGACGGCGAGCTGTATCTGCGCCAGGAGCGCGGCGGCATGCTGATGGGCACCTATGAGAAGGCCAACAAGCCGTGGTCGGAGTTTTCGACGCCGTGGAACTTCGGCCATGAGCTGCTGGAGCCGGACATCGAGCGCATCGCGCCGTCACTGGAAGTCGGCTTCCGGCATTTCCCAGCATTCCAGAAGACCGGCATCAAGCAGATCATCAACGGCCCCTTCACCTTCGCGCCGGACGGCAATCCGCTCGTCGGTCCGGTGCGCGGCCTGCCGGGCTTCTGGACGGCCTGCGGCGTGATGGCCGGCTTCAGCCAGGGCGGTGGCGTCGGGCTGGCGCTCGCCAATTGGATCATCAATGGCGATCCCGGCTTCGATATCTGGGCGATGGACGTGTCGCGTTATGGCGACTGGGCGTCGATGGCCTACACCAACGCTAAGGTGCGCGAGAACTATTCGCGCCGCTTCTCGATCCGCTTCCCGAATGAGGAACTGCCGGCCGGCCGGCCGCTGAAGACCACGCCGATCTACGATCTGCTCGCCGCGAAAGGCGCGCAGTTCGGCGTGTCCTACGGGCTGGAGGTGCCGCTCTGGTTCGCGCCGAAGGGCGAGAAGGACGAGTTCTCCTGGCGGCGCTCGACCGACTTCGTGCATGTCGCCAACGAGGTGAAGACGGTGCGCGAGACGGTCGGTCTCATCGAGACGTCGAATTTCGCCAAATACCACGTGACGGGCGAGGGGGCTGCTGCCTGGCTCGACCGCGTGCTCGCCTGCAAGCTGCCCAAGGAAGGGCGCATGACGCTGGCCCCGATGCTGAAGGAAGATGGCCGGCTGATCGGCGACTTTACGCTCGCCAATATGGGCATGCCACGCAATCCAGTCACTGGCGAGCTGTCCGGTTCCGGCGCGGAGTGGTTCATCGTCGGCTCCGGCATTGCCGAGCAGTATCACACGCGCTGGTTCGAGCAGCAGCTCCCGGCGGACGGTTCGGTCAAGGTCGAGGCGCTAGGCACCGGTATGACCGGTCTGGCCATCGCCGGGCCGAACGCGCGCAAGCTGCTTGAAGCGGTGACGCGCACGGATGTCTCGAACGCGGCGTTCCCGTTCATGGCGGTGAAGCGCATCGACATCGGCATGGCGCCCTGCATCGTCGGCCGCGTCAGCTACACCGGCGACCTCGGCTACGAACTGTGGATGGCGCCGGAATATCAGCGCGCCGTCTATCTGGCGCTGACCAAGGCCGGTGAGTTGCTCGGGCTTGGCCAGTTCGGCAGCCGTGCGCTGAATGCGCTCAGACTCGAAAAGAGCTACGGGTCGTGGGCGCGCGAATACCGGCCGATCTACGGGCCGCTCGAAGCCGGCCTCGACCGTTTCGTCGCCTACAGCAAGGACGCCGACTTCATCGGCAAGAAGGGCGCGGCGGCAGAGCGCAAGGAGGGGGGCAAGCTGCGCCTGCGCACGTTCATCGTCGACACGCTCGATGCGGACGTCATCGGCGACGAGGCGATCTGGCACGAGGGCAAGGTGTGCGGCTGGGTGACCTCGGGCGGTTATGCGCACAACTCCAAGGCGTCGATGGCGCTGGGCTATGTGCCGAAGGACATCGCCGACGCGCCGGACGGGTTCGAGATCGAGCTGCTCGGCAAACGCTACGCGGCGCGACCGCAGCCGACCGCGCTGTTCGACGCGAATTTCGAGCGGATGCGCGGGTAAACCTCGTTCTCCTTGTGTTCTGTATTTCTACATGCTACAATTGTGAGATGTACACGGTTGCATGGACACATGCGATTGTATTTTACAACTTGTGGTGATATACAGAAATGGCAATACATGTACAGGATGAAGAAACCGACTGGCTTGTGCGAGATTTCGCCAAACGACGCGGGCTTGGGATTACCGCGGCGATCAGGACGGCAATTCAGGAGGCGAGCGCCCAAGAGCAGTCTGCAGGTGAGGCACTGGGCCGGAAGATCGAGCCGATCCTCGCCAAAATCCGCAGCATGCGGACTGAAGGATTCGAGGAAGGCGATAAGGCCTTCATGGATGAAATGTGGGGTGAGGAAAATTGATGCTGGTCGAACCGTCCGCGATCCTCGCAGTTCTCAAGGAGGAGCCAGACGCGCAGATTTTCCGCGACCGTATCGCCTCCGTGAAGAGCAAAGTCGTCCTAGTCGTAGGCAAGGTTGAAGCTGCGATATCGCTTAGCCGGAAACTGACCAACCGCGATGCTGCTCCGGGTCTCGTCACGCGTTTCTGCGAGAATGCCGAAATAGAGGTCGTATCGGTGCATGCCGATATTTATGAAGAAGCGACGACGGCCTACCGGCGCTATGGCAAGGGGACTGGTCATCCTGCGCAGCTGAACTTTGGCGACTGTTTTTCCTATGCCTACGCCAAGAAGCATGGCGTTCCGCTGCTCTTCAAAGGCGAGGACTTTTCCAAGACCGACATCGTATCCGCGCTCTAGTGCGGACCAGAAATGGAGGCGGGAAGGCGCCGCTCTGGTCGCTATTCCGATAGCCGCGTCTTCCGCGCAATCCTACTGATCGCGCATGAGACAGATCGTAGAGTTCCAACCCTCGCTCGCCGCGCTCGTCTGCATCGACATGCAGGAAGAACACCGGCGCGATCAGCGCGTTCTGGCCGTGGATTTCGATGCGACGCTTGCGAACGTTGCTCGCCTGCAGACTGCCGCCCGAGCGGCCGGCTTCCCGATCTATCATTTTGCCTACATCGTTGACGTGGGCGCCGGCACGACGCGCAAGCACCATCCTCGGACAGCCGATGGCAAGTCCGCGTTCTCGGACAAGGACGATCCGAACTCGACGATCTGTCCCGAGGTCGCACCGCTTGAAAACGAGCCGCTGATCATCAAGACCGAAGCGAGCGCGTTCGGCGCCGGTTTTGGCGAAGATTTGAAACAGCGCGGCATCGAATGGCTGGTCGTATGTGGCGTGTGGACCGAGGCGTGCATCGATGCGTCGGTGAAGGATGCGCTGAAGCGCGATTTCCGCGTCGTTCTCGTCAAGGACGCGTGCGGCAGCGGCTCGGTCGCGATGCACCAGATCGGCATCCTGAACCTCGCCAACCGGCTCTACGGCGGCGCGGTGGTCGACACAGCGGCCGCGTGCAGCCTGATGTCAGGCGAAATCGTCGAGGGCTGGACGCCCGAAACGCCAGTGCCCATTCGCTACGACTACGAAACCGCCGCCGCGATCTACGAGAGCCTGTAGCAGCGATGGCCTACGACCGCGCGTAGCGCGGCAAAGAGCGTCCGGATTGCGCGTCGCGCGCCGGCGACGACGGGCGCAGCGAAGTTTCCGGGGCAAGGCGCTTCTCGACATCGCCGAGCAGCATCGGCCGCGAGAAATAATGGCCCTGCGCATAATGGATACGGGTGGCCGCCTGCAGATAGGCGACTTCCTCGAATGTCTCGACGCCTTCAACGACGATGTTCATGCCGAGTGAAAAGCCAAGCGCCTCGATCGCCTTCAGGATGCTCTGGCTGCGCGGCCGGCGGTGAACCTCGGTGATGAAGGCGCGATCGACCTTCACCTCGTCGGCGGTGATATCGGCAAGCGCTGACAGCGACGAATAGCCGATGCCGAAATCGTCGATGGAGACGCGCGCGCCCGCCTCGCGGATCATCGGAACGATCGTATCCTGGAATTCGCTTTTTGCGATGAAGGCTTCTTCGGTGAGCTCCAGCATGAAGCGTTTGGCAAAGCCGGTTGCGTCGACGGCATCGACCAGCGAGCGCATGAATCTGCGGTCGCCGGCCTGCTTGGCCGCCACGTTGATGCTGATCGAACAGTCGCGGCCGAAGGCATCGTTGATCAGATCGACGGACGACACGGTTTCGTTGAGAATGAAGTGGGTCAGATCGTCCATCAGGCCGAGCTCGGTGGCGAGGCTCAGGAATTCACCGGGCGGCTGGATGGCGCCGTCCTCGTCGATCCAGCGCATCAGCACTTCGATGCCGGAGATCGCGCCGGTGCGCAGATCGACCTTGGGCTGGTAGGCGCAGCAGACGCGGCGATCGCGGATGGCAAGCCGCAGCCGCTGTTCAAGCTTGTTCCTCGCCGTCACCGCGCGTTCGATCGAATCCTCGTAGAAGCAGATCGCGCCCTTGGTGTTGTTCTTGCCGCGATACATGGCCTGGTCGGCATTGGCGCGAAGCACTTCATAACTCGAGCCGTGCGCCGGATAGAGGCTGATGCCGATCGAGGCCGAGGTGAAGACCTCATGGCCGTCGATGAAAAACGGCTCCTTGATCCGCTCGGAGATTGTCCTGATGTCTTCGGCAAGGGCTTCCATGCTTTCGACCGGCGAGAGCAGTAGCGCGAACTCGTCGCCGCTGAGACGCGCCAGCATGTCGGACTTGCGCAGCATGGCGCCGAGACGCTCGGCGAGCTTGGCGAGCAACTGGTCGCCGGCGTCGTGGCCGTAATAGTCGTTGACGTGCTTGAAGCCGTCGAGGTCGATGAAGGCCATGGCGAATTGCGGCGCGCGGCTGGCGATCAGTGCGTTGGCGCTGCGCTCGATGACCGTGCGGTTCGGCAGGCCGGTGAGCTCGTCGAAATAGGCGCGCCGGATCAGATCCTGTTCGCGCTCCTGCTGTTCGGTCTCGTCTAGCGAAAGCGCGAGCGTGTATGTCGCGCCGCCCTCGGAGACGACGAACCGTCGCGTGAGGACGTGTTCTCCCGTCAGGGACCTGCTGCCGGCGCCGCTGTCGAAAAGCGTCGCGCCGGCCTCCGACGATACTTCGACCCGAAACGGCGCCGCGGCGAGCACACGCTCCAGCAGCGTGGCTTCGTCGGGATCGCTCCCGGGCTGTACTGGTTTCTGGATGTAGGGGCCGGTCATCCGTCAGGGTCTCAGGAGCCGCGCTGGATGTTCGTTCGCTCAACGCCGAACAGCGGCTTGCTGGCGGGGCTGCGCTCGCTGGCGAGCGTCTGCAAGGCGCGCCGCAAGGCATCCTGTCCGCCTTCCTCGATCGCGGCTGGCGCGACCTCCGTGTCTTGCTCGGACTGCCGCGTTTGGCTCATCGTGGCGCGCCGCCAGCGGTCGATCGTGCGTTTGATCAGCGCCGCGCGATCGTCGGCGGACGGCTCGACGCTGTCGCCGGTGTCGCTGACGGGCAGCATGTCCTGCGGCAGCGTGCGGAACGAAAAGCGTGCCGCCATCGGCATGCCTTCGCCGATACCGACCACTTCGCCGGTGCCGAGCGACGGCACGAACGACAGCAGGTTGGCGGCGGCGTCCGAAACGGCGGAGCGCAGCAGCAACTGGTCCTCATCATTCGCCATGCGCATGATGAAGAGCGTGCTGCACTGGGAAATGATCGTCGGATCGAGTTCGGCGGGGCGCTGCGTCACCAGGCCGAGATGGACGCCGTATTTGCGGCCCTCCTTGGCGATGCGCGAGAGAGCGCGGCGTGCGGGCGCGAAACCAACGGAGTGATCCTTGGCGGCGTAACGATGCGCCTCCTCGCAGGCGATCAGCAGCGGCATGGCGCCGTCGCTCCAGAGGCCGAACTCGAAGGCGAGACGGGCGACGACGCAGACCACTGCGTCGACCACTTCGCCGGGAAGGCTGGCGAGTTTCAGCACGGTGATGCCGCGGCTTTCCGATTCCAGCCGGAAAAGCTGGGTGAGCACCGCGGCCATTGTGTCGCCGCCGACATTGGCGTTCTCGAACATGAAGGCGTAACGTGGGTCGGTGGTGATCCCCTCGATGCGCATCATCAGACGGTTGTGGACCATGCGGCTGGAGCGGTTCTCCAGCTTGCCCATGCGCTCGTCGATGAGGTTGACGAGGTCCTGGATCAGGTAAGGGGAGGGCGTGTCGACCGAGAAACCGTGCCCTTTCGGTGTCTTGCGCACGATGCCAGGCCGCTCCGCCGCGACCTTGTAACCGGAATACATGCCGCGGGCGATCGGGATCAGTTCGGCGAGGATTTCGACCTCTTCCGGGATGGACGGCTTGCCGCCAAAAATGACGTCTGTGATTTCCTCGAAGTTCAAGAGCCAGAACGGCAGCTTGAGTTCCTTCGAGCCAACGACGGCGGCGTCCTTGCCAAAACTGCGGCCATATTCGTTGTGGACGTCGAGCAGCAGCACGCGCACGTTCGGCCGGGCGCGCAGAATCTCGCCGAGGATGACCGCGACACCGCTCGATTTGCCGACGCCGGTCGAGCCAAGGACGGCGAAATGCTTGTTGAGCAGATCGTCGACATCGATATAGGCGGGGACGGTCTGGTCCTGATGCAGATTGCCGATGTTGATCGATTTGTTGCCGAGCGAGGCATAGATCAGCTTCAACTCCTGGCGGCCGATGACGTTGACGGTGTCGCCGATCGCCGGATAATCGCGAACGCCGCGCTGGAAGCGCGAAACGCCGAGCGAATCGCGGAAGATTTCACCCATCAGGTCGACACGGGCAATCGCGCTGTGATCGCGATGGTCGGTCGGCATTGCCGTTACTTCGGTGATGATGCCGACCAGCAGGCCCGAGCCGCTTTGAATGGAAACGAACTTGCCGACCGTGGCGCGCTGTTCGGCGAGCGGGCCAGGCGCCGGCAGCCCGATACGCGCTTCCGAGCCGCGACATGACAAAACATGCCCAAGCGCTCTTACGGCGTAGGCCGGCGCGGTTGCACCGACGGTTCCATTGTCCAGCACGGCTGATCGTCCCCTCATGACCCAGGCGGCCGTCGACAACGGTCTCAGCCAACCTCGCCCTTAGGTTGATCGCGCGCGATTTCCGCACGGTTAATATCCACTGATGTCGCGGTCGGGTGGTTAACGAGGCGCTTCTACGATCCGCGCAATTCGAAGGTTTGGCGCGGGCGGAATCTGTCGAAGGCTCTCGTGGCGTAAACTTGACTATTATGGTCCAGTTTTAAGTGAGCCAGATCAATGGCTTAGGCGAAAATTTGACCGATTGATAAAAAATCAAACTGTGTTAGCTTTTTTCGCAAAACATAATAGGGAACTCCGGTATGGCTGAAGGCCAGTTGAAGGAGGGGATCGCCGCAGGCCGGCTGTCGCCCGCCGAATACGCTGAGAACTTTACGGATCTCCACCCGCCGCTCGACCATCACGAGGCGCTTGTCGAGGCCGACCGCTGCTACTTCTGTTACGACGCGCCGTGCATGCAGGCATGCCCGACGTCGATCGACATCCCGCTGTTCATTCGCCAGATCGCGACCAACAATCCGATCGGCTCCGCGAAAACGATCTTCGACCAGAACATTCTGGGCGGCATGTGCGCGCGCGTCTGCCCAACCGAAACGCTCTGCGAAGAGGTGTGCGTGCGCGAAGTTGCCGAAGGCAAGCCGGTGCAGATCGGCCGGCTGCAACGCTACGCCACTGACACGGCAATGCAGCAGGAGAAGCAGTTTTACACGCGCGCCGCTGCGACCGGCAGAAAGATCGCCGTCGTCGGCGCAGGTCCCGCCGGCCTTGCCGCCGCGCATCGGCTGGCCCGCTACGGCCATGACGTGACGATCTTCGAGGCGAAGGAAAAGTCCGGCGGCCTCAACGAATATGGCATCGCCGCCTATAAGAGCGTTGACGATTTCGCCCAGGCCGAAGTGGACTACGTGACCGCGATCGGCGGCATCACAATCGAGAACGGCCGCGCGCTTGGCCGCGACGTCCATCTTGCCGACCTGACAGCCAGCTACGACGCGGTCTTCCTCGGCATGGGGCTTGCCGGCGTCAATGCGTTGCGCGCCGAAGGTGAGGAAGCGCAAGGCGTGGACAATGCCGTCGACTTCATTTCGGTGCTGCGCCAGTCGTCCGATCTTGGCGCACTGCCAGTCGGCCGGCGCGTCGTCGTCATCGGTGGCGGCATGACCGCGATCGACGCGGCGATCCAGTCGAAGCTGCTTGGCGCGGAAGAGGTGACCATCGCCTATCGCCGCGGCAAGGAGCACATGAACGCGTCGGAGTTCGAGCAGGATCTGGCGACCCAGCATGGCGTCATCATCCGCCACTGGATGCAGCCGAAAAAGGTCGTCGCGCAGTCCGGCAAGACGGCGGCGATCGAACTCGAATACACGCAGATGCGCGACGGCAGACTGGTCGGGCTCGGCCAGACGGTTACGCTGCAGGCCGACCAGGTGTTCAAGGCGATCGGCCAGTCGTTCGAGCCGTCATCGCTGAACGGTTCAGGCCCGGCGCTTGCGCTGGAAAACGGCCGCATCAAGGTCGATGCCGACGGCCGCACGTCGCTGCCAAAAGTCTGGGCAGGCGGCGACTGTGTCGTCGACGCGCGCGAAGACCTGACGGTGGCTGCCGTGGCCGCGGGCCGCGACGCAGCGGAAAGCATTCACCGGTCTCTCACCTCGAACGGGAGGGCATGAGCATGGCAGACATCCGCAATAATTTCGTCGGCATCAAATCGCCCAATCCGTTCTGGCTGGCGTCGGCGCCGCCGACCGACAAGGAGTACAACGTCGTGCGCGCCTTCAAGGCGGGCTGGGGCGGCGTAGTCTGGAAGACGCTGGGCGAGGAAGGTCCGCCCGTCGTCAACGTCAACGGCCCGCGCTACGGCGCGATCTGGGGCGCCGACCGGCGGCTGCTCGGCCTGAACAACATCGAACTCATTACCGACCGCGATCTCCAGACCAACCTTCGCGAGATGAAGACGGTCAAGATGAATTGGCCTGACCGCGCGCTGATCGCCTCGATCATGGTGCCCTGCGAGGAGAAAAGCTGGAAGGCGATCCTGCCGCTGGTCGAGGAGACTGGAGCCGACGGCATCGAGCTCAATTTCGGCTGTCCGCACGGCATGTCGGAACGCGGCATGGGTGCGGCGGTCGGCCAGGTGCCGGAATATATCGAGATGGTCGTGCGCTGGTGCAAGCAATACACGCGCATGCCCGTCATCACCAAGCTGACGCCGAATATCACCGACATCCGCAAGCCGGCGCGTGCGGCGAAGGCCGGGGGCACGGATGCCGTGTCGCTGATCAACACGATCAATTCGATCACCGGCGTCAATCTGGACTCCTTCTCGCCGGAGCCGATGATCGACGGCAAGGGCACGCATGGCGGCTATTGCGGTCCGGCCGTGAAGCCGATCGCCATGAACATGGTGGCCGAGATCGCCCGCGATCCGGAAACACGCGGCCTGCCGATCTCCGGCATCGGCGGCATCACCACTTGGCGCGATGCGGCCGAATTCCTGGCGCTTGGTTCAGGCAATGTGCAGGTCTGTACAGCGGCGATGACCTACGGCTTCAAGATCGTGCAGGAGATGATCTCCGGCCTGTCCGACTGGATGGACGAGAAGGGCCACCGCTCGCTCGACGACATCATCGGCCGCGCGACGCCGAACGTCACCGACTGGCAGTTCCTCAACCTGAACTACGTCGCCAAGGCGCGCATCGATCAGGATGCCTGCATCAAGTGCGGCCGCTGCCACATCGCCTGCGAGGACACGTCGCACCAGGCGATCACGCAGATGGTCGACGGCAAGCGACACTTCGAGGTGATGGAAGACGAGTGCGTCGGCTGCAATCTCTGCGTCAATGTCTGCCCGGTGGAGAACTGCATCACCATGGTGCCGCTCGCCGCCGGCGTGATGGACCAGCGCACGAAGACGCCCGTGTCGCCGGTCTACGCGAACTGGACCACGCATCCGAACAATCCGATGGCGCCGAAGGTTGCCGCCGAGTAGTTCCTCCTGATCGGGCGGAGCCGCTGCGTTGTGTACTAGCGGTTCCGCCACGGTGGGGGTTTCAAAGCCTGCTGTGATGAACTAGTCAGCCTCCGGCTCAACCCGGAGGCTTTTCGTGTCGGCAGCAAGTTTGATGATTATCGGGCGCGTTATTTTCGGCGCCTTCTTCCTCATCGCCGGCGTCCGCAATTTCTGGGCGTTCGCGGAGCGCAAGACGACAGCGACCACCACGAACTACGGATGGCGGCTGCCCGTGCCTGTGATGGCCGCCGGCTTCGCCGTCCAGCTTTTCGGCGGCCTCGCGCTTATCCTTGGCATCTGGACCGTCTGGTCGTCGCTGGCGCTGATCCTTTTTCTGGTTCTCGCGACAGTGCTTTATCACAACCTTTTCATGTTCCAGGGCAAGGAGCGTGACCCGCACCTCTACCTGACGCTGGTCAACATCACGCTGGCCGGCGGGTTGCTGCTGATCATCGCCGATGCGCTTTAGCGCCGCCGTCTAGCCGAGCTTTTTCGGCTTGCCTCCGTCCTGGTAGAACGACATGACCTGACCGTTGGGGTCGCGAAAGTCGGCGCTCCAGCCGCCGGGCGCTTCGGACACCGGCGTGACGATCTCGACGCCGGACGCGGCCAGCGATTCCACCACGGTGTCGATACCGCCGTCGGCAAGCCCGAAGGTGATAATCGGTGTGTTGCCCGGCTTTGGATCGCCGGGGAAGACCAGCATCTCCACCTCTTTGCCGATCTTGGCCAGCAGCCAGATCGAGCCATCCTCCTCGACGTTCCGCTCGAATTTGATTCCGACGTGCTTCTCGTAGAATTGTCCCGTTTGCTCGACGTCGCGCGCGTTCAGAATGATGGCGATTCCATCGATGTTCGGTCGCATTTTTTCTCCTTTGGTTGTGGGTTCGACAACGCTAGTTGCCGCGACCGGGCGAAACGTGACCGCCTGTTGAAAACAAAATCGGCAGTCCGTCGGGATCGCGCGCCGCGAAACGCTTTTCTCCATGCTTCGGCAGCGATGCTTTGAGCGCGCGCCGCGCCAGACCATCCGGTGGAAACGGCGTATGGGTACCGGCTTCCGCGGCGCCGGCAAAGTCGGCAAAGGCCTTGCGCACGCCCGCGATGCGCTGGCGCATCGCGATGTCCGAGAGGCCGAGCAGGTAGGCGATCTCGCGCCTGCCCATGCCGAGGTTGATCAGCAGTGCAACGACGCGGCGGGAACGGGGCAAGGCGGCGGTGAAGGGTTCAGGAAAGCGAGGCAGGGATTGCGCCGACGGCTCGTGCTCCAGCGCATGGACGCTTTCGCGGCGCTTCCGCCGCGCCGCGGTGCGCGCGGCAAATCGCGCATGGTTGCGGAGGGCGCCCGACGCCCAGGGCAGAAAGGCCGGATCGGCGCAGTCGCGGCCTTTCTCGATCGCCGAGAGCAGAATGTCCTGCACCAGGTCTTCCGCCTCATGTGGAACGGCCGAGCAGCGCGAGGCAATGCGCCGGAGCGCGACCAACGTGCCGACAGACAGCCCGCGCGTCTCCATGTCAGGCTTCGCCAATGGGCGAGCGCGTGCTCGGCAAAGGCTGGAGAAGCCTCAGCGCTGCGATGATCGCCCCGGAGCTGATCGTAACGGCGGCGGCCGATCGGTCAGGCACCTGCCGGCTCCGCCCGCAGTGCCGTCAGCTGGCGCACCAGCACTGGCACGATCATGGCGAGCCCGATAAGCGTCGAGTAGATCTCCGGGGCTATCAACAGGAACGCGGCGACGGTCAGCAGGAGGTTCTCCCATGCCTTCGTTCGCACAAGCATGAACCGTGACAGCGCCGCGCCCAGGCAGGTGATCCCGATGACGCAGCCTGCGAAGGCAAGCACGAAATTGCTCCAGGAGAAGTCCTGCGTCACCAGAAGCAGCGAGGGCGAGAAGACAAAGACGAAAGGCACCAGGACTTTGCCGAGCCCAAGACGGAAGGCCAGGTTGCCGGTCTTGAACGGGTCGGCTCCCGCCATACCCGCGGCAGCGTAGGCCGCGAGCGCAACCGGTGGCGTGATGTCAGCCAGGACGCCGTAGTAAAAAACGAAGAAGTGGGCGACGATGGGCTCCACGCCGAGCATCACAAGTGCGGGCGCTGCAATCGTCACCATGATTATGTAGTTCGCGGTCGTCGGGATGCCGCAACCCATGAGGATGCAGACGACGCCGGTCATGATGAGCGTGAACAAGAGCGTCAGGGTGGTCGGCGCGAACCAGTCGACCGGCAGGACCGCGGCGGCGTACTGAGCCATCTCGGCGGCGGTCGACGTGACGATGTACGACACCTTGAAGCCTACGCCCGTCAGCGTCACCACGCCGACCACGATGCCGACTGTGGCGGCTGCGGCGCCGACCGCCAATGCGTACTTCGCGCCGTCCCGCAGGCTTTCGACGATCTCGGTGAACGTCATCCGGCGGCGCGGGTTGAGCAGGCCGACAGCGATGCAGAGCGTGATTCCCCAGAACGCGGCGAGGTAAGGCGTGTAGCCGGCGAGCAGCACGCCGATCAGCGCAATAAGGGGGATGATCGTCGGCCAGTCGCGCTTCAGCGCGGCGCTGACGTCCGGCATCTCTTCGGGGCGTAGTCCACGCAGGCCGCTGCGCTTGGCTTCGAAATGGACCTGCATCAGCACGCCGAAGAAATGCATGAAGGCCGGGACGATCGCCGCGAGGATGATCGTCGTGTAGGGCAGTTCGAGAAACTCGATCATCAGGAACGCGGCCGCACCCATGATCGGAGGCGTAATCTGGCCGCCGGTGGACGATGCGGCCTCGACCGCGCCGGCGAATTCGCGGCGATAGCCGAGGCGGATCATGGCGGGGATCGTCAGCGACCCGACGGTGACGGTGTTGGCGACGGACGAGCCGGAAATCATGCCGAACAGCGCGGAGCCGAAGATCGACACTTTGGCGGGGCCGCCGGCAAAACGGCCCGCGACCCACGCCGCGCAATCGAGGAAGAGCTGGCCAAGGCCGATGCGGGTCGCAAAGACACCGAACAGGACGAAATGGAAGACGTATGTCGCGACCACGCCGAGCGCGATGCCGTAAATCCCCTGGGTCGTCAGGTAGAGGTGGTCCACGAGCTGCGCGATGCTTGCGCCGGGGTGGACGAGGATGCTCGGCATCCACGGACCGTAGAGCGCGTAAGCCATGAAGATCAGCGCGATGATCGGCAGTGGCCAGCCGACAGAACGGCGCGTCGCCTCCAGCAGCAGGACGATCAGCGTGCCGCCGAGCAAGACGTCGGTGCGCGACGGGTTGCCGACGCGGAAGGCCAACTCATCGAGCGGAATGAGCGGGACATGTGCGACCGCGACGACGCCGGCGACCGCGAGCAGCCAGTCGATGAGCGGGATGCCGAGCGGCCTCAACACTGAGGATTGGGATGGCTGGTCATAGCCGCTCTTCCAGAACGGGAAGACCAGGAAGACAAGGCTCAGCACGAGCGCAAGATGGATGCCGCGGTGGACCATCTCGTGCAGCAGGCCGAACCCCGCAGTGTAGTAGTGGAACAGCGACAGCGCGACGAGCATGCCGCCAACCAGCCATCCAGCCGGTCGGCTCAACGGCCGAAACCGGATCTCGGAATCGAATTTCTCTTCGAGTTCGCGCGCCTTCTCCTCGTCGAGTTCCATCGGCGCGAGGGTGGCGTCGTTCTTCTCGTTTTGACTCATGTCAGGATCCGCCGGCGTCCATTGCCCGAGAATGCAAGGAGGCGGAAAGCAAGCTTCCCGCCTCCGACTTTTACCCCTGATGGCCGGAAAGCTATTTCAGTATACCGGCTTCCTTGTAGAATTTCTCCGCGCCGGGATGGAACGGAATGCCGGCGCTGGCCACGGCACCTTCCTTGGTGATCTGCTTGCCTTTGGCGTGGCCGGCGTCGAGCGCCTTGCGCGTCCCGTCGCTCCAGAGCGCCTTGGTGATGTTATAGACCAATTCGTCGGACTGCTTGGTGCTCGTCACCCACTGGGCGGCGACCGAAATCGTCTGCATTTCAGGCACGCCCGTATAAGTCTCGGCCGGCACCGTGTTGGTCGCGAAGAACTGGTTGTCAGCGATGAGCTTCTCGGCGTCCGGCCCGGAGACGGGCACCAGCGTGATCGCCGTCGAGGCGGCGAGTTCGGTGATCGCGCCGGCAGGGAAACCGCCGACGAAGAAGAAGGCGTCGAGAGAGCCGTCGCGCATCTTCTCGCCCGAGGGGCCGGGCTTCAGGTATTCCGGCGTGATGTCTTTTTCGCTCAGACCATAGGCGGCGAGCACCAGCCGGGCGTCGACGATCGTACCGGATCCCGGTTCGTCTATCGAGACGCGCTTGCCCTTGAGATCGGCAACCGACTTGATGCCGGCGTCGGCGCGAGCAACGATATGCAGCGTCTCGGGATAAAGCGTCGCGATCAGGCGCAGCTCGTCGACCTTGCCCTTGCCTTCATAGAGGCCGGTTCCCGAATGCGCCCAGAATGCGACGTCGGATTGGGTAAAGCCGGATTCGCTCGCGCCGCTCTGGATCGCGTTTATATTGGCGACCGAGCCGTTTGACGATACGGCCGTGGCAACGAGGCCGGGCACGCCATTCTCGCCGGTCTCGGAAATCGCATTCGCGATCAGACCGCCGATCGGGTAGTAGGTGCCGGATGTGCCGCCGGTGCCGATGCGGAAAAACGATTGCTGCGCAAAGGCTGTGCCGCCGGCGATGAGGAGCGCCGCGCCGATCGCCACGCTGCGTCGTGTCATCTTGAAGGTCATGTCTGTATTCTCCCTGTGGGTCCGGGAGCATCGGAAATCGGCAATGGTCTTGTCAACCTGACCAGTCGCAGGCTTGCGCAGGTCCAGAGTGGCGCGCCGATCCAGGCAGCGCTCAGCGCGGCTTGAGCCCGTCGACGAACAACTGTTCCAGCATGCGTGCGGCATCCTCGAAACGGCCGTCGCCGCCGCGGTCAGGGCCAAGCACGGCGCGCACCTGCACGTCGAAATCGGCATAGTGCTGCGTCGTCGCCCAGATGGCGAAGATCAGGTGCCAGGGGTCGGTGCGGGCCACCTTGCCCGCGCGCATCCAGCCTTTGATTACCTCCGCCTTCTCGTCGACCAGCGTTTTCAGCTCGCCTTCCAGCATCGGCGTGATGCGCGGCGCGCCTTGCAGCATCTCATTGGCGAAGAGGCGGCTTTCGCGCGGATAGTCGCGCGCCATTTCGAGCTTGCGGCGGATATAGCTGCGCAATTCCGTCAGCGGATCGCCGATGTCGTCGAGTTCCTTGAGCGGCGCCAGCCAGGTCTCCAGGAGCCGTGAGATCAGCGTGGTGTGGATGTCTTCCTTGCCCTTGAAATAATAGAGCAGGTTGGGCTTCGACATGCCGGCAGCTTCGGCGATCTGGTCGACGGTCGCGCCGCGATAGCCATGGGTGGAAAACACCTCGAGGGCTGCCTCCAAGATCAGCTCGCGCTTCTCGATCTGGATGCGGGTGCGGCGGCGCGGGGCGGCGGTCTGGACGGTCATGCGCGTGCCTGCGACTCAAGCTTTCCAGCGAGCTGTGGACCAATCGGCTGGACCAGAGCTTCTTGCCGGCCTGGAACGCGCTTTCGGTCCGTCATTTCGCCTATCAAGTCCCTTGACCGCCCTTCAGGCGATGCTAACGTTTGTCCATTCGGTCAAATTTTTGCGTAGCACAAATACGCAGCGAAGACCAAGCGTTGGCCGTACCGAAACCGGGGACTCGAAAGGAAAGCTTGGTCCATGTCGAACCGTCTCAAAGTCATGCCGAACGACCTCAGCGCGTTCTGGATGGGGTTCACGCCGAACCGCCAGTTCAAGAAAGAGCCGCGCATGGTCGTGTCCGCCAAGGACATGCACTACACCTCCATCGACGGCAGGCAGATCCTCGACGGGTCGGCTGGCCTCTGGTGCGTGAACGCCGGCCACTGCCGTCCCAAGATCGTCGAGGCGATCCAGACGCAGGCGGCCAATCTCGATTTCGCGCCGACCTTCCAGTTCGGCCATCCGCTGGCATTCGAGCTGGCCAATCGGCTCGTCGACATCGCGCCGAAGGGCCTCGATCATGTGATGTACACCAACTCCGGATCGGAGTCGGTGGATACGGCGCTGAAGACGGCGATCGCCTATCACCGCGCCAAGGGCAATGGCTCGCGCTTCCGCCTGATCGGCCGCGAGCGCGGCTATCACGGCGTCAATTTCGGCGGCATTTCCGTCGGCGGCATTGTTCCCAACCGCAAGATGTTCGGCACGCTTTTGACTGGCGTCGACCACCTGCCACACACGCACAACCTCGCCAAGAACGCCTTCACCAAGGGCGAACCCGAGCATGGCGTCGAGCTTGCCGACGAGTTGGAGCGCATTGTCGGCCTGCATGATGCCTCGACGATTGCGGCCGTCATCGTGGAGCCCGTCGCCGGATCGACCGGCGTGCTGGTGCCGCCAAAGGGCTATCTGAAGCGGCTGCGCGAAATCTGCACCAAGCACGGCATCCTGCTGATCTTCGACGAGGTCATCACCGGTTACGGCCGCCTGGGCACGCCGTTCGCGGCGGATTATTTCGGCGTCACGCCGGATATCATGGTCACCGCCAAGGGCCTGACCAACGGCGTGGTTCCGATGGGCGCGGTGTTCGTGTCGAAGGAAATCCACGACGCGTTCATGAACGGACCCGAACACATCATCGAGTTCTTCCACGGCTACACCTATTCGGGCAATCCGATCGCGAGTGCGGCGGCGCTCGGCACGCTTGACACGTATAAGGACGAGGGCCTGCTGACGCGCGCCTCGGAACTGGCGCCGTACTGGGAAGAGGCGGTGCATTCGCTGAAGGGCGAGCCGAACGTCATCGATATCCGCAACATCGGCCTGATCGGCGCGGTCGAGTTGGCGCCGATCGCCGGCGAGCCGGGCAAGCGCGGCTTCAACTGCATCGTCAAGGGTTTTGAGCACGGCGCGATGTTGCGCATCACCGGCGACATCATCGCGCTGTCGCCGCCGCTGATCATCACCAAGGGCCAGATCAACGAGCTGATCGATCACGTGCGCGAAACGATCCGCCTGGTGGCGTAACAAGAGGAAGTGAATGGCGGCTCCCGGCGAAAATCTCAGAATCAATCCAGACCGTTTGTGGGATTCGCTGATGGAGATGGCGAAGATTGGCCCCGGCATCGCCGGGGGCAATAATCGCCAGACGCTAACCGATGAGGACGGCGAGGGCCGCCAGCTCTTCAAGACATGGTGCGAGGCGGCGGGGCTCGACATGGGCCTCGACCAGATGGGCACCATGTTCGCCCGCCGCGAAGGCACCGACTCGAATGCGCTGCCGGTCTATGTCGGCAGCCATCTCGATACCCAGCCCACCGGCGGCAAGTATGATGGCGTGCTCGGCGTGCTGGGCGGGCTGGAGGTGATCCGCTCGCTGAACGACCTCGGTATCAGGACCAAACATCCGATCGTCGTCGTCAACTGGACGAACGAGGAGGGGACGCGCTTCGCACCGGCCATGCTGGCGTCGGGCGTGTTTGCCGGCGTGCACAAGCAGGACTGGGCCTACGACCGCAAGGATCGTGAGGGCAAGCGTTTCGGCGACGAGCTGGAGCGCATCGGCTGGAAGGGCGACGAGCAGGTCGGCGCCCGCAAGATGAAGGCGTTCTTCGAGCTGCATATCGAGCAAGGCCCGATCCTCGAGGACGAGGACATCGACATCGGTGTCGTCACGCATGGCCAGGGCCTGAAATGGCTGCAGGTGACGCTGACCGGCAAGGAGAGCCACACCGGCTCGACGCCGATGCCGAAGCGCCGCAACGCCGGCCTCGGCATGGCGCGCGTGACCGAGTTGGTGCACGAGACGGCGATGGATTTTCAGCCTGACGCGGTCGGCGCGGTCGGCCATATGGAGGTCTATCCGAACTCGCGCAACATCATCGCCGGCAAGACGGTTTTCACCATCGACATCCGCTCGCCCGACAAGACGACGCTGGACGAAATGGACACGCGCATTCGCGCCGGCATCGAGACGATCTGCGAGGCGCTCGACATTAAGTTCGAGATCGAGCAGGTCGGCCATTTCGATCCCGTTACCTTCGACAAGAATTGCGTCAAGGCGATCCGCGATGCCGCCGAACGGCTGGGCTATTCGCACCGGAACATCGTGTCGGGCGCGGGTCATGATGCGTGCTGGATCAACCGGGTCGCGCCGACCGCGATGGTGATGTGCCCCTGCGTCGACGGTCTGTCGCACAACGAGGCCGAGGAAATCTCGAAGGAATGGGCGGCGGCCGGCGCCGACGTGCTCTTCCATGCGGTGGTGGAGACGGCGGAGATCGTGCCATAAACTCGAATCAACTGAATCGCTTACCGAACGCAGCTCGCTAGAAGCGCGAACGAACAGGGGAACAACATGTCCAAAGTCATCAAGAACGGCATCGTCGTCACTGCCGACCGCACATGGAAAGCGGATGTGCTGGTGAAGCACGACAAGATCGTGGCGATCGGTCCCGATCTGCATGGCGATCATGAGTTCGACGCGACCGGCTGCTACATCATGCCGGGCGGCATCGATCCGCACACCCACCTCGAAATGCCCTTCATGGGCACCTATTCGGCCGACGATTTCGAAAGCGGTACCAAGGCGGCGCTGTCCGGCGGCACGACCATGGTGGTGGACTTCTGCCTGCCGTCACCCAACCAGTCGCTGCTCGAAGCGCTGCAGATGTGGGACAACAAGACGTCGAAGGCGTGTTCCGACTATTCCTTCCACATGGCGATCACCTGGTGGAGCGAGCAGGTCTTCAACGAGATGAAGACCGTTGTCGACAAGGGCATCACCTCGTTCAAGCACTTCATGGCCTACAAGGGCGCGCTGATGGTGAACGACGACGAGATGTATGCGTCGTTCCAGCGCTGCGCCGAGCTTGGCGCGCTGCCGCTCGTCCATGCGGAAAACGGCGATGTCGTCGCGGCGCTCAGCCAGAAGCTGCTTGCCGAAGGCAATAGCGGGCCGGAAGGCCATGCCTATTCGCGCCCGCCTGAGGTGGAAGGCGAGGCGACCAACCGCGCGATCATGATCGCCGACATGGCCGGCGTGCCGCTCTACGTCGTGCACACCTCCTGCGAGCAGGCGCACGAAGCAATCCGCCGGGCGCGCCAGAAGGGCATGCGCGTCTTTGGCGAGCCGCTGATCCAGCATTTGGTGCTCGACGAGACCGAGTACTTCAACAAGGATTGGGACCACGCGGCGCGGCGCGTCATGAGCCCGCCATTCCGCAACAAGCAGCATCAGGATTCGCTCTGGGCCGGCCTGCAGGCGGGTTCACTGCAGGTCGTGGCGACCGACCATTGCGCCTTCACGACGAAGCAGAAGCGCAATGGCGTCGGCGATTTCACGAAAATCCCGAACGGCACGGGCGGTCTCGAGGACCGTATGCCGGTGCTGTGGACCGCCGGCGTCAACACCGGCCGTCTGACGATGAACGAATTCGTCGCGGTCACGTCGACCAACATCGCCAAGATCCTCAACATGTATCCGAAGAAAGGCGCGATCGTCGAAGGCGCTGATGCCGACATTGTCGTGTGGGACCCGAAGCGCAAGAAGACGATCTCGGCCGGCAAGCAGCAGTCGGTGATCGATTACAACGTCTTCGAGGGCGTCGAGGTGACCGGCCTGCCGCGCTTCGTCCTGTCGCGCGGCGATCTCGTCATCCTGGAGGCGGACGTCAAGGCCAAGCCTGGCCATGGCCAGTTCGTCGGCCGCGAGCCGAACGGAGCGGTCAATCGCGCCCTCTCGACCTGGAAGGAAGTGGTCGCGCCGCGCAAGGTCGAGCGCACCGGCATTCCAGCGACCGGGGTGTGAGCTTGAACCGCGTTTTTCGTTTCGCGTTCGGTCTGGCGTTGATTTTTCCTGTTCCGGCACTGGCTGCGACGCTCGATCTGCCGGGCGTCTATGGCAATGCAACCGGCTGCCGGGTGCTGGCCGGCGGCGCGTATACGTCCGACGACAAGCTGATCCTGCGGCCGGATTCCGTCGAAGCGCATGAATCCGTCTGCGAGTTCGTCGAGGTGCTGCCGGCGAAACGCGGCGCGTCAGTGGTCAAGAGCCTGTGCGAAGGCGAGGGGTCAATGTGGACGCGTGACCTCATCATTTCCGGGCCTGACGAAGAGAACAATACGCGGCTGATCTTCAACGATGACGGCTCGCTCTGGGCAGAGGTGGCGCCATGCGGCTAGTTTCCATCGCAACCGCGCTCGTGATGCTGCCGACGGTTGCCGCCGCGGCCATGCTCGACATCACTGGCAAATACGGAAACGAGGCGGGCTGCCGTTACGCGGCGACGAACGACTACACCGACGACACGCTGCTTCTCATCTCGCCCGATGAGTACATGACCTATGTGACGCTCTGTGAGTTCCTGCAGGCCCTGCCTGTCAAGGATGGCAGCAAGGTGATGACGATGCTCTGCGCCCATGAGGGCGAGACGATGCAGACGATCGATTTCATGCGCATCCAGAAATCGCCCGATGTCGGCGATTCCTACGATCTCTTCAATGCAGAGGGCGATCACCTCGGCATTGTCGGGCGTTGCAAATGAGGCGGGTCTCCTGCGGTGTGATCCTGTCCGAAAAGTCTGGACCATTTCGGGGTCATGTTTCAAGTCGGCGCCTTGCCCTCCAGATGCGGCAAGAGCATCACGCTCTCCTGCTCGTTGGGGTCGGTGCGGGCAATCACCGCGGTCGCCGGTTCGGAGCTTCGGTTCGCGGCGATATGCGGCACGCCGGCCGGAATGTAGAGCATGTCGCCGGCCCGCGTGACCGCGCAATGTTCGAGATTGTCGCCGTACCAGGTCTCGACCTCGCCCGAGAGCACATAGATCGCCGTCTCGTGGTTCTCGTGCAGATGCGCCTTGGCGCGCGCACCGGGCGGCACGGTCGTGACATGCATGCAAAGCCCGGTCGAGCCGACCGTCTCGAACGAAATGCCCTCGAAATAGTTGAGCCCCTGCTTGCCGGCATAGGTGGATTCGGGACGGATCAGGCGGCAGGTCGGTTTCGGCGCAGCGGTCATCGGGGGCGTCCAGGAAGATGTTGAAGGCAAACGGGTCCGAGTGAAAATCTGTATGGCGAGAAAAGCAACGTGCTATCGTTCAGGCAAGGGGATTTGGGCAGCCTGATATGACAGCCACCACCACGCCAGCGGTCGTTTCGGCCAGCAAGCTCGGTCTGACGTTCCAGACCAATGATGGTCCGGTGCGCGCGCTCTCCGATGTCAGTCTCGACATTGCCAAAGGCGAGTTCGTTTCCTTCATCGGTCCGTCGGGCTGCGGCAAGACCACCTTCCTGCGCGTCATCGCCGACCTTGAAAAGCCCACCGAGGGTGCGATCCTGGTCAACGGCATGACACCCGAGCAGGCACGGAAGCAACGTGCCTACGGCTATGTGTTCCAGGCGGCGGCGCTCTATCCGTGGCGTACCATCGAGCGCAATGTCGCGCTGCCTCTGGAAATCATGGGATTGTCGTCGGCCGACAAGCGCCAGCGCATCGAGCGCACGCTCGCTCTCGTCAATCTGACCGGCTTCGAGAAGAAATACCCCTGGCAACTGTCTGGCGGCATGCAGCAGCGCGCCTCGATCGCGCGGGCGCTCGCCTTCGACGCCGACCTGCTTTTGATGGACGAGCCGTTCGGCGCGCTGGACGAGATCGTGCGCGACCATCTGAACGAGCAATTGCTGGAGCTCTGGGCGCGCACCAACAAGACGATCTGCTTCGTCACGCATTCGATCCCCGAGGCGGTTTATCTCTCGACCCGCATCGTCGTGATGTCGCCGCGGCCCGGCCGCGTCACCGACGTGATCGAATCGACGCTGCCGAAGGAACGCCCGCTCGACATCCGCGAAACGCCGGAGTTCCTGGCTATCGCCGCAAGGGTACGCGACGGGCTGAGGGCAGGACACAGCTATGATGATTGAGGCTTGATGCGCGGCATCTCCCAAAAAATCTGGCCGGTCGCCTCGATCCTGCTGGTGCTGGTGGCGGTGTGGTACGTCGGCGCAATCTTCATGAACGCGCCGGTGCAGCGCGACATGAATGCGCGCGCCGGTATCGTCACGCCGAGCGTTATCGATTTCATCGAGCAGACCCTGTCGCAGCCGAAGCCGGTGGTGCCGGCGCCGCATCAGGTGGCGGCGAATTTCTTCGAGAACACGTTCCTGCGGAAAGTCACCAGCAACCGTAGCCTCGTCTACCATGCGTGGGTAACGCTCTCGTCCACATTGCTCGGTTTCGCCTTCGGCACCGCGCTCGGCATCCTGATCGCCGTCGGCATTGTGCATCTGACAGCCCTCGAGCGCAGCCTGATGCCGTGGATCATCGCCTCGCAGACGATCCCGATCCTGGCGGTCGCGCCGATGATCATCGTGGTGCTCGCCGCCATCGGCATTACCGGGCTCATCCCCAAGGCGCTGATCTCGACCTATCTGTCGTTCTTCCCGGTCGCGGTCGGCATGGTCAAAGGCTTGCGTTCCCCCGAAGTCATGCATCTCGACCTGATGCACACCTATAACGCCAGCAAATCGCAGATTTTCTGGAAGCTGCGCGTGCCGGCGTCGGTGCCGTTTCTCTTCGCGTCGATGCAGGTGGCAGTGGCCGCGAGCCTGGTTGGCGCCATCGTCGGCGAACTGCCCACGGGCGCTGTCGCGGGCATCGGCTCGAAGCTGCTGGGCGCCGCCTACTACAGCCAGTCGATCGACATGTGGTCGGCGTTGGTCGCCGGCTCCATCGTCGCGGCCTTGCTCGTGACCCTGGTTGGCGTTGCAGGCCGCGTTGTCGACCGGTCCATGGGCGGGCGGCCGGCATGAGGACGTTCAATCTCTCATGGCAGGCAATCGCCGCGCTCGTGCTCGTAGCGATCGCCATGATGCTGCCGGCCATGACAGAGCCGGAGGCGATACAGATCGCCGATCCGACGGTGACGATGAACTATCCTTATCTCGGCACGAAAAGCCTGATGCTGTGGCTGATCGTCTTCGGGGCTGCGGTGTCGATCTACCGGCCGCCGCTGGTCGTTGAAGCGGCCGTGCTCTTCATTGCCGCGCATCTCGCTGCGTGGCTGCTGATCTCCGGCATCGCCGGCTTCGAGGGCACGGCACTCCGGCCGTTCTTCCTCATCCTTGCCGCGGCGTGGCTGCTCGCCTGGCGCTGCGTGACGGTGCTGTCGCAGATGAAACCAAACTCCCAAGTGGTTTCCACGGCCTTGCGCCTGTTCATTCCGGCAATTTTTGGCGCCTGGATCCTGATCATCTGGGAAGCGGTGACGCGCGGCGCCGGCGTTCCCTTCATCCTGCTGCCGCCGCCGAGCGCGATCGGTGCGCGGTTTGCCAACTCGCTGCCGATCCTGGCAGCCGATGTGCGCCAGACGATCCTGAAAGCCGTGCTGTTCGGCTACATCGTCGGCTGCGCCTCCGGTTTTGTCGTCGCCATCCTTGCCGACCGCGTCGATTTCCTGCGCCGCGGGCTGCTCCCCATCGGCAACATGGTGTCGGCGCTGCCGATCATCGGCGTCGCGCCGATCATGGTCATGTGGTTCGGTTTCGACTGGCCGTCCAAGGCGGCCGTCGTCATCATCATGACCTTCTTCCCGATGCTGGTGAACACGGTCGCGGGGCTCTCTGCCAGCGGTCACATGGAGCGCGATCTCATGCGCACCTATGCCTCCAGCTACTGGCAGACGCTTTTCAAGTTAAGATTACCCGCTGCTGCACCTTTCATCTTCAACGCCTTGAAAATCAATTCCACTTTGGCGTTGATCGGGGCTATCGTGGCGGAATTCTTCGGAACCCCGGTCGTGGGCATGGGGTTCCGGATCTCCACCGAAGTCGGTCGCATGAACATCGACATGGTGTGGGCCGAAATCGCGGTTGCGGCACTCGCGGGTTCGGTTTTCTATGGGGTGATCGCGCTCATCGAGAGAGCAGTCACATTTTGGCATCCGTCTATCCGCGGTGGATAGACGCAAATCCAGAGGGCAGTACAAATGAAAAAACTGACAGTAACTCTATTGGCCGGCGCGTTCTCGCTGGCCGCGCTCCCGGCGCTCGCCGCGGACGCCGTGACGCTGCAGCTCAAATGGGTCACGCAGTCCCAGTTTGCCGGCTACTATGTGGCCAAGGACAAAGGCTTCTACACCGAGGAAAACCTCGATGTGACGATCAAGCCAGGCGGTCCTGACATCGCGCCCGAGCAGGTGATTGCCGGCGGCGGCGCCGATGTGATCGTCGACTGGATGGGCGGCGCGCTTGCCGCGCGCGACAAAGGTGTGGGCCTCGTCAACATCGCCCAGCCGTTCAAGAAGGCCGGCATGCAGCTGGTGTGCCCGGCCAATGGCCCGGTGAAGACGGAAGCCGACTTCAAGGGCAAGACGCTCGGCGTCTGGTTCTTCGGCAACGAATATCCGTTCTACGCCTGGATGAACAAGATCGGTCTCGGCACCGAAGGCGGACCGGATGGCGTCACCGTGCTCAAGCAGTCGTTCGACGTGCAGCCGCTGATCCAGAAGCAGGCCGATTGTATCTCGGTCATGACCTATAACGAGTATTGGCAGCTCATCGACGCCGGCTACAAGCCGGAAGACCTGATCGTCTTCAACTACACCGCGATGGGCAACGACCTGCTCGAGGACGGCCTCTACACGATGGAAGACAAGCTGAAGGACCCGGCGTTCGAGGACAAGATGGTCCGCTTCGTGCGCGCCTCGATGAAGGGCTGGAAGTACGCCACCGAAAACCCGGACGAGGCGGCTGACATCGTCGTCGAGAATGGCGGCCAGGACGAGAACCACCAGAAGCGCATGATGGGCGAGGTCGCCAAGCTGATCGACAATGCCGACGGCAAGCTGATCGAAGCGGCCTACAAGCGCACCGCCGACGCGCTCCTGGCGCAGAAGATCATCAGCAAGGAGCCTTCCGGCGCCTGGACTGCGGCGATCACCGACAAGGCGATCAAATAGTCCCGGACAGGATCGAGCTCCCGGAAAGGGGCGGGCGACCGCCCCTTTTCTTTTGCCGCATATTTGCGTGACCGGGAAACATTCCGCCCCGGAAACGTTCATGATGGTAGCGCCCACGCGGAGCCGTCTTCGCCTGCGCGCCGAATTCTGCTCAGGGAGGACGAAAATGCGCTTTCTTCTGAAATCGTCTGCACTCGCCGGCGTTTTGCTGGCCGCGGGTCTCGTTGCATCGCCGGCACTTGCCGAAATGGTCAAGATGTCGGCCACGCTCGACGGCGCGCAGCAGTCGCCGCCGCTCGATGTGCCCGGCAAGGGCACGGCCGAAGTCACTTACGACACCGACACGAAGACGGTCTCGTGGACGATCGAATATTCGGATCTCTCCAGCGCGCCGGCCGCCGGCCACTTCCACGGCCCCGCCGACAAGGGCTCCAATGCCGACGTCGCCGTGCCGTTCTCGGGCGATCTGGCAAGCCCGATCAAGGGTTCCGCTACGCTGACGGACGCACAGGCGAACGATCTTCTGGCCGGCAAATATTACATCAACCTGCACACCGCCGCGCATAAGGCCGGCGAGATCAGAGGCCAGGTCGAAAAGGCGATGTAGTCGCCTTCTAGGTCAATAGGTCGAACCCTCTCACCGGTTCGCCTCCGGCGGCTTGCCGCCGGGCGAACCACCTCTCCCCCGGGCAGGGGAGAGGTGGCCCGTAGGGCGGGTGAGGGGGTGCTTCGAAGCTGGAAACTTCTCAGTGGACGCCGTTATATCCCCGGAACCACTCGACGAA
>Ga0335075_10002072_pt1 | contig 32571 bp, 29 predicted proteins | sample Lox_Sample_24_FD_206723 | JGI IMG/M metagenome (GOLD analysis project Ga0335075, IMG submission 206723) | Soil microbial communities from Loxahatchee National Wildlife Refuge, Florida, United States - Lox_Sample_2.4 | ecosystem: Environmental > Terrestrial > Soil > Wetlands | place: USA...
GACGTGGGGTGCGTGCAGCAGCCGGGCCGCGTACGCGGCGATATCACCGTGCCCGACCGAGTCCGGCCGGTCCAGGTCGACCCGGACGACCGTGCCGCCCGCCGGGTAGCTCGCGAAGACGTGGGGCCGGCCGCCGAGAACCAGTCGCAGGTGCGGCGCCTGGGCCGCGGCGAGCCGCAGGAAGGCCGTGATTTCCTGGCAGTCGCGGCCGTCGCCGCCGGTCCCGGCCTCGTCCAGGGCGTCCACCACCATGGTGAAAGGGCGATCGAGCGCGCACATGGCCTTGACCAGGTCGGCAGGCTCGGCGCCGGGGGCGTCCAGCGCGGCGGCGATCGCGCCGAGCACCTCGCCCTTGGTCCTGCGGGCCGCGTGGACGGCCAGGTCGATCGCGCCTTCTGGCACGTCGGTGGACAGCACCACGGTGGAGTCGGGGATGCCGGACCGGATAACGGGGTCGGCGAGCGCGATGAGCCGGGCGAGCACCGACGACTTGCCCGTCCCGGGGCCCCCGGTCACCTGGAAGACGCGCACGGCCTGTTCCTCCTGTCCGCGCAGCCAGCCCGCCAGGCGCGTGAGGACCGCGGTGCGGCCGGTGAAATAGTGACCGGCCTGCCCGGGGGCGTGCACGCCGCGGGCCCGCGGGCCGAAGTGCTCGTCAAGACCGATCACGCGCATCCGGCGCCGCTCGGCCAGCAGGCGCTGCTCGGCCACGTCCGAGTCGTCGGGCAGCGGCCCGGCGTAGTGGGGATTGGGCAGGAATCCGCTCCCCATGCCGTCGCCGTGCAGCTGCGCGTGATCGGCGCGCTGGGGGACGCCGCGCGACTCCAGGGCACGGTTGACCGCGCCCGCCACGTCATCGACGTGCACGTACCGCTGACGGTTCCCGGCCAGGATGGGCTTGTCAAGCACCTGCTCCCGCAGCACCGTCACCAGGGTCGGCGCGAACAGGCCGTCCACCGCGGGCTCACCGCAGCGCGCCGCGGCAAGCACCTCAAGCGAATCCCAGTGCCGGCGCTGGTCCGCCTCCGAGGCCGCGGCCACGAGCTGGTTCCTGGCGGCAAGGGCCAGCGCGTCGGCGGCCCCGTCGCCCGCGTAGCAGGCATCCAGGATGACAAGCAGCCGCCGGACCCCGGCCCGGCCGGCGACCTCGATCAGGCGCGCTGTCGGCAGCGCGGTCACGGTCCGGCCCGCGAAGTCACACGTCGTCTCATGGCAGACCATGTAGTGCGTGTCCTCGTTCACACCGTGGCCGGCCAGGTAGACGATCAGCGTGTCACGGTCGGCGTGTGCTGATCGCACCCAGCCGAGCAGCCGTTCTTGTAGCTCCGCGCCGGTCGCCGGATCGATCAGTCCGCGCTCGAAATGCTCGGCGGGCCGGTAGCCGAACGGCTTCAGCACGTCGATGACCGCTTCCACATCGCCGGCCACGCCCGGCAGGTCACCCCACCCGTCCTGGTAGGTCGCGTTGCCGACGGCGAACACGTGCCGGCGCCCGGTCCCTTCCACGGCCGGCCTGCCGTTCCGCGTGGCGGTCATGGCGCCCGCAGGCCGGCCAGGACGGCGCGACCCGTCTCCACGGCGGTCAGGTGGCGGCCGAGTTCATGCACTTTCCATCCGTTGTCCACCAGCGCGTCCGCGATCCGCTCGGTCGCCGTGTCGAACAGCGGCCCGAGTCGTTTTACCACCGCGACCACGTCGTTGCGGTCGCACAGGTTGTGCCACAGCGCCAGGCCGGGCGGCCACGCCCCCTTCCCGTGCGAGGGCGGCGGCCGCAGGCGATCGAAGACGAGCTTCGGCATCCCCAGCGGCGAGCCCACGGTGACCAGCGCGCGAACCGGCCAGCCGGGGTTCGCGCACAACGCCTCGTAAGCGACCACCGAGCCGAGGGAATGACCAATCAGGACCGTCGTGTCCGGCCCGATCCGCTCGGCCACGGTCGCGGTCGCGGCCGCCCGGATCCGCTCGTCGGTCATGTACCGGCGCACCTGCCGCAGCGAGCCGAGCAGGAACCGCTCGGCGATCGCGCCAGACAGGCAACGCGACCTCAGCAGCGCGTGCAACGCCTTTTGCGCCGTCACCGGGACCGGCGTTCGCAGATCGGTCGCGGCCGGGCTCACCACCCGATCGGGTTCCGCCGCCGCGGCCGCGGCCCACAGCGCGTCGAGCAGCTCGATCTCGAAGTCGTCGGTGATGTCGCTCGCTCGCGTCGGCTCATCCGCTCCGCGCTCCGTTTCCTGGCGAAAGAGCCCGCCGTAGAACGCCACGTCAACCTGGTCGGGCAGCAGCCAGCCGGGGCCGGCCGCGTGCTCAACCCCGTCGGCAACCGCGCCGGCCAGGGCGCCGCGCAAGGACCAGCGCCCCAGATACTGCTGTCCCACCCCGTGGACAACCACGACCCGCGCCATCCCCACCCCAGAGCAATCACGGCAAACCGCTACCCGGCAGGATAGCCCCGCCGATGCCGGGCGTCTTGGTTTGCGCTAGCTGACCAGGCGGCGCGGCCGTTAGCCCATGAGGCGGCGGAGCCGCTAGCTCATCAGGCGGCGGAGCCGCTAGCTCATCAGGCGGCGGAGCCGCTAGCTCATCAGGCGGCGGAGCCGCTAGCTCATCAGGCGGCGGAGCCGCTGCGGGTCGGTGATGCCGTCGACCGCGGCGATCCTGCCGCCGATGACGGTGAAGGCCATCAGGGCGGCCGGGCGGCCGCGCACGGTGATCAGCATGCCGGCCGCCCCGTTGACGAGCACCGGGCTGAACTCCGCGTGCGGGCTCGCGCCGCCGAGGGCGGCGCCGGACACGGTGGTGGCGCCGCGGAGCACCGTCGGCGTGCCCGCGAAGCCATCGGTGCGCAGCACGACCTCGGGGTCGAGCAGTTCGACCAGCCCGGTCAGGTCGCCGGCCCTGGCGGCGGCGAAGAACGCGCTGACCACCTTCTGCTGCGCGGCGACGGTGCCGTCCGGTTCGCGCGGGCCGGCCGCCTTAACCCGGTGCCGCGCCCGGCTCGCCAGCTGCCTGGCGGCCTGCGGGGTACGGTCGAGGATGGGGGCGATCTCACCGAACGGGAAGTCGAACACGTCGTGCAGCACGAACGCGACCCGCTCGGCCGGGGTCAGCGTGTCGAGCACCACGAGCAGCGCGAGGCCGACCGAGTCGGCGAGCAGCGCCTCCTGTTCGGGCGTCGGCCCGTCCGCCGCGCTGAGCACCGGGTCGGGCACGCGCGCCCCGGCGAGGGTCTCCGGCCGGGCGGCGCGGGCGCGCAGCGCGTTGAGGCAGACCCGGGTGACGATGGTCGTGAGCCAGCCGCCCAGGTTGGCGACGTCGTCGGCCCCGGCCGCGCTGAACCGAACCCAGGCCTCTTGCACCGCGTCGTCGGCCTCGTCGAGCGAGCCGAGCATCCGGTAGGCGACCGCGCGCAGCCGGGAGCGGTGCTCCTCGAACCGCTCGCCGAGCACCGCCGCCGCCTCGCCATCTTCTTCGCGCACGCCGGTCACGTTCCCTCCTTGTCGCGTGTCAGTAACAGTGACACAGGCAACCGGCCCGATGTGACAGCAGGCCAACGGCGTGGAGGGACGAGGAGACGTCATGCGAGTTCTCGTGGTTGGCGCGAGCGGCGCGATCGGCCGCCGCCTCATTCCGCAACTGATCCAGGGCGGGCACCAGGTCACGGGCACCTCCCGGACGGCCGCTAAGGCCGGCCAGCTCAGGTCGCTCGGCGCCGACCCGGCCGTGCTCGACGTCCTCGACGCCGGCGCGGTGCGCGACGTCGTGGCCCGGGCCCGTCCCGACGCGATCGCCTACCAGGCCACCGCCCTGGCCGGCCAGGGCATGTCGCGCAACATGGACCGCGTCTTCGCGCCGACGAACGAACTGCGGACCAGGGGCACCGACATCCTCCTGGCGGCCGCGGCCGAGGCGGGCGTCCGGCGGTTCATCGCGCAGAGCTTCGCGCCGTACCGGTACGCGCACGTCGGCGGCCTGATCAAGGACGAGACCGATCCCCTGGTGACCGATCCCCCGGCTTCGGCGCGGCTGATGTTCGCGGCCATGGCGCACCTGGACCAGGCGGTCACGGCGGCGGGCGGCATCGCGCTGCGCTACGGCGGGTTCTACGGCGAGGTGGACACCACGGTCGCCGCGGTCCGCAAGCGCCGGTTCCCGCTCTTCGGCGCGGGCGACGGCATGATGTCGTTCATCCACCTGGAGGACGCGGCGGCCGCGACCGTGCTCGCGCTCGACGCCGCGGGGCCGGCCATCTTCAACGTCACCGACGACGAGCCCGCCCCGATGCGGGACTGGCTGCCGGCGCTCGCCGACGCCGTGGGGGCGAAGCCGCCGTTTCACGTCCCCGGCTGGGTGGGCGGCCTGGTCATGGGCACGATGATGACGATGATGACCGAGGCGAGGGGCGCGTCGAACGCGAAGGCGAAGAAGGAACTGGGGTGGACGCTCCGCTACCGGAGCTGGCGCGAGGGCTTCCCTGCCGCGTACGGTCGCTAGCCCCCCGGACCCCGGGGGACCAGCACGCTCGCGGCCCGGCTGCTTGCGGCACTTCTTGGTCATACGTCCGGGATGAGTGATGGAGGCGGAATGAGAGGAAGCTCACGTCGTTCGGGATGATAGCTCTTTTATTTTTTGTAGTAGGTCTGCTATCTTCTGTACATCATGTCTGATGTGGCAGCCGAAGTTTGCGACCTGCGGATGCGGTACGGGACCACCGATGTCCTGCACGGCATCGACTTCGAGATACGCACCGGGGAAGTCGTCGCGCTCCTCGGGCCGAACGGCGCGGGAAAGACCACCACGATCGAGATACTCGAGGGGTTCCGCGCGCGGTCCGCGGGGCACGTGAGCGTGCTCGGCGCCGATCCCGAGCATGGCGGCGAGCAGTGGCGGGCGCGGCTCGGGGTGGTGCTGCAGTCCTGGCGCGACCACGCCAAGTGGCGGGTCCGCGAGCTGCTGCAGCACCTCGGCGCGTACTACGCGCGGTACGGCACGGCCGAGATCTCCCGGCCGTGGGACACCGCCGAGCTGATCGACCTCGTCGGGCTGACCGCCCAGGCGGACCGGCGGATCGGGAACCTGTCCGGCGGGCAGCGGCGGCGGCTCGACGTCGCGATCGGCATCGTCGGGCGGCCCGAGCTGCTGTTCCTCGACGAGCCCACGTCCGGCTTCGACCCGATGGCCCGGCGTGAGTTCCACGAGCTCGTGCACCGGCTCACCGACCGGGAGCAGGCGACCGTGCTGCTCACCACCCACGACCTCGCCGAGGCGGAGAAGCTGGCGGACCGGGTGCTGATCCTGGCCGGCGGGCGGATCATCGCCGACGGGTCACCGGACGAACTCGCGCTGCGGATGTCGGCGCGGGCCGAGGTCCGCTGGACGGTCGACGGGCAGCGGTACGTGCACCCGACCGACGAGGCGACGGCGTTCACCAGGAAGCTGTTCGCGCAGTACGGCGAGGCGGTGGAGGACCTGGAGGTGCGGCGGGCGAACCTGGAGGACACCTACATGGCGCTGGTCGAGGAGTACGAGAAGTGAACGCGATGAGCGTGGTCCGGCTGGGGCTGGCCCGGGGCGGCATCGAGCTGCGGCACGGCTTTACGTACCTGCCCGACCTGCTGACGACCCTGTTCTTCCCGCTGATCCAGATCCTGGTGCTGTTCCTGATGCGCGGTCACCACGTGCCGGGCACCACGTTCTCACTCGGGTCGCTCACGCTGCCGAGCATCATCGGCATGTCGTTCGCGTTCGGTGGCCTGATCGGCGTGACCGCGCTGCTCATGACGGACCGCGAGGACGGCACGCTGCTGCGCGCCAAGGCCACGCCGAGCGGGATGTCGGCCTACGTTCTCGGGAAGATCACCTTCAGCTCGGCCACCTCGTTGATGGGCCTGGTGCTCACGCTGGTCCTCGGGCTTGTCGCCTTCCCCGGCGTGAGCCTGACGGCCGGCGGCTTCGCGACGCTCGTCTGGGTGGCGCTGCTCGGGCTGCTCGCGACGATCCCCCTCGGGATCACGCTCGGCTCGCTGATCCCCAACCCGCGCATGTTCCCGCTGATCATGTTGCCGTTCGGCGGGCTCGTCGCGCTGTCAGGGATCTTCTACCCGATCACCCACCTGGCCGGCTGGCTGCAGGCGATCGGGCAGTTGTTCCCGATGTACTGGCTCGGGCTCGGGATGCGCGCGGCCCTGCTGCCGTCGCACCTGGCCTCGGTCGAGATCGACGGGTCGTGGCGGCTGCCGCAGGTGTTCCTCGCGCTCGGCTTGTGGTCCGTGCTCGGGCTGGCGGCGGCGCCGCCCGTGCTGCGGCGGATGGCGCGGCGCGAGTCCGGGTCGCGGGTGGCCGAGCGGCGCGAGCGGGCTATGCTGCGGGCGACATGAGCGAGTCAGCGCGGGCGGGCGGGAAGGGCGCCGAGACCGTCTACAACCGGATCGCGATGCTGCGCGCCGAGCGGAAGGTCTCCAGGCGCGAACTGGCCGACGCGCTCGGCGTTCACTACCAGACCGTCGGCTACCTGGAACGCGGCGAGTACAGCCCGAGCCTGCACCTGGCGCTGCGGCTCGCGGCGTACTTCGAGGTGCCGGTTGAGGTCATCTTCTCGACCGAGCCGTTCCCGCGCCTGGGCTCGGTGGCCGAGCAGAACGCGAGCGCGGGCTAGGGCCTAGTAGTCGGCCCAGTGCGGCGGGCGGTCGCGGTAGAGGCGGTCCTCGTCCCGTTCCTGGTACTCCCCCCAGCCGGCGTCGGTGTCCTCGCGGCTCTGCTCGGGCAGCACGGGCTCGCCGACGGGCGGGGCGGGCTCGCCGGCCTGCGGGGCGGGCGCCGGGGCAACGGGCGCGTGCGCGTCCGGCTCCCGGTCCGCCGGCCCGGGCACCGCGTTGGGTGAAGTCATGCCGCCCTCCGGTCGGCCGCCGGCGGACCCGGCTGGCGCTTCTGCCAGCGTACCGCCCGGCGAGCACGCCGCCGGGCCGCGCGACCCCGGGCTGTCAGCGGCTCTCACCTTGCTGTATTCGCGGATTGGGGCCCGTGCGACGGGAAGCCATGCCCGTTCTCGCCGGGTTTGTCGCGGACTGTTAGCGATAACTTTTCGGCAACGCCAGTCTAGATTGTCCCCAGGAGTCGTTCTATTGTCATCGGTATCGCGTGACTGGGGTCACAGACTGCCATAATGTGATCGCTAACATCGCCGACTGAGTTCCCGTCGAAGGAGACAGCTGGAGGTCCGCAATGAAGAAGATCGACCCCAAGGTCGATGAGGCCATACAGACGCTGAACATGAAGGACGGGCCGACGCGGCGCAAGCTGCTCGCGGGAACCGGCCTGGTTAGCGCCACAGCAGCGGCCTCGGCCCTGCTCGCGGCGTGTACTTCCTCAAGCTCCACAAGCAGCGAGTCGGTGACGCAGTCGGCCGCGGCGGCCGTCGCCGGGAACTTCCCGAAGACCCCGGCCTGGCAGTTCTGGTTTGTCAACCACGTCACCACGAACCTGTTCTTTGTTCCCACCCAGTTCGGCTTCGCCGACGCCGCCGCGCTGCTCGGCCTGCCGAAACCGAAGTGGACCGGATCGACTGACTCCGCCGACTCCGACATGGTGAACGCCATCAACGACGCCATCACGGCGAAGGCGGACGGCATCGCCACGACGGTCATCAACAGCACCCCGACGGCGACGACCTTCCAGGTCCCGGTGGCGAACGCGATGAACGCCGGCATCCCGGTGGTCAGCTACAACGCCGACGGCCCGATCATCAACGGCGTCGTGACGCCGGGCACCAACCGCCTGTGCTACGTCGGTCAGGCCCTGTACCTGTCCGGCCAGCAGATGGGTACGCGCATCAAGTCACTGGCGAAGCCGGGAGAAATCGCCATCTTCATCGCCACCCCGGGCACGGCCAACATCCAGCCACGGTACGACGGCGCGGCGTCGATCCTCACGCCGGCCGGATACACGGTGAAGATGGTCGCCACCGGCGCCACGACCGCGGACGAAGCGCCCGCGGAGAAGGCGTTCCTGCTCGGCAACCCGCACATCACCGGGGCGTTCGCGGTGGACGCGGGCTCGACCGAGGAACTCGGCCCGAACCTGGCCGCCGTCGGGATGGCGGGCAAGATCCCGGCCGGCGGGTTCGACCTGACGCCGGGCACGCTGACCGCGATCAACGCGGGCCAGCTCGACTTCACCATCAACCAGGACCCGTACCTGCAGGGCTTCCTGCCGGTGCTGTACCTGTACCTCTTCAACCTGACCGGCGGCCTCGTGCTGCCGCCCGACACCGACACCGGCCTCGCGTTCATCACGAAGTCCAACGTCGGCCCGTACCTGTCCTCGAGCACCACATACGAGGGGTCCACCGGCGCCACCAAGCCGACGCTGGTACCGCGGTCCGGCGCCATATCGAACCCGATCGCCACGACGAGCACCTGACAGTAAGCGGAGACACGCGCGCTGACAGGCACGCCGACGCCGGGTACGGTCCCTCACCAGAGGATCCGTTCCGGCGCCGGCGGCATGTCAGCGTACGGGCACTGTGAACGCGAGGAACAAGAGGAGACAATGTGAGCGAGACAGCGCAGCGCGCCCCCGGCGTGGCGGGAGGCGGACCGGCCGACGCGTCGGCCGGGACCGACGTGCTGGCACGCCTGCGGCAGGCCGGGCTGTTTCTCGTGCGGCAGCGGGAAGCCACGGTCTTCCTGGTCGTGGTGCTGCTAATCCTTTATTTCGGGCTTATCAACTCGACCGGGCGGAGCGTCTTCTTCACGCACGCCGCCCTGGTCAACCTGTCGGTGGTCGCGGCGCCGATCATGACCATCGCGTACGGCGAGGTGCTGCTGCTCATCTGCGGTGAGATCGACCTGTCGGTCGGCTTCATCTACGTGTTCGCGCCGTACGTCATGTACTACTTCGTGCAGTACTACCACGTGCCCGGCATCCTCGGGATCATCCTCGCGGTCCTCGTCGTCGGCGGCGGGATCGGCTGGCTCAACGGGTTCCTCACCGTGACGCTGCGGCTGCCCTCGTTCATCACCACCCTGGGCACCGGCTTCGTGCTGTCCGGCCTGGTGCTCACGCTGGCGCACGGCGAGCAGGCCCCCATACCGCCCGTGCTGGATAACCTCGGCAAGTGGTTCGGCTCGTCGGCCAACTTCTCCATGATCATCTGGGCGGTGATCCTGCTCGCGATCTTCCACGTGCTGCTGCGGAACACCCGGTGGGGGCTGCATACGATCGCGGTCGGCGGCAACGCGATCGGCGCCCGGGAGGCGGGTGTCAACGTCGCCAAGATCAAGTACGGCAACTTCATGCTCACCGGCCTGGTCGGCGCGTTCACCGGCATCATGATCTCGTTCCAGACCAACGTGATCGACACCTTCGCGGGCGGTGCCGCCTACCAGCCGATGTTCTACGCCGTGGCGGCCGCGGTCATCGGCGGCACGGCGATGCTCGGCGGCAGCGGGACGATGATCGGCGCGTTCCTCGGCGGCGCGGTCCTCGCGATCCTGACCAACGGGTTCGAGGTGATCGGGATCAGCGCCTACCCGCTGCAGATCTACTTCGGCGGCGCCATCCTGATAGCCATGATCGCTAACGTCCAGCTGGCGCGGCTGCGCGGCGAGGGGAGAATCCGATGACCACGCAGCAAGAGGAACCGCAGAACGACGCCGCCCAGGTCCCGGACACCCTGCGGGTCGAGCACGTCGCCAAGCGGTTCGGTGCGGTGACCGCCCTGGTGGACATCAACCTGCACCTCGGCCGGGGCGAGGTGCTCGGCCTGCTCGGCGACAACGGCGCGGGCAAGTCGACGCTGATGAAGATCCTGTGTGGCTACCAACCGCCGGACTCCGGGCAGATCGTGCTCGACGGCCAGCCGGTGGCGCTTAGGTCCGTCGACCACGCCAGGTCGCTCGGCATCGACACCGTCTACCAGGACCTCGCCCTGGTCAACCAGCTGAGCGTGTACCACAACCTGTTCCTGAACCGGGAGAAGGTGCGCTGGCCGCTGCTCAGCAACCGGACGATGAAGCGCTTGGCGCGGCAATACCTGGACGAAATGGGCGTCAACATCCCGTCCGTGGAGTCCGACGTGGCCGCCCTGTCCGGCGGTCAGCGGCAGGCGATCGCGGTGGCCCGCGCCGTCTATTCCAACGCGAAGATCCTGCTGCTTGACGAGCCGCTGGCGGCGATGGGGGCCAAGGAGGCGGCGATCATCCTTGACCTGGTGCGCGACCTCAAGCGCAAGGGCGATGTCGCGGTCATCATGATCGCCCACAACTACGGCCAGGCGCTTGAGGTCTGCGACCGGATCAACCTGCTGCAGCACGGCGAGATCACATTCGACAAGCCGTCGGCGGAGACCTCGGTCGCCGAGCTGAACGACATCGTCATCGCCGAGTACCGCCGGGCCCTGGAGGAGCGCCACCGCCAGTCGACGAACAGCCGGTGAGTTCCTTGTTACCTCCGTGGCCGCCCGCGCCGCCCCGCCCCGCTTCGGGGCGGCGCTTCTGGGCGGCGCTTCTGGGCGGTGCTTCTGGGCGGCCGTGAGCGAATGGCTAGAGTATCGATCGACGATAATCAGGTAATTCATCCCTCCAGGGAGCGACCACGGCAAGCGGACGGCTGACGACAGGGCGCGGTGGCTCGTCGGCCAGCACGCTGTACGACGTGGCACGCCAGGCGGGCGTGTCCACCGCCACCGTCTCGCGGGTGGTGCACGGCCACGACGGGGTCCGCCCGTCGACCAGGCGGCGCGTCCTTGAGGTCATCGAGGCGCTGGGCTACGTGCCCGACAGCGCGGCCCAGAGCATGGTCCGCGGGCGCAAGGAAGTCGTCGGGCTCGTCGCCATCGGCAGCCGCGGCCCGGACACCGAGGTCGAGCAGGAAGGCCTGCTGTTCATCGAGGAAGTCCTGCGCGGCGTGGAGTCCACGCTCAGCCCGCTCGGCTGGCCGGTGCTCGTTTCCGTGCGCCGCGCCCCCGACGACGCGGGCGCCTTCCAGTGGCTGCAGAAGATGTCGGCCAAGGTCGACGGGCTGCTGATCGCCGAGGGCATCGACGCGGAGCACATGACCAGGCTGGCCGCGCGCATCCCGATGGTGCTGATCTCCGGCGCCCCCGATCAGCCGAAGGCCGACGTGGTGCACGCCGACAACCGCGCCGGGACCAGGGCGGTGGTCCGCCACCTGATCGAATGCCACGGCCGGTCCCGGCTGTGCTACGTCGGCGGCCCGGCCGAGGCGCCGGACGCGAGGGAACGGCGCGCGGCCTTCGATGAAGAACTCGCCAGGCATCCGGGCGCGCGCCTCGCGGGATCCTTCGAAGGCCGGTTCGTGGCGGCCAGCGGCCAGCTGGCGGTGCGCGAGATTCTCGCCGCCCGGCCGTTCGGCGAGGGGGGCGGCGAGATGCCCGACGCCATCGTGTGCGCCAACGACCAGATGGCGATCGGCGCCATGCGCGAACTGCAGGCGTCCGGGATACGAGTCCCCCAGGACGTCTCCGTGACGGGGTTCGACGACATCCTGCACGGCGCCCTGCTCGCCCCGCCGCTGACCACCGTGCACCAGCCGATGCGGCTGCTCGGCGAGCGCGCCTGTGACCTGCTCCTCGACCGGATCGCCGACCCGGCCCGGCCGCGCCGGGTCGAAGTGCTGCCCACCGAGCTCGTCGTGCGGGAAAGCTGCGGCTGCGGCGGCGTGACGTTAGGCCCGGGCGGAGCCATGAGGCTGCCGTGAAGCTTGGGGACGTGGCGGCCGCGGAGCGCCCGGCCAGGCACCCTCACCTGAAATTACTGTGCACCGGCACCCATCAGGCGTCGAGGCACAGGACGCAGGCGGACGGGGCATCGGGGAGCGTGACGGTAAGCGTGCCCAGGTCCGCGTCCCAGCGGGCCTCGGTCCCGGCATGGCGAGGGTACACCAGCCGCGGCGTCAGCCTGACGCCGCGCAGGTGCGGCAGCGGCAGCCGGATCGTGGCCGGCGACTCGCCGTGGTCCTGGCCTCGCCGCCAGAGCGCGAGGTGGCTGGCGCCGGGGGCCCGCAGGCCGAGCGCGACCCAGGAGTCGTCCCAGCGCGGCAGGCCAAGCGGCCAGAACGGCACCGACCGCGCGATCGCCGGCCGCAGTGACTCCTTGTACACGCGAACCGCCTCGGCGACCAGTTCCCGCTGCGGTCCGCTCATCCGGTTCAGGTGACCTGACAGGTGCACGCGGCCCAGCAGGGCGTTGACCATGGTGAACGCGATCTCGCCGGCGCTGAACTCGGGCTGCGGGTAGGCCCATACGGCGGCCTGCTCCGGGGCGATCGCGGCGGGCGCCGCGGCCGCGATCGGCGGATAGCGCAAGAATTCCCGCTGGTCGCTGGTGGACTGGAGCTGCGTCCTTGAGAGCAGGGCGTAGTCGGTGCGCATGCCGCCGGACGAGCAGTTCTCGATCACCAGCCCGGGATAGCGGTCGAGCACCGCGTCGAGCCAGTCGAGCTGTGCCCGGTTCGCGGCGAGCAGTGCCGCGCCCGCGGCGAGGCCGCCGCCGTCGGGCCCGGGCCCGACGCTGATGTTGTAGTCGAACTTCAGGTAGCCGACGCCAAGCTCACCGACCAGGAAGTCCACCGCCTGGTCCAGGTGCTTGACCGCGGCCGGGTGGCGCAGGTCCAGGTGGTAGCGGCCGTGCTCGACGACGAGGCGCCCGCCGCGCCGGAAGAAAGCCTCCGCGGGAAGCTGCGTGGCGACCTCGCTGTGCACGCCGACCACCTCGGGCTCGACCCACAGTCCGGGCACCATCCCCGCGCTCCTGATGCGGTCGAGAACTTCGCCGATCCCGCCGGGAAAGCGGGTGCGCGAGGGCCGCCACGCGCCGACCGTGTCCCACCATCCCTCGCCGATCTCGGCGTACCATCCGGCGTCGATGCAGAAGTACTCCGCGCCGGCCGCCGCGGCCGCGTCGATCAGCGGCAGCAGGCGCTCGGTGGTGGGGTCGGCCATCAGCGTGTTCATGTAGTCGTTGAAGATCACGGGCAGCCGCCGGCCGTCGTCGTGCGGGCGGCGGATCGCGCGGCGGACGGCGGTGAGCTCGCCGATGGCGCCGTCGAACCCGCCCGCGCTGACGGCCACGCTGGCGGGCACGGTCGTGAAGGCCTCGCCGGGGCCGAGCGTGGCCTGCCAGTGGTGCTCGGTGTCCACCGGGCCGAGGAGGGCGAGGTAGGCGCCGCTGGCGCCGCCCCGCGCGTGCCTGGCAACGCCGCCGGGCACCAGCCCGGGAGCGTGGCGGGCGCACTCGCCGACCTGCCAGTGCCATCCGCCGTTGTGCTCGATCTGCCACGCCCACGCGTGCCCGGTCCGCCGGTTCACGACCGCGCCGACGGGCAGGTACCTGCCCGTTGACCAGGTACCCGCGCTCGACACGCTGAGGCAGCCGCGCGGGTCCGCGCCGAGCGAAGGACGATCCAGGTCGGGCAGGGCGTCGCGCAGCGCCCGCGACTGCCAGCGGCCCTCGGCCATCCAGTCATTCTCCGCCCAGCGCAGGTCCAGGTCCGCGAGGTCATCGGGGCCCGTTCCCATGCCAAGGCCGCCGCAGAGGAACGAGGTCACCGACTGGACCGTGACGGGCTGCTCCCCGCGGTTCTCCAGGCGCACCCAGGACCGGAGCGCGCCCCCGGCGGCCCCCACCTCCCCCGCGCCAACCGCGCTCGGGATGCCGCCCGCGACGCCGCCCGCCGAGGACGCGCCGCCACCGCTCCCCGCGCCTGACGCCAGGATCCGGTAGAACACCTCGGCCCGCAGCCCCGTCACCGGGTCGTCGAGGTCCACCCGCAGTTCCCGCCAGGGGCCGCCGCCGTGGCCGGCCTCGTGGCCGGCGTAACGGAACCGGTGGCCTGCCTCTGACTCGCAGTACCGCCCGCCCGACCAGCCTCGTCCCTCGCCGGCCACGATGACGTCAACCAGCGGAAGCGCCGCGTCCGACGACCGGTCCCGCGGGTCCGCCGTCCCCTGGGCAGCCAGCCTGACCAGCCGCGCCATCCCGTCCCCGCCGACCTCGACGCGCAGCTCAAGACCGTCACCGGCCCAGTCGATGAACTGCGGTAGCTGCTGCGTTCCTTCCAAGCGTTCCTCCTCAGACGTGGCGCGTCGCGCTCCCGGCCGACGGTGCGACGGTGCTAAGTCGTCACGATTTATCCCTTGACTCTGCGTCATGTGAACGTTCACAATCCTGGCATGGATGTGACGGACCCCACAAGTGGCAATGGCCGACGGCCGGCGAGCATCCTCGACGTGGCCGCCGCCGCCGGGGTGTCGTACCAGACCGTGTCCCGGGTGATCAACGACCATCCCAGCGTGCGCCCGGCGACCAGGGAGCTCGTCATGGCCGCCATCGAGCAGCTCGGCTTCCGCCCGAACCGTGCGGCCCGGGTGCTGCGGGGCGGGCACGCCCGGTCGGTCACGGTGCTCACGCCGAACACGTCCCTCTACGGCTACCAGGCGGCCCTGCAGGGCATCGAGGAGGCGGCGCGCGCCGCCGGCTTCTCCGTCGGGGTCCGCGTCGTGGACTCCGACCAGCGGGACGAGGTGGCCGCCGCGGTCAAGCGGGCCGTCGAGCCCGGCGGATCGCTGATCGTCATCGCCTACGACCGGGTGGGCACCCTGGCGCTTGACGCCGTACCGCCGGAGATCCCGGTGGCCGCGATGGTCGAGACGCCGGCCGACGACCCGGCGCCGGGTAAGCCCTGGGTCTGGCTCGACGACAGGAAGGCGGCCGCCGAGGCGACCAGGTACCTGCTCTCGCTCGGCCACCGGACGGTGCACCACCTGGCCATCCCGTCCTCGACGCACACCAGCCAGCGGCAGGCGGGATGGCGCCAGGCGCTCGAGGAGGCCGGGGCACCCGTCCCTGCCCCGGTCCAGGGCGGCTGGACGCCCCGCTCCGGTTACCAGACCGGGCGGCGGCTCGCCGAAGACCCCGAGGTCACCGCCGTGCTCTGCGGCAACGACGACCTCGCGCTCGGGGTGATGCGCGCGCTGCACGCGTCCGGGCTTTCCGTCCCTGGCGATGTCAGCCTCGTCGGATTCGACGACACCCCGGTGGCCGAGTTCCTGACCCCGCCGCTCACCACCGTGCGGCTGGACTTCGCCGAGCTCGGCCGCGCTTGCTTCGCCCAGCTGCGGTCGCTGATGGAACCCGCCGCCGCGCCGCCGACGGCCGGCGCGCCCACCGAACGACGGCCCGAGCCCGAACTGGTCATCAGGGAGAGCGCGGGACCGCCATCACTGCCGCGCGGGTCCGGCACGACCCGCGCGGCAGCCACTTGATGCACGCCCCCAAGGAAGTGAAGGAGCATCTCGTGACTGAAAAGATATACGCACCGCGCCGTTCCGGCGCTCCCGCCAGGACCGGCCACCGCCGAAGAGCCCGCGCCCTGCGCTCCATCGGACGCGCGGCCCCGGCGATCCTCGCCGCCGCCGCCGCGCTTGCCCTCGCCGCCTGCGGTGGTCCGGCCGCGTCAAGCAGCGGCTCCGCGTCAGCCGGCTCAAGCGGCGGCGTCGTCAACATCACCTGGCAGACCATGTGGTCGGGCAACACCCTGACCCTGCTCAGCCAGATGGTCAACGAGTTCAACGCGACCCACCCCGACATCCACGTCACCGAGTCAAACATCCCGAGCGCGACGGGAGACGCCAAGCTGCTTTCCGAGATCGCGGCAGGCGACCCGCCCGACGTATTCACCGAGTGGAACCCGGTGCTTGGCGAGTACGCCGCGGACGGGTCGATCCAGTCGATGCAGCCCTACCTCACCGGGTCGTACGCGGGCCTGGAGAAGTGGCTGTACCCGATCGCCCTGCAAGGCGGTGAATACCAGAGCACGCTGTACGCGCTGCCCATGTCGATGAACTCGTGGGCGCTGTACTACAACAAGAGCATGCTCAAGGCGGCGGGCATCGCCTCGCCGCCCACCACGCTCGCCGCGCTCTACGCCGACAGCGCCAAGGAGTGGAAGATCTCCGGCGGCAAGCTGCAGCAGATCGGCTTCTACCCGGACTATAACGCCGGCTTCGAGTATTTCGGCAGCTTCTTCGGCGCGGTCAACTGCTTCAGCTCCGCGGGCACGTACGACTTCGCGAACTGCCCGGGTGCCTCGGCCGAGGCGAACTTCTTCGCCCAGTACGACCAGTACCCGTACTCCAGCGTCGCCGCCATGCAGACCGCGTACGGCGCCGTCGCCGGCGGGGACGACGACGCGTTCGTCGCCGGCAAGGAAGGGTTCAACATGGACGGGCCCTGGGAAGGCGCGCAGAACATCCCGGTCACCAACCCGTCGATGGTCGGCAACTTCGGCGTCGTCCCGTTCCCGAACAGCGTCGGCGGCCCGAGCACGTTCGGCCAGGGGAACTACAACATCATCCCCAAGGGCTCGGCGCACCCGCAGCAGGCGTTTGAGTTCATCGCCTGGCTGGCCGGCTACCAGAACGAGACGTTCAACTCGCAGATGGACCCGAAGGGCGGCTGGATGCCCGCCTCGCCTTCGGTCGTGTCGCAGCCCGCGTACCAGGCGTGGCTGAAGGCCAACCCGTGGCTTGACGTGTTCGTGCAGCAGATGTCCAGCCCGCTCTCGGTCACGCCCAAGCTGACCAAGTCCGAATCGGAGTTCGAGACCGCGGAGGCAACCGCGACCGAGAACATCGCCGAGCACACGATGACGCCGCAGCAAGCGCTGGCCTACATCGACCAGCAGGCCAACAACGGCGCCGGCGGCTGATCAGCGGCACACTACGGAACGATCCAAGGAACAAGGGTGGAGGTAGACATGCAGATCGCCGCGCCGACAGTCCGGGCGATCCGTTCGCCCCGGGGCCGGCGGCTCCGGCTCGGGCTGTTGTTCGTCAGCCCGTGGATCATCGGGTACTGCGTGTTCTACCTCTACCCGTTCCTTGCGACCATCTACTACAGCTTCACCAGCTTCACCGGTATCGGGAACCCCGTCTTCACCGGCCTTTCGAACTACTCCTCCCTGCTGCACGACAGCATCTTCCACACCGCCGTCTTCAACACCTTCTACTACACGGCCATCGAGGTGCCGTTCTCCACCGTGGTCGCGCTCGCGCTCGCGCTGCTGCTCAACATGAACGTGCGCGGCCAGGCGGTCTACCGGACCCTGTTCTACATCCCCTCGATCGTGCCCGTGGTGGCCTCGTCGCTGATCTTCGTCTGGATCTTCCAGCCGTCGTTCGGCATCGTGAACGACCTGCTGTCCGACGTGCACGTGAACGGGCCCGCCTGGTTCTTCTCCATCACCTGGTCCAAGCCGACGTTCATCCTGCTCGGGCTGTGGGGCCTTGGCCAGCCGATGGTGATCTACCTGGCGGCGCTCCAGGGGGTACCCAAGGAGCTGTACGAGGTCGCGGACCTGGAGGGCGCCGGGCCGTGGCAGCGGCTGCGGCACGTGACGATCCCGATGATCAGCCCGGTCATCCTGTTCAACGTGATCCTGTCCCTGGTGGTCTCGATCCAGTACTTCACCCAGGCCCAGGTGATCGAGAGCCCGCCGGGCAGTCCTGGCGGCTCAACCATGTTCTACATCACCTACTACTACCAGCAGGCGTTCCAGTTCCTGCACCTGGGATACGCGTCGGCGATGGCGTTCCTGCTCTTCGTCGGGGTCCTCATCGTCACCGTCGTGCTGCTGCGGACCTCGTCCCGCTGGGTCTACTACGAAAGCGATCAGAGGTGAGCGCCATGCGCGGTGCGCCGACCCAACTGACCAGTTCGGCACCGCAGGCTCCGCCGCGCCCGGCGCCCGCCAGCGACGGGCGCCGCGGGCGCCGCGCCAGGCTCCGGGTCTTCGGCGCTGGCCTGTCGAAGCACACGGTGCTCATCGCGGTCTCGGCCATGTTCGCCCTGCCCCTGGTGTGGATGGTCGGCACCTCGTTCAAGACCGCGGGCCAGGCGCTGCAACTCCCGGTGGCGTGGTGGCCGCACCCGTTCCTGTGGAGCAACTACCCGGACCTGTTCGCATCGCTGCCGTACTTCCGTTTCTTCTGGAACACCTTCCTCTACGCGGCGATCACGATCGTCGGCGTGCTGATCTCGAGCAGCCTGGTGGCGTACGGCTTCTCCCGGCTGCGCTGGCCGGGCAGGGACGCGGTCTTCTACGTGATGCTGATGACGCTCATCCTGCCGTTCGCCTGCACGCTGATCCCGCTGTTCGTCATGTACAAGAACTTCGGCTGGATCGGCAGCTACCTGCCGCTGGAGGTGCCGACCTTCTTCGGCAGCTCGGTTTTCAGCACGTTCCTGCTGCGGCAGTTCTTCATGACGATCCCGCAGACACTCTCCGAGGCGGCGCGGATCGACGGAGCCAGCGAGTTTTACATCTACAGCAGGATCATCCTGCCGCTCGCGAAGCCGGCCCTGGCGTCGGTCATCTTGTTCCAGTTCGTGTACTGCTGGAACGACTACCTCGGACCGCTGGTCTACATCAGCAACCAGAATTCCTACCCGTTGTCGCTGGGCCTGGCCCTGATCCTCGGGGACTACACGACGAACTGGGCCTGGGTCATGGCCGGCGCCACCGCGGCGACCGCGCCGATCGTCATCCTGTTCTTCCTGACCCAGCGCACGTTCATCCAGGGAATCACCCTCACCGGGCAGAAGGGATGACGCACCGATGACCGGACGCATCTTCGGTACCAGGCTCATGGCCACGCTGACCACGCTGTTCAACGCGCTGGCGCTGAACCTGGCCATGATCGTGGCGTCCCTGCCCGTGATCACCGCGCCGGCCGCGGTCAGCGCCGCCTCCGCCACGCTGGACCGGTGGGCCGGTGACGGCGAGGATCGCGTGATCCGCCAGTTCATCGCCGAGTTCCGGGCCAGGTGGTCAGCGCGGCTAACGGTTGGCGTCGGCGTCCCGCTCGGCGCCGTGGTGCTCGGCGGGGCCGAAGTCCGCCACTTCGCCCGCGAGGCGACGCTGACCGGGCGGGCCGGGCTCTGCCTCGCCTGCGGCGCGCTGCTCATCACGCTGGGTGCCCTCGGCTACCTGTTCCAGCTCAGCGCCGACCAGCCCGGCCTGGCGCCGGTCGACCTCTGGTCGCGCGCCGCCCGGCTCGCGGTCAGGAACCTGCCCGTCGCCGGCCTGCTGTCCGCGGTCCCGGCCGTGGGCCTGGCGCTGCTGGCCGCCCGCGACCCGGCCGTGCTGCTCCTCGGCCTGCCGCTCTTCCTGCTGCACGCGCTGAAGCTGCTCGCGCGGCCCGGGCTAGCCGCCGGGCGAGCACGCGGGTTAGTCTTCGAAACTGCCCGGTACAGCACTCCGCCCCGAACCCGAGGTGCCCCGCCCATGCCCGACCGCCAGTTCCCCAAGCCGGACGAGATCTTCGAGCTCATGCGGTTCAAGAAGCCCGAGCTCGACGCCAGGAAGCGGCGGCTGGCGTCCGCGCTGACGATCTACGACCTGCGCGAGATCGCTAAGCGCCGCACGCCGCGCGCGGCCTTCGACTATACCGACGGCGCCGCCGAGTCCGAGGTCTCGCTCAGGCGCGCCAGGCAGGCGTTCGAGGACGTCGAGTTCCACCCGTCGATCCTCAGGGACGTCTCGGCCCTCGACACCTCGACGAGCGTCTTCGGCGGCCCCTCGGCGCTGCCGTTCGGCATCGCCCCCACCGGCTTCACCCGCCTGATGCAGACCGAGGGCGAGACCGCCGGCGCGGGCGCGGCCGGCGCGGCGGGCATACCCTTCTCGCTGTCCACCCTCGGCACCACCTCGATCGAGGACGTGAAGGCCGCCAACCCGAACGGCCGCAACTGGTTCCAGCTCTACGTCATGCGCGACCGGGAGGTCTCCTACGACCTGGTCCGCCGGGCGGCCGCCGCGGGATTCGACACGCTGTTCTTCACCGTCGACGCTCCCGTCGCGGGCGCCCGGCTGCGCGACAAGCGCAACGGCTTCTCGATCCCGCCGCAGATCACCCTGGGCACGGTCATCAACGCGATCCCCCGCCCCTGGTGGTGGTACGACTTCCTGACCACGCCCAAGCTGGAGTTCGCCTCGCTCACCGCCACCGGCGGCACGGTCGGCGAGCTGCTCGACGCGGCGATGGACCCCACCATCAGCTTCAAGGACCTCGACGTCATCAGGGGACTGTGGCCGGGCAAGCTCGTGGTCAAGGGCGTGCAGCAGGTCGAGGACTGCCGGACCCTCGCCGACCTCGGCGTCGACGGGATCGTGCTGTCCAACCACGGCGGCCGCCAGCTCGACCGCGCGCCCGTCCCCTTCCACCTGCTGCCCGAGGTCGTCAAGGCCGTCGGCGGCCGCACCGAGATCGCGATCGACACCGGGATCATGAACGGCGCCGACGTGGTCGCGTCCATCGCCATGGGGGCGCAGTTCACCCTGGTCGGCCGCGCCTACCTGTACGGCCTCATGGCCGGCGGCCGGGCCGGCGTCGACCGCGCCATCGAGATCCTCCGCGGCCAGGTCATCCGCACGATGAAGCTGCTCGGCGTGGCCAGCGTGGCCGAGCTGAACCCCGGGCACGTCACCCAGCTGCGCCGGCTCGGCCCGATCCGGGAGGGCGGTGGCTGAGCGAGTCACCAGGCACCCGTTCCTTACCGGCAAGAAGAGGATGCGCCCGAACGAGATCAGCTGACTCTGGCGGCGCAGCGCCAGCCGCGGGGCCCGCGAACGGCGCGGAGCGCTTCTTGCTGTTATCAGGAGTCGGCGGGGCGCCGCGGGCCGGGGCGGGGCGGGGACGGTGAACGGCGCGGAGCGCTTCTTGCTGTTATCAAGAATGGGCGGGGTGCCGCGGGCCGGGGCGGGGCGGCGTGTCTGAGCGGGCCCGGCGGGCGCTCGGCGGCGGGATATGGAAGGGTAGAGGCGGACGATGCCGAAGGGGTAAAGCCTGTGCCAGCGCAGTCGAGTAACGAGCCGGCGCCGCAGCCGGTCGTCAGCCCGCTGACCGCCGCGGCGGTCTTCCTCGTGCTCACCATCGGCCCCGATGGCGAGGACGTGGTCCGCGACCTGCTACCCGACCTTTCCGGCCTTGGGCGGTCGGTGGCCTTCCGCATTCCCGAGGCCGACCTGCAGGTCGTCACCGCGATCGGCGCGGACGCCTGGGACCGGTTGTTCGCCGGGCCGCGCCCCCGCGAGCTGCACTCGTTCCGCGAGCTGGCCGGCGCCCGCCACACGGCCCCGGCCACCCCCGGTGACCTGCTGTTCCACATCCGGGCGAACCGGATGGACATGTGCTTCGAGTACGCCGCGCAGGTCATGAGGCGGCTCCGCGGCGCGGTTGAGGTCGCCGACGAGGTGCAGGGCTTCCGCTACTTCGACGAGCGGGACCTGATCGGCTTCGTCGACGGCACCGAGTCGCCGGGCGGTGCGGCCGGGGTCAGCGCCGCGATCGTCGACGCGGACGACGACCCCGACTTCGCCGGCGGCAGCTACGTGATCGTGCAGAAGTACCTGCACGACATGGAGGGCTGGAACGCGATCAGCGTCGAGGAGCAGGAGCGGGTGATCGGCCGCTCCAAGCTGGATGACATCGAGATGCCCGACGAGATCAAGCCGGCCAACTCGCACGTGGCGCTGAACACGATCACCGGGCCGGACGGTGAGCAGCGGCAGATCGTGCGGGCGAACATGCCGTTCGGTAACCCCGGGCAGGACGAGTTCGGCACGTACTACATCGCCTACGCCGCCACGCCATCGGTGACCGAGGAGATGCTGACGAACATGTTCATCGGCAACCCGCCGGGCAATACCGACCGGATCCTTGACTTCTCCACGGCCGTCACCGGGTGCCTGTTCTTCGCCCCGTGCGCGGACTTCCTCGAGAACCCGCCGGGACCGCCGAGTGCTGCCGGGACGGCCGGCGCCGCTGCCGCGGCATCCGCCGACCCGGCGCCGGCCGGCGACGGGTCGCTCGGCATCGGGTCGCTCAAGGGCTAGCCGCCCGGACGCCGGGGTAGCACCACAGAGCTGCCGGTAGCACCAGATAGCTAAGACAGTTGAGAAGAGGAACGATGAACAACCTGTACCGCGAGCTCGCCCCGGTCTCTGCCGCCGCGTGGGCCGGCATCGAGGAGGAGGCCAGGCGGACGTTCGCCCTGCACGCCGCCGCGCGGAGGGCGGTCGACGTGACCGGTCCTGATGGCCTGGCACTGGCGGGCATCGGCACCGGCCACGTGACGACGATCGACCCGCCGGCCGACGGCGTCGCGGCGAGCCTGCGCGACTGGCGTCCCGTCGTGGAGCTGCGGGTGCCGTTCACGCTTTCCCGCGCCGCGATCGACTCAGTCGAGCGCGGCGCGCTTGACCCGGACTGGCAGCCGGTCAAGGACGCCGCGAAGAAGATCGCCTTCGCCGAGGACCGGGCGGCCTTCGACGGCTACGCCGCCGCTCAGATCAACGGGATCCGGCAGGCCTCATCCAACCCCGCCCTCACGCTGCCCGCTGAGGTGCGGGACTACCCGGACGTGGTCAGCAAGGCGGTGAGCGAGCTCCGGCTCGCCGGCGTGTCGGGCCCGTACTCGCTGCTGCTTTCCGCCGACGCGTGGACGGCGGTCAGCGAGACATCGGATCACGGCTACCCGATCCGCGAGCACCTGGCCCGGGTGCTCGACGGCGACATCATCTGGGCGCCGGCGATCGACGGCGCGCTGCTGCTGTCCGGCCGCGGCGGCGACTACGAGCTTCGGCTCGGCCAGGACCTGTCGATCGGTTACCTTACGCACGACGCCGAGTGGGTCCAGCTCTACTTCACCGAGTCGTTCACGTTCGCGGTCTACACGACCGAGGCGAGCGTCGCGATCACGGCTTAGCCGCCCGCCGGGCAGATCATCGCGCTCACCAGCCGGTACTGGGCTACTCGGCCGCGCCGGGCCGCACGGCGGGAGTCGTCCCGGCGGCGGAGGTCAGCTTCGCGCCCGGGACGGCGTAACGCCGGCTGCCGGGCGGAACTTACGCGTCAGCGCGCCGCGGCCGACGAGGCGCGAGCGCGTTATCGGGCCTGCCGGGCCGGCGGGCGAGGGCGGGGACGAGGTCAAGGAAGAGGGCCAGCGCGCAGACGGTCCCGAGGCCGACCGCCGCGCCGGCCACGATGTCGGTGAAGTAATGCCAGCGCAGGCCGATGACCGCCGCGGCCACGACGGCCGCCAGCACGCAAGCCACGGCCACCAGCGCCGCGCGGGCCGGCCGGGTGCCCGCCCGCTGCGGCGGGATGAGGAGCAAGACCGCGAGCGTCGCCGCGATGGCCGTGACGGTCGTGGTGTGCCCGCTCGGGAACGAGAGCCCGCCGAGATAGGTCCGGTGGAAGACGTGCTTGAGCAGCGCGTCGTCGAGAGTCGTGGCCAGGGGCACGGCGGTCACGGCGAGGGCCGCGCCGTTCAGCCGCCTTCCTGCCAGGCAGCCGACGGCGATGGCGGCACTGACCGCGATGGCCGGGACGAGCGTCCCGGGCGCCGCGAGCCACAGCAGCAGGGTTTCGCGGCGGCCGAAGAAGGCGACGACGGGCGAGTCGACGGCGTTATCGAACCCGTCCGGCCCCGTCTGGCCCATGAACAGCAGGCCGAGCGCGACGACCGTGCCGACGCACGCCGCCAGCGCCAGCCCCGCCCAGGCACGGTAGCTCCCCAGCAGGGGCCTGCCGCCCGGCACCAGCATGCCCGCCTCCCTCCGCCGCCGTCATGCACAGGACAGAGCGGGTGCGGCCTGAGATACCGCGACACGCGGTGGCTAGGCGTGCGCTTGCGCGTGCACTCCCTCGCCGATGACCCGGCGCAGGATCTCGGTGGCGCCGGCGGGCGCCTCGTCACCGCTCCACGCGACGTACTGGTCGGGCCGGACGAGGATCAGCGGGCGCTGGTAAGCCGCCCGCGGCCACTCAAAATCGTCGGTGACGACACGCAACGGCATGCCAAGGCCGTCCGCGGCGGCCTGGAACCGCGCCGCGGGCCGCGGGTCGCCGCCGCGGGTCAGCGCGATCAGGGTGTACTCGCGGCCGAGTTCCTCGAAGACGTCGCGGCCGGAGGACAGCGCCGCCGGCGCGAGGTGATGACCGGCCCGCGCCTCGAAGGTGTGATAGCCCTTGGCGCCGCTCGCCGAGCCCTCGGGCCCCCACACGACGGGCGACCCCTCGTAGTGCGGCTCGTAGGTCGGCGGCGCCGTCTCGCCGGCCGTCATGGCGCCCCATGCCTGCTCGAACTCGCCGCGGTCGCGCACCGGGCTGTACCGGGCGAGAAAGTCGCGATCCCGCTCGATGCCCTCGGTGATGGCGGTTCCCGTATCGACGAAGACCGGGCGCCGCTCGCGCTCGTAGCTGTCGAGCAGCGCGGGCCTCCCCCAGCCGCGCAGCACGGCGGCGAGCTTCCAGCCGAGGTTGACGGCGTCCTCGAGGCCCGTGTTGAGGCCGTAGCCGCCGTAGGGCGGATGACTGTGGGCCGAGTCGCCGGCGATGAACGCCCGGCCGCGCCGGTAGGCGTCGGCGACGTTGACGCGCAGGTCCCAGAAGCCCACGTGCTCGAAGGAGCAGGGGGTGGGGATCCCCGTGGCCCGCTCGATCACGGACTGAACGTCGAGGTTGGACGCCGACGCGTCGCCGGGCACCGGGGCGTGGAAGAAATAGGTCTCGCCGACGTCAACCCGCCCGAAGAACCGCCAGTAGCCGGCGAGTTCCTGGTGCAGTACCCGGTACGTCGTCCGCGGCGGGAAGCGTTCCAGCTGCGCGCTCAGCGCGGGCGACCGGAAGACGGCCAGGACCATGCGCGTGTTGAAGTCGGCGCCGCCGGTCGCTATGCCCGCCTGCTCCCGCACCAGCGAGCGGGCGCCGTCGCAGCCCACGACGTAGGCGCCCTCGATCTCGCAGCGCTCGCCGGCCTGGTCCCGCTGCGCCGTCACGCGCACGCTGTCGCCGTCCTGGCTGATGCTGGTGGCGGACCAGCCGAACAGCGCGACGACCGGATCCAGCGACCGCACCCGGGCGCGGAGCACCGACTCGGTCAGGTACTGCGGCAGCCGTTCGTTGCGCTGAAAGTAGAAGTCGCCGACCGTCTCGCGCCCCGCGGGAGCGTACCAGTACTCCCCCGCCAGGCTCTCGTACGCCGTGATGCCGCCGATCGGGAATTCCGCGGGCAGCAGGCTGGCCGCGCGCAGTTCGTCGGCACACTCCCAGTAGTAGAAGTGCTCAAGGGTGCGCGCGGTGAGGTTCTGTCCCTTCGGTATCGCCGCGGGCTCGGTCCTGCGCTCAAGCACGACGCACGGGATTCCGGCCTGGCCGAGGGTCGCGGCCAGCCCGAGGCCGACCGGGCCGCCGCCGACGACAATGACTGAAGTCTGGATTCGACGCACCGTCCGCCTCTCCTCGGCACCGCAAGCATCGATCATCTTCTCATAGTCACTCGAACCACTTGATAACGCCGCCACGCCGGGCCGCCTCGGGCCCCGCGCTGCTCGCGCGGTCACGTTACTCGCGGAGCTGGATGCCGAGCGCGACGCCGAGTGCCTGGTCGCTTGACTCGGGCAGCCAGCCGGCCTCGTCGCTGATGTCGTGGGTTCCCTCGGCGATCCGGTTCTCCAGGACACCGAGGCCCTCGCACTCGACGGTGACGATGTCGCCGGGCTCGACCGGGCGGGAGTTCGCGGGCGTGCCGGAGAAGATCACGTCGCCGGGCACCAGCGTCATCATCCGGGCGAGGTCGGCGATCACGTAGGCCATCGAGAAGACCATGCCGGTGAGGCTGGACTCCTGAACGACCTCGCCGTTGACCCGGGTGCGGAGGACCTGGGCGTCCGGCGTCCAGCCGCGTACCAGGCCCGGGCCCATCGGGGCGAGCGTGTCCGCGCCCTTCACCCGCAGCATGGAGCCGCGGTCGGCGTGCCGGAAGTCGTGGATCGCGAAGTCGTTGGCCAGGCTGTAGCCGGCGACGTGGCCGAGCGCGTCGGCGACCCGGACGTTGCGTGCGGTCTTGCCGATGACGATCGCGACCTCTCCCTCGTAGTTGAGGAAGCGGGTACCGCGCGGCCGGATGACCACGCCCCGGTGGCTGTTGAGCGACGACGGCGGCTTGAGGAAGTAGTTGGGCGCGGGCGGCCCCTCGGTCTTCAGCTCGTCGATCCGGTTCTGGTAGTTCAGGTGCACGCAGATGATCTTCGAGGGCTCGCACGGCGGCAGGTGGACCGCCTCGTCCGGACTGACCGTGCGGCCGTCGGCGGCGGCGAGGACGCCGCCCCGCGGCGTCATCTCCACCGGCGCACCGTCGAGGAGGATACGGCGGATCTCCTCGGTCATGGCTTCTCGTCCGGCGCGGGCGGTGCCGCCGGCCCGCGAAGCGGCGGGGCGGACAGCGGGTAGCCGAGGCCCGCGTAGTCGTAGCCGCCGATCTCAAGGACCTTGAGCGACTGGTCCTGTGGTGAGGCGTAGTAGGCGCGGATCTCCATGATCAGCCCCCGCTCGCTGAACCGGTACCACTCGTCGCCGCGCAGCAGCACGCCCGTCTTGCGCTTGAAGTGCGTCCACTCGATGACGGCGCGGCGCGTCGCCGGGTCGGTGATCACCTGGTCGACCGTCCAGTAAGAGCCGCCCTCGGTGACCGCCGCGTGCCACCTCTCCCCGATCGTGCGCGCGCCGCGGAACGGGCCGGCGTACATGCCCGGCGGGAAGTAGTGCACGCCGTCGGGCTCGAAGTGGGCGGCGATCCGGTCGACGTCGCCGGAGTTGCAGGCGGCGAAGTAGGCGTTGATCCAGGCCGTCATGCCCTCGACCGTGAGGTCGCAGCCGGCCCGCTCCGCCGCCGCGCTCACCGGCGAGCGCCCTTCACCGCGCACCGCCCTGGGCGGACCTCGCGGCGGCCGCCGCCTCGACTTGCCCGGCGGCCTGCGTCTCGGACTTCGCCGACACCGGCGGCGTGGGCAGCCAGGCCTCGCCGGGCTCGACGATGAACTGGTAGTCGAGGGTGTACCAGGGCTCGGTCACGTCGGGCGCGGGCGCCGGCCCGTCCTCGACCTCGTGCCGCACGTAGGTGGCGATCAGCGCGCGGGTCACGCCGAACTGCGCGTCGGTGTCGAGCATGGGGTCGTCGTGGCTGTAAAGCTGCGAGGTGATCGTCTTGTAGCCCGGCTTGTAGACCATCGCGTGGATGTGCGCCGGGCGGAACGGGTGGCGCTTGAGCGTGGTGAGGAGGTCACCGACCGGGCCGCCCATCGGCACCGGGTAGCCGGATGGCTTGACGCTGCGGAACTTGAAGACGCCGACGGGGTCGGTGAAGAACTTGCCGCGCAGGTTCCACTCGGCCTGGTCGGGGTCCTGGTTCTCGTACAGGCCGATCGGCGAGGCGTGCCAGACGTCGATCTCCGCGCCGGGAACCGGCCGGCCGGCGGTGTCCACCACCGCGCCGGTGAAGAACAGCGGCGGTCCCTCGGTCGGCGAGCGGACGATCGAGTCACCGCTGTCCATCACCGGGGCGCCCTGCCGCCAGAACGGCCCGAGGAGGTTGGCGGACGTCGGCTGCTCCTCGCTGCCGTTGTTCATCAGGCAGACGAGCGTCGACAGGCCCAGGCTGCCCGCCATCAGGCGGACCTCGTTGTGGCTCGGGGTGGTGAGCTGCCCGAGCCTGGCGACGATGTTGATGGCGGAGTCGAACTCGGTCTCGGTCAGCCGGACCTCGCGGGCGAAGTCGTGCAGGTGGCGAACGAGCGCCTGCACGATCTCCCTGAACCGCGGGTCGTCGGCCCGCCCGGTCTCCGCGAGCACAGCCTCGGTGAGCTGATGCTCGTTCTTAACGATCATGTATCTCTCCCTGTGGCTACTCGGCACCGTATCGGCGGCGGCCGCGACCGACAACGTGCCGTGGGACACGTCCGCGGCCGTCGGTTTGAGTAGCGAGCACAACGGGGCCGCCGAGTTCCGCCGACCTGACCGGCCAGACCGGGGGCCGCACGGCCCGAGCCACGAAGGCGAGCCGGACGAATCAAGATTTGTCACCATTTGCCGGGCACCGATTAAGAGGTAAATTCCGTTTATCGCGAAGACTTTTTTCAACCGGTAAATAAAACTCTCTCCACAAGAGCTTTATTTACCAGTTAAAAATTGTTTACACGACGATCGGAATTTACCGGTTAAACGCCGGCGACGATACTCCGAAATGCCGGACATGACGGACAGGCAGCCCCAGCGGGGGCAGGCTTCGCCTGCCGGCCGTCGAAGCGGGGGGCAGTTTCCGCCCGCCGGGCGTCTAAGCCGGGGGCAGGTTCCGCCCGCCGGGCGTCGAAGCGGGGGGCAGGTTCCGCCTGCCGGGCGTCTAAGCCGGGGCAGGCTCCGGCCGCCGGGCGTCTAAGCCGGGGCAGGCTCCGGCCGCCGGGCGTCTAAGCCGGGGCAGGCTCCGGCCGCCGGGCGTCTAAGCCGGGGCAGGCTCCGCCTACCGGGCGTCGAAGCGGGGTGGGGCCACGGTGCCATTGCGCAGCGCTGGCCCAGATGAACCGGCCAAGCCGGCCCATGGCGCGAAGGGGGGGTTAGGTGAGGGCGGCGGGCGCGCGGTGCCAGCACTTCTGGCTTACCACTCCTGGCCGTAGACGAACTCCAGCTCTCGGGCGGCGCGGTCGAGTATGGCCCGGTGCGCCCGGCGGGCGTCGTCGGTGAGCCGGTTGCGCGGCCCCGCGATGCTGATCCCGGCGATGCCGCCGCCGGCGCGGGCGTGGCCGTCCGGGCGGGGCACGACCTGGCTGGTCGACCCCACGCCCTCGAACGCCGCGGCGCCACCGAGGGCCTCGTCATCCTGGTTCACCGCGTAGCCCTCGCGGCGGATCCTGGCGATCTCCGCGAGCAGCCCGGCGCGCTCCGTCAGCGCGCCGTGCGGCACCGGGAGCCGCTCGTCCGGGTACAGGGCCGCGAGCCGGGCGTCCGGCAGCGTCGCCAGGATGCGGCGGCCCAGGCTGGCGGTGTAGGCCGGCACGACCTCGCCGGTCCTGGTGCGCGCGCCCACGGCGGCGCGGTGCCCCTCGATGCCGAGTACGAACCGCAGGCTGCTGCCTTCGAGCACCGCGAAGTGCGCGGTCTCCCTGGATTCCGCGGCCATCCACTCAAGCGTGGGCCGGACCAGGCCGACCAGGCTTGACCGGCCCTGGACGGCCAGGCCGATGCGGATCAGCGCCGCGCCGCCCTCGTACTCATCGCGGCCGGCCCGGAGCAGGAAACCGCGGTCAAGCAGCAGGTCCAGGGTGCGGCGGACGGAACTGCGGCTGATCCCCCAGCGCGCGACCAGGTCGTCGATGGTGACCGTCGGCTGCGCCTGGAGCAGCTCGAGCACCTCGAGCGGCCGCATCGCCGAGGCGGCCTTGTCCCGGCCCTCGCCGGCCGGTGGCAGGGTCACCCGATCACTCCTCGGACGCTGGCGATGGTGGCCCGCAGGGCCGCCACCTGGGCGGGAAGCTGCTCGCGGCGGAAGCGGTCGACCGGCGTCGCGATGGAAAGCGCGCCGGCTGGCCGCCCGTCCTGCTGGTGCAGCACCATGCCGACGGCGACCAGGTCCGCGTTGCTCTCGGCCATGTTGAGCCCGTAGCCCCGCTGGCGGGTCCTGGCCAGCTCCAGGTGCAACCGCGCCAGCTCGGGCGAGGCGGGGTCAAGGTCCCGGTGCAGCCGGTCGACGTCCCCCGGCGAGATCTCGGCCAGCATCGCCCGGCCGCCGGCCGACAGCCGGGCCGGGACCACGTACCCGACCCGGCTGCGCACCCGCAGCTCCGACGGTGACTCGATGGAGTCGGCGACCTGCGTGTCCGCGCCGACGAGGACCATGAGGTTCACCGTCTCCCTGACGCGGAGGCTCAGCTCCTGCATCGCCTGGCGGACCGGGCCGGCGATCCGCCAGCGGTGCTCGGGCCTGCTCATGGTCCCCATGGCCGGCCCGGGAACGTACTCGTGGCCGCGCGCCTGGACCACGAAGCCGCGGTACCGCAGCGTGGCGAGCAGGCGGTGCGCCGTCGACACCGCGACCCCGAGCTCGGCGGCGACGCCGGAGACCCGCACCACGCCGTCCCGGCGCAGCATGAGCAGGACTCGCAGGACGTTGTCGGCGGAGTCGAGGATGGAGTCACGGCGGCGCGGCGCCTCCGGTCGCTGCTCGGTCATCTCAGCAGACATCATCTCAGCGGCCACCTCCGCCGCGCGTCATCGCAGCCGCCGAAACTCGCTCGCGTGGAAGACGAGCGGTTCCCGCTCGCCGAACACCCGCACGCCCTCGATCGTCAGCACCTCGACGAAATGGTCGCCGAGCCGCACCTCGCGGTCACGGCCGCACTCGAACCACGAGGCCGCGCCGGCCAGCAGGATCGCCCCGTCCCCACCCCGCGTCCAGGTCACGCCGTCGAACCGGTCGGTGCCGCGGCGCGACATCTGCCTGCACAGCTCAAGCTGGTCGTGGGCGAGCACGCTGACACCGATCCTGGCGGCGCTGAACAAGGGCAGCCGCGTCGCGGACGCGGCGTCGACGCACACGTGCGCCATCGGCGGGTCGAGCGAGACCGAGGTGAACGACGAGCAGGCCATGCCCACCGGGTTCCCGCCTGGCCCGAGCGCGGCGAGCACCACCACGCCGCTCGGGAACGTGCCGAAGGCGTCGCGCAGCGCCCGCGACCCGGCGATGGCCGGGTCGTCTAGGTCGGCCGGGTTCACGCGTCGACCTCCCCCGCCTGGCCGCTCCACGGCGAGTCGTACCGGCCGGCGCCCGCCGCGCCGTCCACCCGCACGACCTCGCCGCTGACGAACGCCGCCAGGGGTGACACGAGGTACGACACCACGTCGGCCACGTCCTGCGCCGTCGGCACGCGGTCAAGCGGCGTGGCGCGGCGGGCGCGCTCCGCGTACTCGTCGGTCACGAAGTGGCCGAGGCCCTCGCGGTACCCGTGGTTGATCAGCCCGGGCGCGACTCCGTTGACCCGGATGCCGTACCGGCCGAGCTCCACGGCCAGGGCCTTGGTCAGCATGACCACGCCGGCCTTCGACGTGGAGTAGCGCCCGCCGCCGACCCGGGTACCGAACGCCGCGCCGCTGGCCATGCACACGATCGCGCCGCGCGTCGCGCTGGCGACCATCGCCCGCGCCGCGACCGTCGTCACCACGAACGTCCCGGTCAGGTTGGGGTCGAGCACGGCCTCCCAGTCCGCCTTGCGCAGCGTGAGCAGCTCGCCGTAAGGCGCGATCCCGACGTTGGACGAGACGGTGTCGACCGGGCCGAAGGCCGCCTCGACCTCGCCGAGCGCCGCCTCGACGGCCGGCTCGTCGCTGACGCTCGCGGTGAACCCGAGCACCCGGTGCCCGTCCTCCCGCAGCCGCCCGACGCTGGCCGCCAGCCGTTCGCCGTTGACGTCCACCATGCCGACGGCGGCGCCGGCGGCGACCAGGTTGCGCGTCACCGCCAGCCCGATGCCGTCGGCCGCCCCGGTGACGAGCGCCACCCGGGGTGGCGCCGGCTTGGCGGCGGGCGCGGTCACGCCGGCTCCCCGGCCGGCACTCGCGTGACAGGCGCTGGCGCGTCCCGCCCCGCCGCGAACCGGGCGACGAACCCGCTGACCAGCCCCGCGACCTCGCCGGGCTTCTCGCGGAAGGCGAAGTGCCCGGCCCGGTTGACGAAAGAAAGCGACAGCTCGGCCGTGGTGGTCGCGAGGTAGTTGAGCGTTGCCACCGCGAACGGCGGCGGCGAACTCGGGTCGTTCGCGCCCCAGATCAGCTGGATGGGGACGTCGTAGCCGTGGTCGCGGGCGTGCGCGAACACCTGCCCCTTGGCCGAGAGCAGGTCGCCGCGCAGCCGCGCGTCGGCCGCCTGGTCCGCCGCGATCGCCGCCGCCGCCGCGTTGGCCGGGGCGGCGGCCAGCCGGGACAGCAGCGGCCCGAGCCCGTCGAGGTGGTGGTTGTCGAACGACAGCCGGCCCATCGCCCATAGCTGCGACGCGGCCGTGCCGCCCGGCGCGGGCGGGTGCAGCAGCGCCACGTCCATCGCCATGTCGCCGGTCGGCGTGACCTCAGGCGAGTTCAGCACCGTGGCCGACCTGACCGCGAGGTCGTGCTGGCCCGCGCGGGCCAGCAGCAGCGCGACCAGCCCGCCGGGGCCGTGCCCGACCAGGTGGACGGGGCCGAGCCCGCGGGCGGCGGCGACGCCGGCCACCGCGCCGGCCACCGCGCCGTACGTCAGGTCGTCGACGGCGCGCGCCGCCGACCCGCCCGCGCCGGGCCGGTCGATCGCGATGACGCGGCACCCGGCCGCCACGAGCAGGCCGGCGAACGGTCCCCACAGGTCGGCGGAGCCGCACCACGGGGACTGGCCGGGCGCCGCGCCGTGCAGGAGCAGGACCGCCGGGCCCGCGCCCGCCTCGAGGACGCGGACGGCCCGGCCGTCGACCTCGATCAGCGACTCGGCGAACGGCTCAGCAGACGGCGTAGTCAAGGGAATCCACCTCGTCTAGGAAGCGTCCGGCGATGGTCGCGAACCACTCGGGGTGCTCGCGGTACGGGAAGTGCCCGCACTTGTCGACCACCGAGAAGTAGGTGCGCTTCTCCTTCGCGCGCAGCAGCTCGAACAGCGCGAACCCGCGGCTCAGGTGCGCGGTGCGATCGTCGCGGCC
>Ga0335075_10002073_pt1 | contig 32565 bp, 21 predicted proteins | sample Lox_Sample_24_FD_206723 | JGI IMG/M metagenome (GOLD analysis project Ga0335075, IMG submission 206723) | Soil microbial communities from Loxahatchee National Wildlife Refuge, Florida, United States - Lox_Sample_2.4 | ecosystem: Environmental > Terrestrial > Soil > Wetlands | place: USA...
GCCGTCGCGCCCGCCGCGGCCCGCGTCTTCGCCTCGGCCGGCGGCCGCCCGCTGGTCGCCTTCCTGACCGCCACCGGCACCGCCCGCACCCCGGAACAGGCACACGCCCGCTGCATGGCCGCCCTCGAGCACCACCCGACCGCCATCACCCCGCGCTTCTACATCATCTGCCGCACCGCACCACCCGACCCAGCCGACCCTGCCGCCTGGCCCGCACCCCTGGCCACCGGCACCGGCCGCGCCTCCGGACCCTTGGCTACATGGCCTGAGCATCCCCGCAACTCAGGATAGGAATTCGGGCCTGCGGGCCACGTACGTTCGGATTAATCGGGCGGCAGATGGCTCACGGAGGTAAGCCGCTCAGAGGAGGCAAAGTGAGCACCGCGACAACGCAGCGCCTCACCACGGCGTTCCGGTCTGGGCCGCTGGCGGTGCGGAGTTTCCAGTTGCTGACCGGCGGGCAGCTCGCCTCGACCATCGGAGACTACTGCTATGCGGTGGCACTGCCCTGGTTCGTTCTGTCCAACCACGGAAGCACGGTCCTGCTCGGCACCGTGCTCGCCTGCTACGGCGTACCTCGCACCATCTTGATGCCGATCGGCGGCGTGCTCACGGACAAGATCGGGCCGCGCACCCTCATGCTCTTCGCGGACGTCATGCGCTGTGCCCTGGTCGGCGTGCTGACATTCCTCGCGGCCCGGCACACCGCCTCAATCCTCACGCTCGGCCCCACCGCCGCATTCATCGGAGCGGGCGAGGGACTTTTCCTCCCCGCCTCGTTCGCGATCATGCCGTCACTGCTGGACGGGAGCCGGCTCGCGGCAGGCAACGCGCTGTCCTCGGCAGCCGTCCAACTCGGGTCGCTGCTCGGCCCCGCGCTCGGCGGAGCGCTGGTCGCCACCACCGGCGCGTCTACCGCGGCCATGGGGGTCGATGCGGCGTCCTTCGCGGTGTCGGCGCTGACGCTGGCACTGATACCGCGCCGCCCCGTGGCCGGATCGATGGCCGCGCGCTCGACGCGGGCGGCGGATAGCGCACCGGCAAGCACCGCCGCCACGGAGCCCGCCGGCAGACCGCAGGGAGCGCTGGCCTACATCCGGAAATCGCGGGCGTTGCAGGTCATTCTCATAAGCGCCATCGTGATGAACATGGCAAACGGCGGGATGAGCCAAGTGGCGCTGCCGGCGCTCGTGCACGCACGCTGGGGTGCAGGCGGCTACGGCATACTGCTTGCCTGCATGGCCGCCGGCGCGGTGATCGGCACGCTGGCCGCTGCCCGGATGAGCCGGCTGCGAGCATTTGGGTACATCCCCTCCTTTGGATTCATCATCGAGGGGGCCGCGATCAGCCTGTTGCCCTATATAGGCGGCGAGACGGGCGCCGCGATCGCCCTGCTGCTCGTCGGCGCATGCGGTGGCCTGAGCAACGTGATCTTCTTCACCTTGGCACAGCGAAACATTCCGCCCGCCATACTCGGCCGCGTGCTAGGCGTGCTCATGACCTGCGGTAGCGGCTCGTACCCGCTCTCGGTGCTGGTCACCGGGATTCTTATCCGCCACCTCGGGACCACGCCGTTCTTCCCGATAGCGGGAATCTTGATGATCGTGGCGGTCATCGGCGGTAACACCCAGCGCGAGTTCCGCGACTTCGCACGCCCGCCGGAGCCAGCGTGACGGGCGGCGCGGCCGGGAAACTAGCGGGCATGCAGCCGGGAAAGTAGGGGAATGTTCCTGTTATGGCATCGGGGTCCACGACGGGTGTATGACATCCCATGTGGCTTCGATATCTGACCAACGGCCCTGAATTCGACTTCCCGCCCTTCGCCGGGCTGCCTCCGGTTCGTTACGTGCTGGCTTCAACCCCGCGATCCGGAAGCAACATGCTCGCCCGCGCACTCTGGCATTCCGGCGTGGCCGGATTCGCCGAGGACTATTTCGCGGATGAGTACGTTCTCGACTATTTCGAACGCTGGGGGTTCGCCGCCGGTGATGAGGAGTCGATGCTGGAATGCTACGTCCGGAAGTTGATGGCGGTCCGCACCAGTCCTAACGGTGTTTTCGGCGTCAAGGTCCACGCGCCTCACTTGCGGAACCTGGAAGTAGACGTGCACGACCTGCTGCTTTCGCCGCGGTACATCTGGATTCAGCGCAGGGACCGGCTCGGGCAGGCGATCTCTTACACGATGGCGGAACAGACCGGTGCCTGGATCCTGGACGGAACCTATCTGCCGCTGCGGGAGACGGTCGCCGAGCCCCGGTACAGCTACCCGGATATCCGGCGGCACCTGCTGCTCCTAGACCGCGACGTAGCCGCGTGGGGAGAATACTTCGACCGCCGTAACATGACCCCGCATGTCGTCGTTTATGAAGACCTGCTGGAAAACTACGAGCGAAGTGTCCTTGGCTGCCTGGAATCGCTGGGTGTGGCCGCTCACGGGCACGTGCCGGAGCCAGGTATCAGACGGCAGGCCAGCGAGGTGAACCTGGCCTGGGCGCAACGGTATGAACGGGACGCCGCTACGGGATCGTCGTGCTGAGCGGCCACCGCCGGATCAGGTAAGGCGCCCACCACAAGAACTGCCCGGCCCGGTGGACCAGGTCCGCCTCCAGGTAGCGCCTGGTGGCCGCCTCGCCGAGCGAAGCCGCGGGCACGCCGCGCAGCAGCGGCGTGATGGCCTGGTCGCTCCGGGCGCTCCTGATCACCGTGCGGCGGAAGGAGCCAGTGCGGCGGTCGCGGATTTCCAGGAAGCCAGGGCCGCGGCGGTAGCCGCACTTGGCCGCGTGGAATGAGTCGCGCCACCATGTCGTCACGTTCTCCGACTCGCTTCCGCACAGGACAGCCGCGGGCGGGTACAGGTGGCTGAGCTGCTGCCAGCCCGCCGCCCCGGCGGGCATGCGGATCGTCCAGTCGACGGCAATGCCGTGGCTGGTCAGTTCGCGGACGGCGACAAGGGCCGCCGCGGCGGCGGCCCCGTCGGCATCGGCCCCGTCGGCATCGGCCCCGCCGACGGCAGCAAGGTCAACCGCGTCTCGCAGCCGGACGAACTGAACGCCGCTGGCTGCCAGGGATGACACCGCGGTGAGCGGGTCATCCAGCCGGTCCATGGTCCCCGCGTACATGCCCGGGAGCCGCATGGCGGCCGGATCGCGGTCCTTCCATAGCGTCATCGCGACGGCGGCGGGGAAAGGGCTCACCTTGGCCCCAGGGCCGGCGTGACGGGCCCCGTCCGGCCGCGACGTGCGCCATCGAGGCGCATCAGGTCCTGGTTGGCGGCCGCGGGTGCGACGTGGACGGCCCAGCCGTCTTCGTGGAAGGTCAGGCCCAGCGCGCGCCACCGTGCGAGCAGCGTGCCGATCTGGTCCGCGGTCACGTGCGGGTGGACCGCGGCGGTCTTGCGCAGCAGCGCCTCGGCGGTGTGCGGATTGTCCAGCAGCCGGAAGGCGGTCACCTCGACCGGGTCGGTGAGGTCGAGGACATCCCAGGCAGAGCCGGGCCGGGTGTTGACGAGCACGATGTGCTCGCCTAGGTCGCAGTGGGTCAGCCGGCTGCTCAGGTACGCGTCCGTCCAGTCGGCGACCGCCTGGCGGAGCCGGTCCAGGCAGCGTTTGGAGATGCCGTGCGGCGGCGCGTCGAAGATATAGACGAGCTCCGCCAGCTCGGATTCGGGGAGGTCGTAGATGTAGCGGTAATGGGCCGCCGGCCTGAGCGCACCGAAGCCCAGGTCGGGCCGGTTGAAATACGGGCTGAAGCGCTCGGCCTTCACCCTGGCGGGACCGGACGGCGGCGTGAGGTGGTGCAGCGCGGGCATCTGGTCGATAACCCCGTCGTAGTCCTCATCGGCTTCCCCTGGGAAGCCGTACAGGTAGTTCCAGTTCATGTTGACGCCGACGGTTTCCGCGTCGCGGAGCAGCCGGACGTTCTGGCAGCCGGTGACGCCCTTGTCCATCAGCTTCAGCACCCGGCTGCTGAGGTTCTCCACCCCGGGCTGCACGTAGCTGATCCCGGCCAGATGCAGGGCGGCGAGCTGCTCGCGGTTCAGGTTCGACTTGATCTCGTAGCTGAGCCGCAGGTCATAGCCGGATTCGGCGAGATGCGGGGCCAGTGAGGATAGGTACCTCATGTCGAGGATGTTGTCGGTCACCCACACGTCCAGGATCCGGTGGCGCCGCACGAGGTCGAGCAGCTCCCCGGCGAACCGGGCCGGGCTCTTGCTCCGGAACTCCATGAAAGAGCCATTGAGACCGCAGAACTTACAGTGGTGCTTGGCCCCCCACCAGCACCCGCGCGAACTCTCCACGATGAGCCGCGGTTCTATCCAGGCCCCCGCGACCGACCTGGCGTGCTGCTCGAAGTAGTCGCCGAAGTCGGGCGGAACCAGTGTCTGCGGCGGCAGCGGCGCGGCTTCCATCGGGTTCGCCACCGACTCCCCGGCCGGGGATCGCCAGCACAGACCCGATATCCGGGAGACGTCTCCCCGGCCCGAGATGGCGGCGAGCAACTCGGGCAACGCCACCTCGCCTTCGCCGCGCACGACGAAGTCAACGAACGGGAAGTTGCGGTGCAGCGCGGCCCCCTGGGCGCCGTCGCAGTTCGCGCCGCCGAACACGATCACCGGATGGTCCGGGCGCTGGCTGACCGTCCGGGCCGCCGCCAGCGCCGCGGCGTTCTGCGCGAACGTGGTGGTGAAGCCGACCACGTCAGGCGCGTACGCCGCGATCTTGGCCGCCGTGCGTTCGACGAACAGCGGCGCGAGCTCATGCATTTCCCGCGCCTTGCCGAGGATGGGTTCCGGCACCCGCCCGGCAAGGAACTCGGTGAACTCGGCCACCTTCCACCGGGGACGCCCGTTCAGCGCGGCCGAGAAAATCCACTCGTTGTGTCCGGAGAAGTACGAGTTCACCAGGAAGTCGAATTCATCGAAGGTGACCCCCGCCTCGGCGGCGAAGTCCACGTAATCGAGGTTGGCGTGCAGCGTGTCCACCTCGGCACCGGGGAACGTGTCGTGGACCCGGCGCTTGAGAATGCCCAGCGCGAGCGACGGCGCGTCGATCGCGGACCACGGCATGTCGACAAACAGGATGCGCATGGCTCTCACCAGAGCCCGCGCCGCGAAAGCTGCCGGCGCGCGGCATCGCCCCCGGCCGTAGGGGCGGCCTCGAACGCCGCCGCGACCCGGCTGGTGACCACGCCGCGGGCGACCCGCCCGGGCACCGCGAAATACGCGTACGGCACGGCGCTGGCTTCTGTCCCGTTCTCTCCCCAGGCGGCGAGCGCTGTCGGCGAGTACGAGCACAAGGCCGCGTGCCCGCGGTCGGTCCTGATGATGGACGGCGCGCCGATGACGAACGACAGCGGCTGTTCCGTGGCCAAGGCGGTGAACAGGGCGATCATCAGCTCATGGGTGATCGTCTCACGCACGACTGAGCTCGCGTTATTTCCGGCGACATTCAGCAAGAACGATGCGAAGCATTCCTCCACGCAGAGTCCTTGCCCGGCGTACGGGACGAGCCGGAACTGGCCGAACTGGCGGGAACCGATGAACGCGCTGAGCAGGGCGGGTCCTTCCGCGCCTGCCTCAGCTAGCATCCGCAGACTGCGCGGGAACGTGAACGACAGACCACCCTCGCGCCCGAGCCGCCAGATGCCAGAGCGGAACCGGCGCGCCGCAGTGTCGAGTTCCTCAAGGTCCACCGTTTCGAGGCACTCCAGTTCGGCGGCGTTCGCCGCCACGGCCGCGGCGCCCTCGCTGGCGAGACGATCCCGCAGATCACCGTCCAGCAGCAGCCTGGTGATCAGGTCGGCGAGTTGGTCACCGTTCAGCGACTCCGGACCGGGATCTGTCATGCCGCCGGCCCCCTGTGCCAGGCGCCGACCAGCGTTCTGAGCCGGGCATAGTTGGCAACCGACTTGTCAACCAGCCGGCCGTCTTCCCGGTACATCGGGTCTTCGTAGCTCACGCCGAGCAGGTTGGGGCATAGCGGGAGCAAGTACTCGGTGAGTTCTATCTGCTCGTCGAGCAGCACCCCGTGGTGCAGGTCGCGGAACTTGCCGTTGACGATCTGGCAGCCCGACAAGTGCAGCTCACGGCAGCGTGCGAGCGGCAGCCGATCGACCCCGTCCAGCATGTCCGGGCCGGTGCGTCCCCGTAGCCACTGGTAGCTGAGCACGTGCCCGACATCGATGGTCACCCACACGTCGGCGTCGTCGGCAAGCCTGGCGAAGTACTCGAAGGCGTCCAACCGCCCGACGAAGAAGGACCCGCCCTCGGTAAACCCGGGGAATTCCACATGCAGCGGGATGTCGAGCAGCCTCGCGGCCTGCGCCGCATTCCTGGTGGCTATCTCCAGGCCCGGCTCGGTCAGCGGCGGCGGGAGCGGATACGGCAGCGGATAGCCGCGGATGCTCCAGATCCCCAGATCCTCGACCACCCACAGGAAACCGTAGCGGGCGGCGAGTTCGTTGGTGAACTCGGCCACAGGCGCACGATCGTAGCGCTCGGGCGTTCCCATGTTGAGTTCGGTCTGGTGAAATGCCCGGCCCGCGCTCGCGGGCAGCGCCTCGAAGAAGCCGTCGTAGGCGCGGACATAGTCGGCGGCCCTGGCAACGGCACGCGATCGGGGCTGGAATGCCAGGGCTCCGTAACCGAAGTCCGCGCCGTAGCGGCCCAGAAAGGCCCGGACCCGCGGCGTGATGTCACCGCCGCCTGGAGTTTCCTCGAACCCGACGCCTCGCCTGCCCAGGTGCCCCCCGCCCCACGGCATGTCGATGAGGACACCCAGGCCAAGGCGCTGGCTTTGGTTCTGGCCCGGCCGTTCGGTTGACGTCTGCGTCATGATGGCCTCCCGGTCACGATGCCCGCATGGCGGGCTCGGCGACGCCGGCTGCCGCGCCGGCCAACTGGGCGAGCAACCGCTGCCCCCGCTCGGTCCGCGCGAACAGGAGGCCGTCGGCCCGGTGGCCGATATCGCGGCACGGCAGTGCGTAGAACTGCTCCCAGATCAGGTCGGCGATCGCGATCCGGCCGTCGGTCCTGTCCACGTCGGCCGGCACGATCCGTACCCACGGGTGCGGCCGCAGCGCCGTGACACCCTGCTGCAGGGCGTCCCGCTCAGGGCGCGACGGGCGGACCGTGCTCACCCGGCCGGGCGACACCGAGTGGAACAGGCGGGCCAGGCGGCGCAGGGCCTCATCCCTGGTGGGACCGCCGCCCACGGTGATCGGGTAGCCGACCCGGCCGGCGAGATAGCTGAACTCGGGGTTGCCTGCCAGCCGGCCCGTGGTGTCCACGGAAATCCCGAACTCCCCCGGGTACCGGGTAAGCCTGCTGCCGGGTTCGGCCACCATGAGCTCGAGCGCGTCAATGCCGATCGTCTTCTCGTTGTCGATGAGGAACCGCATGGACGCCTCGAACTCCTCGGGCGTCTCGTCGAGGGGATAGCCCATCACGCTGAGCCGCAAGATGATTCCGGCCGCGGCGAGGTTGTCGACGATCTGCTGGTAGTCGGCCGCGCGCACGCCCCGGTCCAGCCGGTCGAGCAGGCGCTGTGAGGTTCCTTCATAACCCGCGGCCAGAATCGCGCATCCGGCGTCGGCCAGGCTCTGGCAGAAGGCCGGATCGGCAAGGCTGGGCTCAAGCCGGCTGCGCACGCTGAAGCGGACCCGCACGCCGCGGGCACGTGCCTCGCGCATCGCCCTGATGATCAGCCTGAGGTTCGTGTTCTCGTCCACGACGCCCAGGAACTGGGCACCTGTGCTGCGGACCACGGCCTCCACGGCATCGGCGATCTGCGCGACCGTTCCCTGCTGATAGCTGCCCGGGACCAGGGACCGGTTGCCGTAAGCGCAGAAGGCGCACCGTGCCCAGTAACATCCTACGCACGACATGATCGCGAGCTCGCTGGTCTCGTCGGCGTAGGAACGGAACGGCAGCCCGGTGAAGTCCGGCGGCCCCAGGTCACGGAAACGCAGCGTCGTGGGCTGGGCGGACCGGTATGTGGCGCCGGAACTCGGCAGCCAGGTCATGCCGGGTACCGAGGCCAGCGGGACGGTGCCGTCCAGCGCGTCGAGCCAGAGTTGCAGGGGTTCTTCGCCGCTGGTCCAGCACAGGGCGTCGAGCGTTTCGCGCACGACGGGAAGCCGGGCGAGATCCTCATGGCGCAGGATCACCTGCTGGCCGCCGAGGCAGATGCTGCTGTCCGGGCTGTGCCGCCGGATCCAGGCGGCGACGAGCAGCGCGGGCGCGAGCTGGCTGAAAAACGGCACCGACAGGCCCACAACGCGGGGACGGTGCCGCTCAAGCAGCGCGACAACCATCTCGTGCAGCCGTACGACCGGTATTCCGTACGCGGCAGGCGACCGCGTGATCGCCTGCCGTGTGTCCCGGTCGAGCTGATCGAGATCCTGCCACATCCGCACCAGGAACGTGTCGCGGACCAGCAAGGCGATCGCATGGTGAGCCAGCCGCACGCAGCGAGCCGGACCCAGCACGTCCGTCGGGGCCTTCCGCAGGACGTGGTCACGGATTTCGTCGATGTGCGCGGTGATCACGTCCGCCATCGTCTGGCGGTACCAGCCGCCCACGCCGGCCCGTTCCTGGGCTTGCGCCGCCTCGGTCAGCAGCCGGGGGTGCCGCAACGCGTCGTGCAGCAGGCCGATGTTCAGGTCGGCCTGGTGGACGCGGCGGCCGTGGCGCCGCAAGTGCCCGGTCAGGTAGGGCAGGCTCAGGTACGGAAAGAAGATCGCTTCCGTCTGCGGGGGGAAGAGCAGCAGGACATCGGTTTCTCCGCTGTCCACTCCCTGCCCGGCCGCCACGGTCCCTGTCCGGTTACTTACCCGTCGGTTCGCGACGAGTTCTCATTCGACGGGGACAGCAACGGGCTCGCCGTCATCCGCCACGGCATAGTAGTAGTAGGAGTGGTACGCGCCGCTGAGCTTCATCTCGGTGGAATCGATCACCTCAAGCTGATCGAGTTCCGAGAATTCGTCCTCAGCGCGGATCTCGGGGGATATGGCAGTCATGGTTCCTCCTGCACAGGCGACAGCATCAAACTCGCCTGTTCCGGTTAAATCATTTCCCCTTCTCCCCGTCAAGAGGCAATGCCGGATCCTGGTGAGACGGATAGTGGCTGAATAGTGGCGGACCCGCAGGCCGACCCGACATAAGTCCGGTCCGCCATGAAAATACTGCTACGATTGTAGCGTTACACCTCTTGCGTTAGGTTACAGCGATCCGTCAGTGCCTTTATGTCAGCATATGCCGGTTCTCAGATAACGCAACAGGTGCAGCCATAAAGCGCATAGCCATCATGAGAAGAACGCCGAGCACGGTCGCCAGCGGTCCGGTGATTCCTGGGGAATGCTGCATCTCCCGCCGCAGGCGAGCGCGGTGATCTCCGCCGAACCGGGACGGTTCACCGTGACAGCACGCTATGCCCGCGCCGCCGCGCCAGAGTCGCTGAACGATCAAACTGGATTGATTAATCAAACTTTATTGATGTATTGTGACCGGGTGAGCGCGCAGCAGGTGACGGTCCTGCCAGGCTTCCTGCGGCTGGCGGGGCATCCGCTGCGGTGGCAGTTGCTCAGCGAGCTAGCCTGGAGCGACCGTCAGGTCCGCGAGCTGACAGCCCTGACCGGGCAGCCGCAGAATCTGGTCTCTTACCATCTAGCCAGGCTGCGGGAGGGTGGCCTGGTATCGACGCGGCGCAGTTCCGCCGATCGCCGTGACGTTTACTACAGTGCCGACCTGGTCCGCTGTGGCAGGCAGCTCACTGCGGTCGGCGAGGCCTTGCACCCGGGCCTTCGCCTGATCCCGCCGCCGCTCGGCAAACCCGGCGCCAGCGCCCAGGTGCTGTTCTTGTGCACCGGCAACAGCGCGCGTTCGCAGATGGCCCAGGCGATCCTCGAGCAGATGGCCGGAGAAGCCGTAACGGCGTCCAGCGCGGGCAGTAACCCCAAGCCGGTGCACCCGAACGCCATCGCGGTGTTGCGCGAGCACGGCATCGACATCAGCTCACGGCACCCCCAGCATCTGAGCGTCTTCGCCGGACAGCGGTTCAGCTATGTGGTCACCCTGTGCGACCGGCTGCGGGAGACCTGCCCGGATTTCGCCGGCCCGCAAGAAACAATCCACTGGAGCATCCCCGACCCCGGGGCAGGCGGCGGCACCGACGCCGAAACCTACCCCGCGTTCCGCGCGGTGGCCGCGGACCTGCGTACCCGGATAGGTTTTCTCCTTGCCCGCACCGGCGACACCGCCAGCCCTCCGCCGGGGAGCCAGGAGGTCGGGTAACGATGCCCGAGCCGGAGAACGGGCACCCGCCGCAGACCCGGGCCGCGGAGCCCGGACCGCGGACGGGCCACCAGGCCAGTCTCGGTACCGTGCTGCGCGAATGGGGGCGGATCGGCTGCATCGGGTTCGGCGGCCCGCCCGCCCACATCGCGCTTCTGCGCAGGCTGTGTGTCGACTGCGAGCAATGGCTGGACGCGCGGGAGTTCGAGGACGCGATCGCCGCCTGCAACCTGCTGCCCGGGCCAGCCTCCACGCAGCTGGCGATCTTCTGTGCCTGGCGGGTTCGAGGCCGTCTTGGCGCTCTGGCCGGGGGTGTTGCGTTCATCGTCCCGGGCCTGATCATCATCCTGGCCCTGTCCGTGCTGTTCCTGGCCGGAACCCCGCCGCTGTGGGTGCGCGGCGCCGGGGCGGGCGCGGGAGCCGCGGTTGCCGCGGTCGCGGTACAGGCCGGATGGTCCCTGGTGCCGCCGAGCTGGAAGCGCGCCGCTGGTGCCCGCAGGTGGCGCTGGGCCGGATACCTGCTGGCCGGCGGCGCTGCCGCCGCAGGCATCGGCCCGTGGCTGGTACTGGTCCTGCTCGGCTGCGGCGCCACCGAGCTGGCGATCAGGCAACCTCGGGCGCCAGCCGCCAGCTTCCGCAGCGCCGCTGCCTTGCCGCTGCTGGCCGTGCGAGCGATCCGGACCGCCAGCCCGGCCCGCGTGCTGGCCGCCGCTGCGAGCGGCGGCGTGCTGCTGCCAGTGGCCTGGACCGCGTTCAAAGTCGGCGCGCTGTCGTTCGGTGGCGGGTTCGTCATCATCCCGATGATGCAGGCGGACGCGGTCGGACACCACTGGATGACCAGCGGCCAGTTCCTCAACGGCGTCGCGCTCGGCCAGATCACCCCGGGCCCGGTAGTCCAGACCGTCGCCACTGTCGGCTACGCCGCGGCCGGCATCGGCGGGGGCCTGCTCGCCTCCGTGGTCGCGTTCTTCCCGTCGTTCGCTTTCGTGCTCGGCGGCGCCTCCCGCTTCGGCGCGCTGCGCGGCAACCAGCACGCCCAGGCATTCCTCGACGGCTCAGGCCCGGCAGCCATCGGCGCGATCCTCGGCTCGGCCATAACCCTGACCCGTGACCTGACTCAGCCCTGGCAGTACGCCGTTCTCGCCGCAGCAGCGGTGCTGCTGCTCGGGCTGCGCCGCGGTGTGGTCCTCACTCTGCTCGGCGCCGCGGCAGTGGGCCTCACCATCGCCCTGGCAGGCGGCCCTGTACCGCACTAACCGGCCTCGTCTTTTGGCGTGCTCCTGGGTGACGGACTGAGCTTGGCATGGTGGTATTGGGGTAGGCCGGGCAAAGAAGGAGATAATGATGGCAACGACAGCACAGTTCACGATCGGCGCCGAGGTTAGCTGCACCGACGGGGTCTGCGGTGAGGTGCGGCGGGTTATCGTTGACCCGGTGGCCGAGGCGGTCACCCATATAGTTGTCGAGCCGAAGCACCGCGAAGGTGAGGGACGGCTCGTACCGCTCGATACTGTCGACGCGACCACAGGTGAGATCCGGCTTCGCTGCACCATGGCGGAGTTCGAGAACTTCGACCGCGCCGAGGAGACCCAGTTCGTCCAGGGAACCGGCGAATTCGCGGGCTACAGCCCCTCCCAGGTGAGCTATATGCCTTACTACGGCCTAGGCGGCGGGATGGGCCTGGGCGGGGCGATGAACCCGGCCCTAGCAGACGGTGTTCCGCCGCACACCGTCATCCGTGACACCGTCCCCCTCGGCGAGGTCGAGATCCGCCGCGGCGAGCCCGTGCGGGCCACCGATGGCGACATCGGCAAGGTCCAGGGCCTGGTCATTGACCGGGGCAGCCGTCACATAACCCACGTGCTGCTGCAGGAAGGGCATCTGTGGGGCCGCAAGGAGGTGGCCATCCCGATCAGCGCCGTGGCCAGCACCCGCGACGGCATCCAGCTCAGCATCAGCAAGCAGGATGTGCAGGATCTGCCCTCCGTTGAAATCGATCACCGGTGAAGGTATGTCCTTTTCTGTCTAGCTGCCGGTAATATTCTACTTGGCGTTATTGTCGTGTGGCCACGCTTGGGGAGAAGCGCATCGGCACGGCCCGCGCATGGGAGGGACATGTGAAGTTCAAGATCGTCTCCGTCGTCCTCGTAACCGTGACGGTCATCTTCGTAACAGTGACGCTGCTATGCGGCGCGGCAAGTCCGGCGGCAGCGCAGCCATTACGGCATCCGGGCAAGCACGTCCCGCAGGTTAGCGGGGCGCGACTCCAGGCGGCGCTGCTGCAACCGTCCGCCTTCGGCACTGGCTTCCAGTTCTCTGCCTCGCTCAATACGGGCAGCAGACTCCAGTCGGCTCATGCCACCAAGCACGTGCCGAGCTTGAGCTGCGACAATTTCGAAACCGAGGTGTACGTCGGATTCCTCGGCGACACGGCCGGAGCCGAACTGGAGTACACCAACCCGAACGCACGCGCAGGCTACCCTGATGCCGTCATCGGCGGCTATGAAGATGTCGTCCAGTTCGCGACCACCGTGTCGGCCACCACCCTCTTTCATCAGGACCGGACCAAGTACTCGGCATGTCAGTCCTTCACCTATCTGTCATCCAACGTCACCTGGCAGGGCGCCGCGGTCTCCGTGTCTGGCACCAAGATCGACGGCTATCCAGCCTTCGTGGTCGTCGACACGATCACGGCGACAGGCTATCTCCCGGTGTACATCAGCTATCTCTATGTCGTCGCCGATACGAATGTCTACAGCCTGTGCGCCTTTTCCGGGCATGGTCAGGAGCCTTTCCCCGCCCTGATGACGGAGCTGATCCAGCGGGTCCAGGCGCTGTACCCGCACCATCGTAAATAACCAGCCGGAACATTACCAGCACTCCTGCGCGGACACTTCAGATCACTAGAATCACCGCATTGATTATATGGCCATATGCGTTTTTACTGACATTGGGTGGGGATTGGCGTGCTGCGGGAACTCCAGCCGGGAGATCCCCGGCATATCGGGTCGTACCGGCTGGTCGGGCAGCTGGGCGATGGCGGTATGGGCCGGGTATTCCTGGGCCGTTCGGCGGGCGGCAGGCCAGTAGCGGTGAAGGTCATCCGCGGCGAACTGGCCGCCGATCCGGACTTCAGGGTGCGGTTCCGGCGAGAGGTCGCCGCCGCGCGGCTGGTGAGCGGGCTGTTTACCGCCGTCGTGGTGGACGCGGATGCGGACGCGCCGGAACCGTGGCTGGCCACCGCGTATGTCCCGGGACCATCACTGGCCGAGGCCGTCCGCGACCATGGGCCGCTGCCCGTGGACTCGGTGCTGGCGCTGGCCGCCGGAATGGCGGAAGGCCTGGCCGCGATTCACGCCGCCGGCGTGGTGCACCGCGACCTCAAGCCGTCCAACGTGCTGCTCGGCAGGGACGGGCCGTGTGTCATCGACTTCGGCATTTCGCGTGCGGCCGAGGCGACCTCGATGACACGTGCCGGTTTCGTGGTCGGATCGCCCGGCTTCATGTCTCCCGAGCAGGCCGAAGGAGACGAAGTCGGCCCGGCGAGCGACATCTTCAGCCTGGGCGCGGTGCTGGCCTTCGCCGCAAGCGGTCAGCCTCCCTTCGGCGCCGGTTCGACGGCGGCGCTGGTCTACCGTGTCGTCCATGCTTCCCCCCGGCTAGATGGCGTCTCTGATGAGGTCCGACCGCTTATCGAGCGGTGCCTGGTCAAGGATCCCGCTCAGCGCCCCACGGCCAGCGAACTGCTGGCCGAGGCCGTGGCCGCGCAGCCGAGGAGAGACTGGCTGCCCGAGCACATCACCGCGGACTACCCCGACAGGCATGCGCAGCCGACCGCGGAGGCAGCCACGGCCGGGGCCGCCGCAGAGGCGGAGGAGTCACCCGATAACTCGACAGCGCTCCCGGCGGCCGCGTTCGCTTCCGGAGCAGAAACCGATTCAGCGTCCCTCGTACCACCGCTGCCAGGAGGGGATCTCACACGCAAGAAACGGTCCGGGCTAGCGCGGCCACTTGTGCTGGCGTCGGCTCTGGCGGTGATCGTCATCGCGTCCATCGGTGCCGCGGTGGCAGTCAGCGGCTCCGGCCATCGAACGCACACGGCCGGGGAAGTCGCCGCTACGATCCGGGCTCAGCGGAATACATCCGCACCCGCGAAGCGGCCCGCGCCTTCACCTTCGGCCTCCGCCCGGGCGACATCCCGGCCGAAGCCGTCCCCATCCAGAACCGCGCATCATTCCCCGGCCCGGGCATCCCTCAGCCCCAGCCCGCAACCAACGGTGAACACGACCAAACAGGCACCGCCGACAACCCCCGCCCCTAGGCCCGCCAGCTCCAAAGCAACGCCCAAGCCCACGCCCAAGCGGACGCAGGCCCCGGCGTTCAGCGTCAGCGTCAGCGGTGCCAGCGAGGATTCCTGCGGCGCCGAAGGCGCGGTGAAATCCGTTGACGGCTCAGCGGTGGAGTTCACCTTCGATGACAACGGCTCAACGAACTTGCAGATAGCGGAGATCAGCACAAGCGGCGGCGTGGTGTCGGTGGCGACGCTCATCCCGGGCGCGTCCCTGACGGAGGCCACCAACGTCGGGGCTTACTGGGCGATCGAGAACGCCGGCGGCGGCTGCCTCGTCCTCCTGCACGTCAGCGGCGGGGGCAGCGCAATGATCACATAGCACTGTGAACCTGCCGGGCACCGCGTGCTGTCTGACCCGCGGAATGGTTTGCTGCGATGATCGTGTCCATGAGCGACGAGACGACCGGCATCGAAATCCCGGCAGATGACCCGCGGGCCGTCGAACTTGTGCGCGCCGTCCGCGATGGCGAGGTCGATACGCTCCGGTCGTTCCTGGCCAGGGACCCCAGGCTTGCCCGGGCCTGGCTGGTGAATCGCAAGGGCCGCTTCAGGACCCCGCTGCATGTGGTTGCCGACTGGCCGGGGTATTTCCCCAACGGCCCGCAGATCGTGCGCCTGCTGATTCAGGCCGGCGCAGATCCCAGCGTGCGCCACCCCGCCCGGTGCGACGAGACGCCGCTGCACTGGGCGGCCAGCAGCGACGACGTCGACGTGGCCGCTGCGCTGATCGATGGCGGTGCTGATATCGATGTTCCCGGCGGGTCGATCGGCACACCGCTGGCCAACGCCGTCGGCTACGGGTGCTGGCATGTGGCCCGGCTGCTGGTCGCCCGGGGCGCGCGCATCGGAAGCCTGTGGGAGGCAGCCGGCTTGGGCGACCGGGCCAGGGTGGACCAGTTCCTGGCCGCTGACCCGCCGCCGGCCAGCAGCGACATCGACGCGGCATTCTGGCAGGCCTGCCACGGCGGCCAGCGCCGGATGGCCGAGTATCTGCTGGCTCACGGCGCCAGCATCAATGTCATTCCTGAGTACTCGGAGCAGACTGCGCTCCAGGCCGCGGGGGCAGCCGATACCAGGCGTCAGATTCTCGTGGACTGGCTCAGGGAGCGCGGTGCCGCGGGGGACTGAGCTATTGGAATATGCCGAACTGAATGGTATCGGGCTGATCGCGGTTTTTCGGAGATGGACTGATTTCTATATCAACAGGAGCGAGATTCCAATACCTGGCCACTTTCTATGATCGGCAGCGTTATGGCCGGATCTTATTCGAGGAACGGCGGCAGAGGTTATACGTCACGGCGGCGCGGCGATCAAGGCATAAAAATATAACCACGCAATCGTGGTGCTCCGATTTACGATTCTGGTGAGCGTGCCGTGGCACCTGCGGCGCGCTGAGCACACAGTTTTTCTTCTTCCCCCTGAGTGAGGATTTCTCCATGCCGTCAAGTGCGAGCCTTGAGATTCACGTGCTCAATGTCGGCCAGGGCGACTCGGTTCTCGTCGTGAACCGCGACCTGGAGGTCGTGCAGGACCTCATCACCGAGGCCCACGGCGCGTCGGCCGTCCCGGCGGACCCGATCGACTACGTACCGTATGCGATCGCCAACGACGTCGCGCTGCTGGGCAGCGTGACCAAGGCGCTGCTCATCGACGGCGGAGACGACGAGTACGGCGGGGACGTGGTCAACTACCTGATCGCGCACGGCGTCGTAGATCCGGACTATTACTACCAGGACGATCTGTCCCTGCTGCTCAGCCACTACCACGACGACCACATGGCCGGGCTGCGCAGCGTGTTCAAGGAACTGGTGCCAGCCACCAAGAAGGCGCCGGCCAAGCTCATCGAGCGCTACCGGCCGGGCACCGTCTACCAGGCGGAGTTCACCGCCAAGACCGAGCCGGCATCGCAGCGGTTCGTCTTGTTCCAGTCCGATGTGGACGACGCCGTGGCCAAGCCGAAGAACCGGACGAAACGAGTCTACGTTTCACCGGGCGGGCGGACCGCCGACAACAAGGCGAACGTCACGATCGACCTGGGTACCGGGGTGGACGGAATCGCGATCTGCGTGGTCCTGCTCGCCGCGGCTCAGGCGGTTTGGGACGCGGGCAAGAAGAAGGTCGTCGGCATCGCCTCGACCGGCAAGACGGTCGACCAGAACGACAGGTCGATCGTGGCGGTGCTGCAGTACGGGTCGTTCCGCTGCCTGCTAGGCGGGGACATCGCGGGTGACGGCGGCCCGGCGGGCGGCAACACCGGGGCCAACGACGGCAGCGGGGGCAAGGCGTTCTTCTCACAGCACGCGGACGTGGAGAGCACGCTGGAGCCCGCCCTGGAGGCCTACTTCCCCGCCACCCAGAGAAAGCAGTACAAGGCCGGGGTCCCGAAGTTCACCACGGCGGGCTACTGCACGGTGCTGAAGGCCGACCACCACGGGTCATCTTCCAGCGTGGACGTGCACCTGCTGGCCACCGTCCAGCCGCTGGTGTTCGTGGCCAGCTCCGGGGTGAAGGCGCGGTTCCACAGGCACCCGACGCAGGCGGTGCTGAACCGGGTCACCCCCAGTCAGAGCGCCACCTGGGGGGTCCGGGCCAAGGGCACGACCGCTGCCGGCGCGGTCAAGGTCAACAACACCATCGGCGGGCGGTATATCACCGAGGTCGCGCAGAAAGTGAAGAACGCCGCGTTCGGAGCCGACATCTACTCCGCCAAGATCATGGGCGACATGGTGATCCGTCCGGTAGACGAGACGATCGCCGACGTGCAGGCCGCCACCGCACCAGGCCAGACCCTCACCGTACAGGTGTACGGGACCGGGGCGCAGACCGGCATTGCCGACAAGCAAACCGCGCTTCGTCCCACCGAGACGGTGGCCGCGGCGCCCGCGATCTACCCGATCGGGCCCTTCCTGCACTCCGACACACACTGACGACGTCCGCCCGGGAGGATCAGGTGGCGCTCACAGTCCAGCAGTCCGGCGGCCAGTACGTGGTCACCGGGGTGACCAGCGATCCCAGCGTGACCGCGCCGCTGGGCCGCATCTACTTCACCGCGGGCCCGCACCTGATCGGCTTCGACGACAACTTCGCCGAGCCGGTGCTGGTGCACGCCTACTACGACCCGGCCAAGGACGGCGCGGTGACCAGGGCCCTGCGGCGCGGGACGCTGAATTATGTCGGCTACGTGCAGTTCATGCAGATGAACTTCCGCGGCACGCCGATACCCCCGGACGTCTACGGCGGATGCCTGGCCGACCGGATGCCGTACCTGTACGGCGAGGATCTGCGGTTCATCGACTTCATGGGACCGGCTCAGGCTAACGCGCGGAATATCGTCACACCGCTCTACGCGTACAACGCGCTGCTGGTGAACGGGAACATCCGCGACCACAGCGACCTGTTCTACTACCCGCTGGAAAACGGGTCGCTGTGGTCGCCGGCGGGCCTGGGCGGCGCCGGCCGGTCGCTGGTCGCGTCGTTGGCCGGGGAGATCCGCGTGTCGCTGGTCACCGCAGCCGACCTGGCGCCGTACCTCACGCCGGGCAACCGGCTGCTGATGCTGGCCCCCTCCGCGCAGACCCTGGCCAGCACCGAGCCGTACCGGCTGGCGCTGGACTCGCTGGAGACTGCGCCGCTGTCCGGCCAGACCACCCCGCCGCTGGCCGGGCTGGACGAGACGCAGGTCGCCGCGCAGATGATCGGAAACTACGTGCTGCTGACCCTGCCCGACCCGGAGAACTTCGGCGACACGCTGGTCATCGGCACCGCGCCGGGCGACGACGGTGCCACCAACGTCGTGGTGAACCAGATCACCGACTACGACATGGAGGACCTGTTCGGCTACAGCGGCCGGATGGCGCTCCGCCGGATCCAGGACTACCAGGCCGCACAGGGCCTGATCGACTCGGCGGACGTGATGCGGCCGGACGCGGCGCCGCCGGGCCGGGGGCACAGCGGCCTGACCACCCCGGTGTACTCCTTCGCCCCGACCGACGTGGTGCTCGAACTGCGGTACTGGACGGCGGCGGTGTCGGTCGGCACGTCCTACACCGGACGGGTGTCCCGGCTGATGCTGAGCGCGGCGACCTGGACGGCCCAGTTCAGGTTCGACGAGGACACCGGCGCGCTGACCTTCTCCACCATCACCGAGCCGACATGGACCGGCCAGTGCCCGGTGTTCGACGCCTTCCGCGCTTTCACCCGGGCCAAGGAGCAGTACGCGAGCGCGGCCATCGACACCAGCAACTTCACGCTGGCCGCCATGCGCCGGGACAATTTCGCGGCCGGCACCAAGCTCCGCTTCGTGCAGTCCTGAAGGGAGACCCCGATGCCTTCGAGCGACGCCACGGCGATCCTGGGCGCGCTGCGGGACCGGCTGGTGGCCGCGCGCACCGCGGCGGACGGCGGCGGCTGGATCTATCCGCTGAACGACACGGTGCTGCCGGACACCGGCGCCGGGAACCCGGGCGCGGTGCGCACGGCCCTGACCGAGGCGCTGACCGCGGCACCGAGCGCGGCGGTGGCCGTCAGCCCGGCGCTCGCCATCACCGCCCCGGCCGACCCGGTGCTGGCTGACCCGGTACTGGCCACCTCGCCCGGCACGCTGACCCTGACCGGGACCTCGGCCGCGCTCACCGGCGCGGCCAGCACCGCCGTCACGCTGGTGTTCACGGTGGATGCCGACGGGATCCTCGGCGCGGCGTGGACGTCCGTCCCGCCGGACGGCTGGACGCTAGCCAGCGCCTTTCCGGCACTGGCCGAAGGGCCGTTCGACTTTCTGCCGGTAAGCGGCGTCACTCTGGCCGCCGTGACTTCTGAGCAGAACAACCAGGGGTTCTTCTTCGCATTGCGGGCTGGACTGAACTACCAGGCAACGCTCGCGGTTAGTCAGGACCTTGGCCCCGCCACGGGTGCTGCCAGCCAGCCCGGGACGGTCTATACCCGGATCGGCGGCCCGGTGACGATCACCGCCGACGGGCGGCCCCAGTTCGCCTGGGCGGGCGAGTCAACGCTCGGCGCGCTCACCGTCACCCGGGCCGGGCAGGACCCGCTGACCGTGACCGGCGGGCAGGTGGCGATGTCGTGTACGCCGATCGCGCAGGTGCCGTACCCGCCGCCGGTCCCCGCGCCGGACCCGCTCGACCCCACGGCGAGCGCCAACGTTCCGCCGAGCACGACCGACGTGCTCACCATCACCGGCCAGCTGACGGTGGGCGGCAGCCAGGTGCCCTGCACCCTCGACCTGCCGGTCGGCATCACCGACACGCTCACCCTGGCCACGACGGGTGCGGCCATGGCAGCGCCGACAACCAGCGCGGCGCTGACCGCCGCGGGGGTAGACGACGTGCTGACCACGCTGCTGCCGTCCGCGCTGCTGACGCTGGCCAGCGTGCCGCTGACCGGGTTCACGGTCGACTTCAGCCCTGGCGGCGAGCTGCCCACGTCCACATCGGTGACGTTCGACTTCGACCCTGGCGATCAGTGGCCGCTGGTCCCGGCGCTGAACCTGACTATCTCCTGGCTGAGGTTCGCCGCGACCGTGGTGCGCGCGACCGGTTACGGCACGACCGGCACGCTGACCACCTGGGGCGCGCAGGTCAGCGGTCAGCTCACGCTCGGCGGGGCGGCCTATGCCGTGACCGCGGCGGTGCCGCCCGCCGGCGGATGGAGCGTGCTGATCACCGACACCGGCCGCACCCCCACGCTAGCCAGCCTGGCCGCGTTGACCGGGCTCACCTCCGACCAGATCACGGGCGTGCTGCCCGCGCCGTTGCTCGCCCTGGGCACCAGCTTCACGCTCAGCCAGGTGTCCCTGGCCGCCGACCCTGGCGCGCAGACCCTGTCCCAGGTCGCCTTCACCATCGAGCAGACCCAGCCGTGGCCGCTGATCGGCGGGCAGCTCACGCTGTCCGGCTGGTCGGCAGACATGACCATCACCCATGGCGGCGACGGGTGGACCACCGCCGGGATGATCCGCGGCAGCATCGAGCTCGGGCCGGCCGGCCACACGACCACGATGGACGTGACGCTGCCGGTGCCGATCGGGGACGACGCGCTGTGGACGCTGGCCCTGGCCGACGGCGACACCGTCTCGATCCCAGCCGTCGGCGAGATCGTCTCGCTGTTCGCCGACCCGGCCGCGCTGCCGACCGGTGTATCCAGCTTCGGCGGGCTCACCGTGTCCAGGTTCTCCCTCTCGGTCAACCCGTCCGCGGCCACTGTGGAGCACCTGGCGTTCGCCTGCAGCCAGGCCAGCGACTGGGTGATCATCGGCCCCGACACGCTGACCGTCACCGGTGTCGCCGTCGCGCTGGCATTCTGGCCCGCCACGAATCCGGTCGGGGTGGCCGGCCAGATAACCGGGATCCTTACCCTCAACGGCAGCCCGGTCGGCGTGCTCGCGACCAAGGACGACGCCACCAGCGGCTGGCTGTTCGGCGCGGCGTACGAGGACTTCGTGCACGTGCCGGGCATCGCCGACCTCGCCGCGTGGCTGGACCCGGGCGACACCGCGGCGGCGCTGCCCGCCACCTTGCCGCTGGCACACGGGCTGGACGTAGGCCAGATCTTCCTGGCCTTCGACGACACCACCGGGGCGCTGAACTCGATCGCTTTCAGCCTGTTCATCAGCGATGCGTGGACGGTGGTGCCGGGGTACCTGTCGCTGACTTACGTGAGCGCCGACCTGGCCATGCCGTACCCGGTGGCGGCGGCCTCGGTGACCGGGACCGTGACCGGGGTGCTCACGCTAGCCGGGACGGACATCGCGGTCAGCGCGACCAAGCCGGGCGGAGACGTCCCGTGGACCCTGCGGGGCACGCTGCTTGACGGGTTCACGCTCGACCTGGTCGCCGCGGCCGGCTCGCTCACCTCCACCGCGCTCGCCGTGCCGTCGGACGCGGTACACAGCAATCTGCCGGGCGCGATCACGATCAGCGCGGCCTCGGTGACCGCGGTCCCGGATACCGGGGAGTTCCATTTCAGCGGCCAGGTCGATTTCGACTGGCAGTTCACTCTCGGGCCGGCGGAGGTGTCACTCACGTCGATCAGCGGCACCATCGACATCGTGCGATCCGGCGATCCGGTGACGGCCGGTATCGCGGGCACGTTCGAAGCCGCCGGGATCGACGTGGTGCTCGGGCTGGCGCTCGGCACGGTGGACACGCCGGCCGTGCTGACCGGCGTGGCCACGCCGGAACAGGCCGCCGCCATTTCGGTCATCGATCTCGCCGACGGCGTCGGCGCCCAGGACGATACGCAGAAATGGCAGGCCGTCTCGCCGGCCGGCCTGGCACCGCTCGCCTTCACCGGCGCGGCGGCGTACCTGAACCTGACCACGTCCACGTTCCTGGTCTACGGCGCGATGTCCGTCGGGACCGCGCTGCCGGCGAGCGGCATGGTCTACCTGCGGTCCGTGTCCAGCCGGCCCTGGACCTACGCGGTCGCGCTGGCGCTAGGCCCGGGGTTCCGGTTCGGGTCACTGCTGCCCGCGCTGGTTCCGGTGGACAGCTACATCCAGGTGACCAGCGCCCACCTGATCGTCTGCGACCTGGCCGGCCAGACGCTCGGCGACCTGGCCAGTGCTTCCACGACGCTGCTGAACCAGATCGACCCGGCCGCGGCTGCGCCGCTGGCCGGCCTGACCGGGCAGGCGCTGAGCCTGTCGGCTGGCTCCTATTTCGCCGCCGCCATCAGCTTCGGGCAGGGGCTGCTACTCGGCCGGATCCCGCAGATCGGCAGCACCGACACCGGCGCGACGATCTGGCTCACCGCGCTGATCGACTCGGCGGTCCCGGCGCAGACGACATTCGCCGCCGATCTGCCCGACATCACGATCGCGAACACTGTCACGTTCACCCACACCGCCGGCTACCCGGGCATCCACCTCGCCTACACGCCGCGGCAGGCCGGGCAGTTCGCTCTGGCCGGGCAGATGAAGCTGAACTCGATCTTCGGCTCGGACTACAGTTTCGATCTCACGCTCACCGTCGATGACACCGGGCTCACCTCCACCGTCACGCCCACCACGCAGTCGGTCAGCGACCCGTTCGCCATCGGCGGGATCGTGCTGTCCGACCTGAGCCTGACCGTGGCCTACACCTGGGCCGTCCCGGCCCAGAGTATCCCGCAGACCTCCTCGTTCACTCTCGGCGGCCACGTGCGGCTAGGCACCGGCCAGGGCGCGTCGTCCTGCGCGGCGACGCTGGCCCTGGTATCCGGCGCCCCGGTGCTGTTCGACATCGAACTGGACGCGGACTTCTCCCTGGGCGCGTTCGCGGCCCAGTGCCTGACCGGGAACGGGACCCGCTGGCCGGCCGGCTTCATCGACCTCGCGCTGCTGCCCGGCACCCGCATCTACTACTACAACCAGGCCGCCGACGACTCCGGGCACTCGCACGGCATCACGTTCCAGCCGGGCTTCAACATCGACGCGCAGATCCGCCTCACCCTGGTCACCTCGATCACGCTGCACGGCGTGCTCGCCGTGCTGACCGACCAGGCGACGGGCGCCTACACCGGCATCCAGGCCGGAATACGGCTCGACGATCCGCTTGACCTGGTCTTCGCGCAGATCGCCAGCACCACCGCGCCCGCACCCGGCCAGCCCTACACCGGCGGCCCGCTGCTCGCCATCGAAACCGGCCCGCAGACCACGTTCCTGCTGCGCGCCGGGATCAACTTCCTCGGGACGGCGTTCCTGGCCGCGCAGGTCGGCGTGACTAAGGGCTCCGACGGCGGCACGATCATGACGGGCACGCTGACCGCCACCCAGCCGCTGACGCCGTTCGGCAAGCTGGGCTGCGCCTTCACCTACACCAGCCATCCCAATGCCGACGGCGAGTTCGCCATCGACGGGTGGCCGGACTTCACCTGGGCGCGGAACCTGATCGACTTCGTCGAGGCGATCAAGGCCCTGGCCGACACCAGCGACGGATCGCCGTGCGGGACGCTGGCCGACTTCGTTGTCGCCAATGCCTACTCCAGCAGCTTCTCGGTCTCCCCGGCGGTCGGCGTGTCCGGCGCCAACCTGGTCTTCGCCCTGACCGGCACCTACGCGCTGACCCTGGCCGGCGCCAGCTCACCGTTCGTCCACGTCACCATGCCGACCTTCAGCGTGCCTGTGCCGAGCACGACGACGTGGGCAGACCTGCCCGGCGCGCTGGCCGCCGGATTCGCCGCCGCGTCCGCGCAGTTCGCCCGCGACCTGCTGAACCAGCCGGACACGATCGCCTTGTTCCTGGCCATGGTGGCCGGGCCGCGGGCGGCCAAGGTCGCGCTCGAGCTGGCGTGCAACGCGCTGGTCGACGGGGCGGTGGCCACAGCCACCGCCGCGGCCGCGGACGCGATCGCGACGGCGGGCGGCGCGCTGGCCGCGGGCGCAGCCGCCGCCGGGGCAGCCGCCATCACCGCCGCACTGTCTCACGGGGGAGGCGGAGGCGGAGGCGGAGGCGGAGGCGGAGGCGGGACCGTGGCCGTCCCGTACTTCCGCACGCTGACATATGCCAGCGGCCAGGTCACCGGGACCTGGGACGCGGCCCCGGGAGCCTCCGGGTACACGTTCGAGGTGCTCCGCCCGGACGGCGCGGTGCTGGCCCAGGCCGACCTCGGCATGACCCTGACCGGCAGCCTGGCCGTCGACCCCGGGGCACTGCCGGCCGGCACCTATCACGGCCAGGTCCGCGGTACCCGCGGCGGGACCTCCAGCGGCTGGGCCGTACTGCCGCTGACCAAACCGGCCGGCCCCGCCGCCACCCTCGCCTACACCGCACCTAACCTGGTCCTCACCTGGGCCGACACGCATGCCAGCGGATACGTCGCCCAGTTCTTCGACCCGTCGGGCACGCAGATCGGCGGCGACGTTACCGCCGACGGGGACACGCTGCGCGCATCCATCCCGCTGTCCGATCCGGTGGCCGGATCGTACGCCGCCCAGGTGGCCGCGACCATCACCGGGCAGTTCCCCGGCGCGCCGGGCGCGCGGGCTGCGCTGGTCGTGCTGAGCCTGCCCGCCCCGGTGCTGACCCTCGTCACCCAGTCCGGCGGAGTGGTCTCGGCGGGCTGGGCCGCGGTCAACGGCGCGCAAGGCTACACCGCCCAGGTCATCGGCGGCAGCGGGACTGCCCTCACCTCCGCCGACGTCACCGGGACCAGCGTAACCCTGGCCCCGAGCCCGGTGGTGGCGAGCGGGTCGAGCTGCCGGGTCCGGGTCCGGGCGCGCGGCGCCAACGGGCTGAGCCCGTGGGCGTCGGCCACGTTCACCGTGTGGGACGTTCCGGCACCCGCCTCGGTACGGCTCCAGGACGTGGCCGGCGTACTGAACGCGAGCTGGGCCACCGTGACGGTGCCGGGCGCGCCCGTCGCCGTTTACAACGTGCAACTGGTCGAGGCGTCGGCGCCGGCGGTGCCTGCCGGCGCGGTGGACGGGGCGGCCATGTCCCCGGTGACGGTGCCGCTGGCCAGCGGGAACCCGCCCACGGCAGGAATCTCGTACGCGGCGCGGGTCCAGGCCCGCATCGGGGGCAACCTCAGCGCGTGGCTGACCAGCCCGGCGCTCACCATCCCGGTCACGCCCGCGTTCACCTGCCTGTGCCTGGGTGCGCCGCCCGGGGGCCCTTGCGCGGCCGGCCCGACGACAGGCTCCTTCACCGATGTTGTGCTCAACGTGGGGAAACAGGCGTTGACCTCGGATTACCTGACGGTCCCTTTGCCCCATTCCGGCTGGGTCGCGGCTTGGTCCGAACCCGGCGGCGACGTCGCGGTCCTGGCACAGCTGGTCATCATGCTGGCCGCCAAGAACCACCTGACCACCCAGCAGGCGTTCGACGTCTTCGCCACGGCAGTTCCGGCCCGGGTGGTTAACTTCAACGACGAGAATGACTACACCTGCCTGTGCCTTGGCACGCCGCCCGGCCGCGGCTGCGGGGCTGGCAGCGTCGGCGAGAATTTCACAGGCGTGTCGGTCAACGTCAGCACGTCTGTCCTGGCCGCCTCGTTCAAGCCCACCCGGACCGCCCCGTCGCGCACCGGCTGGGTCGCGGTCGCCACCGCCCCCTACAGCACGCTGGAGGTGCTGGTACAGCTGGTGACCACGCTGGCCAAGAACGGTACGCTGACCGGCACCGAGCCGTACGACGTGTTCAACGAGGCCCTGCAGGCCACCCTCACCCCGGCGGGCACCGGAACCACGACCTGCGTTGCGCTCGGCAAACCACTCGGCGGCGGCACCACGGTGATGGCCGGGCACCCAGGCGAGGTACGCGCCGGAGTGCCCGGCAGCCAGGTGGCCAGCTATCAAGTCGGCCCGACCTCCGGCTGGGCCAGCCTAGGCGAGGCCAGTTACTCGGTCACGCTCGCGCTGCTGAGCCTCGTCACTGTGCTGGCCAAAGCGAACGTGCTCACCGGCACCCAGCCATGGGACGTTTTCAACAACGCCACGGCGGCACAGGTGAGTGAAGCGGGGACGCGTCTTGACGGTCCAGGTACTGGTCAATGGCGCGGACAGTGGAGCTAGTCATGAGGGTTCTCAGGCCGATCTTGACGCCGAACCGCTCTTTCAGCCGGGCGACGAGCACCGCTGCGAGCAGGGAGTGGAGCCCGGCCGACCCCCGCCGCGTATTCCGGGGCGGGCAGGGCACGGCGGTCGTAAGGCCCCCTGGGCAGCCTGGCTGATCACGGCTGCCACGACAGCGGGGCGCGAGACGTACACGGCGTGACTGCCGGGGGTCTCGGTGACGGTCGCCTTGGCTCGCTCGGACATGGCGCGCTGGGCGGCAGGCGGGATCATGTGGTCGTCCGTGGCTACCAGGTACCAGGACGGCTTGCTCCGCCAGGCAGGCTCGGTGACCACCCCGTTCAGCGCGTCCACACCCGCCGGGACCTGGGAGTCGGCCATGAAGGCGGCCAGTTCCCCTGGCACATCGGCGGCGAAGGACGCGGCGAACTTGTCCCGGTCCAGGACCAGGAGCCCATTGACCGGCGGCAGGATCGGCGGCACCGGCGCGCCTGGCGGCGGGTCGGCGATCAGCGAGCTGACCGACTCCCCCGTGTCGGGCGCGAACGCCGTGATGTAGACGAGCGCGGCGACATTGGGGTGGTTGCCGACCTCGGTGATGACGACCCCGCCGTAGGAGTGACCGACCAGGATGGCTGGGCCGTCGAGGCTGTCGAGAACCTGGCGGGTGGCGGCGACGTCGCCGCCGAGGGAGAGGGTGGGGTTCTGCACGACGGCTACCCGGTAACCGTCGGCGGTGAGGTGATCGTAGACGCTGCGCCAGCCCGATCCGTCCGCGAAGTTGCCGTGCACGAGCACGATGTTCTTGACTGCCATAGTCGCTCCTGACCTTGGCGGGACAGGCCCTGATGCTGGTCCCGGCGCGCTCAAGTCAACTAGCGGGGAACCGGCGGTACCATGCAGAACAGCACGCAGAAGTACCCGTGGGACGGCTCCGACGGGGTCAGGGTGCCGGGTACGCCGCGTCGTTACAGCGACTGCTCGCCTCGGCGTCGCCGATCGCCTCGTGTGCCTGGGCCAGCAACGACGTCACCCTCGACGTCAGCGCCTCACGTTCAGCCGGGGATTCCTCCGCCTCGAGCCGCGTGCGAGCGAACAGGCGGACCAGGTCGTGGAACCGGTATCGTCCCGCGGCGCTGTCCAGCAGCAGGCCGAGGTCGACGAGCTCGTCCAGGGCATCCCAGGCGACATCCATCGGCACCTCGCCGGCGACCGCGGCGAGGGCCGCACCGAAGTCGCGGCCCGGCACCACGGCCAGCCGCCGGAATACCCGCCGGGCGGCGTCCGCGAGCTGCTCGTACGACATCGCGAACGCGGTTGCGATCTTCAGGTCACCGGCCTTGAACTGATCCAGACGGTGTTCCTCGTCCTCCAGCCGGGCCGCGAGTTCGGCGGGATCCCAGCCGGGCCGGCTCACCAGCCGGTTCCCGATGATCCGCAGTGCCAGCGGCATGCCCTCGCACAACTCGGCAAGCTGCTTGAGTGCCGGTTCCTCGTCGCGGGCGGCACGCTGACCCAGAATCCCGGTCAGCAGATCCGTGGCCTCCGGCAACGAAAGGGGGCCGAGGCCGAGCCGGCGTACACCCTCCAGGCCAGCCAGCAGCCTCCGGGCCGTGATCAGCGCCCGGCTCGCACCCTCTCCCGGCAGCAGCGGGCGCACCTGCTCCTCCGACCCGGCATTGTCCAGGACCACCAGCGCACGCCTGTCTCGCAGCATTGACCGGTATACCGAAGCACGCGCCGGGACATCCTCCGGGATGTGCTCATCCGCGACACCGAGCGCGCGGAGCAGCAGCAGCAACGCGTCGGCGGCTGCCGCGGGCCGCGGGGACATGCCGAACAGGTCAAGGAAGAACACCCCGCCGGGGAAACTCGGCCGCAGGATGTGGGCCGCCCGGACGGCGAGCGTGGTCTTCCCCATGCCCCCCGAGCCGGTGATGAGCCCGACCACACCGGCGCCCGGCGCGCTCTCGGCGTATAGCAGCTCGCTTATCCAGACCAGCTCCGCGGCACGGCCGGTGTAGTCGTCAACCAGCCGGGGCAGTTCACACAGGCCGGCAGGGCGCGTCCAGTGATCTCGCAGCCTGCCGTCACGCGCTAGCTCGACAAACTGCTTGCGGGCATCCCCTTCCAGGACAAGCGCGTCTGCCAGAGCAGTGACAGTACGGTGCTGAGGCCCCTTGCTCCGCCCGCGCTCCATATCCGACAAGGTCCTCGCGCTGACCCCCGACACTTCGGCCAACTGCTCCAGCGTCAACTGTGCCGCGCGCCGATGACCGCGCAGCACTTCCCCGAAACCCGGTCGTCCAGTGATAGGAGAACTATATGGCACTGGCTCGTCCGGCGGTTCGGCTCCGGCGACCGCCGCCGCGATGTCGGCAGTCGGCAGCGTGGCGATGAACGCCTCGAAACCCTCCGGATCGGTAGGCGGAAAGTCGCCGCAGATGCCGGCGAGGGTCAGGATGTGGCGGTTCCCTTCGGTGACGGACAGGGCTGGCCGAGCTTCCCTCAAGGAAACGGACTCCCGGTAGCTGCCGCGCTCTCGCGCGGACCTGGCCTTCAAGGAACGGCCGGCTGGAGTACAGGGCAGGCAGGCCGGTCCGCGCCTGCAGGAGCTGATAGCCGGACAACTGCCAGCGCGTGTCCCCGAGGATGTCGCATAGCACGGCACCGCTGGCGGCCGCCGACGCGCTGAAGCCGGGGAACAGCTCGTCGAGGATCTCCAGGCCGCGTGGGTGCAGGGCGTGTATGTGCCGGCCGTGCGGTACTCCCCGGCGGTGTTCGCCGGCCGACGGCAGCGCGTCCCGTTCGATCACGACGACGCGCTTGTACCGTTCCGACAGTACCCGGGCCGCCAGCAGGCCGGCCATGCTGGCTCCCAGGACGATGGCCTGATCCGCAGTGGTGTCGTCCATGTATGGCTCCTTATGGGTCAGCGAGCTTAATATAACGCTGCTATGCTACGTGGGTAAATTGTCTTGGCCGGTCATTTCATGGAGCCGGGGGGGGTGACGCCATCCCGGCGGGTGTGTCTGGGATCCGCCTTCCTCCGCGGGGCCGTAGGATTGCCGCTAGCTTGGCTGCCGAAGGGGCCGGAAGGGAGCGGCATGGCCGAGGAGACCTCTGTCAGGCTCGCGGTCCTGATCGACGCGGACAATGCTCAGCCCGCGATCGCCGAGGGACTGCTAGCCGAGATCGCCAAGTACGGCACGGCGCATGTCAAGCGCGCCTACGGCGACTGGACCGGCACCCGGCTGAAAGGCTGGAAAGATCAGTTGCTCACCCAGTCGATCCAGCCCATCCAGCAGTTCGCATACACCACCGGCAAGAACGCCACCGACGCCGCAATGGTCATTGACGCCATGGACCTGCTCTACTCCGGCCGGCTGGACGGGTTCTGCATCGTATCCAGTGACAGCGACTTCACCCGCCTCGCCGCCCGCATCCGCGAATCGGGGCTGACAGTCTACGGATTCGGCGACCGCAAGACGCCCAAGCCCTTCGTCGCGGCCTGCGACAAGTTCATCTATATCGAGAACCTCACCCTGGCCGCGAGCAAGACCGCGCCAGCAGACGAGGCTCTCAAGCCAGCGCCGCGCACCCCGGCCGCCCAGCTCAAATCGGACACCGCCCTGGTGAACCAGTTGCGCAATGCCGTGGAGGCAGCCTCGGACGACGAGGGCTGGGCGCCGCTGGCAGCGGTGGGCAGCATCATGACCAAGCAGGCACCGGACTTCGACTCCCGCAACTACGGCTACAGCAAGCTCAGCGATCTGATCGCCGCCACGGCTTTGTTCGACCTGGATCGCCGTAACCCAGCGGGCGGGAAGACAACGGTCGTCTATGCCCGCGATAAACGATACCGGCCAGCGGAAAAGACCGCATGAACCGGACTCGTGTCCATTCAGGGGTGGGTTGCTGCCTGCGGGTACAGGCTGCGAGCAGGGTGCCGGCGGGGAGCGGCGCCAGGGTGTGCCGACCAGGGCGGTGCTGACGGCGTCGAGGGCGGTGTGCCCGTGGGCGGCAGCGCCGTGGTCCGCTCCGCCAGCCGGACGGCTGGGAACGGCAGGCCGGCGATGTCGCCGGCCTGCCGTTGTCGATGCCGAGCGCCGCCGGCGGCGGGAGGCAGCCCCGGCACCGGTGCCGCCCCGGCGGCTGGGCGAGTCCCGCCGCAGCCTGTTCGCCATCCCCGCCGGGCAGGAGGACTGAGTGGGCAGCCCGCCGCCGCTGCCGTTCCTCATGGGGCCGGCATCCGACCGGACCACGGCGGCCGGCTGGACCCGGTGGCGCCTGGCCCGCCGGTCGTTCACCCCGGCCCCAGCGATCAGCCCCGGCGATCAGCCCGGGCGAGTACCGGGCTATGTCGCCGCGGCCGCATCGAGAAGTACACCACGCTGCTCGCCAGGAACTGCGACGTCCGCAACAGCACGGAAATCGACCACGACGACCTGCTGCCCTGAGAACCGCTGGTAACTAAATTGGGTGGCTGCTACCGGAGCGGACCTGATGAGCTGCGGTCGTGACGGATCGCCATCTGCCCGGGGCCGAGCTGGCCCGCAGGTTCTTCACCGATGCTGCGGAGCCGCTGCTGAGCCGGGCCCTGCCGGGACTGAAGTATGCCGCGGCCCGGCTGGGCTCGGGATCGGACGTGCTCGGCCTTGACGACGCGATGAGCCGTGATCACGACTGGGGGTGCCGACTGACCCTGCTGGTCGATGAAGACGCCCGCGACCAGGTGCCGCGCATCAGCGCGATCCTGGAAGAGGAGCTGCCGGAACGGTTCGGGGAGTTCCCGGTGCGGTTCCCGGTCACCTGGGACACCTCGCTCTCCCACAAGGTCGAAGTTGCCACCGTCGCGGACTTCGCCGCCAGCCGGCTGGGCGTGGACCCCTCCGGCGGGCTGTCGGCGCTGGACTGGCTGAGCGTGACCGGGCAGAGCGTGCTCGAGGTGACCGCCGGCCAGGTGTTCACCGACCGGACCCGCACCCTGGCGGCGGTCCGGGCGCTGCTGGACTGGTATCCGCCGGACGTCGAGCGCTACGTCCTGGCAGCGGGATGGCAGCGCCTGTGTCAGCTGATGCCCATGGTGGGCCGGACCGCCGGGGCAGGCGACGAACTCGGCTCACGGCTGCTCAGCGCAAGGCTCGCCGGGGACCTGCTCTGGCTGGCGTTCGCGCTGTCCCGCCGGTGGGCACCGTATGCCAAGTGGCGCGGCACCGCCTTCCGCTCGCTCCCCGTCGCCGCCCGGCTCGGGCCGCAGCTCGACGCCGCCGCAGCGCCCCGGTGGCGGGACCGCGAGAACGCGCTGACCGCCGCTTGCGAGGTGCTCCTGGGCATCCAGCGCGAACGAGGGCTTCCAGCGCCCGAGCCCGCGGTGGTTCCCTTCTTCGACCGGCCCTACCGCACGCTGGACCGGGCCGTGCCGCAGGAACTCCTCGACGGCATCACCGACCCGGACATCACACGGCTGCCGCCCATGATGGGATCCATCGAGCAGTGGGTCGACTCCACAGAAGTCCTGTCCAGCCCGGGCCGGCGGGCAACCTTGCAAGCGGCCTACCGAACCTGGGCCAGTACAAAGTAAGGCCTCACCACCCAGCCGCCGACAACATCTGGGGAACCGCCATCTATAGCCGGGCACCACATCGTCCGTCTCCGCCAGTTGCCAGTCACATCCGCCAACTAGCAGCGCGGCGCGAGCGACGGCAGCAGCCACTCCGTTACCCACCGGGTGATCTTCACATCCCAGACCTGCGCCCGCGACGACCCGGCGGCGGCCGCCCCGGCCAGGCTCGCGCCGCACCCGGAACACTCCGCCGGCGGGCCAGCGGCCCGGCGCTCATCCGGATCGGGGTCCCTGGACAAGCCAGAACCGCGATGCCCGGGCTGGCCGCCGCGCTTACGGTCCTTGCGACGTTCCCGCTCGGAGGTGTCCCGGTTCTTCCGCTCTGCCTTGCGGCGCTCTCTGGCCTCGATGGATTCCCTCGAGCTGGGCGTGCCCGAGTTGCTGCTGTCCACGCCCAGCCGGCGTTCCAGCTCCGCGAGCCGCAGCTCAAGCCGCCGCCGCACCGCGCTCAGCTGACAGTTCCGCCCGCAGCACCGCGTTCTCGGCGTCCTTCGCCTCCACCACAGCCCGCAGCCGGGCCAGCAGCTCACGCTGCTCCCCGCCACCGCCGCGCAGATCGGGCTCACCGGACACAAGCCACAAGCTTGTTCAACCTCAACCGCAATTTCAAGCACCCGCTACGGCGCGTCCCGCTGCTCGATCATCCCGTGACTCACCCGCACCCTGAATGGACACCCGGACTCCCCTCCTGCCAGAAGGGCAGTAACCGGATGATCGCGTGTACTCTTACCCCCTCCCAGGGCTCAGGCGCACATTTCGGGATGATAATGCTCCCGCGACAGGTTGAT
>Ga0335075_10002074_pt1 | contig 32560 bp, 32 predicted proteins | sample Lox_Sample_24_FD_206723 | JGI IMG/M metagenome (GOLD analysis project Ga0335075, IMG submission 206723) | Soil microbial communities from Loxahatchee National Wildlife Refuge, Florida, United States - Lox_Sample_2.4 | ecosystem: Environmental > Terrestrial > Soil > Wetlands | place: USA...
CCGGGGGGGCGGCGAGCCGCCGGGGGCCCCGCCCAGCGGCGACTTCGACGACGACATTCCGTTCTGAGGCCTCGCAGACGGTCGATGGGGGCGGCGGGGGAAGGGTGGCAACGGCACTGAGGACTGTCTCCTCGTGGCCGCCGCGCGCCTCAGCGGTAACATATTGAAGATACTGGGGTTTCCTTGAGGGCGTCCTACCTCGAGGTCGCCGGCAGAACCAAAAACGGGTACCCTCTCCCACTTCAAGGACTCATGGCCGGCCGCTTCTACATCAAGACCTTCGGTTGCCAGATGAATGAGTACGATTCCGCCCGCATGGCGGACGTGCTCTGCCAGCGTCTGGGACTGACGGCCACACCCGATCCGGCTTCGGCCGACGTACTTCTGGTCAACACCTGCTCGGTGCGCGAGAAGGCGCAGGAGAAGGTGTTCTCCCTGCTCGGGGAATGGCGGCTGTTCAAGGCGGTGCGCCCGGAAATCCTGATCGGAGTGGGCGGCTGTGTGGCGAGCCAGGAGGGCGAGGCCATCACGGCGCGGGCGCCGTTCGTCGATCTGGTCTTCGGCCCACAGACGATCCATCGACTCGCCGAGCTCATTGCCGAGCGCCGTGCGCAGCGCGAGCGCCTGGGCGTGGCGATGCCCGGAGCAGCGCACCGCGGTGCCGTCGTGGACGTGAGCTTTCCCGAGATCGAAAAGTTCGACCGGCTGCCCGAGCCGCGTGCGAGCGGCGCTCGTGCCTACGTCTCCGTCATGGAAGGCTGCAGCAAGTACTGCAGTTACTGCGTCGTGCCGTACACGCGCGGCGATGAGATCAGCCGGCCCTTCGATTCGGTGCTCACCGAGGTGCGTGTGCTGGCCGCGCAGGGGGTCAGCGAGGTGACGCTGCTGGGCCAGAACGTGAACGCATACGCGGGCGCCATGGCTGATGGGGCGGTGGTGGATCTGGCGACGCTGATCCATCACGTGGCGGCCGTGCCGGGCGTGCAGCGAGTGCGCTTCACGACCTCCCATCCACTGCACTTCGACGACAGTCTCATCGAGGCTTACGCGAATGTGCCGGCGCTGGCCAATCATCTGCACCTGCCGGTACAGAGCGGCTCGGATCGCGTGCTCGCGCTGATGAAACGCGGCTATCGGATCAGCGACTATCGGCAACGCATCCGCGCGCTGCGCGCCGTGCGACCGGACATCGCCATCTCCACCGACATCATCGTGGGCTTTCCAGGGGAGAGCGAGTCGGATTTCGAGGCCACGCTGGCACTGGTGGCCGAGATGGGGTTCGACCAGTCCTTCAGCTTCCTCTACAGCGCGCGGCCGGGGACCCCGGCAGCGGCGCTGCCCGATGAGGTGCCGCACGAGGTCAAGCAGTCACGTCTCGCGCGCCTGCAGGCAAGGCTCGATGCCCAGGCGCTCGACATCAGCCGCGCCATGGTCGGCAGTACCCAGCGCGTACTGGTCGAGCGGCGCGCCAAGCGCGACCGCACCGAGCTCGCCGGCCGCACCGAGAACAACCGCTGGGTGAACTTCACCGGTCCGGACTCGCTGCTGAACCGATTTGCGGCCGTCACGGTAACCGCGGCGCTGGCGCATTCGCTGCGCGGCCGGCTCGAGGCGGCGTGAACGCTCCGCACCCGAACCGTGCGCACTCGGCGCCCCGGACGCATGCGGGGCAGGGGACCCAGGCGGGAATGCGCGAGTTCGCGCTCGAGCCGGCGGACAATCGACGCCTGGCGAGCCTGTGTGGGCCGCTCGAGTCGAACCTGCGGCTGGTGGAGTCGCGCCTGGGTGTACAGATCCGCCGCCACGGACATTCCTTTCGCGTGCGCGGCCAGCACGCCGCCGGAGCCGAGAACATCCTGCGCGATCTGTTCGCGCAAACCGAGCACCACGAGGTCACCCCCGAACAGGTGCATCTGACTTTGGTCGAACACGCGGGGGAGCTGCCCGGCGACGAGGAGGAGAGCGTGGTCGTACTGCCGGGTGCGGAGCGCGCCGAGCGCGACGGACCAGGCGGTGGCGGCGGCGGCTCCTACCGCGGACGCGAAACCATCCGCGCGCGCGGGACGCATCAGCGTGACTACCTCGCGAACATTCATCACCATGATCTCTCGTTCGGCATCGGTCCGGCCGGTACCGGCAAGACCTATCTGGCGGTCGCCTGCGCGGTCGAGTTCCTCATGGCCGAGCGCGTGCGGCGCATCGTGCTGGTGCGACCGGCGGTGGAGGCGGGCGAGCGGCTCGGATTTCTGCCAGGGGACATGGCGCAGAAGGTCGACCCGTACCTGCGTCCGATGTACGACGCGCTCTACGAGATGATGGGCTACGACCGCGTGTCGCGCTTCATCGAGCGCAATGCCATCGAGGTCGCGCCCCTGGCGTTCATGCGCGGCCGCTCCTTGAACGAATCATTCATCATTCTCGACGAGGCGCAGAACAGCACCATCGAGCAGATGAAGATGTTCCTGACCCGCATCGGCTTCGGTTCGCGCGCGGTAGTCACGGGGGATCTGACTCAGACTGATCTGCCGCCCGGTCGCATGTCCGGCTTGCACCACGCACAGCAGATCCTGCGCGGCGTCGCGGGCGTTGCCTTCACGACCTTCGACGCAGCCGACGTCGTGCGTCATCCCCTCGTTCAGCGCATCGTGCAGGCCTACGAGGCACATGAGCGCGCCCCCGGTGCCGCGACTCCCCTGTGAGCGCCGCACCCAGGCGCCCCGTCATGCGCAGCCACCGCAGCCCTCGCGCCCGAAGCGTCCGGGGTGCCGCCGTGAGCGTGCGCGCCGCCGTGAGCCGCGCCGCCCATCCACCGGGCCGACAGCTCGCGCGCTGGATGGACGCGGCACTCGGCCGGCGGGCACGCGGCGCGCAGATCTCGGTGCTGCTGGTGGGCCCTGCGCGCAGCCGCACGCTCAACGCGCGCTACCGCGACCGTGACCGCCCGACCAACGTGCTGTCCTTTCCGGCCACCGGCGAGGCGCAGCGTCACGAGGGCCTGCTCGGAGATCTGGTGATCTGCCCGGCCGTTCTCGCCGCCGAGGCGCGCGCGCAGGGCAAGCGGCTCTCGGCACACTGGGCACACCTGGTGGTGCACGGGGTGCTGCACCTGGTCGGGTTTGATCACGAGCGCGAACGGGACGCGGTGCGCATGGAGCGCCGCGAGATCCGTGTGCTGCGCGGCCTCGGCTTCGATAATCCCTATCGGATGAGATGAGCATGGCCAAGAACACCGGCAGCACGGGACGCTGGCGATCGCGCCTGACACGCACGCTGGCCGCCCGGCTGTCCGACCGCGGCTCGCTGGTGGAGCTGCTGGCCGAATCCAAGCAGCGCGGCGTGCTCGATGCCGACGCATTCGCGATGCTCGAGGGGGTGCTGGAGGTCGCGGACCTGCAGGTGCGAGACATCATGGTGCCGCGCGCCCAGATGATCTGTCTGCGGCGTGAGGAGCCGCTGGCGCGCATCCTGCCGGCCATCGTGGAGTCGGGGCATTCGCGCTTTCCGGTCCTGGCGGACGATCGCGACGACGTCGTGGGCATCCTGCTCGCCAAGGATCTGCTGCGTCAGTTTGCCGCCGCGCCGACGGAGAAATTCGATATCCGCGAGTACCTGCGGCCAGCGACCTTCATACCCGAGTCCAAGCGGCTGAACGTGCTGCTGAAGGAATTCCGCGTCAATCGCAATCACATGGCAATCGTTGTGGATGAGTACGCGGGCGTTGCGGGGCTGGTGACCATCGAGGATGTGATCGAGCAGATCATCGGCGACATCGACGATGAGTTCGACGTCGAGGACGATCAGGATATCCGCCGCGAGGGCGAGCGCCAGTTCAGTGTGCGTGGGGGAACGCGCATCGCGGAGTTCAATCAGTACTTCAACGTGGAGCTGCCGGAGGACGAGTTCGATACGATCGCCGGACTGGTCATGAAGCAGTTCGGGCGCATGCCGCGGCGGGGGGAGAGTGTCCACCTCGCAGGCCTGGAGCTGCGCGTGACGCGCACCGACCGGCGCCGCATCGATGCGCTGCGCGTGATCATCCCAGGGATGGTCCATCCACCGGTCGCGCGGACCGAGTAGGCGGATCGCATCGTGAGCGAGGCGGTCCCCCCGCTGGCCGAGGGCGCGCCGCCGCCCGCGCATGCCACGGCAGCGGCCGCCCAGGGTGATGCGGCCGCCCAGGCTGCCGCTGCGATACTTCAGGCGCCCCAAACCCTGTGCGCACCGGCACGCTCGTCGCTGGCGGCGAGGCTGCCAGGACCGGTGCGCGCGCTGCTGGCGCTGGCGGGCGGGGCGGCACTCGCCTGCGCCTTCGCGCCGCTGTCGCTCTGGCCGCTCGCGGTGCTCTGTCCGGCCTTGCAGTTCTGGCTGTGGGAGGATGCCAGCCCGGCCAGTGCCGCGCGCTCGGGCTTCTGGTTCGGCGCCGGCACCTTCGGCGCCGGGACCTGGTGGCTGTATATCAGCATCCACGGCATCGGGCAGGCGCCGGTCTGGCTGTCGCTGGGGCTGGTGCTGGCGCTGGTGGGCATCATGGGCCTCTACCAGGGGCTGCTCGGGTGGCTCGCGGCCCGGCTGCTGCCCGGCCGCGGCGCACTGCGCTGGCTCGTGGGACTGCCCGCACTGTGGGTGCTGGTGGAATGGTGGCGCGGCTGGTTCCTGTCCGGTTTCCCGTGGCTGTCGCTGGGCTATTCGCAGACCAATACAGTGCTGGCCGGCTTCGCTCCGATCGCTGGGGTATATGGGATCTCGGCGCTGCTGCTCGTGGGCGCGGGGGCCCTGGTGGCGCTGCTGCGCGCGCCCCGGCGCCTGGCGCCCTGGGCGCTGCTGCTGCTGCCCTGGGGCGCGGGCTGGCTGCTCGAGCGCGTCTCCTGGACGCATCCGGCAGGTCCGCCGCTGAGCGTCGCGGTGCTGCAGGGTGCGGTACCCGAAGACCTGAAATGGCAGGCGGACAACATCGGTCCGATCCGCGACCTGTACTCGCGGCTGCAGCAGCAGGCGCTGGGGGCCCGGCTCATCGTCTGGCCCGAGGCGGCCATTCCCGAATTCGCCAACGACGATGCGCAGTTTCTCGGCCAGCTCTATTCACGCGCCCGGATGCATGGCTCGGATGTCATCATGGGCATCCTGCGCGCCGATGAGTCCGATCATGAATACAACTCGCTGATGACGCTCTCCGACGGCGTGAGCTTCTACGACAAACATCATCTGGTGCCCTTCGGCGAGTACTTTCCGGTGCCGCAGTTCGTGCGCACCTGGATGCGGCTGCGTAATCTTCCCTACCTCGACTTCACGGCCGGCGCGGCGGTGCAGCCGCCCCTGCACGCCGCCGGCACGCTGCTCGCGCCCAGCATCTGCTATGAGGATGCCTACGGCAGTGCCATGCTGCCCGATCTGCGCCGGGGTGCGACGCTGCTCGTGAATGTCACCAATGATTCCTGGTTCGGCCGCTCCTGGGCCCGTTATCAGCACTTTCAGATCGCTCGCATGCGTGCGCTGGAGGCCGACCGCCCGCTGATCCGGGCCACGCAGGATGGCATTTCAGCGATCGTGGACGGCCACGGGCGCGTCATCGCCGAGGCGCAGCAGTTCCGGCCGGTGGTGCTGCGCTCGATGGTACAGCCGCGCGCGGGGCTGCCACCCTACGTGCGCCTGGGCAATACGCTGGTTGTAGTCCTGGGACTACTGGCGACGGCTCTGGCCGCCGGGATGCGCATGACGCGATCAACAGGAACCGGCTGAGCCTCAGCTGGTCTATGATTCGCCACTTTACCGGCCCCGGAGTGAGCCATATGTTTCATCGGGACGTCAGCCCGCGTCTGCTGGGCGCCATCCTCTTCATTTCCCTGTTCGCGGCTTGCTCGCCGCAGTCGGGCGCAGCCGCGCCGACGGGCGAGGCAGATACGTCGAACGTAGCCCATGGCGGCACGGGGGGCAATGCCCACCTGTTTCAGACCGGTGTGGTCACCGCCTCGCCGGCGGCGGTCGCCGCCGCTTCGCGAGGCCTGCCGGATTTTTCCGGCCTGGTGCAGCAGGTGGGCTCCGCGGTCGTCAACGTGCAGGTGGTGGAAAAGCAGCAGCAGGAGGAGGGCGGCGGCGACGAGCAGGGCGGTGGCGGTGGTGACAACGACGACCCCTTCGGCGATTTCTTCCGCCGTTTCGGCATCCCCACGCCCAACATGCCTCCGCGCAACAGCGCGCCGGTACGCGGTGTCGGCTCGGGCTTCATCATCAGCCAGAACGGCTACATCCTCACCAACGCGCACGTCGTCAACAACGCCACCAAGGTCACCGTCAGGCTCACGGACCGGCGTGAATTCGATGCCAAGGTCATCGGCGTCGATGAACGCAGCGACATCGCCGTCATCAAGATCAGCGCGCAGGGCAATCTGCCGGTCGTGAGCATCGGCAATTCCGATTCGCTCAAGCCCGGCCAGTGGGTGCTGGCGATCGGCTCGCCCTTCAACTTCGTCAATACGGTGACGGCCGGCATCGTCAGCGCGACAGCACGCACGCTGAACAACGGCTTCGTACCCTTCATCCAGACCGACGTGCCGGTTAACCCAGGCAACTCCGGCGGCCCGCTGTTCAATCTGGAAGGCCAGGTCGTCGGCATCAATTCCGAGATCTACAGCCAGAGCGGTGCCTATGAAGGCATCTCCTTCGCGATTCCCATCAACGTTGCCACCAATGTGGCCGACCAGCTCGTGCGCACCGGTCACGTCGTGCGCGGGCGCATCGGCGTGACCATCCAGACGGTCACTGCGGCAACCGCCGACAATCTCGGACTGCCATTCCCGCGCGGCGCGGCCGTGGCCTCGGTGGAACCGGGCGGGCCGGCGGACAAGGCCGGCATCCAGCCGCTCGATGTCATCCTGAGCGTGAATGGCAAAGAGGTCCCCGACTCGGACGAGCTGCCCTCGATCATCGCCGAGATCCCGCCGGGCAACGTCGCGCACCTGCAGGTCTGGCGCGACAAGAAGACGATTTCCGTGGACGTGCGCGTCGGTGTGCTGCCAACGAGCGGGGAAACGGCCGGCTCGACGGGCCCGGGCGGCGGCGGCTCGGCCGTGGAGCGCAACGTGGGCCTGTCGGTACGCACCCTCAGTGCCGCGGAGAAAACCCAGCTCAAGACGCGCGGCAATGTGGTGATCACCAATGTGTCCGGACCGGCTGCGGAAGCGATGCTGCAGCCCGGAGATGTGATCCTCAGCATCAACCGCGCGCCCATCAGCGACATCGCGCAGTTCCAGCGTGCGATCCGCAGCGGCCACGAATGGACGCTGCTCATCCAACGTAGCGTGGATGGCATGCCCCAGCAGCTGATCGTGACGATCTCTCTGCAGTAAAGGGCGTGGTGGCGGGGCTTGCGGCTCCGCGGGCGCGGCGCATCCGCCGCCCCCGCAGCCGGGCGCGCCGCTCGTGTATTCTTGCCGCATGCAGGAGCGATACGAGGCGGCCGCCGTCGAGCGCGCGGCCCAGCAGTACTGGCAGCAACAGGGCGCTTTCAGCGCGCGCGAGCGTGCCGGCGCGCGCAAGTACTACTGCCTGTCGATGTTTCCGTACCCCTCGGGGCGGCTGCACATGGGGCACGTGCGCAACTACACCATCGGAGATGTGCTGGCCCGCTTCATGCGCATGCAGGGCTGCAATGTGCTGCAGCCCATGGGCTGGGATGCGTTCGGACTGCCGGCCGAGAATGCCGCGATCGCCAACAACCGCCCTCCCGCTGCCTGGACGCGCGAGAACATCGGCTACATGCGCGGTCAGCTGCGCTCGCTGGGCCTCGCGATCGACTGGTCGCGCGAGCTCGCCACCTGCGATCCGGACTACTACCGCTGGAATCAGTGGATGTTCCTGCGCATGCGCGAGCGTGGGCTCGCCTACAAGGCGAGCGGCGTCGTCAATTGGGATCCGCTCGATCAGACCGTGCTCGCCAACGAGCAGGTCATCGACGGGCGCGGCTGGCGCACCGGTGCGCTGGTGGAGAAGCGCGAGATCCCGATGTATTACCTGCGCATCACCGCCTACGCGCAGGATCTGCTGTCGGCGCTCGATACGCTGAGCGGCTGGCCCGAGCGCGTGCGGCTGATGCAGGCCAACTGGATTGGCCGCAGCGAGGGTGTGGAGCTGTCCTTCGACTATGCCGCGGATGCCCGCTCGCTGCTCGCCCCAGCGCGCGATTCCGCCGCCGCGGCTGTGCCCACGGGACTGAAGGTGTTCACCACACGCGCCGACACGCTCTTCGGCGTGACCTTCATGGCCGTGGCCGCCGAGCACCCGCTGGCGCAGGCGGCGGGCAGGCGCGATGCGCGCCTGGCAGCTTTCATCGAGGAATGCAGGCGTGGCAGTACCATGGAGGCCGACGTGGCGACGGCCGAGAAGCGCGGCATGCCGACGGGCGTGCACGTGCACCATCCATTCACCGGCGAGCTTCTTCCCGTGTTCGTCGCCAACTACGTGCTGATGACCTACGGCGAGGGCGCCGTGATGGGCGTGCCCGCCCACGATGAGCGCGATTTCGAGTTCGCGCGCCGCCACGAGATTCCGATCCGTACCGTGGTGGCCGCCCTCAACGGCGCCTACGAGAGTGTCGGGGGGACCTGGCAGAGCGAGTACGCCGAGTACGGCGTGCTGGTGAACTCAGGGCCATTCACCGGCCTGCCTTCACTGGCAGCGGTCGATGCGATCGCCGATACCCTCGAGCGCGAGGGACGCGGTCGCAAGCGCGTGCAATGGCGGCTGCGCGACTGGGGCATCTCGCGCCAGCGCTATTGGGGTTGTCCGATTCCCCTGATCCACTGCGAGCGCTGCGGTGAGGTGGCGGTGCCGGATGATCAGCTGCCGGTGGTGCTGCCGGAGTCCCTGGTACCCGATGGAGCCGGCAACCCACTCGCGCGCTGCGCCGAATTCGTCAACTGTCGCTGCCCCGGCTGTGGCGGCGCGGCGCGGCGCGAAACCGACACCATGGACACCTTCGTCGACTCCTCCTGGTACTTCCTGCGCTACGCCAGCGCGGATCAAAGCGCCGCCGTGGTGGACGAGCGTGTGGACTACTGGTTGCCGGTGGATCAGTACATCGGCGGCATAGAGCACGCCATATTGCACCTGCTGTACTCGCGCTTCTGGACCCGCGCCATGCGCGATCTGGGTCTGGTGAAGATCTGCGAGCCGTTTGCCAATCTGTTCACGCAGGGAATGGTGCTGAACCACATCTGGTGCCGCAGACTCCCCGACGGGCGACGACAGTACATCAATCCCACCGATGTCGAGCCGCAGTACGACGAGAACAACCAGCGCGTGGGCGGGGTGTCGCTGGTGGACCATCAGCCCGTGGAGTATGAGGGGCTGGGAACCATGTCCAAGTCGAAGAACAATGGCGTGGACCCGCAGGCGCTCGTGGAGCAGTACGGCGCCGATACGGCGCGGCTGTTCGCGATGTCCGCCGCGCCGCCGGAACAGACGCTCGAGTGGTCCGACGAGGGCGTGATCGGTCAGTACCGCTTCCTGCACCGTCTCTGGAAGAGTGTGCACGATCACGTCAGCGCAGGCGCGCTGCCACGCTACGGCGGCGCGCAATCGGATGGCACGCCGTCGGGCGGCTCACTCAGTGACGCTGCGCGCGAGCTGCGACGCCTCGCACACCACACGCTCGCCAAGGTCACGCACGACATCGGCCACCGGCGGACCTTCAATACCGCGATCGCGGCCGTGCGCGAGCTGTTCAATGCAATCGGCCATTACGCCGAGGACGATGCGGTGGGACGTGCCGTGCGCCAGGAAGCGCTCGAGATCGCGGTGATCTGCCTCTCGCCGATCGCGCCTCACGTCTGCCACTCGCTCTGGCACGAGCTCGGTCATGAGCGCGCAATCATCGACGAGCCCTGGCCTGAGGCCGATCCGCAGGCGCTCGCGCAGTCCCTCGTGGAGCTCGTCGTGCAGGTCAATGGCAAGCTGCGCGGTCGCGTGCAGCTGCCGCCGGGGACCGGATCGGAGACCGCCATCGAAGCGGCGCTGGCCGACCCGACCGTACAGCGCTTCATCGCCGGCAAAACCGTGCGCAAGAGCATCCACGTGCCCGACAAGCTGGTCAATCTGGTGGTATGAACATCCCGCGCGAGCGAGGGCGGTCCGGGGTTGCCAGGCGCGCAGGCGCCGTCAGGGTGCTGGGCGCGGGGAGTCTCGCCGGGATCACGCTGCTGCTGTGCGGCTGCGGCTTTCATCTCGAGGGGCGCTATGCGCTGCCCCAGGCGCTCGCCACGGTGCGCATCGATGCGGTGGATCCGCAGTCGGAGTTTTACTTCGGCCTGCGCCGTGCGCTGCTCGCCTCGGGTGCGCACCTGACCGACGACATCAAGGATCCTGGCGCGGCTGTAGTGCACGTGCTGGCCGATTCGACCACGGATGTCATCCTGACCGTCTCCAGTCTCAACGTTCCGACCGAGTACGAGCTCACCTATCTGGTGCGCTTCTCGGTGGAGGGGGCGGGAGGCAAGGTCCTCGTGGCTCCCGAGCAGCTCTCGCAGGTGCGCGATTACAACTACAGCGAGAGCGACCAGCTCGCCAAGCAGCGCGAGCAGCAGATTCTCAGCGCCGCTCTCGGCGATGAGCTGGCCGGCGTGGTCATGCGGCGGCTCTCGAGCCTGCAGCAGAAAGGCTAATCGTGTCCCAGACGCTGCGATGATGCAGCTGGCGACGGTGGATGCCGCTGCGGTCACGCGACTGCTCGGGCGCTACGGGCTGTCCATGCAGGTGCTGGCGGACACAGCATCGATCCCTGGCTCCTATTGGGGCGAGAGCGAGGCGGGCCTGCAGGGCGATCGATTGTTTGCGCGCCCGGATACGCCACTGCACTCCATCCTGCACGAGGCAGCGCATTACATCTGCATGAGCTCACAGCGTCGCGCCCGACTGGATCGTGATGCCGGCGGTGATGACGCCGAAGAGAGCGCCGTGTGCTACCTGCAGGTGCTCATGGCCGGGACGCTACCGGGCGTGAGTCGCGCGACCCTGTTTGCCGACATGGATGAGTGGGGCTACAGCTTCCGGCTCGGATCCAGCGCCGCCTGGTTCGCGCAGGATGCCGAGGATGCGCAGGCGTGGCTGCTGCGAGCCGGGATCGTTGATGGCTGCGGCGCGCTCACGGGGCGATGCCGCGGCTAGTTGCGAAACAGATCGCGCAGCCTGCTGAAAAACGAGTGTGAGCGCATGTGGCGCAGTGTGGCCGACCACTTGTCCTCGGCGAGGAGCTTGCGCTGCAGGTCCTCCTCCTCGCGTTTCATGAGCTCCAGCACGCGCGTATCTTCATCGTCATCGAGCCAGTAGCCGTGCTGGTTCGGACAGAACTCCATCTCCAGGTCGTAGAAGCGATAGCGGAAGCGCCGCAGCAGCGCGGTGCACTCGGGACACTTGTGAGGCGTCGCGGAGGAGCTGAAGATGAGAGTGCCCTTCCAGCGGTCACCGAAGTCGAACACTTCGTCCTCGAGCTGCTGCAGCTCGGGGCTCTCGAGCCAGATGCCCCGACAGGAGGGGCAATGATTCACGGGCAGCTGATGGCGCACCACGGGCTGCAGGTCGACATTGCATCGGGGACACTTCACCGCAGCCTCCGGGCAGGCAGTTGCCACGCTTTGTCATTGAAGCCTATACGGCACAATCCCGCAATGTCACGGGCGCCTACGACGCGTCGGCCCCCGGGCCCTCCAGGCGTGGATTATCGGTCCGATTCCGGATAGGTTGGGGCGGTCGTGCCCGCCAAACCACGCGTCATCGTCATCGGAGGCGGCTTTGCCGGGCTGCAGACTCTGCGGGGTCTGCGGCATGCCGCGGCCGACCTGCTGCTGATCGACCGCGCCAATCATCACACCTTCCAGCCGCTGCTCTATCAGGTGGCCACCGCCGGGCTGGCAGCGCCATCCATTGCGGCGCCCCTGCGTCATATCCTGCGCGATCAACGCAACGTCACGGTGCTGCTCGGAACGGTGGATGGCATCGATCTGCTCACGCGCCGTGTGCAGGTGGCACAGCGCAGCTACCCCTACGACTACCTGGTAGTGGCCGCTGGCGCAGCCCACGCCTACTTCGGTCACGATGAATGGGCCAGCGCGGCGCCGAGCCTGAAAACCCTCGAGGATGCGCTCACGATGCGTGCCCGCATCCTTACCGCCTTCGAACGCGCGGAGGCCGCGGTGGAGCTGGACGAGCGACAGGCGTGGCTGACGTTCGTCATCGTCGGTGGTGGCTCGACCGGCGTGGAGCTCGCCGGCACCCTGGCCGAGATCGCCCGCCACACCCTGCGACGCGAATTCCGCCACTTCGATCCGACAGCGGCGCGGGTGCTGCTGGTGGAAGCCGGCACTCGCGTGCTTCCCGGTTTCGCCGAGTCACTGTCGGCAGCCGCGCAACGCCAGCTCGAGCGTCTGGGTGTCACGGTGCGCACGGGTCAGCCGATCACGGCCATCGACGCCGAGGGCGTGCGCGTCGATGCAGAGTGGATCCGGGCCCGCACGGTGCTCTGGGCCGCCGGCGTGGCAGCCTCGCCGCTCGGCCGGCAGCTGGGAGTGGCCCTCGATCGTGCCGGACGCGTCCCGGTGGCGCCGGATCTGAGCCTTCCGGGTCATCCGGAGGTCTTCGTGGCCGGTGATCTTGCGCAGGTCACGCAGGGCTCGCGCGCCGTGCCCGGCATTGCCTCGGCGGCCAAGCAGATGGGCCATCACGTGGCACGTGCGCTGCGTGCGCGACTGCGCGGAGCGGTGTCACCCGCCTTCCGCTACCGGCACTATGGGCTGCTCGCCACGGTCGGCAGGCGCTCGGCGGTCATCGAGATCGGACCGTTGCGTCTCGCCGGCATCCTTGCCTGGTGGATATGGCTGAGCGCGCATATTTTCTTTCTGATCGGCTTTCGAAATCGCCTGGTGGTGCTGATCGACTGGGCGAGCGCGTATTGGACTTACCGACGCAGCGCGCGGATCATCGTCCAATGATCGCTACGGTGCCGCACAGGGCTGCGGGAGCGCTGCTGATCGTTCACCTCGCCGTTGCGGCGATGTGGCTGGTGTTGGTGTGCTACTGGCTCGTGTCGGCCAGCAAAGCCAAGCCCAACGTTACCCGTCAGCGATACTACGGACTGCCGCTGCGTGTGGCGTTGATAGCACTGATCATCGTCCTGCTGCGTTCGCCGCAGCTGCGGCTCTGGCTGCGGCAGGCGCGTGCCGTGCTGATGCCGCATGGGTCGGTTGCGCTCATCGGCCTGGCGCTCTGCGCGCTCGGTCTGGGCCTCGCCATGGCGGCGCGCATCCAGCTGGGCCGTAACTGGGGCATGCCGATGTCGCAGAAGGTTGAGCCGCAGCTGGTCACGGGCGGCCCGTATGCCTATGCGCGTCATCCCATCTATGGCGGTTTGATGCTCGGCATGCTCGGATCGGCGCTGTCAGACGATCTGTTCTGGGCGCTGCCGCTGCTGCTGTTCACGCCGTATTTCATCGTCAGCGCGCTGCGCGAGGAAAAGCTCATGCTGGAGCAGTTTCCGGCCGAGTATGAGGAATACCGGTCGCGCACGAAACTGCTGATACCGTTCGTCATCTGACATAATCCACCATTCTGCGGTCGCACAATGACTGCGCAGTGTCCTGGCACTGTGCTAGCGTTGCCGATCCTGCTGCGTATCTGGACTCGCCGTGGCCAATATCCATCTCATCGGTGGCGAAAAGGGCGGTGTCGGCAAATCCGTCGTCGCCCGCCTGCTCGCCCAGTACTGCATCGATCGTTCCATCCCCTTTCTGGGTTTCGATGCCGATCGTTCGCACGGTGCGCTGATGCGCTTCTACGCGGACTATGCCTCTGCGGTGCTCGTGGATCGCTATGAGAGTCTGGATGCGATCGTGGAATCGGCGACGGACAATCCCGAGCGACGCATCATCGTGGATCTTGCGGCGCAGGCCGAGGAGCCGCTGACCCAGTGGATGGACGAGTCGCAGCTGCTCGAGGTCGCGCGCGAGATCGGGCTGAACATCCGCTACTGGCACGTCATGGACAGCGGACGCGATTCAGTGGATCTGCTGCGGCGTCTGTTCGATCGCTATGGGCAGCGCCTGAGCTACGTCATCGTGCTCAATCAGCTGCGCGGTGATGACTTTCATCTGTTCCGCAGCTCCGGCTTACCCGAGCGCGCGCACGCCTTCAACGCGGCGACGGTGACGCTCAAGCATCTCTCCGACGCCACCATGCTGAAGATCGATGAGAACAGCAGCAGTTTCTGGTCGGCTGCCGAGGGGGAGAGCAGTGGCGGCCTGCGCTTCGGCATGCTGGAGCGACAGCGCTTCAAGACCTGGCTGAAGAGCGCCTATGAGGCCATCGAGCCGCTGGGGGTCTGATCGGCGTATCGGCCATGGCAGTCGGCCGAAATCCCTGCGTGAGATCCTCGCGCCGTTGCCAGCGCACCCGCTCTGCTAGAGCGCGTCGGGCGCGTGCTGAGCGAGCCAGTCGCGGATCAGGTCGAACAGCACGCGGTTGTTCTTTTCCAGCGGCATGACATTGGTGTTGTAGGGCAGGCCGATGTGACTGAGCTGCACGCACTCGGCGCTGCAGCCGGCCTGCTTCAGAAAGGCGACCTGCGCCGGGCCGGATCCGGGCCCGTAGGCATCATTGACGATGGAGATGATCGGGATGCCTTTGAGGTTGACGAGCTGGCGCGCCGGCTCGGCCTGCAGCTGGTAGGGCATCAGCGGCCGCGGCCAGTCCGAGGGCATGCTCTTGCGCACCAGGTTGAATTCCTGCGCAGAGCGCGCCGGCGGATCGTAGGTCATCGGCAGCGCGGTCAGGCCCCAGGGGCACTGGCTATCGAACGGTCGGCCATTGACCTCGGCAGCCACGATGGCCGCGACGCGATCGGGTCGATCGTCGGCCAGCTTCCAGCCGAAGAAACCGCCGGCGGCATACGTCAGGACGATGCATTTGCCGATGCGATCGAGCAGCTCATTCAGGCCGCGCGCGCAGAACTGGCTGTGCAGCGGCAGATCCTCCACGTTGCCGACCTCGCCAGCGGCGAACTGCGCCAGCAGCGGATCCTCACCGGCCACCGCGCTGCCGGGCCACTCGCGGCCGGCGCCGGCGATGCTGGCCATGATCTCGAGCGTCGCGAACGGCCGCATCTGCCCCGGACCCAGCGCGTCGGGATGATAGGGAGCACGTCCATAGCCCGGCCGGTCGTACAGGTAGACCCGATAGCCTTCCTGCAGCGCATAGTGCAGCCATCCAGGCCGGCGGCCGATGCCGATGAAGTTCGTGATCTGCGAGCCGCCGCCGTGGATCATCACGATGGGATAGCGGTGTCGGACCTTCGCAGGCACGAAATACTGTACGTACGACTGACCGGCGGCGATGGTTCCGTACGGCATGGGCTTGCGCCCGATTCCGACCCAAAAGCAGCCCTGCTCGGCAATGGACAGGCCCAGTGCGGCCTGTTCCGGATGCGCGCTCGCCGCGGGTGCGGTTGCGCCAGCGCCGTCATCGCCGCCCGTTCCCGCAGCTGTCCCCTCGTGCGACGTCCACCAGTCCGTCAGTACTTGCAGCACTTGGCGATGATTGCGCTCCATCATCATGTAGTGGCCGTTGCCATGCAGGCCGCGATCGGCCAGCTGCACATGTTCCGCGGCGCAGCCAAGCTGACGCAGCGCCTCGACGGTCTTTGCGTCGCCCTGGGTCGAATCCGATGCCTCGGCGCTGATCACAGCGACCGGCAGAGCGCCCAGATGCTTCAGCGAGGACAGGGGCACGCCCGGTGAGGCGAATCCGGAAACGTCGGGGACCGGTGCCCCGGGCTCCAGCAGCAGCAGCGCTTTGACCCGCCCGGGGCGTGCATCCGCCGCCAGCCAGCCAAATGCAGCGCTGTCGCCATGGGCCACGATGATGGCCGGCCCGATGTCATCGAGCAGCAGCGCCGCGCGCGAGCCCCATACCTGCTGAGCGCGCCGCGAGCCCGCGAAGGCAGGACCCTGGGCGGCCATGAACTGATCGAGGCTCGGATCATCGATCTGCCCGCTGCCGGGCCACTGTGTGTGCAGCCCCGCCGCGCCCGCCGCGCCCGTATAGGCGTGCGCAATCTCCTCGTAGGTCGGCGCATTGCGAAACGCACCGTGAAACTGCGGCTCATAGGGTGCCCGCCCCTGGGCGGGGCGATCGACCAGATACACCTTGTAGCCCTGCTCGAGCAGCAGCACCGCCCAACCAGGGCGCCCATCCGGCGTGCTCATCCAGTCGCTGCCCTGACCGCCGTGGCCGTGCACCAGCACGATGGGATAGGGATGGCGAACTTCGGCTGGAATCTGGCACTCCACCGAGATCTGCGTGCCATTGACCACGGTGCCGCGTGCCAGCTCCACGCCCTGGGCGCCGATGAAATACTGGCTGTATTCCGCGAGCCTCACCGCAGCAGGCGGGCTCGTCTGCCCGGCATCCTGCCGATGATGGCGTGCAGCCGCTTGCGCGCGGGTGGCAAAGAGCGCCGGGCCGAGCAGTCCCGCCATACCGATGACTGCCCCGTCGCGCGCAAATTCCCGGCGCGTCATCGTGACATCGTCAACCTGCGCGGTGCGCTCGTCGTTGGACTTCATGACCGCCCCCCGGCGGTATGCCGGACCTGGCTATCGAGTCATCCTGATCAGTGCGGCGGCGCAGCCGGGGCCACGCCGGGCGCCCCAGGGGCGGCGGCAGGGGCCGGCGGCAGAACGCCGAGCAGGTGCACTTCGAAATCCAGTGTCGCGCCGGGCTTGATGACATCGCCGACGCCGCGGTCGCCGTAGGCGAGCTTGGCGGGGCAGACAATGCGGGCGCTGCCGCCGACTTTCATCAGCTGCAGGCCCTCGTCCCAGCACGGGATCACGTGGCCGAGCGGAAAATTCACGGCGCCACCGTGCTGTGCCGAGCTGTCGAAGACGGTGCCGTCGGCCAGGCGACCGGTGTACTGCACGCGCACCTGATCACCGATCTTCGGGTTCGGGCCAGTGCCGGCCTGCATGGGGATGAATACCAGGCCGCTGCTCGTCGTGCGGGCGTGGGGCAGCGCAGACACCTTGCTCAGGAAGGCCGTGCCGGCCTTCTCTTCCTGCTGTGCCTGGGCCTGGCCGCGCGTGCGTTCCAGCGCCTGCAGCTGCGCGACGTAGCGTTGAGCGGTCTTGACGGTCTCGGGATGGTGCACGCCATCGCTGATGCCGGCCAGCACGGCACGCAGCTCGCGATCCGAGAGCTGAAAGGATCCGAGCTGACGGCTGAGCAGCAGGCCGAGCGCATGCATCTGCGCGCTGTCGTTGTCGGCGGCGCCGGCGGCAGAGCCTGCGGACGCCGCATGATGGGCATGGCCGCTCGCTGGCTCGCTGGCAGCCTGGGCCAGTCCACAGGCGGCGGCGCTGGTGAGCAGTCCGAAGCTCAGCAGGAAGACGATGCGGCGCATCGGCATGGTTGAGATCCTTGAATGACGGGCCTTCAGTGGAACAGGATCAGCTGGCGGATGCAACCGACCAGTGCAATGAGAATCAGCACCAGGATCGGCAGCATGCTCAGCCCGAAGCCCGGTCCACGCTGGCGCGGATCGGCGACGTAGCCGCGCAGGTACAGCAGACGACCGAGCAGATAGAGCACGCCGAGCAGCAGCGGCCAGATCGGCGCCACGTAGAACGAGGCGAACCACAGCGCCGGCAGAAACATCACCAGCAGCTCGAGCGTGTTCATCTGCACGCGGAAGTAGCGCTCGAAGATCTCGTGGCCGCTGACGGCTGGGGCGCTCACTCCATAGCGCGCGCGCGCCCGCGATACCAGCGTTCCAAAGAGAAAGTACTGCAGCAGTGCCAGTAGCGACACCAGCACCAGCAGCGGAAATCCCCAGCCCCTGGCTAATCCCATGGCAACCTCCCTGTTTTCCGTGTCGTTGCGTTTCCGGTTTCGTTGCGATTCTGTGTCGTTATGGGCGGCGCGGCTCAGCGCGCGAAGCGATCGGTCGCAGCGACCAGCTCGCGCGTGATGCCCGGCTCGAAGGCCGAGTGCCCGGCGTCGGGCACGATGCGCAGCTGCGCCTCGGGCCACGCCCGGTGCAGGTCCCAGGCACTGCGCAGCGGACAGACCACATCGTAGCGTCCCTGCACGATGACACCGGGGATGTGGCGCATGCGTGGCACCTCACGCAGCAGCTGGTCATCGTGCTCTAGAAAGCCCGCGTTGACGAAGTAGTGCGCCTCGATGCGCGCAAACGCACTCGCATAGTCGGCGTCGTCAAACTTGGCCACGTAGGCGCTGTTGGTGCGCAAAAAGCTCGTCGCGCCTTCCCAGGTCGACCAGGCATGCGCGGCCTCGCGCCGCGTGGTGGCATCCGGGGAGGTGAGGCGCCGATAGTAGGCGTGCATCAGATGCGTGCGTTCGGCGGGCGGGATGGGCTGCACGTAGCGCTCCCACAGATCGGGAAAAAGCGAGCCGGCCCCCTGCGGATTCTCGTAGAACCACTCGAGCTCCGAGCGGCGCAGCAGGAAGATTCCCCGCAGCACCAGCTCGCTGACGCGCTCGGGGTGGCGTTGCGCGTAGGCCAGCGCGAGCGTCGAGCCCCACGAGCCACCAAACACGAGCCAGCGCTCGATGCCCAGGTGCTCGCGCAACGTCTCGATGTCGGCCACCAGGTCCCAGGTGGTGTTCTCGCGCAGCTCTCCGTGCGGTCGGCTCTGTCCGCAGCCGCGCTGATCGAACAGCACGATGCGGTAGCGTCGCGGATCGAAGAAACGGCGCATCGCCGCCTCGGTGGCGCCACCGGGACCACCGTGCAGGAACAGCGCCGCCTTGCCGGCACGATTGCCGCTTTGCTCGTAGTAGAGCTCGTGCAGCGCCGAGACGCGCAGGTGAGCGCGCTGGTAGGGTCGGATGGAGGGATACAGCCCGTCGCGCGGCTGTGGCTTGTGGCGGCCGGCGCGCCTGGCGGCGCTGCTCACCCCGACACCATGGGGCCGAGCGGCCTGCCACCCAGCAGGTGCACGTGCAGGTGATAGATCTCCTGCCCGCCGTGCTCGCGGCAGTTGACGATGAGCCGATAGCCACTGGCGGCAATGCCCTCGCTGCGCGCGATCTGCGCGGCCACGACCAGCAGGTGCCCGAGCAACGCTTCGTCCGCGGCGCTGACGTCATCGGCGCTGGCAATCGGCTTGATGGGCACGATCAGAATGTGGGTGGGTGCGCGCGGATGAATGTCGCGGAAAGCGACCACGCGCTCGTCGCGGTAGACGAACTGTGCCGGGATCTCCCCGCCGATGATGCGTTCGAAGAGAGTCGGCATGTGCAGAAGCTTAAGATAGCGCCCACAGGGAACACAACCGATGAGCTGGCGATGAAACTGACGCTCGAGGCGCTGGCCGCGCATCTGGCCGGGCAGCTGCTGCCCGCCTATCTGGTGTCCGGCGATGAGCCGCTGCTCACCGGCGAGGCGCTCGATGCCATTCGCGAGCGCGCACGCGCCGCAGGCGCCAGCGCGCGCGAAGTGTTCTTCATCGAGCGCGGCAATGCCGTCTGGGATGCGGTGCTGCAGGCGGCGCAATCGCTGTCGTTGTTTGCCGAGCATCGCATCGTGGAGATCCGTATGCCGAGCGGCAAGCCCGGCACGGTCGGCGCCGCCGCGCTGCTGAAACTGCTCGAGGCGGCTGGCCCGGACCTGCTGGTGCTGATTGCCACCGACCGGCTCGATCGGGACAGCCAGGAGGCCGCCTGGGTGCGGGCGGTGCAGAGCGCCGGCGCGTGGCTGCCGATCTGGCCGGTCGAGCGCGCCCGCCTGCCGCAGTGGCTGCGCGGGCGGCTCGCCCTGGCCGGGCTCACGGCCGATGCCGAGGCGCTGGCGCTGCTCGCCGAGCGCAGCGAGGGCAATCTGCTCGCGGCCAAGCAGGAGATCGACAAGCTCGCACTGCTGTTGCCGCGCGGCTCGCGGGTGGGGATGGCCGAAGTCATCGCCGGCAGCACGGATGCGGCGAGATTTGACGTATTCCAGCTCGGCGAGGCGCTGCGCGGACGCGATACCGGGCGGGCGCTGCGTATCCTGGCAAGCCTGCGGGCTGCCGGCACCGAGCCGACGCTGGTGCTCTGGGCGGTGCTGCGCGAGATACGCGCTGCGGCGGCCGAAGGCCCACGGGCGCAGCGCTGGATTGCCCGCGCCGCCGCCGTCGACCGCCTCGCCAAGGGTCTGGCCAGCGGCGATCCCTGGGATGAGCTCGCCTGGCTCGCGCTGGAGCTCACCGGCACTGCGCGCGCGCCGCTGCTGGCGCCGATGCGGGCCGAGGCCGCTGCGCGCACGTGACGCGTGCAGCTTGCGCCTGATCGCGCGCCCCACCACACTTATCAGCGATGCCAGAAGCTCCCATAGGCCTGTTTGGCGGCACTTTCGACCCCATCCACTACGGCCATCTGCGTACCGCCTTCGAGCTGCTCCAGACCCTCAAGCTCATGCAGGTGCGCTTTCTGCCGACCGGAAACCCGCCGCACCGCGAGGTGCCGCTTGCGCCCGCGCAGCTGCGGCTGCAGATGGTGCGCGCCGCGGTGGCCGGCCAGGCCGGCTTCGTCGTCGATGACCGCGAAACCAACCGCCAGGGCCCGTCCTATTCCATCGATACGCTGACGCAGCTGCGCGCCGACTATCCGCAGCACCCACTGTGCCTGCTGCTGGGCATGGATGCCTTCCTCGGGCTGCCGACCTGGCACCGCTGGCGCGACATCTTCGAGCTCTGCCACGTCGTGGTCGCGCATCGTCCGGGGTGGAAGGCGCCGATGATGGGCCCGCTCGGCAAGCTCATGGTGGACCGCGGCACCGGCAGCGTGCGCGAGCTGCATGGCTCACTCGCCGGACGCATCTACGTGCAGGCGGTCACGCAGCTAGAGATCGCCTCGACGGACCTGCGCGCCGTGGTGAGCTCGGGGCAGGACCTGCGCTACCTGGTGCCCGACGCCGTACGCGACATCATCGCCGGCACCGGATGCTATGCTGCGCGCAACATGACCTGACGGAGGCAACCCTAACGCATGTCCACACCTGCTCGTCCCCGCCGGCCTGCGCGCCGCAAAACCGCTCTGGAATCCCTGGTCATTGCGGCACTGGACGAGATGAAGGCAGTCAATATCAAGGTGCTGGACGTACGCGGCCTGACCGATTTTGCCGATGCGATGGTGATCGCTTCGGGCAATTCCGACCGCCATGTGCGCGCCATCGCGCAGCACGTCGTCGATCGCGCCCGCGAGCGGCAGCGCCGCCCCATGGGGGTGGAGGGCGGCCGCGACGGTGAATGGGTGCTGGTGGATCTGCAGGACGTGGTGGTCCACGTGATGCTGCCGCGCGTGCGTGAGTTCTACGCGATCGAGCAGCTTTGGGAGCAGCCTTCACTCGCGGCGCAGACCGCTGCCGCTGCCGCCTCCGTTGCCGCAGGACCGGCTGCCGGGGGCGCAAGCGCACGTGCGCGCGCGCCGGGCCGTGTTCAGAGCGCGCGGCCGCGGCGCACGCGCAGCGCCACGCGCTGAGCCTCGCCCTTGCGCATGCGTGTCATCGCCGTGGGCACGCGCATGCCGGGCTGGGTCGATGAGGCCTGCGAAGACTACCGCCGCCGCCTGCGGCCCCCCTGGCGCCTGACGCTGACCGAGCTGCCCGCGGTTCGGCGCGCAGACGGTGCCGATGCCGCCGCCCGCGCCCGCCTGGCCGAGGGCCGGCAGATTCTCGCCCAGCTCTCCGAGCGCGAGCGGGTGGTGCCACTGGATGAGCAGGGCAACGAGCTGTCCACCGCGGAACTGGCCGCGTGGCTGCGCGCCCAACAGGCGAGCGGCGTCGAGCTCACGTTCATCATCGGCGGAGCCGACGGGCTGGACGCTGCAGTGCTCGCCCGCGGCGAGCGACGCTGGTCGCTGTCGCGCCTGACGCTGCCGCACGGCCTGGCGCGCGTGCTGCTCATGGAGCAGCTGTATCGCGCTGCCAGCCTGCTCGGCGGTCATCCCTACCATCGCGCCTGAGCCATAAGAGCGTCGGATACGCCGTGCGACTGATCCTCGCCTCCGCCTCGCCCCGGCGCACGCAATTGCTGGCACAGATCGGCGTAGCGCACGAGGTCATGCACTCGCAGCTTGCCGAACGACGCGAACCGGGCGAGTCCATCGCCGATTGCGTGCAGCGCCTGGCCGAGAGCAAGGCGCGCGTGGTGCTCGAGCGGGTGTCCTCCCCGCGAGCGCTGGTGCTCGGCGCGGATACGGCCGTGGCGATCGACGGACAGATGCTCGGTAAGCCCGGCGACGAGCGCGAGGGCCTCGAGATGCTCGCGCGTCTCTCGGGACGAACCCACGAGGTGTACTGCGCGGTGGCGCTGGTGGATGCCGGGGGCGTACGCTCGGCGCTGTCAGTCAGCCAGGTGTGCCTGCGACGCATTGCCCCGGCCGAGGCGGCGCGTTACTGGGCCAGCGGCGAACCGCACGACAAGGCCGGCGCCTACGCCATCCAGGGGCTCGGCGCAGTCTTCGTGCAGACGCTGCAGGGCAGCTATTCGGGTGTGATGGGACTGCCGCTGTTCGAGACCGCGCTGCTGCTCGAGCAGGCCGGCGTGCCTGTGTGGAGAGACTCAACGTGAAACCATCCAGCACTGCGACCGTCGCGGCGTTACAGATGAGCTCGGGTCCGGATGTGGCGGCCAACCTGGCCACGGCTGCGACGCTGCTGGCACAGGCGCGCGACGCCGGCGCGCGGGTCGCCGTGCTGCCGGAGAACTTTTCCTTCATCGGCCGGCGCGATGCGGACAAGCGCGCCATCGCCGAGCGCGATGGGGACGGGCCCGTGCAGCGCTTTCTGTCCGAGCAGGCGCGCACGCTCGGGTTGTGGATCGTCGGGGGAACCACGCCGCTGTCTGCTTCGCCCGAGGAGCGCGTGGCGGCCGCCTGCCTGGTGTATGCGGACGACGGCCGGCGCATGGCGCGCTACGACAAAATCCATCTGTTCGACGTGGACATTCCCGATCGCAACGAGAGCTATCGGGAATCGGCCAATATCGCGCCGGGCTCGCGTCCCACGGTGGTGCCCACGCCGGCGGGCATGCTCGGCCTGTCGGTGTGTTATGACGTGCGCTTTCCCGAGCTGTACCGCTTGCTGGCAGCCGCGGGGGCGCAGTGGCTGACGGTGCCGGCGGCGTTTACCGTGCCCACGGGACGGGCGCACTGGGAGACGCTGCTGCGCGCGCGCGCCATCGAGAATCTGGCGTATATCGTGGCCGCTGGGCAGTGGGGGCGGCACGACAACGGCCGCGAGACTTATGGCGACAGCCTGATCGTGGACCCCTGGGGGGTGGTACTGGCGCGGCTGCCCGAGGGCACCGGTATCGTCACGGCGACGCTCGATCTGGCGGCGCAGGAGGAAACGCGCCGGCGTTTCCCCGCTCTAACCCATCGAGTATTGTGATCCGGGCCAGGCGCCCTCAAGAAACCAATCGGAACCCCATGAGCACACCTTCCGCCGACATGAGCTCCACCGCCCCCGCGACCGCGCTGGTGGCCGACCCGCTGCGCCTGGCGCGCGAGGGGATCCTGGCCCCCGCCGGGCTGGATGACGGCCGCATCGAGAAGGCGCTCGGGGTCGTACTCGGCTCGGCCGTGGATGCCGCCGACCTGTACTTCCAGCTCTCGCGCGAGGAGAGCTGGGCGCTGGAGGACGGCATCGTCAAGGAAGGCCACGCCGCCATTGAGCAGGGCGTGGGGGTCCGTGCCCTGGCCGGGGAGAAGACCGGCTTTGCCTATTCCGACGAGATCATGCTGCCGGCGCTGGAGGAGGCGGCACGCGCGGCGCGCGCCATCTCCGCGACCGGAGCGTCCCAACCGCTGCAGGCCTGGCGCCAGGTCAGCGGCCATCGGCTCTATCTGCCGGTGGACCCGCGCACCGCGCTGGCCGATGAGGCCAAGATCGCCTGGCTCGAGCGCATCGACCGCGAAACGCGGCGGATCGATCCGCGCGTCACGCAGGTCATGGCCAGCGTCCACGCGACCTACGAGCTGGTGCTGGTGGCGCGCAGCGACGGGGTGCTGGCGGCCGACGTACGCCCGCTGGTGCGCATGAACGTCAGTGTCATCGTGGAGCAGGGCGGACGACGTGAGCAGGGCTATTGCGGCTGCGGTGGCCGCTACACGCTCGAAGAGCTCGTGGCGGAAGATCGGCCGCTCGCGCTGGGACGCGAAGCGGTGCGCCAGGCGCTGGTGAACCTGGAAGCGGTGCCCGCGCCGGCCGGTCCCATGACCGTGGTGCTCGGCCCCGGCTGGCCCGGCGTGCTGCTGCACGAGGCCATCGGCCACGGCCTCGAGGGCGATTTCAACCGCAAGGGCACCTCTGCCTTCACCAATCGTATTGGTGAGCGCGTGGCGGCGCCGGGCTGCACGGTCGTGGACGATGGCGCCCTGCCGCGCCGGCGCGGCTCGCTCAACATCGATGATGAGGGTACCCCGACCCAGTGCACCGTCCTCATCGAGGACGGCGTGCTGCGCGGCTACATGCAGGACCGGCTCAATGCGCGCCTGATGGGCATGCGTCCGACCGGCAATGGCCGGCGCGAGTCCTTCGCGCACGTGACCATGCCGCGCATGACCAATACCTACATGCGCCCGGGCTCCTACGATCCGGCCGAGATCCTCGCCTCGGTGCCGCGCGGCATTTACGCCGCCAACTTCGGCGGCGGTCAGGTCGACATCACGTCGGGTAAATTCGTGTTCTCGGCCAGCGAGGCTTATTTCATCGAGAACGGCAAACTGGGCGCACCCATCAAGGGCGCAACGCTCATCGGCAATGGCCCCGACGTGCTGATGCGCGTGGCCATGGTCGGCAACGATCTGAAGCTCGACGAGGGCGTGGGTGTCTGCGGCAAGGAAGGCCAAAGCGTGCCAGTCGGGGTCGGGCAGCCGACGCTGCGCATTGACGGGCTCACGGTGGGCGGCACGGCCTGAGGTTTCGCGCGCCGCAGGCGGTTCAGCGGCGGCGCGCCTTCCAGATGCGGTGCATCCAGGCTTCCACCTCGTCGGCCTCGCTGGGCAGGCTCGCCGAGAGCACGCGGTGGCCCCGGGCCGTCACGAGTACATCGTCCTCGATGCGCACGCCGATGCCGCGGTAGCGGCGCGGGACCGTCAGATCGTCGGTCTGGAAGTACAGTCCCGGTTCCACCGTCAGCACCATGCCGGGCTCGAGCTTGCCGTATTTGTAATTCTCGGCCCGCGCCTGGGCGCAGTCGTGCACGTCCAGCCCGAGCATGTGGCTGACGTTGTGCAGCGAGTAGCGACGGTAGAACTGGTTCTCATCGCGCAGGGCTTCTTGCGCAGATACCGTCAGGATGCCGAGCTCTTCCAGGCCCTGCGCGATCACGGCCATGGCCGCCTTGTTCGGGGCCATGAAGTCGTTCCCCGGCCTGACCAGCTGCAGCGCTGCGCGCTGGGCCGCGAGCACGATCTGATAGACGGCGCGCTGTTCGGGGGTAAATTTTCCGGAAATCGGCAGCGTGCGCGTGACGTCCGCGGTGTAGAGCGAATGGCCTTCGATGCCGGCATCCAGCAGCAGCAGGTCGCCCTGGCGGATGGCGCCGTCGTTGTGCTTCCAGTGCAGCGTGCAGGCATGCGCGCCCGAGGCGACGATCGAGGTGTAGCCGACGTCGTTGCCTTCCATGCGCGCGCGCGTCCAGAACACCCCTTCCAGTTCGCGCTCACTGCTGGCCTGCCTGAGCCGCGCGATGACGTCCTCGAAGCCGCGTCGGGTCGCCGCGACGGCGCTCTGCAGCGCGCGCACTTCCCCTGCGTCCTTGATCAGGCGCATCTCCGACAGAAAGGTCGCCATCTGTGCATCGCGCTGCGACTGGTCGCTGGCCGCCGCGCCCAGCAGCGCCTCGGTCGTGGCGGAGAAGCCGCGTGCGATGCGCGCGTGGCTACCCGGTAACGCGGCCGCCGCCTGCAGCACCGAGGCCAGCTCGGGCAACGGACGGCACGTGATGGCGTAGCGCGCCTGGCTTTCCGGCACGCCTGGCCGGTAGCCCTCCCACAGCTCGCCCTTGTTGCGGTCGGTGAAGAAGGTCGCGTCGGTCTTGCCCGGATTGGGCTCGACGAACAACAGCGCCTCATGACCGGCGGCACGCGGCAGCAGCACCAGCACACAGTCGGGCTCGAGCGCGCCGGTCAGGTAGAAGAAATCCGTGCCGGGCCGGAAGGGGTAATAGGTGTCATTGGCGCGCACCTTGCGATGTCCGCTGGGCACCACCAACAACTCGCCCGGAAAGCGCTGCGACAGCCGACGCCGACGCGCGGCGAAACTGGCTGCGTGGGCGATGACGCGCGGGGGCTTGCGGGTGCCGGGAGCCCAGCTGCGCAGCATGAAGTTGAGCAGGTTACCGGGCACATCGGCGTCGTAGGCATTGCGCGCCGGGGCCTTGGTGGCATCGAAGGTGGGCATCGAAGGGCACTCCGCGGAAAAGCCGACTCCGGCAGTGTACTGCTTCAGTGCACGCTGCGGCGCATCAGCTGCGCGTCGCGGTATCCAGGGCGTGGGAGGTGTGCGTATCGAGCGTGTGATCGGGCAGCACGGTGGTAGAGGTGTGGCCGTGTTCCTCGGCGGAAGGGCGCTGCGAGCTGCGCTCATCGATGTAGAGCAGCTCGTGCTGGCCGATGATGACCACGTCGCCATCGTTGAGGTTGTGATAACGCACGCGCTTGCCCTGAACAAACATGCCGTTGGTGCTGTTGAGATCCTCGATGATGCTCGCCTGGGCCGACGTGACGATCTGACAGTGATGACGGCTGACGAAGCGGCTGTCGATCTGCAGGTCATTGGCGGCCGTGCGCCCGATGATGAGCCGGCCCGCGTGCAACAGGTGTGTGGCGATCGTGTGTCCACCACTGGCCAGGAGGATGCGCGCATAGGCCGGTCCGCTTTCGGTGCCCGGGGCACGCTCATCGCCGTTCGCCGGGCTGCCCTCGATGGGCAGCTGCATGAGCTTGGTACCGGTGCGCGAGGCATACTCGATCCACTGCAGCTCGTTGATCGCCCCCTGCACATCCTCGAGATGCACCTGGTCGCGGTTCTGGTTGAACGCGGCGAGCATGGCGGTATCGCACAGGGTGTTGATCAGCCTCGGCACCCCGCCGGTGTAGCGAAACACCAGATCGAAGGTGTCGGGTGCGAAGATCTCGCGGCCCTGCGATCCGGCCACTTCCAGCCGGTGCCGGATGTAGGCAATGGCGTCCGCCGGGGACAGCGCGGGCAGGTGAAAGCGCAGCCGAATGCGCTGCGCCAGCTGCTCGAGCTCGGGGGCATCGAGCTTGTCGTTGAGCTCGGGCTGGCCGGCCAGGATGATGCGCAGGACCTTGTCCTTGGTCGTCTCGATGCCCGAGAGCAGCCGCACCTCCTCGAGCACGCGCTGCGAGAGGTTCTGCGCCTCATCGATGACCAGCACGACCTTGCGCCCCTCGTCGTACTGCTCGATCAGGAAGTCCTGCAGCGTGGCCAGCAGCTCTGCCTTCTTCATCTGGAAGGGCTTGAAGCCGAACTGCACCAGCACGGCCTGCAGGAACTCGACCGAGGACACCTGCGTCTGGTTGACGCGCGCCACGACGATCTCGTGTTCCAGCTCGGCGAGGAAGGTTTCGATGAGCGTCGTCTTGCCGCAGCCGATCTCGCCGGTGATGACCACGAAGCCGTCGGCGAACCAGACCGTGGACTCCATGTACGCCTTGGCGCGTGCATGGGCCTTGCTCAGGTAGAGGAACTCCGGATCGGGCGTCAGCCGGAACGGTAGTTCCCGGAGGTTGAACAGTTCCGGGTACATGCCCGGCCAGAATACTACGGCCGGGGGGACAGATGCGGATACAGTCGCGCTAGCAGGGATCGCGCCCTACGATCGCGTCGGCTGGCGCTGGCCTCCACCACCGTACAATGTCCTACTTTGCGCCCGTGACGCGCGTGCTTGTCATAGTCATGCCAGTGCAGGCCTGGCTCGGCCAGCCAGGAGCGCACGGGCGGCAGGGTTCCGATGAGGTTGATCATCGCGGCATGGCCGCGCGCGGCCGTCAGTCCGAGCGGTAGCCCCACGATGGCGCGCAGGTGGTTCTCGAACTGACTGGTCAGCGCGCCCTCGATGGTCCAGTGGCCCGAATTATGTACGCGCGGGGCCATCTCGTTGGCGAGCAGGCGCCCGCGGTGCACGAAGAACTCGATGGTCAGCACACCCACGTAGCGAAACGCCTCGAGCACGCGCGTCAGACTGCGAGCCGCCGCGCGGGCCAGCCCTGGCACGCTCCAGGGTGCGATCGTCAGGCGCAGGATGCCGTCGCTGTGGTAATTGCGATTCAGCGGATAGATGACGATGCTGCCATCGCGCGAGCGCGCGCCTATGATCGACACCTCGTAGTCGAAGGGCACGAACTCCTCATAGAGCAGGGGCGCGGTTCCGAGCCGCTGCCAGGCGGTGTCGATATCTTCCGCCGCGCGCAGCACGAACTGACCTTTGCCGTCATAGCCCAGGCGGCGTGTCTTGAGTACGCCCGGCAGGCCGATGCGTCGCACGGCACGCTCGAGAGCTGCGCGACTCTCGACGTTCGCAAAGCGCGTGGTGGCGATGCCCAGGCGCTCGAAAGTACGCTTCTCGCTCAGGCGATCCTGAGCGGCGGCCAACGCACGCAGCGGTGGGGCGATGCGCGTTGAGCGCGCCGTGCGCGCGGCGGCTGCCAACGCGTGCACCGAGACATTCTCCCAATCAAAGCTTACGACCTCACTGCGCCGGGCGAGCTCGCCGAGCAGCGCGGGATCATCCATATCACCCGCCAGCAGCGGGGCCAGCCTGGCCGCGGGCGCATCTGCGCTGCGATCGAGGAACAGGAAATCGAGCCCCAGCGGATAGCCGGCCAACGCCAGCATGCGGCCGAGCTGGCCGCCTCCGACGATACCGATGGTCATGGTGCGGCCGGTGCGATGGCAGGTGGACGACGCGCCGTTCAGGCCGGCGAGCGCGGATCGGGACGAGCCAGCACGGCTGCCGTCTGCGCGCGGCGCTGATCAGCCAGGGCCTGCGCGATCTGCTCGTGGCGCGGGGCGAGCAGCGCGGCGGCAAACAGTGCGGCGTTGGTCGCGCCGGCCGGACCCACGGCAAAGGTCGCTACCGGCACGCCGGCGGGCATCTGCACGATGGACAGCAGCGAGTCGAGGCCACCCAGGGAGCGCGTGGCCACCGGCACACCGAGCACCGGCAGCAGTGTCTTGGCGGCGGTCATGCCCGGCAGGTGCGCGGCGCCCCCCGCCCCGGCAATGAGCACTTCCAGGCCGCGCGCGGCGGCGCCCGAGGCGTACTCGAACAGCAGATCCGGGGTGCGGTGCGCTGAGACCACGCGTGTCTCGAATCCAACGCCCAGCTGCGTGAGGGTATCGGCGGCCGCGGCCATGGTTTCCCAATCGGAGGTGGAGCCCATGATGATGCCGACCAGGACCTTCATCCGGTCAGTTTAGCATTCAGTGCCTGCAGAGCCCGCTCGATCGGCGCCGCATCGACCCGGCGCATGATGCGGCCGATATATTGTTGCTGACGGGCCAGGGCCGCGCGGCTGCGAAGCCGCCGTGACTCCCCTACCGCCTCGAGCAGCTCCTCGGGCAGCGTGACCATCGTCATGAGCAGTGCCAACTGCGTGGGGGTCAGCCGCGTGAGCGCGACTCCGAGCTTCTGCAGCGCCAGGGCCTCGCGCTTGCGCTGACTGCGGCTGGGGCGCTCCTCGAGCGCGGAGACGTCGGAATCATCGTCGATCATCGGCGGGTAATCCGGGCAAGGGGGCCCGCACTGCTACAATCGGTGCTTCGATCATGGCATAGGGAAGCGCATGGCGCAGCAGGTGGACGGCTCGCGCATCGACGAGCTCAAGCAGGTCATTGCCGGAGCACTGGCCGAGGCCGAGAGCACCGGGGCCAGTCAGGCCGATGCGGACGCGAGCCTGCAGCGCGGGCTCACGGCCACGGTGCGTCTGGGCGAGATCGATACGCTCGAATATCACCGCGACCGCGGTCTGTCGGTCACGCTGTACTTCGGCAAGGCCAAAGGCTCGGCGAGCACGGCGGATCTGTCGCCCACGGCCGTCCGCGAGACCGTGCTGAAGGCCGCGGCCATCGCCCGCCACACGACCGAGGATCCGTGCGCGGGGCTGCCCGACCCGGCAGACCTGGCGCGCGACATTCCCGATCTGGATCTGCACCATCCGTGGGAGCTCGAGCCGGAGCAGGCGGTCGCGCTGGCGCGCGAGTGCGAGGCGGCTGGGCTCGCGCTGGATGCACGCCTGAAGAACAGCGAGGGTGCAACCCTCACCACACACAGCGGTGTGCGCGTTTATGGCAACAGCCTCGGCTTTCTGGCGGGGCTGGCGAGTACCAGTCATTCCCTGAGCTGCGCGCTGCTGGCACAGGATGGCTCGGACATGCAGCGCGACTTCTATTACACCGTCGCGCGCAACCCCACGGCGTTGGAGCCCGCGCAGGCCGTCGGGCGGCGCGCAGCGGAGCGTGTGCTCGCGCGGCTGGATGCGCGGCGTCTGAGCACGCGCCGCGCACCGGTGCTGTTCTCCGCCGAGCTTGCGCGTGGCCTCTTCAGTCACTTCATCGGTGCGATCCGCGGACCCAGCCAGTATCGGCGCGCCTCATTTCTGCTGGATGCGGCGGGCCAAAGCGTGTTCCCGGCGTTCATCGACATCATCGAGCGGCCCCACATCCGCCAAGGGCTGGCGAGCAGTCCGTTCGATGGTGAGGGCGTGGTGACGCGCGATCGCGATCTGGTGCGTGCCGGTGTGCTGCAGGGCTACGTGCTCGGCACCTATTCGGCCCGCAAGCTCGGGCTGCGCACCACGGGCAATGCCGGCGGCATCCATAACCTGCTGGTGAGCTCCGGGCAGTCCGGCAGCTTCGAGACGCTGCTGACGCGCATGGGCACGGGCCTGTACGTCACCGAGCTCATGGGCCAGGGCGTCAATGGCGTGACCGGCGATTACTCGCGCGGCGCCAGCGGCTTCTGGGTCGAGGGTGGCAGCATCGCCTATCCGGTGCACGAGCTCACCATTGCCGGCAATCTGCGCGAGATGCTCTCAGGGATCGTCGCGGTGGGCAGCGACGTGGACGTCAAAGGGGCGATTCAGACCGGCTCGGTGCTGCTGTCGGAGATGACGATAGCAGGGGAGTGAGCTTTACCCTGCAGGCGGGCCCGTCAGCCGATGCAGGGCCTCCTGGTACTTGGCGCTGGTGGCCTCGATGACAGCGGCGGGCAGGTGCGGTCCCGGCGCCCGCTTGTCCCAATCCAGGGTCTCGAGATAGTCGCGAACGTACTGCTTGTCGAAGGAAGGCGGGGAGCTGCCGATCCGCCACGTCTCTGCGGGCCAAAAGCGCGACGAATCGGGGGTCAGCACCTCGTCCATCAGCACGAGCTTTCCGGCGCCGTCGAGGCCAAACTCGAACTTCGTATCCGCAATGATGATGCCACGCTCGAGCGCATGCGCGCAGGCACGCCGGTAGATCGCCAGCGCGGTATCGCGCACCTGTGCAGCCAGCGACGACCCGATGAGCTCGGAGGTGGCGGCGAAACTGATGTTCTCATCGTGGCTGCCGAGCGCCGCCTTGGTGGCCGGCGTGAACAGCGGCTCCGGCAGCGCCTGCGCCTGCTGCAGGCCGGCGGGCAGGGAAATGCCGCACACCGCGCCGGTGCGCTGATAATCGCGCCAGCCCGAGCCGGCCAGATAGCCGCGCACCACCGCCTCGATGGGCAGCGCCTTGAGCCGGCGCACGATCATTGCCCGCCCTCTCAGACGCTCACGCTCGAGCGGGTCGCGGATGACCGAATCCAGGGGACGATGGGTCAGATGATTGGGCACGAGCGCCGCCATGCGCTCGAACCAGAACAGTGAGATCGCCTGCAGCACGCGCGCCCTGCCGGGGATGGGATCGGGCAGCACCACGTCGAAGGCGGAGAACCGATCGGTCGTGACGATGAGCATATGTTCATCGTCGATGGCGTACAGATCGCGGACCTTTCCGCGGTGCAGGAGCGCCAGACCGCTCAGCGCGGTTTCAAACAAGGGTGCATCCGCGACCAGGGGTGTCTGGGCCAAGGCTTGCTACCATACTGTGCCGCGCGCACGTGCCGCGCCGGCAAGGGGCGCGCATCTTGCCGTCTGCGCCGCGGCGGGGTCAAGCAGTGGACCGGATCGGCTCATGAACTGGACTGGCAAGCTCGTCGGAGGCGCGGTCGGACTGCTGACCCTGGGGCCCGTGGGGGCGGCGATCGGCGTGGTCATCGGACACCAGTTCGACTCGGGCGCGGCACAGTCCGGTTTTGGCCTGGGCTTCTTCGGCGCCGGACCCGACCCGCTGCTGGTCAATCAGCTGTTCTTCCCGACCACCTTTCGCGTCATGGGTCATATCGCCAAGGCCGACGGGCGTGTCTCGGAGCAGGAGATTGCCTCAGCGCGCGCCGTCATGCAGGCGCTGCACCTGCAGGAAGGGCAGGTGCAGGCCGCCATTGGCTATTTCGGTGAGGGCAAGCAGGCC
>Ga0335075_10002075_pt1 | contig 32559 bp, 30 predicted proteins | sample Lox_Sample_24_FD_206723 | JGI IMG/M metagenome (GOLD analysis project Ga0335075, IMG submission 206723) | Soil microbial communities from Loxahatchee National Wildlife Refuge, Florida, United States - Lox_Sample_2.4 | ecosystem: Environmental > Terrestrial > Soil > Wetlands | place: USA...
CCAGCGCCGACATGGCCAGGCGGGGCGCGCGGGTGGCCGAGTATGTTCAGGTGCTGCGGACCCTCTGGGCTGGCGGAGACGGGTCCTTCGATGGCTCGTTTTACCGGATACCTGCCGGAACCCAGGCACCGCCGCCGGTTCAGGCCGGCGGGCCGCCAGTGCTGCTCGGCGGGCTGGCCAGGCCGGCCCTTGAGCGGGTTGGCCGGATCGCCGACGGCTGGATTACCTCCAGCCGGACCGACCTGTCCAAGATCGATCAGCTGATCGCGATCGTCAGGGAATCCGCTGCGAGCGCTGACCGCGACCCCGAGGCGCTGCGGATCATCTGCCGCGGTGTCGTGCGGGCGGGCGCCCCGGTGGCGGGGCCGGATGGCCAGCGGCTGCTGCTGTCCGGTAGCTATGAGCAGATCCGAGCCGACACCGAGCGCCTGGGCACGCTCGGCGTGACCGAGGTGTTCTATGACCTTAACTGGGATCCGGAGATCGGATCACCGGACTCCGACCCCGCCGCTGCGACCGAGCGAGCCGGGGAGATCATGCAGGCGCTGGCCCCGGGCGCGGCATGAGCGACAGACCGGCCAGCCCGCCCGTGCGGGTGGTGCCTTATGACGAGGACTGGCCGCGCTGGGCGGCGGCGGAACTGGCGGCACTGAGTACGGCGCTCGGCGACCTGGTCCTGGACGCCGCTCACATCGGCAGCACGTCGATACCGCAGATGGCCGCTAAGAACATCCTTGACCTGCAGTTGTCAGTGTGGGACCTGCAAGAGGCGGCGGCCGCTTTCGACGCCCCGCTGGCCGAGCTTGGCTACGTCCGCCTCCCGTACGAGCGCGATCACGTGCCAGCCGGCGACGACGGCGATGCCGGCCAGTGGGTGAAACGGTTCTGGCGCCGCCGCAACCATCCAGGTGGTGACGTCAACCTGCACGTGCGAGTGGTCGGCTCGCCGAATGAGCGGCTCGCCTTGCTGTTCCGCGATTACCTGCGCGCCCATCCGCTCGCCGTGGCGGCGTACAGCCGGTTCAAGGAGGCGCTCGCCGCGGAGGTCGGCAACCTGGAGCCCTATACCGAAATCAAGGATCCGGTCGTTGACCTCGTCGTCGCGGCGGCAAGCGAGTGGGCGAGCGCTGAAGGCTGGCGGCCGCACGGCGCCACGTAGACACCCGGCAGCGGCGTCTATCCGCACACCCTGCTAGTTTCCGGGGTTTGCCGGGGCCGTTTGTCCTTTATGTGCCCGGCAAACCAGCAGGGTGTAGGCTCCCGGAGCTCTGTCAGCCAGCGCGCCGCCGCAGGGAAGCCTCCGTCAGCGAGGGCGGCTGATAGCCGCGGTCCGCCGGGTTGAGGTTCACCCCTGGCGGCACGATCTCGTCAATCCGGTCGAGCAGGTCGGCGGGAAGGCCGTCGGCGGGCGCGCCGAGCTGACTGTCCAGGTGCTCCATGGTGCGCGGGCCGATGATCGCCGACGTGACTGCCCGGTGGCTCAGCACGAAACCGAGCGCGAGGTGGATCAGGGACATGCCCGCCTCAGCAGCCAGGCCGGCCAGCTTGTCAGCCGCCTCCAGTTTTAGCTTGTTGACCGGCAGGCTCAGGTCGAACCGGTGCGGCAGCCGCCGCGCCCGATGGCTGGCCGGCAGGTCCGCGTTAAGCCGGTACTGGCCGGACAGCCAGCCGCTAGCGAGCGGTCCCCAGCTGATGACGCCGAGCTGGTAGCGCTCGCAGGCAGGCAGTACATCGGCCTCGATGCCGCGAACCAGCATCGAGTACGGCGGCTGCTCGCAGACGAAGCGCTCCCTCCCGCGTCGCTCCGCTGTCCACTGAGCTTCGACGATTGACTCCGCCGGGAAGGTGGAATGGCCTGCGTAGCAGATCTTCCCGGCCTTGATCAGGTCGGAAAGCGCGCCGAGGGTCTCGTCGATATCAGTAGCCGGGTCCGGACGGTGAATCTGGTACAGGTCGATGTAGTCGGTGCCGAGCCGGCGCAGGCTGTTCTCGCACTCCCTGATGAGCCAGCGACGTGAGTTGCCCCGCTCGTTGACGTCGTCGCCCATGCCGCCGTGCGCCTTGGTCGCGAGCACCACGTTGGCCCGCCGGCCGCCAGCCAGGGCCTTGCCGACGATGAGCTCCGACTCGCCGGACGAGTACACGTCAGCGGTGTCGATGAAATTGATGCCAGCATCGAGCGCCCGGTTAATAATCCGGACCGATTCATCGTGATCGGGATTGCCCCAGGCGCCGAACATCATCGCGCCCAGGCAGAGCGGGCTCACTCGAACGCCGGTCGAACCAAGTGTGCGCATGGCCATAACGGTCACCCTATGCCGAGCCGCGCGGATCGCCTGTTGCGGGATACGCGGCCAGGCGAGGGCACCACGCGTCCGTGCCAACAGGGAGCCCCGGGCCGGGTGACCGGGGGGCGAGATTCGAGCTCCGCTAGCGAGCAACGCTACGACCGGCGTCCGCCCGGCGCGGGCAGCATGCCAAGCTCGATCGCGGTGGTGACGGCTGCCGTCCGGTCGGACACTCCGAGCTTGCTGAACGCCCGAAGCAGGTGCGTCTTCACCGTCGCTTCGCTGATGTACAGCGCCCGGCCGATTTCCGCGTTCGTGCTGCCGCGGGCAACCAGTGCGAGCACTTCGGTCTCGCGTGCCGACAATGACTCGGCGGCCGGGTGGCGCAACTGTGAGACCAGCCGGCCCGCCACGGTCGGCGCGAGCACGGTCTCGCCACGAGCGGCCGCTCTGATCGCAGCGACCAGGTCCTGTCGCGGTGTGTCCTTCAGCAGGTAGCCGGCCGCTCCTGCCTCCACCGCGCGGACGATATCGGCGTCGGTCTCATAGGTGGTCAGCACCACCACCCGAGTGCCGGGCGCGGCGGCGAGGATGCCGGAGGTGGCCGCGACGCCGTCGCCTCCGGGCATCCGCAAGTCCATCAGCACGACGTCAGGCCGGTGCAGCCTGGCCATGACGACGGCCTCGTCGCCGGACCCCGCTTCGCCCACCACGGCGATAGCAGGGTCGGCCGCGAGCATGCCACGCAGGCCTTCCCTGACGACCGGATGGTCATCGGCGATCAGAACAGTGACCCTGGCAAGTGGCTGAGGTGAAGCAAGCTCGTTCCCGCCCGGTTTGTGGTCTTGACGCTCATCGGAACCGTCGTTCATCCAGGTACCTCAACCTGCACGGACGTGCCCTCCTCGGGGGCGCTGCGGACGGCGATCGTGCCGCCTGCCTCGGCAACTCGGGCGCGCATCCCGCGCAGTCCGTAGCCGCCGTTGACCACCGCTGGGTCGAAACCAGCGCCGTCGTCGGTGACTTCCAGCCGGACGCGGTCGCTGGCGTAGCAGAGCCGGACCGAGACGTTGCGCGCCGCGGCGTGCTTGCGCACGTTGGCCAGTGCTTCCTGGCCGGTGCGCAGCAGCACTACCTCCGTGGCGGCGGGCAGCAGGCGGCTCGTCCCGTCGGTGGCGAAGCGTGCCTGCAGGCCGAGTTCGGCGCTCGTGCGCTCAGTGATCCGGCGGAGCGCGTCCTCCAGGGTCCCTGCCTGGAGCTGCGCTGACGCGAGGTCGCCGACCAGGGTGCGCGCCTCGGCGAGGTTCTCCCGAGCGGTCTGCGCGGCCAGGCCGAGCTGTCGGCGCGCAGTTGCCGGGGAAAGCTCGAGCTGCGCCTCAGCTGCCTGGATCAGCATCAGGATGCTGGAGAACCCCTGCGCCAGAGTGTCGTGGATCTCGCCAGCCAGGCGCTGGCGTTCGGCCATGACGCCCGCTTGCCGGCTCACTTCCGCCAGCTCAGCACGGGTGGCTTCGAGTTGCGCGATCAAGCTGGCGCGCTCGCCGCTCTGGGTGATGATCCGGCCGATGTAACGGCCGAATGCCACGGTGAACGCCGAGACCCCGATAGCCAGCGCGGCCGCGGTGATGTCGCCGCGCAGCGTGCCCGACCAGTACGCTACCGAGGCGGCGCCGACGGCATTCATCGCCAGCGCGGGAATCAGCGCCACCCGCTCCGGGAGCACGGAATAGCAGAGCGGCAGCAGCGCCACGGCCAGGAACCAGGTGTTGGGCGCCTGCAAGTCACTAACCGAGAACAGCGCGACGACGCCGACCATGAAGATCACCGCGCGCGTGGTGAGTTCACCTTGGGCGGTGATCAGATGCGGCCGCCCGACCAGCAGGTACCAGGGCGCCATCGCGGCCAGCGCGGTTACCGCGAGCACGCGGCGGTCCGGGGCCGTGGAGGATGCGACCGCCAGCAGGTCGGCCAGGAACACCAGGCCGTAGAGCAGATCCCAGCGGCGCACGGTGGTCTCCCACGCGTTACCGGAAGTTCCGGCAGCGCCGCTCGCGGCGGACACGCTCAGCCGTCCCCGCGCGGACGCCAGCGGAAGGTCGTCAGGCACAGCACCAATCCTCCGACAATCCAGGCCGCCAGCACTAGCGCTGTCTGGCCATGCTGCCAGGCGCCGCCGGGTTCGAGCCTGGCCGCCTGGCCGGGCAGGAAGACCGAGCGCAGCCCCTGGCTCATCCACTTCAGCGGGAACACCGACGCGATGTGCTGCAGCCACGGCGGCACGTTACTGAACGGCACGTACACGCCGGAGATGAACTGAAGCACCAGGAACGGCAGCGTGACGACCGGGAACGAGTTCGTCGCGGAACTCGGCAGGCTGCTGATGCCGATGCCGATCAGCGAGCACGCGACCGTGCCGAGGACGAATACCCAGGCCAGCGTCCACCACCTGGCCGCGGACGTGGGCAAGTGCAGGTGGTAGAAGGCCATTCCCACCGCGATCAGCACGACGACTTCGGCGACCGTGCAGACGAAGACCTGAATAATCTTGCCGATGAAGTAGGCCGCTGGTGCCAGTGGCGTGCCGCGCAGCCGCTTCAGCGTGCCCCGCTCGCGCTCGGCGGCGATAGTCAGCCCGAGGTTCTGGAAGCTCGTCGCGGCGATTCCTCCGGCGATCATGCCCGCGGTGAAAACCTGGCCGACCGTAACACCGCGGACCGCAGTGTCATGCCCGAATATCGAGCCAAGCAAGACCAGCAGGATTGCCGGCAGCGCGAAGACGAAGACGACCGCCTGCCGCTCGCGGAAGAATGCCCGCACCTCCAGCCGGCCCCTGAGGATCCCGGTCCGCCATACGCCGGGGAGGCGTGCCAGCGCTGCATCGGCGTCGGCATTCGCCGGCGGCCCGCCGGGCCGGCTTACTGAGGTCGCGGTCATCGGTCTGCTCCGATCAGCTCGAGGTAAACGTCTTCCAGGCTCGGCCGGGTGACCTCAAGACCAGGTACTTCCCCGCCGAACTGGGCCGCCAGCTCGGCCACGACCTTCGTCGGTGCCGCGGTCTGCAGCGTTTGCCGCCCGTCGGCGCCTTCCCAGCTGACCTGCGCGTCTTGGGTGACCCGCCCGCCGAGGGTGGCGGGCGCGCCGAGCGCCACGACCTTGCCGCTGGCCAGCACGGCTACCCGGTCGGCCAGCGCCTCAGCCTCGGGAAGGTAGTGCGTGGTCAGCAGGATCGTGGTGCCCTCGCCAGCCAGGCGCTCGATCAGCTCCCAGAACTGACGCCGCGCTTCCGGGTCGAACCCCGTCGTCGGCTCGTCGAGGAAAAGCAGCTCCGGGCGGCCGACAATGCCGAGCGCGACGTCGAGGCGCCGCCGCTGGCCGCCGGAAAGCTGATTACCCCGCCGGGCGGTGAGCCCGCCAAGGCCAACGAGCTCGATCACGTCCGCGGGATCCCGCGGCCTCGGGTAAAACCCGGCGAACATGGTGACCATCTCGGCCACAGTGAGTTCCGGCTCCGCGGTGAGCTGCAGGACAATGCCGATCCTGGCTCGCCAGTTCCGGCCAGCGTTCGCGGGATCCTGGCCGAGCACCGCCACCGTGCCGCCGTCCCGGTGGCGGTAGCCCTCGAGGATCTCCACGGTCGTGGTCTTGCCAGCCCCGTTCGGCCCCAGCAGCGCGAACACTTCGCCGCGGTTGATGTCCAGGTCAATGCCGTCGACGGCGAGCGTCTCGCCGTAGCTCTTGCGTAGCATGCGCGCCTGGATCGCGGTTTCACTGCTCATGCCACCTAGCGTGGCGGCCGCCAGCGCCCCGCGCGCCGGTCAACCGGCTGCTTCTGCTGTCCACCATCCGGTTGACAGCGCGCTCCTTGATCGTTGTTGAATCGGGGGGCCCATATATAGCACCCAAATTTCACATCGACCATGAAAGCCGCCGGGGATACGCGCGTGCGCTCGCGCTGCGCCAGGCGCTATCCTGTCCGGCATGAACACCGACCCGTACCGCATCCCGGCCAAGCCAACGCTGGACGGCCTTGAGGACAAGTGGACGCAGCGGTGGGCCAAGGAGCGTGTAGTACAAGTTTGACCGCTCCAGAAGCCGCGGCGACGTCTACGCGATTGACACTCCCCCGCTAACCGCCAGCGGCTCCCTTCACCTGGGGCACGCCTTCTCCTACAGCCAGACCGACGTCATCGCCCGCTTCCAGCGGATGCGCGGCAAGGAAGTTTTCTACCCGGTCGGCTGGGACGACAACGGCCTCGCCACCGAACGCCGTGTCCAGAACTATCACGGCGTGCGCTGCGATCCCGGGCTGCCCTACCAGCCCGGCTTCAAGCCGCCGGCCATCGGCAACCGGCAGCCGACAAACCCCGCCGATCAGGTCCCGGTCTCGCGGCGCACGTTCGTGGAACTGTGCCGGCAGCTCACCGGGCAGGACGAGCGCGCCTATGCCGACGCCTGGCGGCGCCTCGGCCTGTCGGTGGACTGGGAATTCAGCTACCGCACCATCGACGAGCGCGTGCAGGCGATCTCCCAGCTCGCGTTCCTGCGCAACCTCGCCAGGGGCGAGGCCTACCAGGCCGAGGCTCCGGCCCTGTGGGACGTCACCTTCGGCACCGCCGTGGCCCAGGCCGAGATCGAGGACCGGGAGACCCCGGGCACGTTCATCCGGCTGGCGTTCGCGCTCCCGGCCGGCGCCCCAGACGCTCCTCATCACAGGGAACGCGCTCCTTCCGGCCAGTCACCCGCGACCAGCGCCGAAGTAGTGGTCGCGACCACCAGGCCGGAACTGCTGCCCGCATGCGTCGCGCTTGTCGCACACCCGAGCGACGAGCGCTATACGAAACTGTTCGGCTCCACCGCGACGACGCCAGTGTTCGGCGTGACAGTGCCCGTACTCGCCCACCGGCTCGCCGATCCGGCCAAGGGCACTGGCCTCGTCATGGTGTGCACGTTCGGCGACATGACCGACGTGGCCTGGTGGCGGGACCTCCAGCTGGAAACCCGGCCAGTGCTCGGCAAGGACGGACGGCTGCTGCCCGAGCCTCCGGCAGGGCTCACTCGCGAGCAGGGGCGGGCAGCCTACGCGAAGATGGCGGGCCAGACGGCTAAGGCCGCCCGCCAGGTGGTCACCGATCTGCTATACACGGCTGGCGCAGTCCGCGGCGAGCCAGAGCCGATCCGGCATGCGGTGAAGTATTACGAGAACGGCCAGGCGCCGCTAGAGATCATCACCACCCGGCAGTGGTACCTGCGCAACGGCAGCAGGTCCGAGGATCTGGCGAAGGCCCTGCTCGCCAGGGGCCGGGAACTGCAGTGGCACCCTGACCACATGCGGACCAGGTACGAGCACTGGGTGGAAGGCCTGACCGGCGACTGGCTGATCAGCCGCCAGCGCTACAACGGGGTGCCGATTCCGCTCTGGTATCCGATCAGCGCGGCCGGCCTGGTGGAGCACGAGAAGCCGATCGGGCCGGCCGAGGCTGACCTGCCGGTCGACCCGGCCGCGGAAACACCCCCGGGCTACCAGCCGGAGCAGCGCGACCAGCCCGGCGGGTTCACCGCCGATCCGGACGTAATGGACACCTGGGCGACATCATCGCTGACGCCGCAGATTGCCGGCGGCTGGCCGCACGACGAGGACCTGATGAGCCGCGTGTTCCCGATGGACCTGCGGCCGCAGGCGCACGAGATCATCAGGACCTGGCTCTTCTACACGGTGTTGCGTTCGCACGCCGAGTGCCACGAGCTGCCATGGCGGCACGCGGCAATCTCCGGCTGGATCCTGGACCCGAACCGGAAGAAGATGTCCAAGTCCAAAGGCAATGCAGTGACCCCGATGGACTTGCTGCGCGAGCACGGGACCGACGCCGTCCGGTACTGGGCAACGAGCGCACGCCTCGGTGTCGACACGGCTTTCGATCTGGCCCAGATCAAGGTCGGCCGCCGGCTGGCGATCAAAATCCTCAACGCCGGCAAGTTCGTGCTGAGCTTCGAGCCCGCAGGCTGCCAAGACAGTGTGGCCGGGCACAGTGCAGCCGACGGCAGCGGCCGCGAGCGCACCGACGGCCAGCACGGGGCCAACGAGCACGGCGCCAGTCAGATCACCGAGCCGATCGACCTAGCGCTATTGCGCCGACTCGCCGCCGTGGTCGATCAGTGCACCAGCGCGCTGGACTCCTATGATCACGCGATCGCGCTCGAGCAGGCCGAGCGTTTCTTCTGGTTCTTCTGCGATGACTACCTGGAGTTGGTGAAGGCACGCGCGTACGGTGACCGGGGAGCGCCGGCGGCATCGTCAGCGATCGCGACGCTCCGGCTGGCGCTGTCGCATGTGCTGCGGCTGCTCGCGCCGTTCGTGCCGTTCGTAACCGAGGAAGTCTGGTCCTGGTGGCAGGACGGTTCGGTGCACCGGGCCGCGTGGCCGGACGCTGCCTCGCTACGCGAGCAGGCAGGTCCTGGCGACGAGGCGGTACTGACAGCTGCGGCCGCGGCTATCACCGCCATCAGGAAAGCGAAGTCGCATGCGCAGTTGCCGATGAAGAATCCGGTGCCGCTGCTCATCCTGACGGCGGGACAGCAACGCATCGACGCGCTGGCCGCGGCCGGCGACGATGTCAGATCAGCTGGCTGGGTCGCGGTCATCGAGTTGCGGCCAACGGATGGGGCGGAGCCTGTGCACGACGTCGTCCTGCAGTAAGCCCCGCCCCTCCCCTCCTATCCGCTAACCGGCGGCAACGCGCCCAGCAAGGTTGACGGCCAGCCGCCAGTCGCACCACGGATGAGCTAGCCGCGGAAAAAATACGCACCGACCGCCAACCTGCACCGTCGTAGAGCGGACTACTCGGCCGGCGTGTCACGGCGCGCCCGTTGCAGTGGAACTGCAGCATCGGTGTGCGCACGCCGGGGCGCCCCGCAGGTCACCCTGAGCGCGGACGAAACTCCGGCAGAGGCGTCGTTAGGACATTGCCCGGTAGATCTCCCGCCGGTGGCCCCTCCCACCAGGCCGCCGGAGCGACCGTGGCCGAGCAATTCGACGGCCATACGGTCATGAAGGACCCGGAGGGCAACGTGTTCTGTGTCGAACTCGGCCCGGCCGATTGTTAGGTTCTGCCGCGGTGTTGCGCGGACGCCCGGGCTTTAGGCGTAAACATTTGTGCCTGTCAGACCCAAAAGTATTCGTGATCACGGATTGGCTGCCGCGAGCCGCTCAAGCAGGCCGCTTGCGAGTCGCAAAAGTCCGATTTCGGCAGTGGTGAGCTCGGCTGCCATGCAACCGGGCATTGCCAGGGCGGGACGACTGCCGCCCAGCCGCCGGGTAGTCTCACCAGCATGAGCAAGGTAGAGCTGTCAGAACAGGAATGGCGGGACAGGCTGTCCCCTGAGGAGTACCACGTACTGCGCGAAGCGGGCACAGAGGCGCCGTTCACCGGCGAGTACACGGACACCGAGACGAAGGGCGTCTACCGGTGCCGGGCCTGCGGTGCCGAGCTGTTCAGGTCCAACGCGAAGTTCCACTCGGGTTGCGGCTGGCCCAGCTTCTACCAGCCCACCGAAGACGACGCGGTGATCTTGCTCGAAGACCGCTCCCTCGGGCGGGTCCGCACGGAGGTCAGGTGCGCGGCCTGCAACGGCCACCTCGGTCACGTGTTCGAGGGCGAGGGCTACGACGTGCCGACCGACCAGCGCTGGTGCATCAACTCGGTTTCCCTGACGCTCGACGAGGAATGAGCGGCGGCGGGGCTGGTGACGCAAACCCAGCCGCACCCCAGCTGATGCTGATCCGCGCCGGCCAGCTGTCCGCCGCCACCGCGCAGACCAGCGGCATGGTCAGGTCGGCGGCAATATCCGGCGACCTGACCGGCGCGCGCTCGCTGTGGATGGGGCGGACGGAGATGCCGCCCGGCACGAGTTCGGGCAACCACCACCACGGGGATTCCGAGACGGGCATTTACATCGTGGCGGGCACGCCAGCCTTCCTCTGCCGGGACCAGGCCACCGGCGAGCTAATCCGGCTGGAGACGGAGCCGGGCGACTACATCTGGGTGCCGCCGCACATCCCGCACCGCGAGGAGAACACATCTCCGGACACCCCCGCGGTCATCGTGGTGGCCAGGTCTACTCAGGAAGCCATCGTCGTAAACGTGGACAAGCTCTAAGATCACGATCCATGCCGATGCGACCGGCGACTGCCATTCGCAGCGTCGCCTTGATTGCCATACCCGGAGCCCTGTTAACTGCACTCGCCGCAGCGCCGGCCACCCATGCCTCAGCCCCGCCGGCATCACGGCACGTCGTCCAGGCTAGGTCCGGTGCCAGGGCGGGACAGGCGAGCGCGCGGCTGGCGGCCACGTCAACAGCGCCCGATCTCGCCACGCTAGTCAACCCGCTGATCGGTACCGCGCGCGGCGGTGACACCTTCCCCGGCGCGGATACGCCCTTCGGGATGCTGCAGTGGAGCCCCGACACGGCCAGCAGGCCGAACGGCGGCGGGTATTCGGCCAGCTCAGCGAAGATCACCGGCTTCAGCCTTGTCCACATGTCGGGGCCTGGCTGCAAATTCGGCGGAGACGTCCCGGTCCTGCCCACACTCGGCGCGGTGCGGCCAGCCGCGGCCGATAGCTATCGCCGTTCCCGGCAGGAAGCCCAGGCCGGCTACTACTCCGTCCACCTCGCCGACGGGATCCGCGTGCAGCTCACCGCCACGACCCGGACCGGGCTAGCCGAATTCAGCTTCCCGGCAGGCCGGCGCGGCAACCTGATCTTCAAGCTGAACGACAGCCAGAACGGCGACAGCGCGGTGACGTTCAAGCGGGTCAGCGCCACCGTAGTGAGAGGCTCGGTTACCTCGCGCAACGCGTCCTGCGGCCACGACGAACCGTACAGGCTTTATTTCGAGATGCACTTCAGCCGCCGGGCCACGGGCTACGGAACACTCGCCACGCCGGCAGGCCCGCGCGCCGCAGCCAGCCGAACCGGCCCCGCGCGCGCTTACCTGAGATTCCCGGCCGGCGCGCCAGTCCTCGCCAAGGTCGGCATCTCCTACGTCTCCGCCGCGAACGCGACTGCCAACCTCGCGGCCGAGGACCCCGGCTGGAGCTTCAGCGGCATCAAGTCGGCGGCGCAAGCGCACTGGAATGCGCTGCTCGGCAAAGTCGCTGTCACCGGCGGCACGCACGCGCATCTGGTCGTGTTCTACACCGCGCTCTATCACGCGCTGCTGGCGCCGAGTGTGTTCAGCGACGACAACGGCCAGTACCGCGGTGCCGATGGCAAGATCCACCGGCTTGCCGCCGGACAGGCGGCGGAATACACCAACTTCTCCGGCTGGGACATCTACCGCGCGCAGGCGCAGCTTGAGGCGCTGCTCGACCCGTCGGCCGCGAGCGGGGCCGCGCAGTCGCTGGTCAACGCCTATGATCAGACCGGCATGCTGCCGCGCTGGCAGGCCTACGGCCGGGAGACCTACATTATGGTCGGCGATCCGGCCGACGCGATCCTGGCCGATTACTACGCTTTCGGCGCACGGCAATTCAACGTTTCTGCCGCCCTTGCCGCGATGATCAGGCAGGCGACCAGGCCGGGCAATATCAGGCCGGGCCTGAACTACCTGGACAGCCTTGGCTACCTGCCCGAGGACGGCATTTACCGGTGCTGCGCCAACTACCACGGCCGGGTTGCCACCACGCTGGAATACGACACCGACGACTTCGCGATCTCGGCGCTCGCCGGCGCACGCGGCAATGCCGCAGCGCGGAAGCGGTTCCGCAAGCGCGCGCACGACTGGCACAACCTGCTTAACTTGGCCTCGAAGCTGATGCAACCGCGTCTGGCCGACGGCAGCTGGGAGCCGGGATTCAGCCCGACGTCGGAAACCGGCTTCGTCGAAGGTGATTCCTGGCAGTACACCGGCATGGTGCCATTCGACGTCGCAGGCCTGGCGGCGGCCAAGGGCGGCAAGGCAGCAATGACCAGGTACCTGAATCAAGTCCTGTCGCGCTTCGACTCCGGCGACGAGGGGCGGACCGCCAACATGACCAACGAGCCCAGCATCGAACTGCCGTGGGAGTACGACTACATCGGCAAGCCGTATGCCACCCAGCGCGCCGTGCGCAGAATCCAGGACCGGCTCTGGCACGACGCGCCCGACGGCATTCCAGGCAACGACGACCTGGGCGGGATGAGCGCGTGGTTCGTCTGGTCGGCACTCGGCATGTACCCGATGACGCCGGGAACTGCGACGCTGGCCCTTGGCTCGCCGCTGTTCCGCCGCGCGGTCATCCACCTCAGTTCCGGCCATAGCCTGCGCATCATCGGCACTGACGCAGGCACCACCCGCCCGTACGTGCGGTCAGCCACCTGGAACGGCGCGAGCTGGACCCGCGCCTACGCCCCGGCCGCGGCTATCACGGCTGGCGGCACGCTGGCTTTCCGGCTCGGCAGTTCCCCGGCGCGTGGCTGGGCCGCGCGACCCGCCGACGCGCCGCCGTCTTACGGTCCCTGAGCCGCCAGGAACGGCCCGCCGCTAACAACCCGAAACCGCTTCACACCGGGAACGCGCTGGGCTCGACCGCCCGGCCAGCGGTCACCAGCCGTCCTTCCGGGCCCGTGCCTCATACAGCAGCACGGACGCGGATACCGAGACGTTCAGCGAGTCGGCCGAACCAAGCATGGGCACGCGAACACGCTGGAAACCCTCCGCGTACCAGGGCGGCGAGATGCCATACCGCTCACTGCCGACGACTATGGCGGTCCGGCCCCGGAAGTCTGCCTGCCGGTAGCTGATGCTGTCATCGGTATCGGCCAGGTACACGGTGACGTCGTTACTCGCGAGCCAGCCGATCGCGTCGCTGATCTCGGCGAACTCCAAGGACGGCACTTTCAGGCTCATGCCCTGGCTGCTGCGCAGCACCTTTGGATGGGTCAGCCTGGTGCGCTTGCTCGTCAGCACGAGGCAGTCGGCCGCGCAGGCGTCCAGCGTCCGGATCAAGGTTCCTAGGTTGCCCGGTATCTCCATCCCGTCCGCGACTGCGACCAGCGCGTCGGCATCGAGCGCGATGTCCTCGGGCTGCCAGTCCGTCAACTGAGCGACGCAGATCAGGCCGTCCGGATTCGGCCGCTCGGCCAGCCGCTCGAGGGTCTTCGCCGAGATCTGGAACGACCGCCGGGCGCGCTCGGTCAGCTCGCGAGCGCGCTTCGGCGACTCGTCCGAGTACGCGGCCTCCGGGCACCAGAGGAAGACCTCGACCGGCGTGCTGGTGGCGAGAATCATGTTGATCTCGTACAAGCCCTCCGCGACCAGGCTGCGCCGCGGGATGCCAGTACGGTTGCCGCGGACATCCCTGATCAGGTCGGCCGCCGGGTGCCGCAGCCCGATCTGCTGGAGTTCCATCGCTGGCACGGTTAGTCCGCTCGCAGCCGCGCTGGCTACGACAGAGCGGCGCCGGGCCGCTGCTGCAGGCAATCCGGCCCGAGGTCGCCGAGCCCGGCGAGCCCGGTCAGCCGCATTGCCAGCTCGAAGTCCTGGCGAAGCGCGCGTAGCACGTGCCGGACGCCATCCTCACCGCCGAGTGCCAGGCCGTATACGTACGGGCGGCCGAGCAGGACTGCCTGTGCGCCGAGTGCCAGCGCCTTGAGGATGTCGGCACCGCTGCGAACGCCGCTGTCGAACAGGATGGTCAGCCGCCCGCCGACCGCCTCGGCAATGGCCGGCAACGCGTCCAGCGCCGCGATCTCGCCATCGATCTGACGGCCGCCGTGGTTGGACACGATGATTCCGTCGAGCCCCGCCGCGGCGGCGCGGAGCGCGTCGGAGACGGACAGGATGCCCTTTACAACGATGGGGCCGTTCCAGTGCTGCCGGAGGAACGGCAGGTCGTCCCAGGTCAGCGACGTGTCACCGAAGATCTGCCGCCACCGCAGGACCGCGGCGTCGGCGCTGTCGTCGGCCAGGCTGGCCTGGAACGCGGGGTCTGACAGGTAGTTCTGAATGCCGATGCTCCGCAGGAATGGCAGGTAACCGTTAGCAAGATCACGTGGCCGCCAGGCGAGTATCCGGGTGTCAAGCGTGACGACGAGGACGCTGTAGCCAGTGGCCTGCGCCCTGCCGAGCAGACTCGCCGCCACGGTCCGGTCCCTGGGCCAGTACAGCTGGTACCAGCGCTGACCGTCGCCGTTCGCGGCCGCAACCTCCTCCATCGCCGTCGATGCGGCCGTACTGAGGATCATCGGCACGTGCTGCGCGGCGGCAGCCCTGGCCACCGCAAGCTCCGCCTCCTTGTGCGCGATGGCCAGCACGCCAACCGGTGCGAGCAGGAACGGTGCCGCGAGTTCTGTACCGAGGACGGTCGAGGCATACGACGGCGTGCTCACGTCGGTTAGCATTCGCGGCACGATCCGCCAGCGCCGGAAAGCGGTCAGGTTCTCCCTGGCGGTGTCCCCCGCGCCCGCCGACCCGGCCACGTAGTCGTAGGCCTGCGGTGTCATCACCGAGCGGGCCGCCTCCTCCAGCCGGGTCAGGTCAGTCGGGTAGTCCGGCACCGTACCGGTGAGCCCGGTCAGGTAGATCTCGTCCTGATAGCTCTCAAGTTGCTGGCCCACAAGCACGCTGCCCTTCCTGGCGGTCCCGGTTGGTTTCAGCTAGCCGGCTCTGGCCGCCGGCGGCGTTGCGTCAGGCTCATGGTGTCATCCGGCGCGGCCCGGCCGCATACCGGACGGGTACCGCCTGCCCGCGCCGCCGGCCCGTCCTGACGCGACCCGGGCCCGCGGTTTCCGCTACACTCCCCAGCCGCAGGCCAAGCACGACGAGCCCCTGGAGCACCGACGACTTCCTATCGAGTTCTCAGAAGAGATCAAAAGTGCCGAATCCACGTGTTCGACGTGGCGGCTCGTTCTGACACGGTGATCGCCGAGTTCGACCAGATGCTCTTCGAGGCGCCCAACTGGGGAACTGACGGCGCGACGCTATACCTGAACGGTCAAGGCGGACTGTGGGCGTTGTCTGTTGGTTCCCCGCTCGAGCCTCATCGCATCGAGTACGAGGAGCTGCCGTCGCTCAACAATGACCATGTCCTCGATCCACGCGGCGACTCCATATTCATGTCCGCGGACGATGGCCACATCTATCACGGTGCGCTGGATGGCGGCCGCGCTAGGCGGGTCACTGATGAGAACGGCGTCTGGCACTACCTGCACGGAGTCTCACCCGACGGAACGACGCTCGGCTTCGTCCGGATGGACGGGCCGGGCAGTCAGGGAAGGCTCGCTCTGATGGCCTCTGCTAGCGGCCCGACTACGGTGGTCGACACCGGAGCTGGCCACCTCGACGGTCCCGAGTGGTCCCCCGACGGTGCATGGATCTACTTCAACACCGAGCGCTGGGCATCGAAATCCGGGCACGCCCAACTGGCCAGGGTGCCAAGCGGAAACCCCTCTGCAGCCCTGGTCGAGCGGCTGATCTCGACCAAGACCGTCGACTGGTTCCCCCACCTCGCGCCGAACGGGCGCCTGGCGGTGTACCTCCAGTATCCTGCCGGGACCGTGGGCCACCCCGAAGACAGCGAAGTCGAGCTGGTCCTCGTGGATACCGCCGACTGGGCCACGCCGATGGCGCGAGTGCCGCTGTTCGGCGGACAGGGCACGATCAACGTCAACAGCTGGAGTCCCGACTCCACCCGATTCGCGTTCGTCTCGTATCCCATCCAAACCGGTCCATGAGCCTATCGAGGACAGATCACGCTACGTGTGTCGGCCGGCCGCGGCCGCGGCGGGACTAGACACTCAGGCCTGCACCACCGCAGCGCCATTGGCCACCACCGTCTGGATGCTCAGCGTGCTGTCACCTGGCTGCCAGGCGAAGGTGATCATGTCCGCCGCGGCGCCCGGTCGCAACACGCCCCGCCCGCCGACGAACCGGCCCGGATTAGCCGTCGCGAGTCGCAGCGCGGCCGCCAGCGTGAGATCAGCCATCGCGATCGCGGTAGCCACCCCGTCAGCCAGCGAACGCGCGGCGCCCGCCAGGAACGGAGTACCCATATTGGACAGCCGGCCGTCACCGGACAGCTCCACCTCACCGCCCACCGGTGTGCGGTACCGGCCAGGTGGCATCCCGCCCAGCTCCGTGCAGTCCGAGACCAGGAGCGCCCGGTCCATGCCCTTGGCCCGCAGCATGGCCTTGAACGTGTCGGCTGGAAGGTGGTGGCCATCAGCGATAAACGCGGCGGCCAGCCGATCGTCGGCCAGCTGCGCCCACAGGTAGTTAGGATGCCGGGCCAGCACGGCGTGCGCGCCGTTGCCGAGATGGGTGGACAGCTCAGCGCCGGCGTCCACGGCGCGGGTGATCTGCTCCGGCGAGGCGTGCGTGTGCCCGATCGCGCACCGCACACCCGCCTGTGCGGCCGCCCGGATGAACTCAATCGCGGCTTCGTTGTGCGGGGACACAGTGACCATGCCCACCAGATCACCCCAGCGGCGTAGCTCCTCGATGCTCGCCGGCCGGATGTGCCGGGCGTCGTGCACGCCGCGCGGACCCTCATGATCGGAGATGAACGGTCCCTCGACGTGCACGTACGCAATCGCATGTGCCACCCGGGGATCGGCGTCCCTGGCCCGGCCGATCACCGCCACGGCGCGGGTGATGTGCCGCTCGCTGGCGGTCACCACGGTCGGCAGCACTGTCGTCACGCCCACTCGCCGCAGCGCGACCACCAGCTCGACTACGGTCTCGACCGACAGCTGCGCATCGTTGACGTCGTGTCCGGCGAACCCGTTGACCTGAAGGTCAACCAGGCCGGGCGCCAGCCACAGGTCTGTGGTCCGCGTTGCCGGGCGCACCTCGGCAATCACGCCGCCGTCGGTGGTGACGCACAGGGTCCGCCCGGTTGCCGGGTCCCGCCCAGTGACCTTCACAGTTCCCCGCGGTCATCGGGCATCAGGCGCGGACTCCTGGTCGAGGTAAACAGTGCACTGCGGATGGGTGCGCAAGGCGCTGGCGGGCACCGAGCCGTCGATCGGGCCGTACAGCGCCTCGGTGACCGCGCGCTTCTTCTGCGCGCCGGGCACCATGCAGAACAGCTCAGCGGCGGACAGCAGCGCGGGGATGGTCAGTGTGACCGCTCGGGCCGGGACTTCGGCCAGCGTGGCAAAGCAGCCGTCGTCGACCTGCTGCAAGCGACTGACCTCATCCAGGGCCACCACCTTGACCATTGCCGGGTCGGCGAAGTCGGCCGGCGGGTCGTTGAATGCGAGGTGTCCGTTGACGCCGATGCCCAGGCAGACGATGTCGATCGGAGCGGCAGCCAGTAGCGCGCTGTAGCGATGCACGGTGGCCTGCAGATCGTCGCCAGGGTCGATCAGATGGACCGTGCCGATCGGAACCCGGTCCAGGAGCGCACCACGCAGCCAGGCGCCGAACCGCTGCGGCGCGCCGGGCGCAAGCCCGAGATATTCGTCCATATGGAACGCGGTCACCCGGCGCCAGTCGATACCAGGCCGCTCGGCCAGATGGCGCAAGGTCGCTTCCTGGCTCGGCGCGCTCGCGAAGATGACCCGAACCCCCGGCTGACTGCCCAGCCGCCGCGTGAGCGCGTCGCCGATGTCGCTGGCGGCGGCGGCGCCGAGCGCTTCCCGCTCGGGAAGCAAACGGAGTACGGGTTGGCCGGGCATCAGTCCTCGTTTCTCCAGACAGTTCGACCAGCAGCGGTGTGCGGGTAAGCGGGACAGAACCGTCAGAGGCTCTTCGCCATCGCTTGACGAGGCCATTCGTCGAAGCCGAGGTCGCGCTCCTGCTGCCGCGCGGCAGCCAGTTCAGGTGGAAGGTCAGCATCAGGCACGATGCTCCACCCGAGCCGGGTGTAGTACGGGCCGTTCCACGGGACGTCGCGGAACGTTGTCAAGGTCATCCGGCGGTGCCCGCGAGCGCGGGCCAGTTGCTCAGCGGCAGCAAGGAGGGCCGCTCCGATGGCGTGTCCGGCATGGTCAGGGTGGACGCTGACCTGCTCGACATGAGGCTCGCCATCGAGCATCTCCAGCCGGATGAAACCGACGGGCGTATCCCGCTCGTCCACTGCAACCAGGAGCCGGCCGTCATCGAGAGCGGGACGGTAGGCGTCGGCTTCCGGCGCTGGCGCGTCGGCCACGCGGTCCATGCCGGCCGCGCGAAACTGCGTCTCACCCGTCTTCTCAAGTCCCCTGATCAGGGAAAGCTCGCTCTCTCGAGCTGGTCGGATGACCACCGATAGCCCGGGCATGGCGTGATGCTACCCCGCTACCCGGGGGTCACGACCTTAATTGACCAGCGCGCTCCGCCGTCGGTGGTCGTCCAGATCGCCGGCACGATACCGGCGGTGCTGATGCCGACGACTCGGCCGCGCGACTTGCCGAAGAACTGCACCTGATAGGTGTCGGCACCGGCGCCATCCGGCAGGCTAAGGACCTTCCATACCGTCCCGCCGTCATGACTTGCCACCAGGCCAGCCTCAGTGCCGACCTTGTAGATGGCGCTCGCTGACAGCGCGGCGATCTGGCTAGTGAATGCGGTGGCCAGCACGCAGCCCTCCGCGTTGTTGATGTCCAGCGAGCATGGGAGCCGCACCCGCCAGCTCCGGCCGCCGTTCACCGAGACCGCGACAAGCTTCGCCTGGGTTGGGGTTGGCGCCAGTCCGCCGGGCTCACCGGCACAGATCGCGGCCAGGTCACGGGTCCCGGGGACAGTCGCCATAGTGACTCCGTCAAAGGTCTGCCGCGCGCATGGCACCCGCTCGGTAACCCACGACGCGCCGCCGTTACTTGTGTACCGCAGCAGCGCATTCAGCGACCCGGCACCCGCGGATTTAGTGGCGCGCGCGGTGCCGGGCGGGAACAGCACGTACCCCGATTTGGCGCCGGTGCGCACCAGCCAGTCCTGGTCAGAGAACGGACCACTCGGGTGTCCGGAGGGGCGGTAACGGGCACGGTCGGGCTGCACCGGTGGACGCCGCCAGTGCCGGCCGCCATCGGCCGATACCATCAGCCTCGCATCGCACCGCAACACGCCGCTGGCCGCGCAGGACTGGCGCAGCATCCAGACCGACCGCCGGGCCGCTGCTACTGCCAGAACCTTTCCGGTCCCCCGCACCCGTGACCACGCCCGGCCGTGGTCGTGGCTGGCATTCAGGCCCGGCCCGTAGACGAAGACGTCGCCGCTATCGTCGGCGGCCATCGTCCATTGCGTTCCGTCTGCACACGCAGCAGACAAGACCTTCACCAGGCCGGTGAACCTCGCACCGCCGTCCGATGTTCGTCCGACCAGCGACTGACACCGGGAGCCACTCACCTTGTTGAACAGGCCGTAACCGTCCCGAAAGCTAGTGAACGACGCTACGACCAGCGAGGTCGACGGCAGCTGCGCAGCCCGCGGCTGGTTCGCGGCAGCCCAGGCAGCCGGGCCAGCGGCGAGGGACAGGACAGCAACAATCGCCGTAGCAAAGGGAATGACCTTACGGAAAGGCAAGATGCGAAGATTGTCAGCCGTGCCAGTATGACCGCCAACCGCCGCGTCCGGTTGCGGCCGTCGCTGGTTACAACGGCTCGCTGAAGTACCACCGGTGGCCCTCAGGATCGTCGACCGTGTAGCTAGGCGCGCGGTCCGCACGCATCGCAATCTCCGACACATTGGCGCCTGCAGCCTTCGTGCGTTCACGGTGCCCGGCGACATCATTAACCGTGATGCACTGCAGCTGAGTTACCTCGCCGAGCCTGGCAGGACCGTGGAAGCCCGCGCCCGGAGAGCCCATCATGATCACGCCACCGTTGTCGAGCGCTAGCTCGCCGTGCCGCACCGTTCCGTCGTGGTGCCGGATGCGCACTCGCTCTACGAAGCCGAATACGCTGATCAGCCAGTCCATCGCCGAGCCTGCGTCCTCGTACAAGAGGTAAGGAATGACCTGCGGGTCCGCACCGTAGTCCGCCATGGCAACCGACTCTACCCGCCAGTCGCGCCGGCTAAGAAACGAAGCGTTTCCAGGCCGGCGGCACCCAGGGGAGCATCGTGATGAGGCCGATGTCCTTCAGGAACTGGACCCCGACTTCCGGGCAGCCGGGTCCGCCTTGCGCCCGGGCGCACTCGTTCCTGCCTGCCCAGTTGTTCGCGTTCAGCCAGAACCCCTGAACGCCGGCGGCTAGCGCTGCGTGGTAGTCACTGACCAGATCCCGCGGGCTTTGGACGACCGGGCTGTTGGTCGCGAGGCCGGCCAGGATACGGACGTTCTTGTTCACGGCGCGGATGTCCTGGACGCCGCGGTGAACGAAGGCGCTGAACGCGTCCGGGTCGTCGTTGGTGAACTGGCTCTGGATGTCGACCGCGTACGCACCGCAATGCGCGGCAGTCACGTCCTCCCGAAGCATGGCCTGCGGCGGCCGGATGTACGGAGTGATAATGACCTTCAGCTGAGGGTCGGTCCGCTGGAGCCGGGCACCCTTGCAGATGTAGTCGCCAGGATCAGCGCGCTGGGCGGCCGGGGTACGCGTCCAGGGCTCGATGTCGAATACTGCTGCACCGGCCATGCCTGCTTTGGCGGCGGAACGCAGCCTCCAGTAACTCGTGTAGATCGGCTGCTGGCCGGTCAGGCAATGGTCGGGATCGGACCTTCCGCCGCAGCCAACCCAGGTGAACCGCGGCATGACGACGTCGTCCTCCGCCGCCTGCTGCCGGAGTAGAGCCATGTCGTTTGACTTGACGAGCCACTGCGGCCGGGCCAGCGAGGTCGCGGCGGACCCCTGCACCGGTCGCGGCGCGCCGTGCCGTCCAGTGGGCGCGGCCCGTGACGTCCCGGCCGCCAGCGCCGGGCGAAACGGCGTCAGCATCACCAGGGTCATGCTCATGCCGAGCCCCAGAGCTACGGCGATCTCGCCGGCCCGGCGGGCATCGCGGAAGACGGTCCGCACGCCTCTGGCTGCTGTGCTCATCACTGTCGCTCGCGGATAACGCGTCCGGTGCTCGAATCACGGTGCCGGCCGCCGGCTACGCGATGACCGCCCCCGCTGCACCCCGGCATCTGCAGGGGCTGCTAACCCGGCTTTGCTGGTAACCGCGACATGCAGCGCCGACTCGGCCTGCTTAGCCAGCCTCAGATGCCTCTGCAGCATTGGCAAGTAATGAGAGGCATACGCCTTCACTGCGGAATTGCTCCCTGCGCTCTGTTCTCTCCTGAATATGACGATGGCTGCCTGGTGGCCGCTGACGGAGGCCCTGACGAAGGCGACGTCCGCGTTCCGGCCCTTCTGGTTCTCCACCCGAGTCACCATGGACTTGACCTGCGCCGTGGGTGTCGTCGGCACGGTCACGCGCAGGCGCTTGGCTAGTGCCCTGAGGTTGGCTTGCGCTGCCGTGTGGTCACGGGCATAACGGATGCCGAGGTTCTTCGCTACCGTGGTGGCGGCGTGTTCATGCATGTACCCGCCGAGCGAGATCTCGGTCAGGTTGATCTGCGATGCCTCGTCCATGAACATGCGATCCTGGCTGGATACCCGCTGCGCGCTGCGGCTGGCGGTCAGGCCCGCGCCGGCGGCCCCGGCACTGGCGCCCGCCGCTGCGGTCCCGGCAGTCGCCGCTATGCCTGAGGATGCCGCGGCCAGGCCGACAGCGATCCCGGCGCATGCTGCCATCTTCTGCAGGGTCATGGAAGCCTCCCCTCATATCGCTGAGAGGATCACTCCCCGCTAGCGGTCTATGAAAACGAGGACGGGAAGTAACTGCCGTACTGGCCAGATGCCCGCCCAATTGGCCATTGCCCGTAAGGCGCGCTCAGCAGAAACATCTTTCGTTGCCAGATATCTCGACAGATTCGGTAAGCCCTTTTGCAGCCGCCTGCTCCCTGTCTGCCCGCTTGATCGGCGAGAGCGCCCGACCAGCCTGACGGCCATCTCAGCGGGCACAATGCTGCCATGCCTAAGGCCAACGACAGCGCTGCGGCCCTCCTGGAGGAATACGCCGACCTGATGGTCATGACCGGCGGCGATCCGTTCCGGGCCCGCAACTACGGCAAGGCCGCCCGGGCAGTCGCGGCGCATCCGCAGGACGTCTCCGAGTTGTCCGCGGCCGAACTGCTGCGCATACCCGGTGTCGGCAAGTCGATCGCGGCCAAGGTCAGCGAGATCACTGCTACCGGCAGCTTTGCCGAGCTGGAGGAACTGCGCGCGGACATCCCGGAGGGCGTTCGCCGGCTGACGCGCATCCCGGCGCTTGGCCCGCGACGCGCACTCCAGCTGTATCGCGGGCTCCAGATAAGCACGCCTGAGCAGCTGAAGGATGCGATCGCCGAAGGCCGGCTTAACGACCTCAAGGGCTTCGGGGCCAAGAGCGCAGAGAAGTTGCTGCGCGGCATCGAACTGCTGGAGAGTGCTGGCAGCCGTGTCCTGCTGAACGTCGCGGCCGAAACCGCGGCCGCCGTGATTGACGCCGTCGGCGCGGCGCCGGGCTGCCTGCGGATCGCGGCCGCCGGGTCGCTGCGCCGCGCCGCCGAGTCCGTCGGCGACGTCGACGTGCTCGCCGCTGCTGTCGATTCAGCACCGCTGATGGCGGCGCTGACAGCGATGCCCGAATCAGCTGAAGTGATCGCCTCCGGTCCGACGAAGACGTCGATCAGGACAGGCACCGGGCTGCAGGTCGACCTGCGCGTGGTCCAGCTCGACTCGTGGGGCGCGGCGCTGCAGTACTTCACCGGCTCACAGCACCACAACATCCGGATCCGCGAGCTGGCGGTACGCAGGAAACTGAAGCTGTCCGAGTACGGGTTGTTCGACGCCGGGTCAGGCGAGCTCATCGTTTCGCGCACCGAGGAAGAGGTCTACGAGCGGCTCGGCCTGGCCTGGATCCCGCCGGTGCTGCGTGAGCATACCGGGGAGGTTGCCGCGGCCGCCCGCGGCGACCTGCCGGACCTGGTCGCCGAGCCGGATATCAAGGGCGACCTGCATACCCATACCAACCTGACCGATGGCATCGCCACGCTGGAGGAGATGGTCTCCGCTGCGCAAGCACGCGGCTACGAGTACTACGCCATCACCGACCACGCGCCGAACCTCGTCATGCAGCGGATGACCGACGAGAAGATGCTGGCCCAGCGCGAGCAGGTCCGATCGCTTGGCTCCTGGCTGGCCGAGAGTGGAACAGCCGCAGCCGATGGCTCCGGAACCAACCCAAGCACGGGCATGGTGCTGCTGCACGGCACCGAGCTGAACATCGCTCCCGACGGGAGCGTCGACTGGCCGGCCGACTTTCTGGCTGGCTTCGACGTCTGCGTCGCATCCGTGCACTCGCATTTCGATCTGCCGCGTAAGGAGATGACCAGGCGGTTCATCACCGCGTGCGAGAATCCGCACGTCAACGTCATCGGCCATCCGCTGACCCGCAAGATCGGCCGCCGGCCACCGGTCGACGTGGATCTGCCCGAGCTCTTCCGGGCTTGCGCACGGACCGGCACAGCGCTGGAGGTTAACTCCCACCCGGCTCGTCTCGACCTGCCCTCGGCGCACATCAAGGCGGCACGCGACGCGGGCGTGAAGTTCGCAGTTGACACCGATGCGCACTCCGTGCGCGACCTCGGTTACCTGCAGTACGGCGTTGCGACGGCGCAGCGCGGCTGGCTCACCGCAGACGACATCATCACCACCTGGCCGCTAGCCCGGCTTACCGAGTTCCTGCGAAAGAACCGCTAGCGCCGTCGGCGCTGGCTGCCGGCGGGCGGCGCGGACCGCTTGCGGCACGTGTCACCGGTTCCCTGAGATAGCTGTGACCCGCGAGATTCCAGGGGCGTTGGAAGACCCTGATCTGCAGGTCAACTGTCACGGTGAACGGGCTGGGCAGAGAAGTGATCCGGGCCGCCAGCGTTTGCGGCGTGATGTGCCGGACGCTAGGTCCCATCGACACCAGCGCGGTCAGATCGGCGTGGTCCAGGTTCAGCTCATAGTTCACGCGGGTGACACCTGACCGGTCGTAGTCACGGTAGGTCCCGGCGAGCCGCTGGGGCTTGCGCCGGTCGATACCGATCATGCCGAGCGGCCGCTGGAGTTCGCTCAGGTGCCGGATGCCCGGTGTGGCTATGAGCAGCGTTCCGCCGGAAGTGAGGACGCGGCCGGTCTCGGCGGCGTTGCGCGGCCCGAAGATGCTCACCACCAGGGCCGCCGAGCGGTCCGCTAGCGGCAGGGGCCGCCAGACGTCCGCGCCGACGGCCGCCGCACGGGGGTGTGCACGGGCGGCGCGCCGCAGCGCCGGGACGGACAGATCAAGGCATGCGCCGTGCCGGTGCGGCAGGGCGTCCAGGATGCCGGCCAGGTAGTAGCCAGTACCACCGGCCAGGTCGGCCACCAGGCCGGGCATGTCAGGATCGTGCCGTGCGGCGAGTGACTGCACGGCGACAGCGAGCGGCTGGTAGTGACCGCGGCCAAGGAACCACTCGCGTGCTGTGACCATGGCGGCGGTATCGGCCGTGCCGGTCCCCGCTCGGCCGGCGGTGAGGTTGACATAGCCCTGACGGGCGATGTCGAAGCCATGACCGCGGCGGCATGCCAGTCGGCTGCCGCCTGGGTGCAGCGAGCCGGCGCAGACAGGGCAGCGCAGGTACGCGGCGGCCGCCGCGAGCGCCCGGCGCCGCGCAGCGGGCGAAGGTATGGCGTCAGATTGCCAGCAGGCAGGATTACGCGAGTCCACAGAAACGTCCCGTCGGGTCGGAAGGATGACCAGCCGACGGCGGTACGCTCAGACACCAGAGCCCCTGTCAGGGGCTCACGCCACAAGGCCGGACAGCTTCCGGCTGCCCGGCACAGCGCACCGCCTCAGACGGTGCGCGGACGCTTGAAGTAGCAGTAACCCACGAGCCGGGAGCATACCGGTTAACAAGGCCGATGGCACGAGCCTGATGTCTTGGCCAGGGATACCCGCCGGGATTCTGTCACCTACCGCCGGGGCCCGAGCGGTAGAGACCCCGTGAATGGACACAGGGCGCGGTCGGGGCCGGCCCGGCCCTGCGCACGGCCAGCCGTAGCCGCGGGCGTCCTGGTGGCGGGATCGAGCGCGTTGGTCGTGATGAGTTCGGCTGATACCGCGTCCGGCACGATGACCGCGACCGCCGAGCCGTCCGCGCGCAGCTGCGCGACCATCTCGCGAAGCGGGCGCGACGACGGGATCAGTGAGTCGAAGCCGATCGGCGAGATCACGGTGACCCGCCTGAAGCCCGCTGCCAGGTCAGCATTGTCAGCGGACCGGACGCCGCCGTCCACGTACCGGCTGGCGCCGATGGTCACTGGCGGCCAGATGCCCGGAACTGCCGAGCTCGCGGCTACCGAGTCGACCAGGCTCGCACCGGAGGCCGAGTCGAAGACGCGCAGCTCACCGGTGGCCGCCTCTACCGCTGTTATCTGGATGCGCCGGGCTGGCCAGCTATGTGAGGGCAGCCGGCCTTCGATGACGTTGCGGCGAACGTGCTCTGGCACCGTTTGAGCGGCCAGCGCGTAGGCGCCGATTCGCCGCCTGGTCTCCGCCGGACTGCCGGCGCCAGCCAAGTAGCCACCCAGCTCGGCCGCAAGCTTTGCGACGTCGAGTTTGGCTGTGATCTCGGCTGACTGCCGGGACGGATCTGCCTGTCTGGCGAAGAGCTCGGCGAGCGGCAGGCCGCTGCCAAGCTGCGCAGCCACGTTCGCTCCGGCGGACGTGCCGATGATCAGGTCTGCTCCCGTCAGGTCGTCACCGGCGTCGGCCAGCCCGGTGAGCAGGCCGGTCATCCAGGCAATGCCCGCAACACCGCCACCGCCCAGTACCAGCGCGTGCTCGCCGGTCTTCGGCAGCTCTGTCATGCCTGCTCCCGCCGACAGGCCGGGCCGGCAAACTATGCCGAGAGTCGCTCGAGCATTCCCGCGATGAAGATCGTGGTGGCCGCGGACGCTGGTGGCGCCTGCGCTGCAGGGTCGGCGCGGACGTTTGCGCCGTACGGGGTTCCTGCTGTCACCACCCGCATCGCCCGCCAGTGCGGTGCTAGCGCCGCCGCTAGCCGGCGAGCCGCCTCGGCTGTCATCGGCGGTCGCTGATCTGGCTGCTCGGTCGCGTGATCGTGCTCGATCGCGTGATCCTGCTCGATCGCGTGCGCGTGCATGGTTCCGGTAGACATGGCATTCCCCCAGTCCAGAACTCCCAGGTACTGGACTCAGCCAAACACCGCACAACCGGGCCTGCTACGCATTCGACAGGATCGGTGACGATCTGTAACTGCTATTCGCTTTTGCGCCGTCCCCGCCCCGAGGGGAACGATCAGGAGCGGCGGATGGCCGGCGAGTTCACGGTCCAGAGCGGCTGCTCGCCGCGGCTGTAGCGCATCAGGTTCGCCGCGAATGCTTCGCCGGTCTGGCGGAACATGACCTCGGTGTGCCAGCCGACGTGCGGAGTAGCGATCACGTTCGGGTGCTGGATCACCGGCGACTGCGGGTCAGCAGGCTCGCGGCTGAACACGTCCAGGCCCGCTGCCCCGACCTGGCCAGATTCCAGCGCGGCGAGCAGAGCGGCCTCGTCGACCAGGCCGCCCCTGGCAATGTTGACAAACACCGCTCCCGGCCGCATGGCAGCGAACTCGGACCGGCCGAACATCCCCACGTTCCCGTCATGAAGAACCGCGCAGCACATCACCGCGTCTGCCTGAGCCAGTAGCTCTGGCAGCTGATCCGGTCCAGCCACTAGCTCGAGCGCGGCCGGCCCGCCGAGCTCGGGTCGAGCCCGGACACCGAGCAGGCGAGGTCCGAACGGCGCGAGACGGCGGGCGAGTGCGGCCCCGATCGCGCCGAGGCCGACGATCAGCACGGTCGCGTCAAGCAGCGACCGGCCGACCGGCCGTTGCAGCCAGCGGCCTTCGGCAAGCGCCGCCCGTGACTCGTCTAGCCGGCGGAAGAGCGCCAGCAGATGCAGAACCGCGAGCTCGGCGCAGCTGTCGGCGTTGCCGCCTACGTCACCGGGCACCCTCGCGACCAGCACGCCGAGTCGCGTTGCCGTCGCGATGTCGACGCCTTCCAGTCCAACACCGAACTGATGCACCAGCCCGAACGAACCGCTCGAGATGACCGGTGCCACGATCCTGGCGCCGAGCGGGCAGATGACGTCCACGCCGTCTAGGTGGTCCGCAACCTTGCCGGGAGCGCAGCTAGCGATTTCCCAGCCAGGCAGGTGCGCGGCGAGCTGATCGAAACCCGGATGCGCGCTGATTTGCTCCCGGCCGAACAGGACCTTCACGCCGTCACGGCAGCACGGCGATGAGCTCGTCTACCGGCTTGCGGCGACCGGTGTAGAACGGGATCTCCACCCTGGTGTGCCGCCGGGCTCTGGCGCCTCGCAGGTGCCGCATCAAGTCCACGATCCGGTGCAGCTCGTCGGCCTCGAACGCGAGCATCCACTCGTAGTCGTTGAGCGAAAAGCAGGCCACCGTGTTGGCCCGGACGTCCGGGTACTCGCGGGCCATCTTGCCGTGCTCGGCCAGCAGCTCGCGGCGCTCGGCGTCATCAAGCAGGTACCACTCCAGCGACCGGACGAACGGGTACACGCTGACGTAGTTCTTCGGATCCTCGCCAGCCAGGAAGGCAGGAATGTGGCTCTTGTTGAACTCGGCGGGCCGGTGCAGGGCCATCGCTGACCAGACCGGGTCGCTAGCCCGGCCGAGGCCGGTGCGGCGGAAGCGAGCGTACACTTCCTGCAGGTCGTCGGCCGTGGGCGCGACCCACCAGAACATGTAGTCAGCATCCGCCCGCATGCCCTGGACGTCGTAACAGCCGCGGGTGATCACGCCCTTGCCGGCTGCCTGCTGGCAGAGATCGGTGACTTCGGCCGCCAGCCCGGCGCGGCCGCCATTGACGGCTGCCGCGTCGATCGCTTCCGCGCCGCTGACCCGGAATACCGACCACATGACGTATCGGATGAGCTCGTTCAAGTCCCGTGCTTTCGGGCGGCCTTCGGTCTGCCCGGACTCTTGCGTTCCTGCCATAGCTCTATGTCTATCAGAGCGGTCAGGCAGCCGATCCGAGCACTCGCCGGGCCTTGAGCCTGCCCCGACGATGGCACGCATCGCGGTCGTTTTGCCAGCGCCGTTTGGACCGAGGAAGCCAGAGACCTGGCCGCGCGGCACCGTGAAAGTCAGTCCGTCCAGGGCTACTGTGTCATCAAAACGGCGCCGGAGCTCTATCAGTTCGAGTTGTCCGTCGTCGCTGGTCACTGGCCCCGCCTTCCCGGCAACTCAACTGACCTCTTGCCGTCCTAATCTGATATCATTATGCTAGAAACGTGGTATCACGTACGTCAAGTGGAGGTGGGCCGGATGGCAGCCCAGGTTCTCGCAGCAGAAGGTAACCAGGCACCCAGGCAGCCGGTAAACGAATACCCGGCCCGATTCATCTCAGGGCTCGGCATTGGGATTATCGGCATCGTTCTAGTCGCCGGCGGGGTGGCGCTGGTCCTGGTTGCAAGTCACCAGACCGGGGCGCTTCGCGGGTGGCTGATTGGTCTTGCCGTGCTGATCTTCGTCGTCGTCTCGGTGGCACTCCGCGGGCTGACCCCGGTGGTACCGGGAAAGGCGCGCGTCGTGCAGTTGTTCGGTCAGTACCGCGGCACTATCCGCGACGCCGGCCTGCAGTGGGTGAACCCGTTCACGAATCGCATCGAGGTCTCAACCCGGATCCGCAACCTGGAGTCGGCTCAGGCGAAGGTCAACGACGCCGACGGTAACCCCATCGAGATTGCGGCAGTGGTGGTCTGGGAGGTCCGGGACACCGCTAACGCCATCTACTCAGTTGACGACTACACCAAGTTCGTGGCCATTCAGACCGAGACCGCAGTCCGGCATATCGCTGGTAGCTATCCCTACGACAGCCGTGGCACCGAAGCTCTGTCGCTGCGCGACAACGCGGACGAGATCACCGAGCGGCTGTCGGCTGAGCTGACTGACCGGGTCAAGTCGGCCGGGGTCCACATCATCGAGACGCGGCTGACCAGGCTGTCCTACGCGCCGGAGATCGCCCAGGCTATGTTGCGCCAGCAGCAGGCCAGCGCCGTGGTCGGTGCGCGGCAACGCATCGTCGAGGGTGCCGTGGGCATGGTCAAACTGGCTCTGGAGCGACTCGAGGACGAGGGTGTCGTAGAGCTGGACGAAGAGCGGAAGGCCGCGATGGTGTCGAACCTGCTAGTGGTCCTATGCAGCGAGCAGGCAACGCAACAGGTCGTCAATACCGGCTCGCTGTACTCGTGACACCTGCCTGGGGGGCGACGGTTGTGGCAGTGGCGGGCCAGGTGCCGTGTGAGTGAGCGTAAGGGCATCCTGCTCCGGCTCGATCCCGCCGTCCATGACGCGCTGGCGAGATGGGCGTCGGACGAGCTGCGCAGCACGAACGCCCAGATCGAGTTCCTGCTCCGGCGGGCGCTGGCCGAAGCGGGCCGGCTGCCGAGTCACGCCCGGCAGATGCGCCGTCCGGGCCGGCCCGCCGGGACCGGCTCTCCCCCGCAGGACTGACAGCCGCCTGTGCAGCAGCCCGCGGCCCGGGAAGCAACATCTCGCCGGGGTGCCCTGGGCCACGGCCCACCCGGGGCGCGATGTCCGACCTGGGCATGCGGTACGCTGCAGAATTTCCTTGCCGTTTTCCCTGATGATTTGGTCAGCAATCGGGGCAGTAGGTACGGTCACTGAGGTGAGCGGCAATTCGGATGACAGCTCCTGGTGGGACTCGTTGTACCGCCCGGAGTCCCCGGCGCACCGCCCGGACGGCTCGCCGTACCGCCCGGACGGCTCGCCATACCGCCCGGACGGCTCGCCATACCGCCCAGGCGGCTCGGACGGCTCGGGCTACCCGCCCTACCACCCGGACACCGCCGCGTACGGCCCGGAGGCCACGGCGGCTCAGTTCCCCCCGGCCGGCGAGCAGCGGCCACCGCACGGCAGGCACGGGAGCCGGGGCTCCAAGCGCCGGAAGCTTCCGTATGTGCTGGTTGCTGCCGTAGTAGTTGCGGCCGGCATAGTCGCGGTGCTGGTGGTGCCCCGAGGCGGCCACACGCAGACGACCGGTTACCTGCCAACGGGCTCATCGGATACCCAGGACGCGCAGCAGACTGCCCGCGCGTTCCTGCGAGCCTGGGACTCGGGCAACCTTCAGCAAGCGGCGAACTACACCAATCGGCCGGCTCTCGCCAAGGCCGCGCTTACGACCTTCCAGAAATACCTCCACCTCAGCAAACTCACCGGTGCCGCTGGGTCGGCAACAGCGATCTCGTCGAGCTCGGCGAACCCAAGGGACAAGGTCACGTACGCGGCCAGCGCCAGCGTCGCCGTGCCGGACGGAACCACGACAGTCAGCGGGACCTGGCGCTACCATGCGTCGCTGGTCACCTATCGGGGGAAGCAAACCCAGTACTGGTACGTCGCGTGGGCGCCCGACGACCTGGCTCTGAACCTCACCGCGTCGACCCACCTCGCGGCCGTTGCGATCCCCCCGCGCGTCACCTCCGTCACCGACGCCAGCGGCAACGACCTCAACAGCTACGGCGACGCCGGGCTGCCGCCCGGGGACGGAGCGCCTGGCCTGGATGTCGAGATTCAGACCAGGAAGGGCAAGCCCCTGGCCAGCACCAAGGCGGTCGTCGTCGCACCCAAGAACGTCTCCGGACTTGCCACAACGATCAACGGGGCAGCAGAGGATGCCGCGCGATCTGCCGTCGAGCGGCATAAGAACAGCTCGATGGTCGTCATCCAGCCATCGACCGGCAAGATTCTGGCCGTGGCCAACAACGCCGGTTTCAACGACTTCGCGCTCACCGCTGCCGTGGCACCTGGCTCCTCGATGAAGACCGTCACGTCGACTGCGCTGTTCAACGAGGGCGTGCTAACCCCGAACACCGACGTTGAGTGCCCGAAGGCCTTCACGATCCAGGGGGTCACCTATCACAACGACAAGGGCGAGTCCGAGCCGGCATCGACGCCATTCATCACCGACTTTGCCCAGTCCTGCAACAACGCTTTCAGTACGCAGTGGGACCATCTGACCAACGGCCGCCTGGCTGAGACAGTCAAGAAGTACTACGGCCTGGACCAGAAGTGGGACATCGGGCTGGGCACGATCTCCGCGAGTTACTTCAACGCCCCGGCATCAGCATCCGGCTCCGAACTGGCGCAGGAAGCCTTCGGCGAAGGCCAGCTGACCGCTTCACCGCTTGCCATGGCGTCGATTGCCGCCACCATCGACAGCGGCAGGTTCCGGCAGCCTTACCTGGCCGCGGGTGCCCCGCGTGTCACTGCGACACCGCTGCCAGCCACGACTGACGCCTGGCTGAAGGAGATGATGCGGGCCGTGGTCACCAGCGGCACCGCCGAACCGATCGGGTTCGGCCCGGATGTCTATGCCAAAACCGGTACCGCGGACATCAACGGCCAGGGGCAACCCAACAGCTGGCTCATCGCCTTTGAACCGTCAGCTGACGTCGCAGTCGCCTGCCTGGTGGTCAATGCCGGTTACGGCGCCCAATTCGCTGGCCCCGAGGTCAAGGCATTCCTGGACAGCTACTGACCCGGCCCGTCGCGTGCTTGCGCTGACCGACTCGCCGTAGCGAGGTTCGCGTATATCTAGAACTCATCGATCAAGATATACTGACGGCCGGAGAGGGGACGCAATGGCCAAGACTTTGATCGACGTGGACGAGGAGCAACTCGCAGCAGCGCAAAAGGTACTTAAGACCGAGACGAAGAAGGATACGGTCAACGCTGCGCTGCGCCAGGTCACGGCGCTAGCCGCTCGCCGGCGAGATCTGCAGCGGCTCGTCTCCGGCGGGCTGCCGGACCTGGCTGACGAAGATGTGATGCGCGCGGCATGGCAGCGGTAGCCAGTCACCTCGCGGACACCAGCGCCTTGGCCCGGCTGAACAAGCCCGCGGTGGCGGCAGCCTTAGGTCCCCTGATTGAAGCCGGGCTGGTCGCGACGTGCGGTGTCATCGAATTCGAGCTCGGCTGGGCGACACGTAGCGCCGCCGAATTCGACATGGTCAGAGCCGACCGGGCAGAAGGCTACGAATGGCTTGCCACCCACGATGAGGACTGGCACCGTGCGCTTGAAATGCAGGCAGCGCTGTGGCGCAGCGGGCGAGTCAGAGCAGTCGGCTTCCCCGATCTCCTGATCGCTGCGGTCGCCGAGCGGGCGCACGTCACGCTCCTGCACTACGACAGCGACTACGACCTCATAGCCGCTGTAACTCGACAGCCCATGCAGTGGGTAGTGCCCCGCGGCACCGTACCCTGAC
>Ga0335075_10002076_pt1 | contig 32548 bp, 31 predicted proteins | sample Lox_Sample_24_FD_206723 | JGI IMG/M metagenome (GOLD analysis project Ga0335075, IMG submission 206723) | Soil microbial communities from Loxahatchee National Wildlife Refuge, Florida, United States - Lox_Sample_2.4 | ecosystem: Environmental > Terrestrial > Soil > Wetlands | place: USA...
TTTGCCGAAGCTGAAGGATTTTCCGGCCGAGTTTGGCGGTTCAGGCGAGGTTGTTGCAGAGTAGGCGAGGCTATCGCCCGTTGCCGTATCGGCGTGCTGCTGCCTGGCGCGAGTGACCTGCTGATCCATCCGCCACTTCGTCGACGGTTCGGCCCGTTGCCGCGCGATTCGCCAATGAGGCGATCTCGTGTGGCGTCATCTCAACCTACGGGAACTGGGCGGCGTAGCGCCGAGCCCGGAGAACGCTGCGGCTGGCCGACGCCCCGAAAATTCTGTTCAGAGAGTCCAGTGAACCGAACTTGTTGAGCGGCGTTCATATAGCGGGTTGCCGCGTGATAAAGGTTACATGGAGGCCGGGGTTGGGTTTGGAGTGCCGCACGCTTGGGGCGCCCTGCGTCATGCCGGGAGGTGAGCCCTGCGCCGCCAGACATCATTCCGCCGCGCAAGCGCGACACTCGCCGCGGCGCGATGACGCAATCGTGATTTCCGTCCGATGAACATACCGGAAAGTAGAACGATTGCCGCCGCGCCGCAAGCGGGAGGTGCAACCCAGGTGGCGCCCGAAGCGCCTGACGAGCCAGACCTTGGAGCGCAGGGCCGGTTGAAGTCCGAGTCCGTCCGCGGCATCTTCGTCAACGTTGGCGCGGAGGGTGGGAAGTTCGTCCTTCGTTTCGCCTACCAGATCATCATGGTGCGGCTGCTGCTGCCGGCCGATTTCGGTTTGGTCGCCATGGCGGCGCCTGCGATCGCCTTCGTGCAGATGTTCGCCGATCTCGGCCTGACGGAGGCGACCGTCCAGCGCACGCATATCACCCACGCGCAGCTCAGTTTCCTGTTCTGGGTGAATTTCGCCACTGGACTGATCTTGGCGGCGATCTGCGTCGCCGCGTCCCCGTTCGTCGCCTGGTTCTATCACGACCCACGAGTCGAGGGCGTGATGATCGTCACCGGCGCGCTGCTGTTGCTGGGCGGGCTCTATAGCCAGCACCAGGCGCTGCTGACTCGGCACATGCGGTTCCGCGCGCTGGCGGTGCTGGATCTCGGCAGCTTCGCCATCGGCCTTCCCGCCGGCATCGCCGCGGCGCGGCTGGGCGCGGGCTATTGGTCCATTCTGATCGCGCAAGGGGTAACATCCGTTGCCGCCATCGCCATCGCCTGGAGTGTGAGCGGTTGGGTGCCCGGGCGGCCGGGACGCGTTGCCGAAATGAAGCCGCTGCTGCATTTCGGCGGCAATATCACGGCCTTCAGGATTATGAATTTCTTCTCGCACAACACCGACAGCATCCTACTTGGCCGCTTCTCCGGCGAGTATGCGCTGGGCTTGTACAACCGCGCGTTCAAGATCACGCTGCTGCCCTTCACCCAGCTCTGCATCCCGTTCACCAAGGTTGCGGTGCCGCTGCTGTCGCGCAGCCAGGACCAGCCGGTGTTCTATCGCAAAGCCTATTGCCGGATGCTGGAAGCGCTGCTGCTGCTGCTGTACCCGGGCCTGATCTTCATGCTGTTGACCAGTCGCACGCTGGTGAACGTGGCATTGGGTCCGCGCTGGGCAGGGGTGGCGCCGATCTTCCAGTGGCTCGGGCTCGACGCCTTCATCGCACCGCTCTCCTATAGCATGGGCTGGTTGTTCGTCAGCCAGGGACGCACCACCGAATTGCGCGACTGGAGCGTTCCGACGTCGATATTGTTCATTGTTGCCTTCGCGATCGGGCTGCGCTGGGGCCCGGAGGGCATCGCTGCCGGCTATGCCGCTGCGTCGCTCGGAGAAATCTCCTATCTGTGGCGCATCGGAACACGCACGGGACCGCTGCGCGGGCGGGACTTCTGGGCGTCGCTGGCACCGTTCCTGTTTTGCATTGCCATCACCTGCGTGGTGCTGCTGGGCGAGACGGCGTGGCTGACGGGCACGCTGTTGCGCCTGCCGGTGAGCCTGGTGTTAGCCTATGCGACGTTCGCGGCCACGCTCGCGGTCTTTCCACGCGGCCGCGCTTTGCTGGGCGAGCTGGGGCGGCAGGCCTTGCAACGGCTGCCGGTGCTTTGGCGGGCACGCGACGCAGTACGCCCCGCGACCGAGGGACAGCCGTGATGGCGCGGCCGGTTGTCGACATCATCGTTCCGGCGCGCAATGCCGCCGCGACGGTGCGCACGACGATCGAGAGTCTGCGGTGTCAGACTTTCACCAGGTGGCGTGTCATTGTGGTGGATGACGGGTCATCGGACGGAACAGGTGGCATCCTCGCGGAAATGGCCGCGACGGACTCGCGCATCCATGTCGTACGTGGTCCGGAACGAGGGGTGGTCGCAGCGCTGAACCTCGGCGTGCAGATGACCGACGCCGAATTCGTCGCGCGGCAGGACGCCGATGACGTGGCCTGGCCGGAACGGTTGGAGCGACAGATTGCCTATCTCCGCACGCATCCGGATTGCGTGGGCGTCGGCTGCGAGGTGCGGCACATCGAAGCAGCGGGGCAGCCGGTTGGAACGCGCAGCGATTATCGTTCCCCCAACCTCGCGGATCCCGATTTCCTGCCGGCGCGTGAGCCTTACGTGCCCGGCCCGTTCCTGCTGGCGCGCCGCGACGCGGTGCTGCGCGTCGGCGCTTTCCGTCCGATGCATGTGGCCGAGGACAGCGATCTGTGCTGGCGCCTTCAGGAAGTCGGACGCCTGCACAACCTGTCGGAGGTGCTGGGCGATTACCGGTTGCACGCGGGCAGTATTTCCAGCCGCTCGATCCGGCATGGCCGGGTGATGGCTGTGTGTTCGCAACTGGTTGCGCTTTCGGCGAAGCGCCGCCGCAGCGGCCTCCCGGACCTGCCGGCGTTCACCGGTACCTTCATGGCAAAGCAGGATGGGCTGACGTCGTTGGCGGCGCTGCGCGACTTGGTGTTGCCGATGCTCTCGGTGGAGGAAAAGCGCTGGTTCGACCTGGCCATTGCGGCGAAGCTGATCGAGATGGCGATGTATCGTCCGTTCGAGCCAGATGGCGACGATTGCCGCTTCATCGCGCGAGCATTGCGGAACGGACGCGATCTGCTGTGTGAGGAGAATGAGGTGATACTGACCCGGCAGTTGCTGGCGCGCGCGTTGCGCATCGGATTGACGGGGCGTGTGCGGGATGCGATGCGGCTGGTGCCGTCGCAACGACTTTATATGCGCAGCCTGCAGGTTGGCGTGCGCCACGGTGTGCCGTTTCTGGCGCGCCGCGCACGCACGGTGGCGGCACGGCTGAGTGCATAGCACCGGGGCGCGGCGTCTTCAGGCATAGGGCCGAAATGACGGCGGAATTTGGGCTCAGCGTCACACCGTGCGCAGAAACTCCAGCAGTGCCGCATTGACGGCGTCGGGCTTCTCCTGCTGCGTCCAGTGGCCGCAGCCCGGCAGCGCGATCGTCTTTTGCAGGCGGGGAACGAAGTGAGCCAGGTTGGACACGGCCTTGCGCATGTTTTCGAATGCCAACACGAGATCGTATTGGCCGGCAATATAAAGCGCCGGCACCATCACCTGCGATTCCGCAAACGGCGCTAACAATTCCCAGTTCCGGTCGATGTTGCGGTAGTAATTCAGGCCACCGGTGAAGCCGGTGCGGGAGAATTCGGCGGCATAAAAATCGACATCGGCTTCGCTGCACCACGATGGCAGCATCTCCGGCACCTGAAAGCTGTTCCATCGCGCGCGCAATCCGCCGGTTCGTGGCACCATGCCGACTGGGCCGGTGCCGGGAACACGCGTGCGCATCGGGCCGTCAGCGCAATTGACGAACAGATTAGTGCGGATGAAGCCCCGTACGTCGTGGGCGTAGTCGGCCTCGGCCACGCCGGGGGCCTGAAAATAGAGCTGATAGAACACCGCGTCCTTGGTCTGCGGCATCAGCAATGTCGGCCGTGCCGTGCCGCGCGGGAGGAACGGGACCGACAAACCAGCAACGCCGCGGAACCTGTCCGGCCGGAGCAATGCAGCCGTCCATGCGACTGGCGCGCCCCAGTCGTGTCCGACGATCACCGCCTGCCGGTCTCCAAGCGCATCGAGCAACCCTACCATGTCGCCGACAAGGTGCAGCAGCGTGTATTGATCGATCGCATCGGGACGGTCGGTCTGGTCGTAGCCGCGCATGTCGGGGGCAACCGCGTGATAGCCGGCGTCGGCCAGGGCGCGCAGTTGGTGGCGCCAGGAGTACCAGGACTCCGGAAAGCCGTGGCACAGCAGGACAAGCGGCCCATTGCCGAGTTCGGCGACGTGCATGCGGATGCCATTCGCTTCGAGGAAGCGATGCGTGGGTTCAGGCATTGGCGTTGCGCTCGCTTGGTGTATGGCGGGGGCGAGTGTGGCGAGAGAGGGGAGGCGTGTCACGAAATACGAGGGCTGGTGCCCAGACGCACGAGCCCTGCGAGCCCAAAGCGCGACCGTTCCAATAAGGACCAGAAGAGATATATGCGGTTCCGCAACAAGATTGACCGTCCCCTCCTGGTAACCCAAAGTAATCGCGGACTGTGACCAAAGGCCGGCGAGCCCGGGTCCCACTCACGTGTCTTGGCACGAAGCCAACAAAAGGAAACGTCAGGCGGGCTCCTTGATGTGTGCCGACAACGTGACGCCCAACGCGCGAGCAACGCCAAGCACTGTTGTGAGCCGAGGGTCGCCCTCCTCGCTCAGTGCCTTATACAAGGCCTCGCGCGTCACGCCGGCCTCGCGCGCCACTTCCGTCATGCCCCGAGCGCGCGCAATAACGCCGAGCGCCCGCGCGACATAGGCCGCGGTGCCGCTGGCAAGGGCGTCATTGAGCAACTCGGCTTGCGCTTCGGGCGATGTCAAATAGCGCGCCGCATCGAATGCTTCCGTCTTCGCCATCGCTATTCCTCCAATTCCGCGGCGGGGCGCAATCGATACGCACCATCGACAGGCCGCGACCCACAGGCTTCACATCGCCCATCAGTCACGCCTGCAGCCGCACGATCCGCTGGGCGATGCGCTCGGCGGCGCGGTGATCCGCCTGGTCGTCCAGCCATACACGGAACACAGGTGTCTGGCGGACTTCGACCATGTGTAATCTATAGTTCACTGGCGGATGACTCTACAAGCGGCGGATGGCGGTCCGCAGGTCTTCGAGGTGGCCGCAGGCTTCGCCCCTCGGCGTGACTCCCGGCAGTCCTCGCGCTAGTTCCTCCCCTCTCATACCGCAGCCCAGGACCCCACCTGACCGCCATGGCCAGCAGCAACGACATCCGCGCAGCGTTCCTCGACTACTTCGCCCGCAACGGCCACACCGTGGTGCCAAGCTCGCCGCTGGTGCCGCGCAATGACCCCACGCTGATGTTCACCAACGCGGGGATGGTGCAGTTCAAGAACGTCTTCACCGGGCAGGAGAAGCGACCGTACGTGCGTGCCACCACGGCGCAGAAATGCGTGCGTGCCGGCGGCAAGCACAACGACCTGGACAATGTCGGCTACACCGCCCGCCACCACACCTTCTTTGAAATGCTCGGCAATTTCAGTTTCGGCGACTATTTCAAGGAACTGGCGATCCCCTATGCGTGGGAGCTGGTGACGAAGGAGTACGGCCTGCCTCGCGACCGTCTGACGGTGACCGTGTTTTCGGAAGACGACGACGCGGCGGCGATCTGGAAGCAGGTCTCCGGCCTGCCGGAGCAGCGGATCATTCGCATCCCGACCGACGATAATTTCTGGCGCATGGGCGAAACCGGTCCCTGCGGCCCCTGCAGCGAGATCTTCTACGACCACGGTCCGCACATCCCGGGTGGGCCGCCCGGCAGCGCCGATGCGGATGGCGACCGCTTTATCGAAATCTGGAACCTGGTGTTCATGCAGTTCGAGGAAGGCCCGCCCGGCACGCGCGTGCCGCTGCCTCGGCCGAGCATCGACACCGGCATGGGGCTGGAACGCATCGCCGCCATCCTGCAGGGCAAGCACGACAACTACGAAATCGACATCTTCCGCGCGCTGATCCTGGCGAGTGCGGAGGCGACCGGCCAGGACCCGGATGGTCTGCACAAGGTGTCGCATCGCGTTATTGCGGACCACTTGCGGTCCAGTTCGTTCCTGATTGCGGATGGCGTGCTGCCGTCGAACGAAGGGCGCGGATATGTGCTCCGCCGTATCATGCGCCGGGCCATGCGGCACGCCACGATGATGGGCGCGCAGGCTCCGGTGATGTATCGACTGGTGCCGGCGTTGGTGCGCCAGATGGGCGCAGCATATCCCGAACTGGTGCGTGCCGAGCCGTTGATCCGCGAGACGCTGGAACTGGAGGAGACGCGGTTCAAGACGCTGCTGGAACGCGGGCTGGGCTTGCTCGCTGAGGAAACCGCGAAGCTCGGCGGCGGGCAGCCGTTGCCCGGTGCGGTGGCGTTCCGGTTGTACGACACCTTCGGCTTCCCGCTCGACCTGACGCAGGACGCGCTGCGCGAACAAGGCCGTGGCGTGGACCTGGCCGGGTTCGAAGCCGCGATGGAAGAGCAGCGGGCGCGCGCCCGCGCGGCCTGGGCGGGATCGGGCGAGGCCGCCACCGAGCAAGTGTGGTTCGAGATCAAGCAGAAGGTCGGGGCGACGGAGTTCCTCGGGTATTCGACCGAAAGTGCGGAGGGGGAAATCGTTTCGCTCGTAGTCAATGGCGCCCCTGAGCAAAGCGCCGCGGTCGGCAAGGACGTGGCTGTGGTGCTGAACCAGACGCCGTTCTATGGCGAATCAGGCGGGCAGGTCGGCGACACCGGCGTGATTACCGGGCCGGATGGCCTGCGCATCGCGATTACCGACACACAAAAGAAGCTCGGCGATTTGTTCGTGCATCTGGGGTGGGTGGAGTCAGGCGAGGCCCGCGTGGGCACGCCCGTGGCCGCGGATGTGGACCACGAGCGCCGCACCCATATCCGCGCGCATCATTCGGCGACGCATCTGCTGCATGAGGCGCTGCGTCGCCGGCTGGGCACGCATGTCGCGCAGAAGGGCAGCCTGAATGCGCCCGACCGGCTGCGCTTCGACGTGAGCCACCCGCGCCCGATCACCGGCGAGGACATCGCGGTGGTGGAAGCCGAGGTGAACGGCAGGATTCGCGAGAACTCCGAAGTCACCACCCGCCTGATGACTCCCGCTGCCGCCGTCGAAATGGGGGCCATGGCCTTGTTCGGCGAGAAATACGGCGAGGAGGTGCGCGTGGTGATGATGGGCGCGCCGGAAGGCAACAAGCCGGCGTGGTCGATCGAATTGTGCGGCGGCACGCATGTCCGCCGCACCGGTGACATCGGCTATTTCCGCATCGTGGGTGAAAGCGCGGTGGCGGCCGGCGTGCGCCGCATCGAGGCGGTGACCGGCCCGTTCGCCGAAGCCGTGGTGAAGGACATGCAGCACAGCCTGCATTTGGCCGCGGGCGTGTTGCGTGTGCCGCCGACGGACGTGCCGGCTCGGCTGGAGGCCGTCGTGGAGACGATGCGCCGCCAGGAGCGGCAGATTGCGGAGCTGCAGAAGAAGGTGGCGACCGGCGGCGATGGCGCCGCTGCGGTGGAGCATGTGAACGGGGTGAAGTTCGCGGCTCGCAACCTGGGCGAGGTGCCTGCGCGTGACTTGAAAGGTCTCGCGGAGGCGATCGGCAAGCAGATCGGCTCGGGAGTGGTTGCGCTGGTGTCCACCGCGGATGGCAAGGCGAGCATCGTGGTTGGCGTGTCGCCGGACCTGGCCGGGAAGATCAGCGCGGTCGATCTGGTGCGGACGGCGTCGTCGGCGGTTGGCGGCAAGGGCGGTGGCGGGCGCCCGGACATGGCGCAGGCCGGTGGGCCGGATGGAGCGCGGGCGGAGGCGGCGCTGGCGGCGGTCAGGGGGGCGCTGCGGGCATGAGAAAATGGGACCGGACCGGAGCAGCGAACCCGTAAGATTTGCTGTTGCCGTGGACGGCGCTCAGGCGCCCCCGCCGCGAAAATGGCAGCAGGGTGCGCTGCTGATGACACCGCACTCCTACTCATGGTAAGAAACATCGGTGCGCCGATGGGACTTTCGGTTGGCCCGCATCTGCAAGGAACTGTCTGTTGTGACCCGAGGACGTGCAAAATCCAAGGATGTCGTCGACTGGGTGCGCAAAGTCGCGGAAGCCCTGAAGGCTGAGCACCTCGAGAGAAGCGGTAAGGATATCCGGCAACTTGCGCACTCCGCAAACAACGCGCGTGCCGCGCTGTCGAAGGTTGGGATGCGGGAGGGCAGCAAGAAGCGCTCACCCACCAAAACGAGGCCATTGACCGTACCTATTATGGATGCTGCGGTCCAGCCAGACAGCGTTAGCAAAGAAGATATCAATAAGGCCATTCGAGTGTCCAATCGGGTGTTGTCGTTATAGCTAGGTCGATGCCTGCCGGACCACGGTATGGCCGACAGGTGTTCCTCAACTGTCCATTCGATGCTGCCTACCAGCCTTTATTCGACGCCCTGGTTTTCACTATTTTCTCTTGCGGTTTTCAGCCTCGCTGCGCCCTCGAGGAAAGCAATGGAGGCCGGGTGCGATATGAGAAGATCATTTCCATCATTAACACCTGCCATCTTTCGATCCATGACATCTCCCGTACTGAGATGGACCGGGAATCCAGGCTGCCTCGGTTCAACATGCCATTCGAGCTTGGTCTATTTCTCGGAGCGCAGAGGTTTGGCAAAGGTCGTCACCGCGACAAGATCTGCCTGATCCTGGACCGTGACAGGTACAGATATCAGAAATTCATATCGGACATAGCAGGACAGGATATCGACAGCCATTTTAATGACCCGGCCAAGGCCGTTGCCGCTGTTCGGAAATGGCTTGCCCCGCTGGGCACGCAGCCGAAGCTGATCGCGGGCGGAAGAAAAATATATGGGCACTATCAGGAGTTTAGAATACAACTGCCCTTCCTGTTGAAAGCCATGCACCTGGACGAGGACGAGGTCTCATATGCGGATTATACCAACGTCGTGTCGAATTGGCTGAAAGCGAATCCGGTTATCGCGGCGGTGTAACGCCTGCGCGGAAATGGTGGCTGAATAGCGCGTAGACCAGCCTTACCAGCCAGGCTCCGCCACAGAGAGTACCAGTGTGCGACCGGTCGCTGCTGCCGACATGCTGAACGTGCTTCCGCGCCTATCGCCCGCATCTCCGCCGTCACTTTTGCCGTCTCTGGGGCAGCCTATGGGTTGGTGTCAAATCCCTGAGCCCGGCCGTCCCCTCACGCCCGCGCCGACAGCGCTACCGGCGCCGCGCGCCCGGCCGCCATCGCCCCCGTCGCGCCGTAGCGTGGCGCCGGCGGCGTAGCGCTGCGCAACGCCCGCGCGATCAGTCCGATCACCCGTCCCTGCACCGCAATCGCATGCTCCAGCCGGCGCCGGTTCTCGCCCGCCAGGTCGCGCAACAGCCGCGCATGCAACGGTGGCGGCGCACCCCCACCTGCCAGCGCCGTCAGCAAATCGGCCGCGGCAGTCTGCTTCTCCGCCAGCATCGCGGTGGCGCCACGGAAATCCAGCGCCGCCAGCGCGGCATTCTCGCGTTTCAGCACCGCGGCCAGGCGTTCGGCCGCCTCAACGGGATCGTCGGTCATCGCCTGCCTCCCGCTGTAGCGCCGTTCGCGGCTTCCTGGCTGCGCAGCATGCTGGCAAACACCGGCCCGGCGAGACCCAGCCCGCCATGCGCCGCGATGTTCTTCGCCAGCGCGTCCACCAGCATCGGCTGCATCGCAGCCTCCCCGGCGCCGCCGCCGAACGCGCTGTGCGCCATGTCCACCGTGGCGAATATCGGCTGCAGCAATTGTCCCAGCGCCATGGCCTCGAAGTCCTGTGCCGCCTGGCGCAGCTTTGCCACCTGCGCGGGAGGGACGCCTGTGGCGATCGCGGCATCGGCGGCGGCGGACAGATCCATCACCGCACCTCCAGCTCGGCCTGCAACGCGCCGGCGGCCTTGATCGATTGCAGGATGCTGATCAGGTCGCGCGGCCCCACGCCCAGGGCGTTCAGGCTCGCGACCAGGTCGCGCAGCGTCACGCCGGCCGTCAGGATGCCCAGCTTGCGGTCGTGCTGGTCGTCGATCTGGATCTGAGTGCGCAGCACGGTGGTGGTGGTGCCGTTGGACAGCGGCGCCGGCTGGCTGACCTGCGGCGTCTCGGTCACGCGGATGGTCAGGTTGCCCTGTGCGATCGCCACTGTGCTGATGCGGACATTGGCACCCATCACCACCGTGCCGCTCGCTTCGTCGATCACCACGATGGCGGGACTGTCCGGCTGGACGTGCAGATCCTCGACCGTGGCGAGGGTCTCGATCGGGTCGCGGCCGTTCAGGTCGATTTCCACCGTGCGCGGATCGATGGCACGGCTGATCGGTCCGACCGCGGTGTTGATCGCAGCGGAAATCCGCCGCGCAGTGGTGAGGTCGGCGTTGCGCAGGCCCAGGTGCAGCACCTTGGTGTTGGCAAACTGATAGGGGATTTCCCGCTCCACCGTCGCGCCGTTGGCGATGCGGCCGGAGGTCGGCACGCCACGCGTCACGGAAGCCGCCGCGCCCTGCGCTGAAATCGCGCCAGTGGCGAGTGCACCCTGGGCGACGGCGTACACCTCGCCATCCGCTGCCAGCATCGGCGTCACCAGCAGGATGCCGCCCGTCAGGTTGGTCGCATCGCCAAGGGCGGAGACCGTCACGTCCAGCCGGCTGCCGTTGCGCGCGAAGGGGGGCAGTTCGCCCGTCACCATCACGGCGGCGACGTCCTTGGTGGTGAGATTGGCGATCTGGTCGCGGGTGTTCACGCCCAGCCGTTCCAGCATGCCTACCAGCGATTCCAGGGTGAAGATGTTGTCGTTCAGCTTGTCGCCGGTGCCGTTCAGGCCCACCACCAGGCCGTAGCCGACGAGCTGGTTTTCCCGCACGCCTTCGACGTCGACGATGTCCTTGATGCGCACCTGCGCCTGCGCCACGCCGGCGATGGCGAGCAATAGCAGAGTGATGACGAGGAGCAGGATCTGGCGCACGGGTAACTGCTCGATAAGGTTTTGCCGTCAGAGTGGTGGCTGGCGGGGCTGCCACCGCAAGCGCCGTGCCAGAGAGGGCGGCGCAGCGGCGGGGCTTTCGCGGCAGCGTGGGCCGGCAGGAGCTGCCGCCCGGCAGTGGCTGACCGGAAAAAGGAGCCGAGGGTATGACGGCGATCGATCGGGTTGGGGCGCAGCCGCCGTCTCGGCCGGCTATGCGGCCGGCAGGCACGGCTGGCGGGGTGGCGTTTCCGTCGCCCACCGAGTCGGCACCGGATGCCGCGCGGTCCACCGCGGCGGCCGTGTCCGCACCGGTGGCGCTGGAGTCGCTGCTGGCATTGCAGCAGGTCGATGGCGCGCCGGAACGCGACCGTGCGGCCCATCGCCGTGGCCTGGCAATGCTGGCCGCGCTGGGGCGGCTGCAACGCGTGCTGCTGGGGGACGGGGATCCCGCCTTGGTGCTTGATGAAATCAACGAACTGAGCAAAGACGTACCAGTCGCGGGGGATCCAGGTCTCGCCGCCGCGGTCGATCATGTCGTGTTGCGCGCCCGCATCGAGCTGGTGCGCCGGAGGGCGACGCTGGCGGGCTGATGGGCTGGCCATGCGCCCGGCGTCCCCGGCTGCGACAGCAGGCCGCGGCAATTCGTTGCAAACGCTTGACTCTTGCGGCGTGTACCCTTGCACGCGTCAAAACCGCGCCGCTATAAGCCGACGCGTTCACGATCCGGAATGGGCGGGAACGGTGCCGCAGCAGGTCGGCGGGTCGACAGAGGCGTGGGAACTGCAACGACATGATGGTGACGCTTCCGCCGGATTATCGGCCGACCGACGACGAAGAATTCATGAACCCTATTCAGCTCGAGTACTTCCGCCAGAAATTGTTGCGCTGGCGGGCGGACCTGTTGAAGGAGGCCGACGGTACCCTGGCCAGCCTGTCCGAGGGCGGCATCCACGAAGCCGACATCACCGACCGCGCCAGCGTCGAGACCGACCGGGCGCTGGAACTGCGCACCAGGGACCGGGCTCGCAAGCTGATCTCCAAGATCGACCAGGCACTGCAACGGGTGGATAACGGCAGCTACGGCTATTGCGAAGAAACCGGTGAGCCGATCGGCATCCGCCGGCTGGAGGCCCGCCCCATCGCCACGCTGTCGATCGAGGCGCAGGAACGCCATGAGCGCATGGAGCGGGTGCACCGCGACGATTGAGGCGCTCGGCCGTTCGGCAGCGGGCGATCATCCTTCGGCGGCGCGCTGACTTCGACCGCCGATTTAGAACGGCAGCAGGATGTCCATCATCTGCTGTCCCCAGCGCGGCTCCTGAATGTCGGTCAGTTGCCCGCGCCCGCCGTATTCGATGCGCGCCTCGGCGATCTGATTGCTCTGCACGGTGTTCTCGGAGGTGATGTCCTCCGGGCGGATCACGCCGGTCACGCCCACTTCGCGCAGCTCATCGTTCACCCGGATCTGCTGGCGCGCCGCGATCACCAGGTTGCCGTTCGGCAGCACCTGCGTCACCACGCCGGCCAGCGACAGCGTCACGGCCTCGTTGCGTTTGACCTGGCCGGTGCCGGTGTTGTTGTTGCCGCTGCTGAGCGACAACAGGCTGGACGCCGTGACGGCCTTGGGCAGCAGCGTCTCCAGGCCGAAGAAATTCGGCATGCCGGCGGATTCGCCGCTGGCGCGCGTCGTCGAGGTGACATTGTTCAGAGTGGCGGCGTCGTTCATGTTGACCGCGATGGTGATGACGTCGCCGACCTGCGATGCACGCTGATCCTTCAGGAAGGCACGCGAACCGGCGCGCCACAGCGCGTTGGGTTCGGCAGGCGCCGGCTCGCGTGCCGGCATTGGCATCGTCATCGGGCGCCATTTCGGATCCTTGGTCGGGTCGGAACTGGGCGTCATCGCCGGCGGGCGGCCGACTTCCGACAGGCGAGTCAGTGCGCCGCAGCCTGCGAGCGAGAGCGTCAGGCAAAGGCATGCGGTGAGTTTCATGCCGGCTCGTGACCTGGCGTCACGGCTGGGCCATGTCCCCGGGCTTGACCCGGGGATCGCCCCGCCATCAACGCGCCACCGATCTGGCCGTTTGACCGGCCCGCGCGCCCGATCCGCTCGGGTAGATGGCCGGGTCAGGCCCCGCCGCGACGACGAAAGTGGTTTCATCGCATCCATGCCTGCATGCCGCGCGAGGCGGTCGTGACGGGAATGCTGTCGGGCGTCACGCGGACCTCGCCGGGGCCGATGACAACTGCTTCGACGACCGCGCGGGATGACGGGTTCAGCACGCGGATGCGTTCGCCGGTCGCGCCGGAATCCATGGCGACTCCCTGCGCCAGCAGCGACAATCCGGGTGACTCCAGTAGCATCCCCACATTGGTGCCACGCTGCACCAGTGTCGGGCGCGTGACGTCGGCCGCTGCGAACGGGGCGCCGGCCATCACGGGGTGCCGGAGCTCCTGGCCCACGGCTTCGTCCGGCCGGTGCAGTACCTCGCCACGCACCATTGCCACGTGGACGCGTGCCATGCGCACGTCGTCGGCGCGCAGCACCGTGCCGGCGGGCAGGCTGCCGACTGCGACCGGCAACTCGACCGTATCGTCCACCTGGCCGGCGAGGCGCAGGTTGACCGGTTCCATGTTGTCGCCGGTCACCGACAGCGTGGCGGTGAAGCGGCCGGAAGCGGCGTCGTAATCCAGCGCACTGGCGAGCGGTTTCGGGCTGGCGCCGGCAGGAACCAGAGGCGGCGTGAAGCCGGGCAGTTCCACTTCGCAATGCGGCGATGCGCCGGCGGCGATAAGTGCGGCCTTTACGGCGGAGAGGATGTCCTCGCGCGGCATCAGCCGCCCGGCGCGTTCCAGCACCGCGCGGTCGGCGGAGGAGGCGGGCCGCCAGTCCACCCCGAATTGCCGGGCGATGGCAGCAAGCTGGGGCGCTTCCACCACGATGCGGCCTCCGGGTGCGGGGCCGGTGCCCAGCACGCGATTGGCGTTCGCGCCGGCGTCGTCAAACAGATCGGAAAGTCGGACGATGGGCGCATGGAGCAGGGTCATGCTTCGGAGGGTGGCTGCGAGGGCGGGGGCGGCTGTCATCAGCGGGCAGATCGCCACGACCGCCGCGACCGCGGTGGCTACAGCTCTGTCATTGCGAGGGACGGAGCAACGACGCAATCCCGATCGGGAGAAGGCACGTATCTTTCGTGCGTCCGGTGAACGAGGTTGCTTCGTCGCTACGCTCCTCGCAATGACAGTCAGGAGCCTTGCCGCCAGAATGCGCATTTTCTTCATGGCATCACCGCAAGTTCGTCAGCGTGGAGAGCATGTCGTCGCTGGTGCTGATCACCCGGCTGTTCATTTCATAAGCCCGCTGCGCGGTGATCAGGTTGGTGATCTCGGTCACCACGTTCACGTTCGACGTCTCGATGAAGCCCTGCATGACCGTGCCGTAGCCCGTGGTGGCGGGATTGCCGGTAACGGGCTGGCCGGATGCGGAGGTCTGCAGGTACATATTGTCGCCTTGTGCCGCGAGGCCGGCATCATTGGGAAAAGCCGCGAGCTGCAATTGCCCCAAGGTTTGCGGGGCGGTCTGTCCCGCGATCGTCGCCTGCACCTGGCCCGACGTGTTCACCGTCACCGCGGTCGCGTTGGTGGGCACCTGAATGCCCGGCACCACCGTGTAGCCATCCGCCGTCACGATCGTGCCGTCCGGCGCCAGGCCGAATGTGCCGTCGCGGGTATAGGCGGTCTCGCCGTCAGGCAATGTCACCTGGAAGAAGCCGTTGCCCTGGATCGCCAGGTCCAGGGTGTTCGATGTCTGCTGCAGGTTGCCTTGCTCGTCGATGCGGTAGATCGCCGCGGTCTTGACGCCCAATCCCACCTGCGCGCCGGACGGCACGATGGAGCCGCTATCGGAACTGTTGGAACCGACACGCCGCAGGTTCTGGTAGATCAGGTCCTGGAACTCCGCCCTCTGACGCTTGAAGCCGGTGGTCGTCATGTTGGCGAGGTTGTTGGAAATGACCTCCACGTTGGTCTGCTGGGCCTGCATTCCGGTGGCGGCAATGTCGAGTGCGCGCATGGGTGAATCTCACTTGCTGGTCGCTGTCGCGCATACGGCGGTCATGTGGACGAACCCTGCGGCAGTATCTTCTGGATTGCGTTCTGCTGGCGGTCGGATTCCGCCTGCAGCATCTGGGTGGTGAATTCGAAGCTCCGCTCGCTATCGATCATGCGGGTGACTTCCAGCACCGGCTGCACGTTGGAGTCCTCGATCGCGCCTTGCTCCAGTGCTGGCGAAGCGACCGGCGTGGTGGGCGAATCGCTGCGGAACAACGTGCCGCCCTCCGCCGTCAGCAGGGCAGGATCTGCCGGCTGAACGATGCCGATCTGGCCGATCTGGCCATTCACGCTGGATACGGTGCCGTCGCCGGCAATGGTGATCTGCGTGTCTGTGGGCGCGAGCTGGATCGGCTGCCCGTTGTTGTCCAGCAGCGGATTGCCGGCGGTATCGGCGATGGTGCCGCTGGGCAGCAGCCCGAACCGCCCGTCACGCGTCAGCCGAGGGCCATTGGCGGTATTGACGGTGAAGTAGCCGGCTCCGGTGACGGCGATATCGAGCGGGTTGCCCGTGTGGGTGATGGTGCCGGGTTGTTGCTCGCGCCAGGTGGCGCGGTCCTGGGTATAGGCGATCGGGTTGCCGCCGCGCGGCGCGCTGCCGCCGGACTGGCGGCTCAGCCAGTCGCTGAATTGCACGCGCTCGGCTTTGAATCCGGGCGTGTTGGCGTTGGCGAGGTTGTCGGCGATCACGTCCAGCGCGCGCTGCTGCGCGACGAGGCGGGACGTGGCGATGCTGCTGGCGAGGTCCATGACCGCGGCAACGCAACGCGTGTGCCAACACGCGCCGCCCTGGCATCGGCCCTGCCATCGGCAGGTGGAACCGTGCGTTGCCGTGCCGGTGGCTTGCGCGGCGATGACGGCGCCGCACCGGATCGCCCGGCAGCTTTCGCCTTCCGGCCAATCCTGCCGGCCCGGTAAAGCCTTCGTTAACGTCTGGCTGGCATGCTGCCCCGCGTGAAGGACAGGACATGAGCGGGACCACTGCCGCCGCCGACAAAACCCAGACGGAAAACGAAAGCAGCCCGCCGGAGCCATCGCGCCGGCGCAAGCTGTTGTTGCTTGCCGGTCCGCTGGCGCTGGCAGGGCTGCTGGCTGGGCTGTGGTTCGGCGGCGTGCTGCCGCGCTGGCTCGGGCTGTCGCACGCGCACTCGCCCGCAGCCCAGGCCGCCGTGCAGCCGATCTATATCGACCTGCCGGAGATGATCGCCAATCTCAACGGCAATCCGCGCCGCCCCAGCTACATCAAGCTCGACGCGCGCATCGAGGTCGCCAGCCCGCAGGACGCGGAGCGCGTGCGCCAGGCCATGCCTCGGCTACAGGATCTGTTCCTGACCTACATGCGGGAAATGCACCCCGAGGAACTGCGCGGCTCGGCCGGACTCTACCGCCTGCGCGAGGAACTCATCGCGCGGGCCGATGCCGCCGCCGCGCCGGCACGCGTTACCGACGTGTTGTTCACCCAGATGCTGATCCAGTGACGGCCCTGACAGGACCCCACCATGAGCGGTGCTGAAAACCAGCAATCCGAAGAAGACCTGGCTGCCGCCTGGGGCGCCGAGACCGACACGGAGGCAGCCCAGGGGCCGCCGGCGCAGCCCGCCCGCGTGCTCAACCAGGCGGAAATCGACAGCCTGCTTGGCTTCGACGAAGGTTCCGGCGGCGGCGAACAACGCACCGGGATGCAGAAGATCATCAGCTCCGGCCTGGTGTCCTACGAGCGCCTGCCGATGCTGGAGATCGTGTTCGACCGGCTGGTGCGCATCATGTCCACGTCGCTGCGCAACTTCACGTCCGACAACGTGGAAGTGGGGATCGACAACATCCTGTCGCTGCGGTTCGGCGATTACCTGAATTCCATCCCGCTGCCGGCGATGCTGGCGGTGTTCAAGGCGGAGGAGTGGGACAATTACGGCCTGATGGTGGTGGACAGCGCGATGATCTACTCGATCGTGGACGTGCTGCTGGGCGGGCGGCGCGGCACCGCGGCGATGCGGATCGAGGGGCGGCCTTATACGACGATCGAGCGCACGCTGGTGGAGCGGCTGATCCAGGTGGTGCTGGCCGATCTGTCGGCCAGTTTCGACCCGCTGTGTCCGGTCACGTTCCGGTTCGAGCGGCTGGAGGTGAACCCGCGTTTCGCGACGATCAATCGGCTGTCGAATGCGGCGGTGCTGGCGCGGCTGCGGATCGACATGGAAGACCGCGGCGGGCGGCTGGAACTGCTGCTGCCGTACGCGACGCTGGAACCGGTGCGCGAACTGCTGCTGCAGCAGTTCATGGGGGAGAAGTTCGGGCGGGATTCGATCTGGGAAACGCATCTGGCCGAGGAATTGTGGAACACCGAAGTGGAACTGGAGGTGGTGCTGGATGAGCAAGTGATGCGGCTGTCGGATGTCGTGTCACTGGTGCCGGGGGCGCGCATTCTGCTGAACACGGCGCCCGGGGCGATGGTGCAGCTTCGCTGCGGCACGGTGCCGCTGTTCGAGGGGCGCGTGGGGCGGCGGAAGAGCAGGGTCGCGGTGCGGATCGAGCATGATATTGCCCGGCCGCAACGATGAACCGCCCTCGGCCCTTCGGGAACAAACTAGCCGCCCATACAAGAGCCTTGGGCAGACAGATCGATGTTTGGTATATTGGATTTGTTGGGGCTATATGGGGTAAGACTGGTCGCCGCAGGGTGTATGCCATGACCTCCAAGACCCCTAACCCGCACGTTCCCGTTGTGCCCAGTGCTGCCGACAGGGCATGCGCCCGTGACGCCCTACGGCTGCTGGCGTCGTCGCTTCCCGATGCCGACCGCGCGGTCTACCTGCGTGTCGAAGAGCCCGACGTGCCCGGAGAAGCCATCGCCGTGCCGGCTTCCGCCCTCCGGCTGCTGGTGTCCATTTTGCGGGGGATGGCCAACGGCAAAGCCGTCCATGTGCTGGAACACCAGTCCGAAGTGACAACGGGCGAAATGGCCCGGCTACTGAACGTCTCGCCGCCCTATGCCGTCAAAATGCTGGACGAGGGCAGGATCCCGTCGCGCCTGGTCGGAACCCACCGGCGCGCGCGCCTGGACGACGTGCTGGCTTATCGCGACGAGCAATACAAGGCGCGCAAAGCGGTTCTGGACCAGATGGCGGCGATCGATCAGGAACTCGGTCTGACCTGAATGGAGCGGACACCCCGCGTTTTTCTGGATGCTAGCGTCCTTTACCCGGTGTCGCTCCGCCATTTGCTGATGCGGCTCGCTCTTGCTGGCCTGTTTCAGCCGCAATGGTCGGCGCACGTCCATGAGGAATGGATACGCGCCGTGTTGCGGGACAACCCGCAGATACCGAGGGCACGGCTGCTCGCGCTGCGGGATGCCATGGATCAGCGAATCGATGATGCCGTGGTCACTGGCTTCGAGCATCTGATCGGGACCCTTACCCTGCCGGACCCTGATGATCGCCATGTCCTGGCCGCGGCCATCGTGAGCGGTTCGTCGATCATCCTGACGCGCAATCTGCGTGATTTCCCAGCATCAGCTCTCGGCCCTCATGGGATCGCGGCTTGCCACCCCGACGTATTCATCGCGGGATTGCTCTGTGCGGAGGCACAAAGCGTGATCCAGGCTGTCCGCGATCAGCAGGCCAGTCTGATCAATCCGCCGGTTCCCTGGCAGGATCTGCTCGCGATCTTCGAACGGACGGGGCTGCGTGGGACCGTCGCTGAGCTGCGCCGCATGCTCGGACTGTAAAACCATTGGCGACAGCCGACGTTGGGCGGCGAGCCATCGAGCGAGCATGATCGACCTGTTGATCGACCTTTTTAGCAGTCGGACAGGTTATCCGTGGCGGCGGTTCTCGAATGTGCCGCTCGCTGAATTGCCGCACGGGAGTGGTCTCGATGGGCCGGGGGATCGGGCCGGAAGAGCACCAGGCGCGGTTTGTCGGGCAAGGGGCCCGCACCGGTGGTGCGACAAGCAACGGAGAGTGGATCGGACCCTGTCGCAGAGTTGCGAAATGTGGCGCTGGCTGAGATCAACGGCTCCGCCATCAAGCTAGATGGCAGTTTTTCGAACCTCGAGAGGGAGTTCTCCGGGGAAGGTATATTTGCCCATGGGGTGCGAAGCATAATCGCCGGCGCTCGCTCTGCCATGGCTAAGCGTTGCGCCGATCCATTCTTTGAACTTGATTTGGTCGAAGCGACGGTGGCAAAACCAGAATCATTTGAGACTTTCATACGGCAAATTGTGCCATGTGCCGTTCTTCAGGTATGTCGTGGTGACCAAGATCAAGTCCTACGGGATTCGCTCTGCTCGTTCCATCCTGTGCCAGGGACCAAGCAGCAGGATCCTGAAAACTGCTTGCGAGTCGTTCATGCAGTATTTGACTTTATGGCCAGGCATCGAACGCATGATGGTTTTCGCGAGACAGCCAAGCTTGAACCAAGAGAGTGTCCCTTCTACACGTGCTGCGATCTCAAACTCAGGCGCGATCAACCTGATATCTGCCGGTCCCGGCCATATGAGTCCGCTGACTGGCGCGGGTGGGACACCGAGGACGGTGCATGCTGGTATGCTGTGGGCGTACGCGTGTCGCGGCCTCCCAAGCGAGCGGGGTGATATTACCGCCCCGAGCGTGGTCTGGGCCACTCGCCCGAGTAGTTCAATAATACCAACCAGCGAAAAGACTGACCCATGCCACGATCAACGCGTCCGGCCTTTCCGGAGGTTCAGCCGCGTGGCCACGAGTCAATCATTATGAGGGTTGGTATAAGTCAGGTGCACGGCGCGGAACTAATTGGGACGCGCCGACCGACCGCCTCCTGGTAGGGGGTGTCAGCCCCTCTGCCTGCCCCCTCCGGGACCGTGCATGGGTTTTGTTTTCTCGCTCGCCAATTTAGGGGGGTATGGCGGGCGGGGTATGACCCGCGCGCGCCGGCTGGCTGGATCAGTCGCTCGCGGGCGGCGATGCTGCCTGGTCCCGCGGTTCTTCGGAGTTTTCGATCTGTGGCGTCTCTTCCTCCATGAGATCGATTTCCTCGCGGACATAGTCAGCCGCAGCGACGTCAGACGCTTCACGGGACGATAAAGCCCGCCGCGGACCGCCCCGCTCCAATCCGTGACCTCCGGCATGTCGGAGGTATCGATCTCGCTGTCGGGCATGGCGGCAACCGCGTCGAGGGACGCCTGTTCTTCCGTCATCAGTTTCCTGGTGTTCGCCATCCTCGTACGCCTTCCGCTCCGGTCGAGTAGCCTTTCTCGCGCTGATGATGCGGCCCGGCATATCGTCGTCATCGGGCCAGGTGTGGACGATGAACAGAAGAACCGCGCCGGCTTGGCGCAGGGTATCCCAGCGGTCGCCGTCGGGATGAGGATCATGCCGGGACAGGGCCAATGGATCCGCGAGCGCGACCTTGCCAATGCTCAGCGGCAGCTTATGCCTGCGGCGGTTGATGGCGTCTTTGTCTGGGTCCCATCCCCTCCGCAACGCAGCTCCGCCTGGAGCGCGACTTGACGCCCAACCGTCATGGCCGCATCCCCCGTCGGTTCAACACCAACCAGCAGCCATCGGAGGACAATCCAGGATGCCCACTTCTACCGCGGCGGAACTCGCCGCCCGGCTCGACCGCCTGCCCAGCAGCCGGCATGTCTGGAAACTGGTCATCCTGATCTCGCTTGGCGCCTGCTTCGAGTTCTACGATCTCTTCCTTACCGCCTATGTCGTTCCCGGCATGGCGAAGGAAGGCCTGTTCTCGCCGCAATCGCTGGGCATTTTCGGCATCCTCGCCCCGCTGAAGGTCGCCGGGCCCGGCACCTTCGTGTTCGCCCTGTTCGCCGGCCTGTGGGTCGGCACCATGGCCTTCGGCTGGGTGGCGGACGCCTACGGGCGGCGCTTCATCTTCACCTTCTCCCTGGTCTGGTACTGCATCAGCACGCTGATCATGGCGTTGCAGCACACCGGCTTCGGCATCGACCTGTGGCGCTTCATCGCCGGCATCGGCATCGGCGTGGAGCTGGTGACGATCGACACCTACATCTCCGAGCTGATCCCGGTGCACACCCGAGGCCGCGCCTTCGCGATCAACCAGTTCATCGCGTTCTGCGCGGTGCCGGTGGTGGCTTTCCTCGCCTACGTCCTGGGGGCGGACCATTGGCGCTGGGTCGTGGTGATCGGCGCGATCGGCGCGATCTTCGTGTGGTGGCTGCGGCTGAGCGTTCCCGAGTCTCCGCGCTGGCTGGCGCGCCACGGCCGCACCGTCGAGGCCGAAGCCATCATCGCCAACATCGAGGCCAAGGTTCAGGCGGAGCACGGCCGGCTGCCGCCGGTCGGCGCGGCACCCGCGCCCGAGGTGGGCCAGGGCACGTTCTCCGAACTTTGGAACTCGCCCTATGCCGGGCGGGCGGTGCTGCTGTCGGTGTTCAACTTTTTCCAGACCTTTGGCTACTACGGCTTCGCCGCCTGGGTGCCGACGCTGCTGATCGCCAAGGGCATCACCGTCACGCACGGCCTGGAATACGCCTTCATCATCGCCATCGCGAACCCGATCGGACCGCTGCTTTGCTCTGCCATCGGCGAGCGGATGGAGCGGAAGTGGCAGATCTGCTGTGCCGCGCTGGGCATCGGCGTGTTCGGCATGTTGTTCGCCTGGCAGAGCAGCCCGGGCCTGCTGATCGTATTCGGCGTGCTGGTGACGCTGAGCAATAACTGGCTGTCCTACGCGTTCCATGGCTACCAGGCGGAGCTGTTTCCCACGCGCATCCGCTCGCGCGCGATCGGGTTCGTGTATTCCTGGAGCAGGCTGTCGGCGGCGTTCTCCGGGCTGGCGGTGGGATTCTTCCTGACGATCGGCGGGGTGAGCGCAGTGTTCGGGTTCATTGCGGCGGCGATGGTGATCGTGATCGTGTCGATCGGCGGGTTTGGGCCGCGCACCAGCAACCTCGCGTTGGAGGCGATTTCGAACGCCTGAGTCCAAAGGGCTGCGGTTCTCACTGGCGTCCCAGTTCGCTGCAATCGTCTGGCACCGTGCGTTGGGCATCGTTTGGCAGGGTGCGCTGTCATCGTCTGGCACCGGCGTTGCCCATCGTTTGGCACCGTGCGTCGGGCTTTGATGGGCGAGATGAGATGCCTTGGGGAGGTCCGGTTGCGGCGGCGGCGATAACCTAACTTGAAAACTGCCGCTGCCGGTGGCGCGTCTGCCGGGTCTAAAGCCGATGGGGTTTCGGTTGGTTGCAATGCTGCTGGCGCCGCCGGATTCGAATTGCGCCGGTTGCGATCACGCAGCGTCGAGATCGCCAGGTCGCACCCGCTTTCGGAACGTGCGCGCAACATGCAGTCCAGCGCTACCGCCCGGATGATGCCGCGCCAAACGCTAGCGGCAACAGAGAAGTGGCAGACAGGAGCAGCGACAGAGAAGTGGCAGACAGGAGGCAGCGACTGAGAAATCGAAGGCAGGGTCGGGACTATCTGCCGCGTGCTCAACCACACGATCGAGGTAGCGGGGGTATTGCCGAGATTCGGTCTCTTTGCGCGCTTGTCGGAATCTTTCAAATTCTTTACGTGTTTGTGAAATCATTCAAAAGGCGCGGCGTGCTCGTAGAATCTTTCAAAAGGCGCGGGTCGCCGGCGCCCAGCCGCCGGCGACCCACCTGCCGAAATCACACCAGATCGAAGCGATCCAGGTGCATCACCTTGCTCCAAGCCGCGACGAAGGCATCCACGAAGGCCCGCCCTGCATCGTCGGTCGCGTAGGCCTCGGCGATTGCGCGAAGCTGCGCGTTCGACCCGAAGACCAGGTCCACCCGCGTGCCGCTCCACTTCTTCGCGCCGCTGGCCGGGTCGCGGGCCACGAACACGCCGTCGGAAGCCGGTTCCCAGGTCACGTTCGTTCCGGTCTCGAGCAGATTGACGAAGAAGTCGTTGGTCAGCGTCTCCGGCCGCTTGGTGAAGACCCCGAGTTCAGATCCGCCGAAATTCGCGCCCAGCACACGCAGGCCGCCGATCAGAGCTGTCATCTCGGGCGCCGTCAGAGCGAGCAACTGCGCCCGATCGACCAGCAATTCCTCCGGCGACCGGTCGTGTTTGCCGCTGATGTAGTTGCGGAACCCATCCGCCTTCGGTTCCAGCACGGCAAACGAAACAACGTCCGTCTGCTCTTGCGACGCGTCGGTACGGCCCGGCTTGAACGGCACCTTCACGTCAAACCCGGCCTTCTTCGCCGCTTGCTCGACCGCCGCGCAGCCGCCCAGAACAATCAGGTCGGCGAGCGAAATCTTCCTTGCGCCCGATTGCGCGTTGAAGTCCTTCTGGATCTTCTCGAGAGTACCCAACGCATCGGCCAGCTTGGCCGGTTCGTTGATCGCCCAGTCCTTTTGCGGCGCCATCCGGATGCGCGCCCCATTGGCCCCGCCGCGCTTGTCGGACCCGCGGAAGGTCGAGGCCGACGCCCAGGCGGTGGAGACCAGCCGCGAAATCGACAGCCCCGAGGCGAGAACTTTCGCCTTCAGCGCGGCGATGTCCGCGTCGTCGACCAGCGGGTGATCGACCGGCGGCACGGGATCCTGCCAGATGCGCGGCTCGGCCGGCACTTCCGGGCCGAGGTAGCGCACATGCGGACCCATGTCGCGGTGGGTCAGCTTGAACCACGCTTCCGCAAAGGCACGCGCGAACTGATCCGGATGCTGATGAAAACGCCGCGAGATCGGCTCGTAGATCGGGTCCATCCGCAGCGCGAGGTCGGTGGTGAGCATCGACGGCGCGTGCCGCTTCGACGCATCGTGTGCGTCCGGCACGGTGCCGTCTGCCGCGGCATCCTTCGGCTTCCACTGAAACGCGCCGCCGGGGCTCTTGGTCAATTCCCATTCGTAACGGAACAGGTTATCGAAGAAATTGTTGCTCCACTTCGTTGGGGTGCTGGTCCAGATGACCTCGAGCCCGCTGGTGATCGTATCGTCACCCTTTCCGGTGCCGAAACCGTTCTTCCAGCCCAGGCCCTGTTGTTCAATGGGCGCCGCCTCGGGGTCCGGACCGACATACTGTGCTGCGTTGGCCGCGCCATGGGTCTTGCCGAACGTGTGGCCGCCGGCGATCAGCGCGACGGTCTCTTCGTCGTCCATCGCCATGCGCCGGAACGTCTCGCGGATGTCGCGCGCCGCGGCGACAGGATCGGGTTTACCGTTCGGGCCTTCCGGATTGACGTAGATCAGACCCATCTGCACGGCGCCCAGCGGCTCCTGCAATTCCCGGTCACCGCTGTAGCGCTCGTCGGCCAGCCACTTGCCCTCGGGGCCCCAGAAGATGTCGTTCTGCGGCTCCCACACATCGACCCGGCCGCCACCGAAACCGGCGGTCTTGAAGCCCATCGATTCCAGCGCGCAGTTGCCGGCGAGGATGATCAGGTCGCCCCAGGAAAGCTTGCGGCCGTATTTCTGCTTGACCGGCCACAGCAGCCGGCGTGCCTTGTCGAGGCTCACATTGTCCGGCCAACTGTTGAGCGGGGCGAAGCGCTGCGCACCGCCTGCGCCGCCGCCGCGGCCGTCGCTGATGCGGTAGCTGCCCGCACTGTGCCAGGCCATGCGGATGAACAGTGGACCGTAATGACCGAAGTCCGCCGGCCACCAGTCCTGCGATTTCGTCATCAGCGCGAAGATGTCCGCCTTCACCGCCTTCAGGTCGAGGCTCTTGAATGCCGCAGCGTAGTCGAAGGCCTGTCCCATGGGATTTGCCAGGGGAGAGTTTTGATGAAGGACCGACAGATCCAGCCAATTCGGCCACCAAAGCTGGTTCGTCATCCCTCGGACAACGGCCGACCTGGTGTACTTGCCGCCCATTGGGCACTGCGCTTCGTCGTTCATGATACCCCCAATCGTGGTATGCATTCAGTCTATCCGGGCGCGGGCATTAGCGTCCCTGCGGCTGGACTGTCCAATCGATTAAATTTCTCGGACTCATCGGATTTTTCGTTGGCACAATCCGGCGCCGGACTACCCGCTGAAACGCCGATCCGCCATGCGGACTGGTTTTGCACAGTCAGCGTGGCTGACGCGGCGTACCGTGGTGCAGTCAGTCCATCTGACGCTTCGTCGCGCAGGCGTATGGCTGCCACGGCATCCGCGGTGGCGGCGTCCAACACCTATATCGTTGGTTTCTGCTTCCACGGCAAGGGAGCCAGCCGCATCCATTTGCGGACTTCCGCGCTTTTGCCGTTGCCTTTTTCATCGCGGCACCCACGCACCCGGCGGCACGGCAATGGCCACCGCCGCATGGCCAGGCCCGGCGCGTGGTTCCCCCCGCGTGCGGCCTCGGTTACACCGCTGCCATGACCGACGCGCCAGGCCCGATCGGACGCAAGATCCTCCGCCGCGAGGACCGCCGCTTCCTCACCGGCACGGCCCGCTATATCGACGATCTGCCCATCGCCGGCGCCCTGCACGCCCGCTTCGTCCGCTCGCCGCATGCGCATGCCGGCATTCTGGGGATCGACGCCGACGCGGCGCGTGCGTTGCCGGGCGTGGTGGCCATCGTCACTGGCGGCGAGCTTGCACAATGGACGCAGCCTTTGCGGCTTGCGCCGGCCATCGAGGGCCTGCATCCGGTCACGGTTGAGACGCTGCCCACCGCCAAGGTGCGTTTCCATGGCGACCCTGTCGCCTGCATCGTCGCCACCAGCCGCGCCGCGGCGGACGACGCGGCCGAACTCGTGCGGGTGGATTACGAGCCGCTGCCGGCCGTCACCGGCATGGCGGCGGCGCTCGCCCCTGGTGCGCCGCGGGTGGACGATGCGCTGCCCGACAACCTTGTGTCCCACCAGAGCGTTGTTTGCGGCGATCCGCAGCGCCGCTTTGCCGAGGCGCACCGCGTGGTCGAGGCCCGCTTCGTCCAGCATCGCCAGACCCATGTGCCGATGGAGCCGCGCGGCTGTTGCGCCGTGTGGGATGAAGGCCGCCGGCATCTCACGATGCATGTCGGCACGCAGGTGCCGCACCCGTACCGCACCATGCTGTCTGCAAGGCTGGGGCTGAGCGAATCGCAGATCACCGTGCTCTGCCCCGATATCGGCGGCGGTTTCGGCCAGAAGATCACGCTGTATCGCGAGGAGCTGACGGTCGCTGCCCTGGCTCGCGCGCTGAACCGCCCGGTCCGCTGGCGCGAGGACCGCGGCGAAAACCTGATGGCATCGGCCCATGCGCGCGAGCAAACCGCCGAGGTGCGCGCGGCCGTGGACGCGGATGGCCGGATCGCTGCGCTGGATCTGCGTATCATCGAGGATTTCGGCGCCTACTGCTTCTATCCCGCCAACTACCTGCTGCGCATGACGGTGCTGAGCCTGACCGGGCCCTATCGCATCACCGACTACGCCTATGACATGAAGGTGGTGCTGTCGAACAAATGCGGCGCCGCGCCGATGCGCGCGCCGATGTCGATGGCGAGCTGGGTAATGGACGGCACGATCGAGGCCGTGGCGCGCGAACTGGGGCTCGACCCGATCGACGTGCGCCGCCGCAACATGCTGCATCCGGGTGAGCTGCCCTGGACCATGCCCGCCGGCCCGGTGCTGGAGGACGTGACGCTGCGCGAAACATTCGAAGCCGCGCTGGAGGCGTTCGACGTACCGGGATTCCGTGCGCGCCAGGCGGCGGACCGCGCGCGCGGGGTGTATCGCGGCATGGGCGTGTGCTGCGTGGTGGAATCGAACACGTACGGGTCGGCGTTCTATCGCTCCGCCGGCATTCCAGGATCGGGCCACGAGGCAGGCTGGGTGAAGGTGGCGCCAACCGGGGCGGTGGATGTCTCGGTCGGGCTGATGGCATCGGGGCAGGGTTACGAGACCGCATTGGCGCAGGCCGCTGCGGAGGGCCTGGGCGTGCCGATCGACAGCGTGCGCGTGCATCTCGGCAATACCGACGTGGCGCCGTACGGCATGGGCAGCCGGGGCGCGCGTGGCGGCACCGCCGGCAGTTCCGTGCTGTTGCTGGCCGGGCAGACGTTGCAACAGAAGATGTGCGCCATCGCCGCGTCGTTGCTGGGACTGAACTCGGGCGACGAGCTGCGGCTGTGGGAAGGCCGCGTGCAGCGCGTGCTTGAGGGCGACTGGCAGGATGCGGGCCTCGGCTTGCTGGACATCGCGCGGGTTGCCTACATGGATCCGCTGCGGCTGCCGGAAGGCGTGGAACCGGGCCTGGAGGCGCATCGCGCCTACGATCCGCCACCGCTGACATTTTCCAACGCCACGCATGCCTGCGAAGTGGTGGTCGATGCGGAGACCGGCGCGGTGCAGGTGGAACGCTGGATCGTGGCGGAGGATTGCGGCCGGGTTCTGAACCCCGCCATCGTTGCGGGGCAGCAGCACGGCGCGGTGGCGCTGGGGATTGCCGGCGTGCTGCAGGAGCAAGTGGTGTATGACGCGAACGGCCAGAACGTGACCGGGAGTTTCATGGATTATGCGATGCCGGTGGCGGCAACGATCCCGCCGGTTACGCTGATCCCGATGCATACACCGAGCAAGCGCACGCTGAGCGGGACGAAAGGCATGTCGGAGGGAGGCGTGATGGGTGCGGTGGGTGCTCTGCCCAGCGCGGTGGCCGATGCGCTGGCACCGTTCGGCGTGGTGGTGGATCGGCAGCCGCTGACGGCGGCGGCGGTGTTGGGGATGATCGCGGCGATGCGAAACGTTTGAACGTGACGCGGCTCAACCGCCTGCGTCAGCACCCGACGCCACGTCAAGCGGCTCGCTTGCGCGGACGCCCGCCCTTCTTGCCGTTTTCGCGTGCGGTTGCGGCCTTTGCTTCGGACCGCGCCGCCCCACCTTGCGCGGCAAACATACTCGCCAGCACCGGACGCGGCAGCAACACCGGCAGCACGGCGGTGAGCAAACCATGTACTGCGATCTGGACGTCCTTGCTCCGCAATTCCATCACCGAGCCACCTGGCCACAGCTCGAGTTCCGTGAGTTCGTTTGCCGTGGCGTCCTCCAGCGCACCGATCAGGCGCCGCGGCACGACGAAGCCGCCGTCGCGCAGGGTCAGGATTTCGACCGCATCGCAATCGGGCAGGTATCGCACCGAACGGGCACGAAACTCTTCGCGCGCCGCGCGCTCACCGGCTGCAACCGCGAGCGCAAAGTCTGCGTCGGTGATGCGGCTTCGCGTCACATCGGCTCTCCCCTGGTCCCTGCTATCGTCACGTTACCACCAACCCGGAACGCGATCTTTGTAAAGTCGGCGTCGCTGTCATAGTACGCACCCTTGACCCGTCGTGCGTTCGGCGAAGCCTCCTCGGCTACGCTCATGCCATCTGACTGCATCACCAGCCATTTGTTTTCGAGACACGTCGTGCCCCTGATGGTCCACCACACCCGGCGGCACGCGGCGAGCTGGCCTTCAACCGCCTGGAGCAGACGGTTGAGCTGCCGTTGCCGCACCGCCCCCGGCGTTGGCTCGATCGAATGAACCCGGACCCGAGCATGCACGAAGGAGAACTCCACACGAACCAGCCAGCCTTCGCCCTGATGCACCGCGTGCACATGCGGCGGGCAATGATCATTGGTGGTGATGGCCACTCTGACGCCGTTCGCCAGGCTGAACACCGTCGGCATGGACTACGTAAACCCGGCAGGTTGGGTTTGCAAGGGACTATGCCGCCTGCGTTGTGCCGATCAAGAATACCGCTCAGTCCCAAAAATCCCCCGCAGCCACGCGCAGCTTTCCGCCATCGCCGCGGCGGCCCGATCGACCACGCCGACCCAGAAGAAGAACCCGTGGTTCATCCCATCCCAGCGCGACGTTACCGCCGGCACGCCTGCTTCCCGCAGCCGCGCCGCATAGGCCTCGCCTTCGTCGCGCAACGGGTCGAATTCCGCGGTCACCACCAGGGCGGCCGGCAGTCCGGCCAGCGACGCAGCGCGCAATGGCGAGGCCAGCGGGTTCGCCGCGTCGGCCGCATCGGCGAGGTAGTGGTTCCAGAACCACACCATCGTGTCGCGCGTCAGGCCGTAGCCGTCGGCGTTCTCGCGATACGATGCGGTGCCGGGCGTGTGGTAGTCGGTCACGGGATAGATCAGCAATTGCCCGCGCAGCGGCGGACCGCCTGCATCGCGCAGGCGCAGCGCCGCCGCCGCTGCGAGGTTCCCGCCGGCACTGTCGCCCGCGATCGCCATCCGGTGCACATCCGCGTCCAGGTCCGCCGCGTGCTGCGCCGCCCAGCGCGTGGCGAACACGCAATCGTCGAGGCCGGCGGGGAATTTGTGTTCCGGGGCCAGGCGGTAGTCCACCGAAACGACAACGCAGCCAGCGCCGGCGCACAGATTGCGGCAGATGCCGTCATGCGTATCCAGGCTGCACAGTACGAAGCCGCTGCCATGGAAGAACACCAGCAGCGGAAACGGTCCCTCGCCGAGCGGCCGATAGAGGCGCAGCCGCAGCGGACCGCCGGGTCCGGGGATCGTGCGCTCGGTGGCCGCGGCAATCGCGGCCGCGGGCGCCATCAGGGCGATGCGCGCCTCGTATTGCGCGCGCGCCGCGGGCACCGGCAGCGTGTGGGTCGCCGGCACGCCGGTACCCTTGTCGAGGAGCGCCTGAATCTGGGGATCGACGGGCATGGGCTGTGCTCTCTGCGGATGCTGGGATCGGCGCGTGAACCGTACGGGCATCCGTCGTGGCCGACAATCCGGACATGGCTGGGTCGGCCGCGCGCATGTCCTGCGGGGGCGATGTTGACCCGCTGATCGTGTGACCCGCGGACGCTACGGTGTCGTGGCCGGCAACCGCTGCATGCGCAACGCGAATTCGAGGGTGCCGAGCGTACCCTCCCAATACGCGATCAGCGCCGCCGCGTTAGCCTCAATCCATTGGGCGACCAGTCGGAAATCATGCGGAGGCAAATCGCCACGGACCAGGCGAGGCTGCGGCCGGATCGCCACGACCGCCGTGTTCGTGGCATCCATGCAATTGCCAGCGGAGAGACACACTTTGATCTGCGCATCATGCCGGGTGCGCCGGCGGGGACTGATCCAGACCGTCAGGGGCAGGCCGGTATCTCGGGGATAGAGGTTTGCCATCTCGAACGTGCCGTTCGACTCCCTGGCACGGCGAGTCTTGACGATCCGTTGAGATGCGCTGTCATTCCGTAGCGCCAGGCGGGGCGGCGGCATTTATCTTCTCCACGCACGGAGTACCACAATGCCAGGCGTCAAGCCATCACGGTTGCATCGCTTCAGCCTGCTGTGCCTGGGCGAGCAAAGAAGTCCAATCATCGGGGGGATTGCCTTCCTCGAGCTTGCGCCGGAACACCGCGTAAGGGTCGGATCGCGCTCCAGCCTTGCGTAGCGTATTTTCGTCATTCACCCAGCCGTAGACAATGATGCGGCTGGCGCTGTCAAATCGAAAGAACAGGCGGAAGCGGCCAAGGAATTTGGCCCGTCGCCAATGCCGATAGGCGGGACCGAGCGTGTTGCCCTGCGCGAATTCGGGTGCGCCGGGACTGCGCGGTATTTCGGTTTCGATCAGGTCGCGGATGCGCCGGAGCAGTTTTGCCTTGGGATGCGTCTGCCAATCGTGCGGGCGTTGTCGGGCAAGACGCTCCACCTCGTCTATCAACGCGTCCATCGTGCGGCGGAATTCCAGGTGACGAAACAGGCGCCAGCCGTTGCGCTCGGCAAAGGGGCGGACAGTCACAAGGTGACGTCGTCGGGGATGGTGTCGTCGTCGTTCACCTCGACGCCGTCGGTCAGCCGGCGAATGCGGGCAAGTTCGTCCTCGGAGAACGGTGTAATGTGCTCCGGGTGGGCCAGCATGTCGCGCTCGAGGAAGGCGAGATAGGCCGAGACGACCGGGTCGCGCTCGATGTCGTCTTCCTGCCCCTGGCCGGGCTCGTCCGCGAGCGCGACCAGCAGGTGTCCTGGACCTATCACCTGGGCACGGACCTTGGCGCGCTGGCGAAATTCCGGGTGGGCGCGAAACAGGGCCTTGTCGAGACGGATGGCCTCGGACTTGCCGGTGGTGGTGATGGAGCCGGAGAAGGTGGGCATGGGAGGAACCCGACATGGACATACGTAAATTGATACGTGCGGCGCATCCACGCAAGCGCCAAGCACAGCGGGACAGAAATGTTGCCAGCAAGTGGTCGTCATGCCTTGAAAAGGCTGCTCTCGGCGCGGATATGAGATACAATGCAACTCAAGGAGCAGCCGGCGGTCATGCCTGGCACGACGATGGTACATGTTCGCGTGGACGAGAAAGTGAAGGTCGCCGCAACTGAAACGCTGGCGGCGATAGGGCTGTCCGTTTCGGATGCCGTGCGAGTGTTCCTGATGCGGGTGGTCGCGGATAAGCAGCTTCCGTTCGAGCTGAAGGCGCCGAACGCAGAGACGCGCGATGCCATGGTGGAGGCCGACGCCATTGCCAGCACGCATCGCGCTCGCTTCAGGTCGGCGCGTGAACTGTTCGATGACCTCGAAAAGAAGCGCGGCGGGTAAGCGGGCGTCGCTGCCGAGGGCGTCGGATTATACGAAATCCTTTCTCAAGGACTGGGAACGGTTGTCCCGCTCCGGGCGATATGACCTGAATCGCCTCAAGGAGGCGATGTTGCTGCTGATCGCCAACGACGGTCCGCTGGGACCGGAATGGCGCGACCATGCGCTGGGGGGGAATTGGGATTGGGTATCGGGAGTCCCATATCGGCGGCGATTTCCTGTTGGCGTACAAGATTGATGATAGCAGGAAGGTCGGGTTGGTCGTGTTTGTCCGGGCCGGGACGCATGCGGAGTTGTTTGAGTAGGCGGTTGGTTTGACACCCCGTCCTTGACGGTCTGTCACGCTGCTTCGGCTGCTGCTAGCGACTTTGCGGCACTCAAGACTAGCTCCAGGTGATCCCCCAACATGGAAAGGCTCAGTGCCGTGAACTGGCGAGCGAATCCGTCGACATCCTGCGCAGCCTTTTCGAAGAAATCAGCCGTGCGCGGCAGGTCGGCGCATTCTCGCCAATAAACATATCAGTTCTTCCCAGTCTCGGGACTATCCCCAAACGAATCAATCAGAACCTGGCGCAGCGTCTCCATTTGGGGTGGCCACTCAATAGTCACTGCTTTATTCAAGAAGCCGAGGCCATACAGGAGAGCTTACTCCTTTGGCTTCTTGGAAGACTGCCAGGGCAATACGGCCGCCGCCAAATTGCGGATCAGTAGGCGTTAGGTAGCGTTGATGTGAAACCTCGTGCGTTTGGTCATTGACGAGAGTCCAGGAAGAACTTAAGCCAAGTGACCTGATGCCATCACGCGGCTGGTTTTCCACATTGGACCAGAATATTTCATGGAGTCGCTGCTTAGCTGCTTCGATCGTATCACCGACCTCCATTCCCAACCTGATATTTTCCGGCTGCATTAGGCCGAGCTTCCTACAGTCGAATACTGCCAAGCCCTTGGAAAGACTCGACTCACCCCCTGATTGCCGTCCAAGACGTAGCCATGTAATTCTCAATATTTGGACTTGTACCGGACGGCA
>Ga0335075_10002077_pt1 | contig 32536 bp, 28 predicted proteins | sample Lox_Sample_24_FD_206723 | JGI IMG/M metagenome (GOLD analysis project Ga0335075, IMG submission 206723) | Soil microbial communities from Loxahatchee National Wildlife Refuge, Florida, United States - Lox_Sample_2.4 | ecosystem: Environmental > Terrestrial > Soil > Wetlands | place: USA...
CTCCTTCCGCGGTCTCAGACATCCCCGACAGCGCTGGAAAATCACCCGGCGGCCAGGTAGCTCAGTGGTAGAGCGCGGCCCTGAAAAGGCCGGCGTCGGCGGTTCGATCCCGTCCCTGGCCACCACTCATACATCCGAGATCATCCGAGGCTGTCCAGCTTTCCCGTAAATCGTTGATTTTACGCGTTACCTTGGACACCCCTTGTCCGAGGTCGTCTATTGACATCCAGGCGGCTGGGGGCAACACTGGGGGCAACTCACCCATTGAGAAAATGAGTTGCCCCCAGAATGCCACCGACCGACAAACTGACCGACAGCCTGATCCGAAACGCGAAGCCGGGGCAGCGTCCTGTCCAGAGGGCCGAATCCGGAAAGCAGACCAGCGGTGCCCGAAAGGCCCGTCGCTCTGCCGAGACCATCGACAAGAAGAACCCTCCTGAGAAGAAGTCGTACAGACTGTGGGATGGTGGAGGTCTCTACCTCGAAGTCGATCTGGCAGGGGGCAAGTGGTGGAGATGGAAATACCGGTTCCAGGGAAAGGAAAAGCGCCTCTCCCTGGGGGTCTATCCAGAGGTATCGCTTGCGACAGCCCGTGAGCAACGGCGAGAATGCCGCAGGCTGCTGGCCGAGGGCACGGATCCCGCAGAGCACCGCAAAGCGGTGAAGTCGGCGCGAGAAGGCGCTACCGAGGACAGCTTTGAGGTCATCGCCCGAGAATGGCTGAAGAAGTTTATTGACCCGATGTCTGAGAGCCATCGCACGAGGGTCTATGCCCGGTTTGTAAACGATATCTTTCCCGCAATCGGCCGGCGACCAATCGCAGAAATCACTCCCAACGAACTTCTGAATGTGATCCTGAAGATTGAGGAGAGAGGGGCAAAAGACACCGCCCATCGTACGCTGGGCAGTTGCAGCCAGGTTTTTCGATACGCAGTTTCCAGCAAGCGGTGCCAAAACAATATAACGAGAGATCTGCGTGGCGCCCTGGCACCTGCCAAGGCCGGGCACTTTGCGGCCGTCATAGAGCCTGACGAGCTTGCGGGAATCCTGCGCGGCATCGACGGGTACAGAGGAACACTAGCCGTACAGTGCGCTTTGCGCCTCGCCCCTTTGGTGTTTGTCCGCCCAGGCGAACTTCGCCAGGCCAAATGGGAGTCTTTTAAGCTTGACGATGCAGAGTGGCTCCTGAAGCTTTCCAAACGGAAAGACGGCAAGCGAGCCATCCCGGGAATTGACGATTGGCTCATTGTGCCGCTCTCGCGCCAGGCAGTGGCAATACTGCGCGAAATGCATTCAGTCAGCGGTGATGGACAGTTCGTTTTCCCCGGTAATCGGTACGACGACACTCTACTCGAAACCCGGGACAGGGCCCTCGTCCTTTGCGGATTTTCGGGCGCCTTTCGCAGGAGCGAGCTCACACGAATCCTGGAGGTCGGCGACCTGACCCTCACTCCGCAGGGACTGTATATAAGGTTGCGGCGGAGTAAAACCGACCAGGAGCTCCAGAGGCGAGGGCGATTGCGCTGGGAAGCAGGCGGCGGACTATCATCGCGGCCCATTCTGTTCAGCTTTGAAAAGCTTTGCGGCAGCGACGAACCAGAGCACACCCATCGCCATGTCGTGGATGACCATCAGAAGGGATCCTATGGCTGCGAGACACAAAGCCATGCCGGGAGTGGCCCTCCAATAGAGCCCGATGGCGCAGCCGAGCGAGAGTAGCGCGAGGCTATAAAGAAGGATGAGGAACGGATTGCCGAGACTTACAGTGAGTTTTCCCATGACGTTCTCCTCTGCTTTCTGCGCGGCGCAGGAAGCAGTGATGCAGCGGTGAATGAATGTGGCGAAGCCCATGCAAGCACAATGGAACTGCTTGCACGGGCGCGTCCGATGGACAATCGAGGTTGACGGATTGCAGAAGGATGGAATTGCCGGCCGCGCCAAGTGATGGCGGCGTCTGCGGCTCCCGGCGGGTGGACCGCCCCTGGCGATCGTGGACGGTTATGAGGATCCCACCACGACCAGCAATGCCTGTTTATTTGCGGCTGTCGATGAACCGCTCGGCGATTTCCTGCCACGAGTCGACGTCATCCACGTCGGGACCGAATTGCGCGTTATAGGCCAGACCGACGGTCTCCCAGTGGAGGACCTGACCTGCTTCTGTGATTCTGAGGATTCCGCGATAGGGCGCCTCGCGGGTCACGGTAATGACGTACTTCTCGTCGAGAGTGGCTGTCCATACTTCGTTCTCTTTCATGTGGCTGCTCCTTAACGCTCGAAATGATCGAGGCTCGCGGTTGAATCGGTTGAGTTGGGTGGACTCGTTTACGAGGAAATGACCGCTTGCCGCCGGCGATGACCCATGTGCCGGCAGGGAGCGGCCTGGACGGTGGGATATGGATAGACGTGAAGGCTCTGATCGTTCTGCTTGAATCGGATTGCCTCGGCCATCTCGAGGGAGGGCTAACAGCCCTTCGGCAGCACTCGCGCAGTCCGGCATTGGGGATACGGCGGCGTGTACGGCGGCCAGCGACGGGCTTGTTCAAGGTGGAGCACGCCGCTGCGGGCGCTTTTCCGGGCTCACCTTCGGCAGGTTGACAACCGGCAGTGGCACCGGGATCAGGCGAATCGCCGCTGCCTGTACTCCGTGCTCCCGGATGCGCCGGCGCCCCTCGATCCGTGCATACCAGCGCAGCTCAAGCTCCAAACCGCAGTACTGCTTCTTCAGGTTGTCGCAGTAGTCGCGGTACGTTGAGCCGCGGATGAGCGGAACCTGGCCGGCGCATTCGAGGTACACGGCGAGGCGTGCGGCACGCTTTCTGGTCGCGTTCATGGCTGCACCTCGAGTTCCATCCGCTGCGACTCGCAACTTCCTTCTGTCGCGGCATGGCCGAACGTGCTTGTCAACGCGTCCTCGCACAGATTCTCCGATGTGGGTTGCGGAGGGAAGACGAACATGCCGAGGCCCTCGCAATCGATGGTCTGGCGCCCTAACCAGCGCGCGAAGCTCCGCACTTCGGGAGAGCGCCGTGCCCTGACCAGAGCGTTGATCGAGGTCCAGAAGTCGATGGTGAGGAACTTCGACGAATCCGACGGATTCCGCAGCAGGTCGGTGTGAATGTGGCCGGCTTGCAGGCGCGCGATTTCACTCCAGAGGCCGCGGGGCCGAAAGGCGGCGACGAACTCCGGAAGATGGACGGCATCGACTCTATAAAGCTGAACAGCGTAGACGATCATGGGAATTCTCCGTGGTGGGCAGAAATGGAAAAGCCGCAGATGCAATCACATGTCTGCGGCCGGTTGAAAGCATGGCGTGGGAATTTCAGTGGGAAATCAGGAGCGGGAGCGGACAGCGGCTCCCATCAGGGCGGTGAGCGGCGGAAGAAAAATCAGGAGGAGATCCTTCGCTCGGCCCCAGCTCCCGTACAAAGCGGCGTAGCCAGCGAAGGCCAGCGTCGCAACGAAGATCACGGCGAGCAGGATCAGCGGATTGCCTGGAAGGTGGGGCAGCTCCTTTTTGTCTTCGGGCGACTGCTGCAGAGAGGTAGGTTGGCGAGGTACGACGAAGAGCTTCCCGTCGCCCGGTGAACGAGTGGTGTTCATGGGTTTTTTCTCGGATCGCCGCACCGGCGGCGTGGAGGTGACGCGATCGGCGGATGTTGCTGTGCCGGTCGCGCGAGTGGGTAGAAGGGGAATCGCGGACCGAGATCGGTGACGCGACCACGGGCTCCTGTTATGGCTCAGCGCGCTGGAGTCTCCTCAGCGTGGAAGGGTTCTCCGCGTTCGTCGTGCAGCAGGTGGTCCTCGCGGCAATCGCATGTGTCGCAGCCGTGCGGGTCGAGCAAGCGGGTGCAGCCGGGCTCGTAGCGGCAGACGGGGATGAAGTCCCAGGCGTCGTCTGGGTTGGAGGGGCGGTCGAAGCTCATGGTGTTCTCCTTTTTGTCTGGATTCGGGACATATCGCGGACTCAGCAGGTCCGTGAGGGCCGATAACTGGCATTCCCGGCCCTCAGAAGGTTGACTAAAGTAACCGCTTTATCCGTGGTTAGAGGCCGAGCCGCGCCGTCATGTTGGTGCGGAAGAGCTCTGCATCGCGGATATAGCGGCGGACCATCTCGCCGGACTTGTGGCCGGTGGTGAGAGCGATCTCCCGTTCCTCCGCCCCTTCGATGGCTGCGGTGGTGGCCATCCCGGCACGCAGGCTGTGGCCGGAAACGCGCTCCGGATCGATTCCGGCGCGAGCCGCAGCACGTTTCAGAATTTTTGAGATGGATCGCGGAGAAAGAGCTGTCCTGGCTACGTTTCCGTGCCGATCGACGGCGCGGAAGACGGGCCCGGCGCGGATTTCACCCGCACCGAGCCATGACTGGAGGGCACGCACGGGACAGCTCTCATGGTGCTCTCCCCACCCGATGGCGACCGTGCGCCCCACCCGCTCCTGATCCGTCTTGCTGCGCGGCAGCCGGATCAAGAGTCCGTCCGGAGTAAAGGTGAGATCGCTGATACGAAGAATCGAGGCGATCTCGCTCCGCCGAAATGCTCCCGAGAACCCCAAAAGGGTGAGAGCCCTGTCTCTCGTGCCGAGCAAAGTATCGGGACAGGCGGCGGCGATCCGCTTCAGATCATCGCTCAGCAGCGGATTCGCTCCGTGCTGGGCCGTACCGCGCGTTCTGGCAATGCCGCCGAGAACCTCGCGGACGATGAAGTGTTTTCGGGTGGATGCCGGCGAATCCGGATACCCCGCCTCGCGGTGGGCGTATGTGATCGCGGCCAGCCGCCGTCGAATGGTCGCTACCGTAACCTGTGTCGCCAAATGAGTCATGTACAGAGCTACGGTCTCTGCGGTTGAGGGAAGGAAGGGCAGCGCATGGCCCGCACAGAAGCCGACGAAATCGCGGAAGTCCGAGGCATAGGCTGTGCGTGTGGACCCGGCTTTCGCGGCGGACAAAAACTGAGCCGCCTGGGCAAGCAGTGGTTCGAGGTCCTGCCTCTGAGCGGGCAGTGAGATAGCGAAGTCTTGCATGGTATTCCTCATTTGTTGGTTGGTCAGGCGGGACACGAATCCTGTGTGACAGGAGTTAGGTGGGGCGAGCAAGGTGTTTCCTGCGAAGGATGACCACCCCGCTCGGCAGCATGGGAGGAAATGGCTTCGGGGGACAGGGGACGCCTGGGCAATCCTGCTGCACCGTGACCTTGCAGGCGAGCGGAAGGCTGATGGCGCGGAGAACTCCATCAGAATGCAGTCAGGCTCTCCCCAACGATCAGCCTGCGAGGGCGATGTCCCCTGGTCGTGGTTGAATCAGCGCCCGCAGAGGGCGCGACCGTAACGTCAGATCTTCTTTCCCGCAACCTGATCCTTCGGCAGAGTCTTCTCGTCAGCGCCTGCTTCCGAACTCGCTGATCTGCGCTGGTCGTCCGTCTGAGAGGTGCCCGGTTCGACGGGAAGAACGGATTTCAAGGTCACATCGCTTCTATTCGTCGGGGCACTCGGTGATGCTTCCTTGCCCAACGCCTCCATGGCGTCCACCATCTCAAAGACACGCTTCCCGGTGATCCTGCCGTCGATAGCGTCGCACACTTTGGGCCAGCGGTTGGTGCGGCGAAACGCAGAGAGCCAAAGAAGCCGCGCCCGAAAAAGGTCGAATTGTTGCCCCCGAGCGATGCGATTGAGGGTGCGCGCCTCAGCCACTTTGGCTTCAGCCCGGGCATTGTTCAGCCCCGTGGTCGCGATGCGGAGGAGTTCGGGACGCCACTCCGCGATAACCTTAAGCGCCTCTCCGAAGAACGATTTCATTTGATCATCGCTGCAGATCAACTGAACCCAGTCGTCCAGCTTGCGCTCGACCTCCTGCACATCGATGTCCAGCACCGGCTTGGGAGATGGCCCCTCAGCATTCGCAGCCATCCTGACTTGTTTTGATCGGCTGGGTCGCTGCTTGTGCGGGAAAATGTTGAGCCCGACATTCTTAGCTTCCCAGGCTGACTTGAGCAATGGCAAACGACTCAGCAGGCCCTCGATTTCGCTCCGTGTTATCTGAGACTGTTTCGCGCGCCTTTTTCCGCCAGCACACATGGCATAGCGATGCTCCCAGAGAGCGGACTTGACCTTTTCAAAGTCTGCGGCCACCCTGGCGCGGGCATGCGCTTCGGCTGATTCCCGTCCGAGGTCGGCAATCGTCTGCTCCGACAGCTTCTCCAACTCTTCCTGGACGAGCAGATCCTCCAGGGAGGCGCGGACAAAGCTCCAGGAGGCGCGGAACCCCTTCACCACGTATTGCGCGAAATGAAAGTGGTCCGCTACTGCCTGCATATTCGGCAGTGGGGGAGCCACCTCTTCGGGGTGCTCGAGTATGTATTCGTCGTGCCCTGCTGCTGTCACATTGACCTTGGGCATTTCGCCGAAAAGGGGCGTGTCGAAGGTCCCTGCCTCAAAAGGCTCTTCGTCTTCGTCAGTGGAGCGCTTGCTGCCTGATACAGTGTCGAGCGGCTTCTTTGCTGCATCCCGGAACGGCCCGGTGAAATCCATCGTCATATCAAGGATGTCTTTGGCATTCGGCGCCGCTCGAAGCCTCTTCGCAATCGTTGCATTCGTGCGGTCCTCGAGAACGTCGACAGTGCCCAGAGGCCCCTCCGAATCCACAATGAGCGTACGAATCACCTTGCGCGGAAAGTGTGCCTCGTCGATTCCGGGCTTCGCAGGCAGAGCCATTACCCGTTCGACGTCCCACTTTCTGAAGGCCGGGATGAAAATATCGATCACCGTCTGGACATCCAGGCCACTGTCCAGAGCCACCTGAGTGATGGTCAATTGGGTCGCCATCCGCTCCTTGATAAAGTCGATCATCCGGAGTGACATGTCACGGCTCGGATGCAGCCACTCCGGTTCGGTCTTCAGGAAGGTTCCGCAGATCAGACAGGTGGCATCGGAGACAAATAGCTGGACCAGAGTAGGCTGGCCAAGGTGCGGCACATCCCAGAAGACCAAAGTCCTGGGGGGCTCGGCTCGCAGGCACTGCGCGTCGCAACGGGGACACGCGCTCGGGAAGCGCTCGTACGAAGCACGTACCAGCAGCATGTGCTCCAGCCGGCCGCGCCAGATGGTTCGGCAATCTGGAAGATCCAGGAAATCAAAAGATATAAACGGTGACGGCTCTGCAGTGTTTGGACTCGCCGTGTGATCATTCCTCCTCTTTTGCGCTTCGCGCACGTCTTTTGCAGCCGTCAGGGGTCGAGTAGAGGCTGCGAAGGCCGCTGGCTGCCGCAATTTGCCAATTTTGGCAGCCAGACATCCCCTGTACCTTCTCTCGTTCCGTTGTTCGCCAAACCTGGCACGCAATTGGTAGCCATCCGGTATCTCCCTGAAACTACGAACTACTGAGAAGTAATGCTCTCTCGCACCGCAGTCGCGTCGCGGAACTCAGTTGTCCGGGCCCCCTGCGATGCGTCGTTCCCGGTGAGGTCTTGAGCGTGAAGGCCAAGGCCTTCAAGAATCGTTCTGGCCAGTTCCATGCGCTCCGTGAGCGAGTGTTCCACCCCACTTTGGTATCGCGACTGGATCTGACCGGATATGCGCCGGGCAAAGACATCGCGGCGTTCCGCTCGCGCGGCCTTTCCGAGAGCGCTTGCCGCTTCCCGCGCATGGGCTGCCCGGTAGCGCTCCGTGAGGGTAGGAGCTTTGGGAATGGCAGACCCACCGGTGGCGCCCGCCTCCGTGGCACTCCTGCGCAGCCCCTTCCTCTCGCGCGGATGGGCCGCTGGACTGTAACGCGCAAGTTTTCGGAGAAAATCGCGTGTGCTGCCGCCAAACTCCTGCGCAAGCTCCCTTCTCGCTTGGGTCCAGTGACCCCGCGGAATAGCACGACGATATTGCGCAGCAGCCTGATAGGCCTGCGCTTCCTGAATCTCCGCAATCGATCGGGACCTCTGCCACCGCCCAAGTTTGGAAATCATGTCCCCGCGCAGACGGTCGACTGTCTCGGCATCACTGCCTTCCCATTGGGGCTCGACCTGGCGCAGCCGGACCTCCAACTTCGTCGGCTTGCCTTCCGGCGGCGTGTCCGGTATTGCTTGCTCCGGGATGGGACAGGTGGCCATACGTCAGACCGCGATCGATCTGTGGGCACACTAATTCCCACATTGCGGAGTGAGAAGGGTAAGCAGGAGAAAATTTGCAGGTTCCGCATAGGAAGTAACACAGCAGAGTGGGCGGGCATGGGAATGGGCGGGGTACTGGCGGGGGACTTCCCAATCGGTCACTGACGCATCAGCGAATTAGCGAATTATGACGAAGAATCTCCGGACGAGGATGGCTTGTTCTCCTTCCCTCCCGCTCAAGTGACATAGCTCGACCAGCGCTCGCGACGGCGGCCGGCCTCAGAGCCGACAGAAAAAATACTTCTGCTTACCCTTCGCAAACGACGACACCACGCCTAACATGCACCCAGCATGTCCTGTAGTCCCTCACATTCCGAGCGGCAGCCGCCTGCTGAGAGGATTCGCCTATCCGAGGTAAGGCGACTTACGGGTTTGCCACGCTCGACGATTTACGACCTCATGCGACGCGGACTATTCCCCCGACAGGTCCCTAAGCCGCACGGAACCCGAAGCGCGTACTGGTATCGGGCAGAAGTGGTTGCTTGGGCTGAGGGAAGCCGGCTCAAGAACCCGCGTGCACGCAAGCATGTGGAAACGCGCGGATCTCTCCACGTACTTGATGTTTGCCCCGGCGCGCAGGATAGGAAGCGCCACCCTCAGAGCATCAGTAAGCCCAAGCAGAAGCGAGCACCTGAACCCGCGGTCGCCATGAACGGTTTGATCCCAACCGGCATAAAGTTTTTGGGACAGGAAGTTTACCGACACCGCGGGTCAGGCCTGCTCCTTTTGGCGATCGGTTACTGGCCAGCGCAGCTTGCGCCAAGCATGGAGACGGAGGACACCAGCCGCCTCCTCCAGTGAGGACGAGGAGCGGCTATTCCTTCCGCATCTTGCGTGCTTGGGAAGGCGCGGCCTACTCCGCATTCAACGAGCAATCGGGGAGATCATGCTCATCCAGCACCACCTCCGCCACTCCGTAGGGCGGGCCGCTGAACCATCCGCCAGCTTCCGCCTCTTCACGGCTCAGGGGCCCTCGACGAGAGGGACCGGTCGAATCAACATCGACTTCGTCAATCCGGATGGCAACAATGATGCGCTAGCCTACATCAGTGCAGCGCCACTGGCGGCCCGAGCACCAGAAGATTGTGCCAATAGCGAAGTCTGAATGCTTCATGACAACCATCCTAAGCGGGAACACGCCAAACCCGATACGGCGCTGCAGTCGCGTTCCATATGCTTCGCCGGAACTGTTGCTAGTGAACACCGGACGGCCCCGTTCAGTGACACCTAGACTCTGATGAAACCTGATCGCTCCAGGGCCGAGTGTGCCGATAGTGTGCAGTAAATTCAACGGGAGCGGGCAAGGCATGGCTCGAGAAGTACCGGAGACGAATATTAAAGCCTGGCGCGTTTCCCGGGATCTGTCCTGAAGTCTGCCCCGACGTCATTCAGCATGAACGAGTTAGACGGGTCCTCCATCTCTGCTGATGAGTGTCCGAGATGCCGACCTTACGTCCAGGTGGTTCGCAGCGCCTTCCGCCTTTTCAGTGCCTATGGCACCGCCGCCCACATCAGAGCTTTCAATGTCCGCGGGAGATGAAATCGCCTGTCCTTGCTCGGCCTGGTCTGAACCTGTGGTCTCCGCGGATTGAGATTGGGTTGGAAGTGACCCGATTTTCGCGAACGCCAAGGCGAGTGGCCCGCTCGCAACTGCTTCGTTCTCACTCGTTCGTCATTGCTAGCAGATTGCCGGCCTTGAATCGAATGAGGCGAAACGGGGCCCGGAGCGTTTCAGTACCGAGAGTATCGACTGCAAATGACAAATTACTTTATCGTGGGGAATCTTCCAAATGTTCCCGAACTCAGTTCGCACCTATGCAGGACTCGCACTTACAACCCTTCGGTTAACAGCCGAATTGTAAAGCTCGGAGTACACATGTTTTCAACGGAGTAGAGAAGAACGAAGGGGCCTCTTAGGAACCTCTTCGGCACACAATTGGACCGAGTTCTGGACCAAGTTCCAGCCAAACCCGCCCGGTTCTCACTACCTGATCGTGAAGAAATCGGAGCCCTTATCAGCAACTTCGGTCGATGATCGGTGCATACGGCCATTTGTTTCGCTTGCCAAATGTTCGTCCACCAAAATCGCACTTGAGTGCTCGAGCATTGACTTCGGCGGCCCGCACTCTGAGATTAAGATCTAAACGAGCAGGCGCTCGCGGGCTGCTTCGAAGAGCAAGTGGTTGTCTCGATAATCGACCCGAATACCGATCAGCACTGGCCCGGGTATCTCGAACGCCCTCCTGAGCACAGGACTGATCTGATCCGGCGAGTCAATCATCATGCCGACTGCGCCAAACGCCGCGGCGTACTTCACTACATCGACTCCTCCAAACATCACTCCTGACTTACGATCGTACTTAGCTTCTTCCTGTACTGCCACCATGTCGTAGGTGCCGTCTATCCAAATCATGTGCACCAGATTCAGCTTGAGCCGAACAGCCGTCTCCAGTTCCATGGCAGAAAAGAGGAAGCCGCCATCGCCAGAGATAGAAAGCGTCTTTTCGTTCGGTCGAACGATACAGGAAGCGATTCCCCAAGGTAAAGCTACGCCGAGAGTCTGTTGTCCATTGCTGATAAGGATTTGGCGAGACCGAAAACTGAAAAGGAAGTGCGCAATCCAGAGGTGGAACGAGCCCATATCAAGACAGAGAGTCACGTCATCCCCGAGCCATTTTTGCAACTCAGCTACGATTCTCAAAGGATGGATCGGATGCTCGGTGTATCGGTTCGCTTCGGTGAGCCTGGTCGAACGCCTGTCGGCGAGAGCCTGCAGGAAGCGCTCGACATCGGAGGTCAGTTCTGCTGGGCGGATGAGCTCGGTCAATGCTTCGATGTTTACCCCAATGTCTCCCAGGACTTCGACAGCAGGAACGTAATAGTTGTCGATATCCGCCGGCAGCACATCGATGTGCACAATGTTAGCGCTTTTCGATCGGTTCCAGATCGATGGATCGTACTCTACAGGGTCATAACCAATCGTGACGATCAGGTCTGACGCCGCTAGTAACTCGTCTCCAGGGGAATTGTCTGTTTGTCCAACGCGTCCCGCGAAACTGTGGAACAGGTTGGAGGATACTGCGCCCGCGGCTTGGAATGTGCCCACAACAGGAATTCGGCTCTTGCGAATGAGAGCCCGGACTGGAATCGAATAAGCTGGCTTACTTGCCAGCATGCCAAGTAGGATCACGGGGCGCGCTGCGTGCCTGATTAACTGTGCTGCCACTCGCAGCGAATGCTGACTACCTCCCCCGAAACCGAAGGAGTGCGGCACATCGAGAGCTTCACATTGGGCATCGCCTTCCATGATGTCCTTTGGGAGGTTGACGTAGGCAGCGCCTGCACGTCCCGATTCGGCGGCGCGAAACGCATTGGCCATCACTTCACCAACTGTTTCCGGAGAACTCGTTTCAGCGCAGAATTTCGTGACCGGCTTCAAGACGTTGACTGCCTGAAGCGTTTGATGAATCTGCTTGAGGCTCTGAGACATCGCCACAGAGCCCCCGAGCGCGAGGAGAGGATCGCCCTCGCTGGTAGCCGTTGCCAACCCAGTGGTAAGGTTGCTGACACCCGGGCCTGAAGTCGCGATGGCAACGCCGGCTCTGCCGGTGAGTCGTCCGATTCCTCCAGCGATGAAAGCAGCATTCTGCTCGTGACGGCAGACCACCGTCTTAATGGAAGAACTTGCGAGGGTGTCAAACACCTTGTCAACCTTTGCTCCGGGGATGCCGAAGACGTAACGAACTCCATGTTTCTCGAGCGACTCGACTACGATTTGTGCTCCGCTCTTGGTTGCCATTTGTCTCTTCTCCTTGCCGTCGAAGCTTCGCTAATTCTCGGGTTCTTATTCAGCGGCTCTCAGGTCCTCGCTCGGATTACGCGAGAGATCGGCTTCCAGAAACTCCTTCGTCTCTGGGAGAGCAACGTGCATATCGCTCAGTCCGCAACCCGATATCATTGCTTCCGCCACTGCGCAGTCCAGAACGTGACCGCCAACCTTGCGGTCCTTGGACAGGAAGTGGAAGTGATAGCCGGGGACGCTGAATGAACCGGCAAAACCCGGCGACCAGAGGCCAACTAGGGTTCCCTCCTGGCTCTCCAGATCAAACTCCGCCTGTCCACCCGCAGCGGTCCTCAGGTTCGTGCCGCTCAACACTGGGCGCATGACCCTCGTCTTGATCGAAGAAAACCGACCGTCTATTCTGAAGGCGTAAACAATGTTGTTTGACTGCCGAAACGAGTTGCAGGCTTCAGTCAGTGAATGCAATCCAGTGAGACTTGCGAAATGGCGGGAGAAGTCGTGTGCGAACCTTGTAACGACGGCGAAAGGGATGAGACGATCGCTTTCGACCAAAGTGACATTGCCATTCGCTTCCACCTGGTAGCAGACGCCATCCAGAACGACCATTTCACCGTCGAGGTCGATGAAGGTCCCCAGACCAAAATCACCTTGCTCCAAGAGCTGCCCAACGCGCACGGCCCCTGATATAGCCCCTCTACAAGCGCAGAGGAAGTCGATACCTGAAAGAGTGTGTGAACTTGGGTCTCGGTGCTTTGGGCCAAGATAGAGAGAGCTACGTGTTCTACGCTTGAGCGTTCGCTTCGAGCAATTGTTTCCAGCGCGTTATAGATTGAGTCAGGGAGATTGCACTGTACCGTTTTCAAGGCTCACTCCGCGCGAATTTGAGTTGGAGAATCCGAAGAGACAGCTCGACCTTCGCCAGTCATGTCTATCAAACGCTCTTTTCTGACACCGTGCGCAGTGGCCGGTACGTTACCTCAGGGTGACGAATCCATGATCCCGTCTCCATCTTGGCGGGCCGAGAAATTAGCTCGCGCTCTCTGCCAAAAATCGGTGGACGAGATGGACAGCCATCGAGCCCTCCCCAACCGCAGAGGCGACCCTCTTGACACTGCCTGCACGAATGTCGCCCACCGCGAAGACGCCGGCTACACTGGTTTCAAGCAGCATCGGTGGGCGTTTGAGCGACCATTGGCTGCTTGTGTCGCAATTGAGGTCGGGGCCGGTCATAATGAAGCCCTTACCGTCGAGCACGAGCAAGTCTTCAAGCCAGTCGGTTCTCGGCGAAGCTCCGGCCATCACGAACACGTGACGAATTCGACTGCAGGTTGTCTCGTTGAGCGCGTCGTTCCGCCACTCAACTTCCTCCAGGTGTCCTCCACCGCGAAGGCCTGCAATCCGGGTCCGATAGTGTATTTCGATCGTCGGATTCGCTTCGATACGGCCAATCAAGTATCGGGACATTGACTCCGACAGCTTGTCGGATCTGACAAGGAGATGGACCCGCGACGACGTTTGACTGAGAAACACGGCCGCTTGACCAGCGGAGTTTCCTCCGCCAACGACGACGATCTCCTCCGAATCGCAAAGTTGCGCCTCCATGTGCGTCGCATTGTAGTAAACGCCCCTGCCGGCGAAGGTCTCAGCATCCTCGACGGGCAAGCGGGCATATTGTGCTCCAGTAGCAATAACGATCGCTCGCGTGTTGAACTTCACTCCGGATTCGAGAATCACCCTGTAAGGCTGGCGGCTTGTATCGATATGCACGACAGATTTGGCTACCATGATCTGGGCCCCGAATTTCTGCGCTTGCGCGATGGATCGGGTGGCAAGTTCTTGCCCTGAAATGCCGATTGGGAAGCCAAGATAATTTTCGATCTTAGAACTCGATCCGGCCTGGCCGCCCGGAGCGGATTTTTCGATTACGAGGGTGCGAAGGCCTTCCGAAGCAGCATAGACAGAAGCAGCAAGCCCGGCTGGTCCAGCGCCAATGACGACGACGTCCCATACGCTCTTATCCGCATCGATATTCAGGTCGAGACATTGTGCCAGCTCGTTGATGGAAGGGTTCCGGAGGACGTATCGGTTGTTGCAATAAACTACCGGAATCTCGCTGTGCTTCACACACAGCCTGTCCATCAAGTTGCTTCCAGATGAGTCTATGTCGACATAGGTGAAGGGGTGCGCGTTGCGCGTGAGGAATTCGCGGATTGCGAGAGAGCGTGCAGAGCCCTTAGTACCGAAAAGAACGACATTCCCTTCGCCAAGTTGGATCATTAACAGCCGTCGAGCGACAAAGGCTTCCATAAAAAGCTCGCAAAGCTCGGTGTCCTTCGCCATGAGCGAGAGAACTTTGTCGCGAGCGACCTCCAAGAGCCTTCCGCCCTGGGCTACACGCGCTTTCAGAAGAGATCGCTTCCCCGAAATGACCGACATTTCGCCCGTGAATTGCCCCGCTTCACGAGTTGCGAGGATCGTGTCATCCTCACCGGTTCTGGTGTTTATCACAACGCCTTCGAGAACTACGAAGAGGGGAACGTTCGCTTCAGAAGGCTCATAGAGTACGTCACCGGAGGCAACGTTCCGAAGCGTGGCCGAACGCTTGATGCGATTGATCTGCTCTTCAGTCAACGTTGGGTTATCTCGCATCGCATCCCTTCTTCTTTTTCCCATTTTTTGTCATCGCAGGCCCGCGAGGAATCTATGAATTGCTTACACCATAGGGTTCAGCCATCCTCAATTCGCGAGCGCTAATTCTCTCGTCACGCTTCGATCGATCAATTCAGATGAGCTAAGGACAGCGTTGCGGACCGTGGATACAACTTCGCTGAATTGGCCCTGCAAAGCCTCGCCGTTGAATCGACCGGACCAGAGAATCATTCCTTGCAAAGTAGCCAGCTGAATCTGAGCGAGTGCTCCCTCTGGAGATTGACGCAGGTAACCATGGAGAGCAAATTGAACACCCGATCGGCCCCAGGAAAAAAATTGCTCAGCGAGTGTCGGATAGATGCCAATCGAGGTTCGAAATACTTTTACCTTTGCAGTTTGAGCCAACTCGTGTGTCAGCTGTTCTTCAAGGCTGCATGCGAGATGCTGAATCGTGGAATCCGCCACGCTTGCGCTGAACGAAGGCACGCCTATCCAAAGATCGTTGCCACGGGGCAGCCGTACGGGTGAGAAAGCAGTTCCGATTTGGTCCTCAAACCGATCCGAATCGCGCATTTCGATAACGGGCACGTAGCTGCCGATCGCTAGAGCGATCTTTACCCTGTTCTGCCGAGGAGACTCGGAGTAGTACTCCTTCAATTTTGTTCGGAGGCGTCGCGCTTCGGTCCGAACGATCGTATCCTCCGTTGGATCGTAGCTCGTCGGCCTCTTGTACACTTCTGTGCCCACGGTGTACTCCTTGAATTTGTCCGCCTTCCCGTCGAGAAGATACTCGACTGCCGTGGACAGGAAGCACGACAGTCGAATCGATTTAATGAAAAACCGGCTCTTGAGGATCCGGCTCAGCTCCTGCCGAACCTCATCGTGAGTCCATTCTTCCGACAGGGAATTCGGGATGAGCGTTTGGTTTTGCACTTCAAACGCCTGGGGTGTGATGTTCATGGTGCCTCCTGCGAAAGCAGAGATTGGACTGCGCCCTTTGACAGCCTCTGTGGTACAACAGGCTACATAGGTATCTTCTGACGGAGCGCCCTCCCGCTCAACGCCTATTCAGGCACGGTTTCTGTCACCCATTTGGGCGAACGTCAAGACCAGCGAAATATGGATCGGGCAATAGGAGTTGAGAAAATCCGTGTCCTTGTGGTCGATGATCATCCGATCGTGAGGGATGGTGTGCTCGCCTCGTTGAAGAGCCAACCGGACATCGAGATCGCGGGCGAGGCGACATGCGGTCAGGAAGCGCTGGCTTGCTTTTCTCAGATTCGTCCCGACGTCACCCTGATGGATTTGCGTCTTCCCGACATGTCAGGGACCGAAGCCATCGCGCAAATTAGAACTACGTTTCCGAATGCCCGCTTCATTGTACTGACGACGTACCTGGGCGACGTCCAGGCCGCCAGGGCTTTCAAGGCCGGGGCGATGGCATACTTGCTCAAGAGCTCCCTGCGCAGGGATCTGCTGAACACAATACGAGCCGTGCATGCAGGAAAAAAGGTGATTCCCCCAGAAGTCGCTGCTTCTATGGCATCGCATGCGATTGATGACGAGCTCTCGACGCGTGAGTTGCAAATTCTGCGACTTGTCGCCGATGGTTTGTCGAACAAGCTCATCGCGGATCGCCTCGCGCTCAGCCCTGACACCGTAAAGTCGCATCTTGCCAACGCGATGGCTAAACTGAATGCGAATGATCGAACACACGCTGTGACCATCGCAGTAAAGAGAGGCTACTTCGATCTTGAAGCATGAGGAGGAGCGGTCAGTTAGAAATTGGCGAGAGGGCAATTTGACGCAGAAGATGATTTTGATCTCGGCGTTGCTTTTGGCTTTGCCCCTGCCAACGCGCGCGGTCGACTCAAGAGCCAGGCTCTCGCAGTACTCCCACACCGCCTGGCGCGTGGAGGACGGTTCGCTCAATTCCGTTCCAACTGCGATGGCTCAGACCAAGGATGGCTACCTTTGGATTGGGACGAATACGGATCTGCTTCGATTCGATGGAGTTCGTTTTACTTCGTTCTCTCAGATAGCGCAAACAATGAATCTTCCTGTTTTGCGGGTCGACGCCCTCTACGGGGCATCGGATGGAAGTCTCTGGATTGGCGCTTTCTCTAATCTATACCGTTGGAAGGGAGGGGTTCTCACTCGTTATCCGGTTCCCGGAGGTAGAGTGCGGACAATCCTTGAAGATCGTAATGGCGTCATCTGGATAGGCCGCTTCAAAGTGCGCGATCGAACCGGGGGGCCCTGTTACCTCAAAGAGGAACAGATACGATGTCTTGCTAACCTTAGCGGCGAACCCGGTTCCATATATGCCATGGCTGAGGAAGCGAATGGTGAACTGTGGTTTGCGGGACTTGCTTCCCTCACGCGTTACGCATCTGGAGCCACTAAAGTCTATCCTATCGACGGCCTACAAAATGAACAGGGCTTCGCAAATATCCCTGCCCTGGCTGCCGATCCCAAGGGAGGCATATGGGTTGGTTTCGCAAATGCCGGCGCCGGATTTGGGCTTGAACACTTCGACAACGGAGTCTACAGAAGCATTCGAATCGGTCAATTTGACAGCAGCCACTTCCAGGTCACCTGCATATCGGTTGATCGTGAAGGATCACTGTGGATCGGCGGCGCGGGCCTCTTGCGTATTCGTGACGGCCGGGTTGAAGAGTACCGAAGCAGCGATGGTCTTTCCGGTGACATTGTTAAGCAGGTCTTGCAGGATCAAGAGGGAAATATTTGGGTTCGTACCGATAGCGGCATAGATCGTTTCAGAGATTTTCGTGTGATCACCTACAGGGCGCCCGGCGCAACCCCCGATAGTGTATTAGAATTTTTGGCCGCTCGGGAAGGTCGCTGGTGGGCGGATAATGCTCCTCAGCTGGAGGTTCCTAATCAACAAGGCAGCTCGGTTGTGCGAAAAACTAGAAAACTGCCGGAAGGTCCACGCACGTCGATCCTTCAGGATCATAACGGCAGTATCTGGTTGGGCATAGGGACCGGACTCTATCTCCTGGCTCATGGAAAAGTCACTCCAGTTCTTCGAGTGAACGGTGCTCCCGTAGGCGTGCTGGGATACATAGTGGAAGATACTTCCCACATTATTTGGCTGTCGGTTTTTACCGGCAATGACAATTATCCTCTTTACATCCTGCAGGGCGAGCACATTGCCAGAGTCTTTCCATCCAAGCTTGCGGTCTCAAGAGGCACTATCGCGGATGTTCACTCCGGCATTTGGATTCTAGATCGCTCGAACACTTTGACGCACATTTACCAGAACGAAGCACATTCTGAGTCGCTATCAGCATTGGGAATGGGCACGCCTCAGAGCATCTTTCAAGGCGCTGACGGCACAACGTACGTGTGGTGTCTAGAGGGTCTCATTCTGGTGCGGCAACATGAAGTCAGAATGATTCGTGCGCCCAGCGTAGGCTCTTGCCAAATTTATGCATCGATCTTCGATAGTACGGGCGCCTTATGGTCAGCAGGGCTCTGCGGACTGTTGCGATTCGACGCTGAGCAGGTTCGCAGATGGTGGGCCGATCCTAATGCTGGCATTCAGAGCCAGCAGACACTGGATGCAAGTGATGGCTTTTATGCAGAGCATCCAAACTTTTCTCCGGCGGTTTCTCGATCTTTCAACGGGAGCTTATGGTTCGTAGGCCCAACTCGCATCCAGGTGATGGATCCATCCGAGTCTGCGGCGAAGTCAACGCCGCTTCCGGTATACATTGAGGATCTTGTCGCGGATCAGCATCAGTTACGTGCGTCGGGCACCGTTCGTCTCCCCCCCCGAACGCGTGATCTTGAGTTCGAATATACCGCCCTGAGCTTTGTTAATCCTCAAAAAGTCCTATTTCGATACAAGCTGATTGGGCGCGACGAGGATTGGAAGGAGGCTGGCACTCGGCGTCAAGCCTTTTATACCGATCTTCGGCCAGGCCACTACACTTTTCAGGTGATCGCCCGCAACAGTAGTGGAGTGTGGAACGAACAGGGCGCTTCGTTTCAGTTCAGTATAGCGCCAGCTTGGTATCAGACTTTATGGTTTCATTTGCTCGCGATTGCTTCGACCCTCTGTGCTCTTGTTTGCGCTTATCTTATCCGTGTCCGGAGGATTACAGCACGAATTGAGTTGCGGGTTCTCGAACGAATGTCCGAGCGAATGCGCATCTCGCGCGAGCTTCATGACACACTTTTGCAAGCACTCCAGGGTGTCGTTATTGGTTTTTCAAGCTTTACACCTCGTGTGTCACCAGAGGTCCGACAAGAAATGGAGCGGTCGCTGGATAATGCGGAGTCGCTGCTGGTTTCAGGTAGGGATCGGCTCAAGGAGATGAGGGGGTACATCGCGCGCGATGGGGACATAGCTACTGAGATTAGATCGATAGCAGACGGCCTGTTTCAATACTTGCAATGCAACGTGACGGTCAAGGTAGACGGAGTTGCTGCGCAGTTGAAATCCATCGTTTACGAAGAATCTATGTGGATGGTGAGGGAGGCCCTCACAAACGCCTCGCGCCACTCGAAGGCCCACAATCTCAATGTTCAAGTATTCTTCACAAGCAGGGATTTCCGCATATCGATTCAGGATGACGGCATTGGATTAGACGCAAACGCGTTCCTCGCCCACCACAAAGGGCACTTCGGTCTGGTGGGTATGCGGGAAAGAACAGAGGCCATGGGCGGCCGTTTCAATGTTCGTAGCGATAAGGGTCAGGGAACGTCAATTAACATCTCCCTTCCATCTCGAGTCGCTTATATTGCTCAGCAGAGATGGTGGAATAGATTCATCGGTACCCGATCGAAGCGACTGTCAATGCTTGGCCGAGGCGATTAGGGCCCGATATCTCAGCAGAGGCTGCGCTTTTCGAGAGATCCTCGCTGCTCTCGGAAAACACCCGCTGAGAGTTACCATCAACGCTCGGCAGAGAGCATCATTCCGCCCCGCCCTTTTCCGTTGTCTAAACCTGCCGATCGTTCCAGGCAGCGCTGAACAAAGCGTCGAGCGATCTTCACGGATTCAGTGAGTGGTCCTCCAAGGGCCAGATTGGCTGCAATTGCGCTCGCAAGGATGCAGCCGGTTCCGTGATCATTTCGAGTTTGAACGCGCGGTCCGGAAAACTGCAACACATCGGCCGAACTGGATTGTACGAGCACGTCGGTTGCAACGGCTCCTTCGAGGTGCCCACCTTTCAAGAGCACCGCTCTGGCCTCCCGTGCCGGCCTTCCGTCAATGCATACCTGCACGCTCATAGTCTCTCCGCTGAGAATCGTGGCGCTTCTGACGAAAATAGCTTTCCGAGATCGGGGGTACTGGGGACTGCCAGTTCCTGCGCAGATATGGGGCCGGCAAGAAAACCTAAGCGCCCGCTTTCCACGGCAATGGAAAAGGCCTTTGCCATTAGGACTGGGTCGACGGCACGCGACACGGCGGTGTTGAGCAGAACGGCGTCGAATCCCCACTCCATGACCTCGCATGACGCATTACGAGAGACGAGGATTGAAGGTCGTTACACCCGGATACCCAGGTATCGAGCCGGGAACGGCAGGAGTGGAAGAGCTAAGGCGCGATCCCAGCCCGCTAGCGGACCTTGGTGTGCGTGAAGTCCTTGATCACATGGCTGACGTCATAGGCAAGCTCGATAACAAGCCGATTATCATGGGGCACTCATTTGGAGGGGCTGCCGTTCAACTCCTGCTTGACGCCGGTTATGGAAGCGCAGGTGTTTCCATTGATGGTGCCGCAGTAAAGGGTGTCAAAGCTCTCCCCTTCAGCGAAATCAAGGCCACCTTTCCAGTCCTCCACAATCCTTCCAATCTGCACCGCGCCGTGCCGATCACTGAGCAGGAGTTTCACTATGCGTTCACAAACAACTTGAGCAGTGAAGAGTCAAAGCAAGTTTACGATCGGTATTCCATCCCAGTCCCGGGACGTATTCTTTTCCAAGGCGGATTTGCGAACTTTACGCCGCATGCTTCGACGACCTACAACTTCGCCAACGACGATCGGGCCCCATTGCTGTTCATCGCCGGCGGAAACGATCACATCCTACCCCCAGCCATACAGCATGAGAACTACGAGAAAAACGCCAGACACTCCTCAGCAATCTCGGCATACAAGGTCTTCCCCGGCAGGAGCCATTTCACCTGCGGTGAGGCTGGCTGGGAAGCGGTCGCCGATTTTGCGTTGGACTGGGCGCTAGAACCAGTTGCCGGCGACCTCAGCGCGAACTAACGCGCGCAGTCACAGGAAAGAAGCAGTTGCGGCGCAAGGGGCGAGCCTGCCGCCAAGCTGCCGAACAATGGGGACATTCTTCCCAATCTGATATGTGACCAGTCCGTGTGAAGCCGATGCCGTTGCCGGGATCGGTTTCACTTTGCGGCATCAATGCGTCTCTCGATTGATCCTCACTGCGGGCAGACATGACGCCTGTCTCAACGCCATTTAAGTCGTGACCGGTCACCCATTTGGGTGACGGCGCTGAACGACTTCAGCGGGATAATAGCCGAATGCCAGATGGCTTGCAGCGAATTCGCGTCTTAGTCGTGGACGACCATCCGATCGTGCGAGACGGAATTTCTGCCTCGGTGAGAGGCCAACCCGACATGGAGGTGGCTGGTGAAGCCGAATCGGCGGAGGAAGCAATAGCGCTCTTCAAATCGCTGTGTCCGCATATCACCTTGATGGATTTGCGGCTCGTTCATTCTTCAGGCATCGAGGCCATAAAGGAGATTCGGCAGGAGTCTCCAAACGCGCGCATCATCGTCCTGACCACCTACAAGGGCGACATCCAGGCACTCCGCGCCCTGAAAGCCGGAGCAATGGGGTATTTACTCAAGAGTTCCCTCAGGCGCGATCTGCTGAGTACTATTCGTGCCGTTCATTCAGGGAAGCGAGTCATCCCACCGGACATTGCGACCGCAATGGCGATGCATGTTACGTCCGACGATCTTTCGGAGCGAGAGTTGGAGATTCTTCGCTATGTTGCAATGGGCTTGCCGAATAAGCTCATCGCCGATCGTTTGAGTATCAGTCCCGATACGGTCAAGTCGCACATCGCAAATATCATGGCGAAGCTGGGTGCGGACGACAGGACGCACGCTGTCACCATCGCAGTCAGACGGGGCTATTTCGATCTTGAGCCTTGAGGATGTTGCTCGACTGTTCACAAGCCGCGCGATACAATTCCCCGTAACGGCGTGCGGCATTCTGGCCCCATCGAGTTGCCTGATTTCGCATTTGGTCCGCCAGCAACCATGGATGACGAAAGGGCCAAGGGACCAACCCAGGCTTTCCTGGTAGTCATAACATTTTAGAGTGAGTTCTGGAGCATCGGCTGAAGGCTCCACTCGACATTGAGCGCGGAGACAACCAAGTCAGATGCCCAAATGCTCCATAAGCGCGAGGGTGGCAAGACGGGCTAGGGTGGTCATAACCGCGTTGGCTCGTCTATCTCTGTTTACCCTGCTCGCCTCCCAGTCCATGTTTGCGCAATTACATACTCTCGATGTATCTCAATATTTGCACACATCATGGACCGCGCAAGACGGATATTTCAAGGGCATCATCGGACAGATGGCTCAGACTGCCGATGGGGATATTTGGGTCCTTAGCTCCAATGGCCTCCTTCACTTCGATGGGGTCCGGTTCGTGGAGTGGACGCCGCCGGCGGGAGAATCTCTTCCTGGGAAACCTCCCTCAGCTTTGCTGGCATCGCGGAATGGTAGCCTCTGGCTTGCCGGCCATGGACTGGCCGAACTCAGGAACAATGGCACATACCACAGATATCACGAGCTTGACAGTTCTTCGCTCGTCAGTTTAGCCGAGGATAAAGATGGCGTAGTTTGGGCGGCCGTAGGGGGCCGGTCAGGGCCACATAGTTGTTCATTGTTCCGCATCCTCCACGAAACGGCGGAATGCTACAAACGTGCTGGGCTTGCGGACCTGGATTTGACAGCCTTGTACGCCGACGAAGCAGGAAGTTTATGGGCGTCCAGCAAAATTGGCATCTGGCAAATCCTTCCCGGGTCGCCCAGGTTGATCCAGAACACTCCCTCAGTTGATGCGTTCTGTGAGGACTCCGACGGCTCATTGCTATATACCTCCTTTGGACCGATCTGGAAACTTTCCGATGAAAGCCGCTCTGAGAACTATCTGGGAAAGATCGAAGGAAGCCGGATCACCGGCTCGGCGATCTTGAGAGACAGAGACGGGGGTTTATGGATTGGCACCAGCGGGGAAGGCATTGTTCATTTGCATGAAGGCCGCGTCGATCATTTCTCTTCCTTCGACGGTCTCTCTTCCGACAATGTCAACGGGCTTTTCCAGGACAGAGAAGGGAACGTTTGGGTCATGTCTCCTGACGGCATTGATAAATTTACGAAACCTGCAGTGCCAGGGCTGACGCGCAAGCAGGGACTATCAAGCGACTTTGTTACCTCGGTTCTCATTGACCGGCGAGGAGAGACCTGGGTTGGGACAGATAACGGACTGAACGAATTGGTGAATGGGCGCTTTGTCCAGCCACGCATGCAGTTCCGCAATCGCTTTGCGGCTGCTCTTCTTCAAACACATACGGGACGTTTACTCATTGCGCCACTTGACGAGGATAAGACGATCGCGAGCGGCTATGGAGTTGTAGTACATGACGGAAATAGCCGGGCTTGGCTGGAGGGGTACAAAAGGGTGTTCGCTGTTGTAGAAGACAGCCGGGGTACCCTATGGGCTGTAAGCCGTGAACTGGGGTTGCTGCACCTGGACGAAAATGGAAATCTGATCAAGGCCTTCAACACCGGACACTTCGGCGACTATCCGCTGTCAGTGGCGTTTGATCCAAGGCGGGATGGCGTATGGTTCACAACGCATCAGGGCGAACTTCTGTTTCTAAAGGGCGACAAGATTTTAGAACGGTATGGCGCACCGAATGGGCTGGGCTATTCAACTACAAACCTTCGGGGGAAAACCTAAACCATTTCTCCCGCAACGATCATGATCTTGGTCAAAACGAGGAAACAAAAGGTTAACAGCCTGATGGTCTGGGATTATTTTGAGTCGGAGTTCTGTTGCTCTCCGTCCGTCTCCAGCTCACCCAAGAATTCACCCAAAATTGAGACGGCTTACACGTAAATCCAGGTGCTTAGGCGGTATTCCGTGTGCGGTTAAGTTGTTGAGATTAAACGTTATATGCAGATTGACACGGAAGAGGTTGACATCTCGAAACCAGTCGTGCGCCTTACAGCACTCAGATCACCGATGGATCCAAGGGCTCGAGCAAACCACTTGGGTTGGCGCCCCAAAGATCTGGAGGCCCTTGCGTCGCTAAAGTATCTTCGACGCCTGTAGCAAGAAGCTGGGACTTGCCAAGTGGACAATCTCGACAAGCCGTAGATCGGCGACTGACTAGCCAACACAACTTCGCATACAAGCCGCCGAGTTCCATGAATCCTGGTTTCGGCAGGTTGCCGTAAAACGGGCATCTCGGACTTGTGCTCTGGGTAGCCGACAAAGCTCTCAGCGGGACGTTAAGTACCGAAATGTCGGCCAGGGTTCAGCTTTCCGAAGAGCGCTCGAGTGATGGTTTCCTTTGAAGCGATTCCCACTTCTGCTGTTCCTCGGCGGATGGCCTAAGGTAGTCTTCCGGTTGCCAGGCTGAGATGACCAGCCGAAATTCCTTGCGTTCATCGAATAGTCCGAAGGTGTCCATGACCCCGATCCAGACTGGGGAGGCAAATCTCCTGATCTCGATCTGCACCAAAATGTCAGCGTTTGGATCGAACGCTTGGAGCTTTTCAATCAGATCGATCACTTTCATCGTTGACCTCTACCTCTGAACCGCTACGATAACCGTTTGTATGGGCAAATTTCGCGAGGTGTGATACGTCGATGCACCGAGCCCACTATCTGATGTGAACTGCGAGGTCGGAATTGCGGAACGAATATGATGCCGGCTTGAAAGGACCGGAACGGCATTCCTGCCTGGATCGAAGCAGCGGGCTTTGGGGGCAACTTTGGGGGCAACTCAGCGTGCGCTACGCTCTGAACACCGCATATCTACTGGACTCTGGACGTGTGTGTGGTGGCGTCCCTGGCCACCATTGCTTCGTTCAGGATGATTCGAAGGTGGGTCCTTCGCGGCGGGGCGCTCAGGATTTCGCGTGCGGGCCTTGCCGCGTCGGCACTGATGGTTTCGATACGGCCTTCGGCAGTCGTGGCGCCAAACGGCGCGGTAAAGGCAAGCAGCCCTGCCGAAATTCGCTCGCCGCAATGGCGCGGCAGGGCCGGCCGTGAAGAGAATCGTCCCGAGGGTGGTCAGAACATCACGAGAATCGCCCCGGTGATGCGGTTCTCGCTGTTGACCAGGTCGGGGTACCACTCTTTGCCGTTGGGCAGATAGACGATCGATCCTGGCGCTCCCTGGTTTCCTCCCGGCGGGGTAATCCCTCCCGGGCCGCTGAAGTACGGGACACTGGCGACGCGATGGTTGTACTCGAGCCTCCAGGTAATGTACTGGCGCGGCATGTAATCGACGGTCGCGGAGGAATCCCAGGCCTTGAAAGGATCGCCCGGGCTCTCCGGAAAATACGGCGTGCCGGACGTCGCATTGGCTCCGTTGATGGGCGGCAGGAGCACCAGATATCGGCCGGGATTGTTAATGCGGCCGCCGCCGAGGGTGAGCGCGAAGAGATTGCGGTCGAACCAGAGCCGGTTATAAAGCATCATGCCGAGGAAGCTCTGCTTGGGACCTTTGGCGGAGTCTCCCGCGCAGCTCACGCCGCCGCCATGCTCGCAGCCCGCGTCTCCGGTGAGCGAGAAGGCAGCCATGCTGAGGCGGCTCGACGTCTCGCGGTCGAGATAGCGGAACTCGACGCTGTCGTCGGTGTGGTAGCGCACGCGGCCGGGGTCGCCGAGTGTGTCCTCGCCCAGAGCATATTGGTTGCCGAGGACAGAAAGATTGGCTGTGGGACGCCACAGAATCTGGCCGCCGATGCCGGGCCGATTGTTGTAGCGGCCGTACGATTGCCAGCCATTGACGAACCAGGGCTCGATTTTCAGCTTTTCGGTGGGAAAGATCTGGGTGCGGACCCCGGTGAAGAACCAGGGCGTGTTCGATGAGACATAAGACGGCTGATACGCCCAGTTATCGAAGTTATAGTAACTGAAGAGGCCGACGTAAGACATAAAGATGCCGGCATCCACATTGATGCCGTGCATCGCATCGAAGTGATAACCGCCGTAGGCTTCAGAGAGATAGCGGTAGGCATCGGCCAAATCCCACTGGCCGCGAGAGTAGCTGGCGTCATTGCGGGGAGTCGTGGTGGAGTACATGCCGAACTGGGTCATGAGCCGGGCGCGGACCTGGTCGTAATGAAAATCGCCGCCCACGCCCAACTGCGTCAGCTGAACCTCGTTGGCGCGGAAGACCTCGCTCGATCCGCCAATGGTATCGTCCTGCGGATGACGAAAGTCGTAGGTGTAGTCCACATCTGCGCGAATCTCCGGCGTAAAAAAGCGGGAATCAAAAGGAGGGTTCTCGATGCGCGGGTTGCCGTTCAGCCAGGTGAAGTCGGCGAAGGAGAATGGAGCCGCTTTGGCTGCAACGGCGGGCGGCGCTGCGGCTTGAACCGGCGAATCTGCCGGCGCCGGAGAGGCTGCCACGGTTGGTACGCCGGCCGCGGCTGCCGGCGGTGCGAGAGATCTGCCCGCGGATTCCAGCTGCGCGGCCGCAGCGGCGTTGGCCTGCTGATCTCGCAACTGCTTCTCCAGTTGGGCGATGCGCAGCTTCATGGCATCGAGTTCCTGGAGCATCTGGGCGCTGGATTCAGGAGCGGATGCCGTGGGAGAAGATGGGTTCCCGGGCGGTGAGGTCGTTTGAACAGCGCCGGGCGACTGAGCCCGAAGCATGCCAGGGAGAAGAAGCCAGACGGCAATGACGATAAGGGTGCGACTCCCAGGGCTAGGAATGAATGCGGTACGGATACCAGAGTGACGGTACATGGTCCCTCTCTTTCGGGGATGACGCGAGCGTGTGCGACTGCCGCCGCGGCATCAAGAGAACATTTCAAAGTACCGTTCGGGGCGTCAGGAAACCCCAGGCAATTTGTTGGGAAGATATAAATGGGCCGATACGGCGCGACCGGCCCGAGTGGAGGACTTTGGTCTGTCGTGCGGCCGGTCCGGAGGGTTTGCGACGGCCGTGGCGGCTCAGGAGAATGCTTCGAGGTGAGCGCTTTCCGGGGTGAGGCCGCCAACGGGCAGAAAGACCTCGAACGTTGTGCCGCTGTGGTGGGGACGCGTGGAGGAACGGAAGCGAATGGTTCCGTTGTGCTTCATGACCAGGTTTCTGGAAACCCAGAGGCCCAGGCCCGAGCCGCGCAGCTCCTTGGTGGTGAAGAAGGGATCGAACATGAGCTTCTGCACGTTCAGGGGAATGCCAAAGCCGCGGTCATGGATGGTGACGCGCGTACCTTCGCGGCCGGCGCGGCGAACGGGCCGGACCCGTATCGAGATTTCCGAGTCGGGAGGCGCGGCCTCGGCGGCGTTGCGCACCAGATTTCCGAACACCTGTCCCAGCTGGCCGGGATAACCGTAGATCGTCAGCGTCGGTTTCCGGTCGAAGGCCAGGTGAATACGGCGCGCGGCAGCGGACTTCTCGAACAAGTCTACGACATCCGCCACGAGCCCGCCGATGTCAATTGCTACCGGCGCACGCGTGTCGCGGTGGAACGAGAGGGTCTGCCTGGTGATGCGTGAAATACGCGCCAGTTCGGCGCCGGCGCTGTCCAGGTAGTGACGGATAGTTTCTATGCTGGAGGAGGACTGGGCCAGGTACAGCAGGTTGACCAGAGATTCCAGAGGATTATTGATCTCGTGGGCGATGGCGTTGGCGAGTTTGCTGGTCGCGGCGATCTTCTCCGCGGTGCGCACGGCGTATTCGGCCAGTTTGCGGTCGGTGATGTCGGAGACCACGACGACCATGGCTCCGGTCCCGGAGTCCGAGTCCACGTGGTTCACAGAGAGCTGGAGGGTCCTGGTGCCGGAGGTGAATTCCGAAGGCGCGCGTTCGTGCGGCATGCGGGACAGCGCATCGGTGGCGCCAGGCCAGCGCTGGAGCAGGGCTGCGGCATCGTCTCCGGCAAAGAGCGGGTTCTCCGGTGCAGAGAGCGCGGCGAAAGCTGAATTCCAGCGGATCAGGCGGCGATCGTCGCTGATGACCGCCAGGCCCTCGGCGAGCGCGTCGAAGGTGGCCTGCCACTGTGCCGCGGCCTGGCGGGCGAGGCTCTCAGCAGCCTTGAGCCGCAGCAGGGAGCGAACGGTAGCTACCAGCACGGCGCCATCAATGGGCTGGATCAGGTACCCATCCGCGCCGGCGTCCAGGGCGCGCGTTTTGTTCTCGCTGGAGGTCATCGCAGCGGAGATCTGCAGAACTGAAATCTGGGAGGTCGCGGGGTCGTTCTTGATGCGGCGGCAGACCTCGAAGCCGGACATATCCGGCAGGTTCACATCCAGGACGACGACGTCGGGCAGGGTAGCGGCAAGCCGGAGAGCTTCGTCGCCTCCGCTGGCCTCAACACATTCGTAACGTGCCTGGCGGAGGATGCGGCACAGCACGTACCGATTTTGTTCTCGGTCGTCGACGATCAGGATGCGTGGCTGCCGATCAGGCATGGGATTCGCGTAAGGGCGGAGTGGGCGCAAGCCCGGCAGCGGTCAACCAGTCGAGAAACGGCTGAGCCGAAAGCCGAGTCGAAACATCTTCCTTGCGAACGATGCGGACGTGCCACGATTCCAGCTCTGCACGCTCAGACTCGCTGAGCCGCTTGGACGTATAGATCAGGACAGGCAATTGCCAGGTTGCCTCGCTGGCTCGCAAACGGCGCAGAATCTCGATTCCGCCCACATCGGGCATGAGCAGATCGAGGATCATCCCGTCGGGCGGGCGGGCGGCGAGCGCTGCGAGCGCTTCCTGGCCGTTTCTGGCCTCATCGAGTTCCAGCCATGGCTGGTGCAGCAGCTCGCGGAGGATGTAGCGGGAGACATCGTTGTCGTCGACCAGCAGAAGCCTCTTCGTCCCGGTCCGCCCGGTCAGGCGGCACAGCTCCCGCAGCAGCGAATCGCGCTCCAGGGGTTTGGGCAGGAACGCTGCTGCTCGTTCTGCCGCGCGGCGGGATTCGTCATAAATACTGGTCGCAATCAGCGGCACCGAGGGCAGCCGCCCGCGCAGACGGTCGAGGAATCCCCACGCCGTATCTTCCCCTAAATAAACGTCGGAGACGACAGCGGCCGGCGTGTGCCGCGCCATCCATGTCTCCGCCTGCGCCACACTGGAAGCGAGGATCGGCTGAAATTCGGTATTGCGCAGGAAGCTCTCGAAAATGTGCGCAGTCTCGGGATTGTCCTCCAGAAGAAGCACCGGGGCGCGATCGAAATCCGGCGCGGGAAGATTCTCGGCCTCGTGCGGTCCCGGCGCAGCCGACTCGCCCACGTACACCGCGGGGATCGCGACGTAGAACGTCGATCCTTTGCCGGGCTCGCTCTGAAGCCAGATCTTTCCACCCAGCAGGATCGCCAGATTGCGGCACAGAGGCAGCCCCAGCCCGGTGCCGCGATGCCGCTCCTGGAGCGGATTCTCCACCTGGCTGAATTCCCGGAAGATGTCTTCGTGGAACTCCGCCGGGATGCCGATGCCGCTGTCCTCGACAAAGAAGAGAATCAGGTTATTTTCGCGCGCTTCCGCGGAAAGGCGAACGCAGCCGGAAGGCGTAAATTTGAGCGCGTTGGAGATGAGATTTCTCAGAATCTGCGAGACCTTGCCCTCGTCGGTATAGAGCCTGGGAAGATCGCGCGCGTCGTCAAAGATCAGGTCTACCGAGGTGTTGTCGGCGAGCAGCGGCTTGAGCATGCCCTTGAGCGCGCTGAACAGCTCGTGGACCTCGAACTGCTTCGGCCGGATGCGGATCTTGCCGGCCTCGACTTTGGCCAGATCGAGCAGATCGTTAACCATCTCCTGGAGGTCCGTCGCGGAGCTTTCGATAAAGAGCACCTGCTTGATCTGCTCGGCGGTCAGGTCTCCATCCAGCCGATCCAGCAGCAGGCGGGCGAGGGAAATGATGGAGTTCAGGGGCGTGCGGAATTCATGCGAGACGTTGGAGAGGAACTTCGTTTTCAATTCCGAGGCGCGGCGCAGGTAGTCCGCCCGCTCGTCGAGCTCGGCATAGAGCGCGACCACGCCGCGATTGGTGTCTTCCAGCTCGCGGTTCAGCAGTTCCAGTTCTTCCTGCCGGACGCGCAGCTCCTGCAGGGTCTTCATCAGCTCCTGATTCTGCTGTTCAATTTCCTCATAGGGGCTGTCCGGGGTGCGTTCGATGAGCCGCTGATTCAGCTCGCGCGCCGCGCGCTGCGTCACGATGGCCTGGTGCCGGGGGATGCGCTTGACCATTCTGACGGTGGTCCCATCGGGGTGGGCGTCGATGGCGAACTCATCCATCAGGCGGCGCGTTCCCAGGATGCCCATCCCCATGCCGGTAGCGGATTTATAGCGGCCCTCCAGGATTTCCTCGAGGTTGGGAATTCCCGGGCCGGCGTCCGTGATGGTTACCTCAAGATACTGAGGCTCCTCCAGGCCGACGGCAAACTGCACGGTGCCGCTTCTGGCGTAGCGGAAGGCGTTGCGGGCGATCTCGGAGGTCGCCGTTGCCATGCGAATCTGATCCTGATTGTCCAGCCCGAGTTCGGCCGCGACTTCGCGGGCGCGCTGGCGCGCCTGCACCACGTCGCGCTCGGTACGCAGGACGAGATGGAAGACGGGGATGGACATGCCTCAGGCCGCCTTGACCACCACCACGCTGGCATCGTCCCGCTGGCGACGGAAATCGCGCAGCAAGACCGCGCCAATGATTGCCGGATGCCGGGAAACCAGTCCCGCATAGGAGGTCAGATCCCACCTGGACTGCAGGCCGTCGGAGTGCAGCACCAGGATGGCATCGGGAGTCCAGGGCGACTGGAATTCCTGGATACGCGACGTGATCATACCCAGGGTACCATTGTGCGAAACCAGGCTCCGCGAGCCGTCCGGCGAAATGACGCTGGCCGATATGTTTCCGATGCCGGCATAAGTCAGCGTGCCAGCTTCGGGCCGAATCTCGGCCACGGCGGCCACAGCGCCGCGAGTTTTCTTCAAGGCATCGTGCAGGCAGCCCAGAATGTCGCCGGGGGCCATATCCCGCCGCTTTTGGAAGGACGTGACCGCTTCCTGGGCGGCTTCAGCAGCGTCATGGCCGTGGCCCAGGCCGTCAGAGAGGAGCACGACCATGCGCTCCTGGGTGTGGTGAAAGGCCCAGGCATCGCCGCAGACCCGTTCCCCCGGATAGGGCACCGCCAGGCCGGCGATCCGGAGATGGCCGGCCTGGCCGGATTCACCCACTTCGAGGAGGAGGACGGTGCCCTGGCGGCCGGTGAAGACTTCCAGGGCCGAGGCGATGCGCTTCATTGCGCCCATGCCGCCGCCCATGGTGCCGGCGGTGGAGTATCCGTCGGTCATGGCCTGCGCGACGTTGGCGATCCCCGCACCGCGATCCATGGCGAGGATGCGCACGACGCGGTGATGACTGTCGGCCATCGCCGAGATTACGAGCTGGCCGCCTCCGCCGTGCAGCAGGACATTGCGCGAGGATTCCGTAGCCAGCAGGGCAACCTCGCCGGAACGCACCTCGTCGAAGCCCAGCCGCTGCGCGATCAGCTGGGATTTCCGCCTGGCCTCGCCGACTGAGCTTTCGTCGGTGACTGAAACCCATTCTGTAGCCGTCATTTCCATCGGACTACCGTGATGCGTGTGCCCTTTCCCGGCTCCGTCTCGATCGAGAAGTCGTTGACCAGACGCTTGCTGCCTCCCAGCCCGAGACCCATTCCGCTGCCGGTGGTAAAGCCATCTTTGAGGGCCATTTCGACGTCCGGGATGCCCGGTCCCTGATCTTCGAAGATCAGCCTCAGCCCGACGCGCATGCCGGCGCCGGCTTGTTCGATGGTCATGGATCCGCCCCGGCCGTGATCGACCGCATTGCGGGCCAGCTCGCTGGCGGCGGTCACCAGCTTGGTCTGGTCGACCAGGGTGAAGCGCAGTTCCGTGGCCCACTGGCGGACTCTCTGCCGGGCAAGCACTACGTCGTTGGAATTCCTCAGCGGGACCGTCTCACGCTTCGTCTCGCTCATCTTCGCTCCCCGTGCGGAACCCCGCTCCCGCTCCGTAGAGCAGCTCCATGCCGGCTTCCACGCTCAGCGCCGTGCGCACACCGGGCAACGACATACCCAGCTCGACCAGGGTAATCGCGACCGCCGGCTGCATGCCCACGACGATGGTTTCCGCGCCCAGGACGCGGGACATGGCCGCGATATTGGCCAGCATCCGTCCGATGAAGGAATCGACGATTTCAAGCGAAGAGATATCGATGAGCACCCCGGTGGAGCCCCAGTCGGCGATCCGGCTGGTGACATCGTCCTGCAACTGCAGGGCGAGCTTGTCGTGCATGTCCACCTGGATGGTGATCAGCAGGAGACTGCCCATGCGAAGAACCGGAATTCGGTCCACTCAGCCCTCCTGTTTGGCCAGCGGGCCGGCGAGAACGGCTTTGGGCGCGGCGGCGGCGGTGCGCACGACGCTGCGGCCGCTCATCTGCAGAGCCAGGGCCAGGGCATCGGAAAGCTTGGCGCGAGTGGTGACGTCTTCCAGATTGATGCCCAGGTGCACGATCGTCTGGGCGATCTGCGGGCGCACCCCGCTGATGATGCACTCAGCGCCCATCAGCCGCGCCGCTGTGATGGTCTTCAGCAGATGCTGCGCGACCAGGGTATCGACGGTAGGCACGCCGGTGATGTCGATGATGGCGTACCTGGAATTCGTCGCGACCACCGCCTGCAGCAGGTTCTCCA
>Ga0335075_10002078_pt1 | contig 32517 bp, 23 predicted proteins | sample Lox_Sample_24_FD_206723 | JGI IMG/M metagenome (GOLD analysis project Ga0335075, IMG submission 206723) | Soil microbial communities from Loxahatchee National Wildlife Refuge, Florida, United States - Lox_Sample_2.4 | ecosystem: Environmental > Terrestrial > Soil > Wetlands | place: USA...
CGAACAGTCCCAAGGCCATCACCCCTGGCCCAGCGATCACCGACATCGGCCTCGGCATCACGCAGGCCGACGACTGGAACAAGCCCTGGGAGATCGAGCCCGAGGACGACCCGGAACTCGACGCGTACAACGCGTACCTCGCCCGCCTGGCCATAAACGACATTAACAAGAAGAGACCCCCGACATGATCTTGCCGCCATGGACGCCACGCAGCCCGCGGCGGAGTCCGCCGGGCAGCAGTCTGTGAGCCAGTGATCGTTGAGCGGCGGTGTAGCAGTGGACGAGCTTCAGGTACCGGCGCTTCCGTCACGTCGCCCCAGCAGGAACGCGTTGGCCTGGCCGAACCAGCTGCTAGCGAGCAGGGACGAGACGTCAGAGGTCCCAGCGGGCTGGCTCTGTAACTGCCTTCCGTCCGATTTTGCCTGGGGTCGGCTTACGAACCAAAAGGCGAGCGTCGTCAGGGCCTAGAATTAGGCGTTCCCGCTGCCGGCCTTTGCGCAGCAGTCCATATGGCGGCAATTTACATAATTGCCGTAGACGGCTAAGTTTATGATCGCTTGTAAGGCCGCTACGGATGACGGGTGCTAGCTGTGGCGGAAGATGCCGTGGCGAAGGTGACGGCCAGGCGGGACCGACTGGCGCAGCGACGTAAGGTGTTGGGTCTGACACAGGAAGACCTGGCGGGCTTGCTGGATGTGGAGCGCACCACCGTGGTGCGCTGGGAGCGCGGGGAGACGCAACCTCTGCCGTGGATCCGGCCCAAGCTCGCCAGGGCGTTGAAAGTACGGCCCGAACGGATGGAGGCGCTCCTGGCGGGTGACGATCCCGCCAGCCCGGACGCCGCAGCATTGGCGATACCACGGCAGCTGCCCGCTGCCGCAGCTGATTTCACCGGGCGTGCCGGGGAGCTGGCGGAACTGACCCGGCTGCTAGACAGAGCCGGCTCTGGTGTGCCGGGGACTGTAGTGATCTCCGCGATCGGTGGCACCGCAGGCGTGGGTAAGACGGCGCTGGCACTGTATTGGGCGCACCGGGTCGCTGGCCGGTTTCCTGACGGGCAGTTGCATGTGAACCTGCGCGGCTTCGACCCCTCTGGCACCCCGGCCGCGCCCGCCGAGGCTGTCCGCCAGTTCCTGAATGCCCTCGGCGTGCCACCGGAGCGAATCCCGCCCGACCCAGAGGCGCAGACAGGCTTGTACCGTGGCCTGCTGGCCGACAAACGGATGTTGATCGTGCTGGACAATGCCTGGGATGAACGGCAGGTGCGTCCGCTGCTGCCGGCCAGCCCCGGTTGCCTGGTGCTGGTCACCAGCCGCAACCAGCTTGCCGGACTGGCGGCCACCGACGGCGCTCGGCTGCTCAGCCTGGACGTCCTGTCCCACGCCGAGGCGGTGCATCTGCTGACCGCTCGGATCGGGGCCAGCCGGACCGCAGTCGAGCCAGCCGCGGTCGACGAGATCGCCGATCTGTGCGCGTGCCTGCCTTTGGCGCTGGCGGTCGCCGCCGCTCGCGCCATCGCCCGCTCGGGCTTCCCGTTGGCCGTCTTTGCAGGCGAGCTGCGCAAGAGTGCGAGCCGCCTCGATGCCCTCACCAGCGGCGACCCGGCCGCGAGCGTTCGAGCCGTTTTCTCCTGGTCCTACCGGCAGCTCAGCGAAGAAGCGGCGCGAATGTTCCGGCTGCTGGGCCTGCACCCCGGCCCGGACATCAGCGTCCCCGCGACCGCTAGCCTGGCCGCAGTGGCTGAACCGGACGCCAGGCGCTTGCTCCGCGAGCTGACTCGCGCGCACCTGATCTCCGAGCACGTTCCAGGGAGGTACACCTTCCACGACCTGCTCCGCGCCTACGCTGCAGCCTTGGCCCGCGACACTGATAGCAAACCCGAGTGCGACAAGGCCATCGTCAGAGTCCTCGGCCACTACCTGCACACCGCTGGCCCCGGCTCCGCGTTGCTCCGCCCGACACGTGAGCCGGTCGCCCTCGATCCGCAAGGGACCGGGAGCGTCCCCGAGCGGCTCGCCGAGCACTCGCAAGCCCTCGCCTGGTTCGAGGCTGAGCAGCAGGTCCTGCTGGCCGTCGTCGGCCTCGCCGCCAGGTCAGAGTCTGGCAGGCAAGCCTGGCAGCTTCCCTGGGCCATGTCGCCCTTCCTGCAAGCACACGGGCACTACCAGGACTGGGCCGCCACTCAGCGCATGGCGCTAACTGCCGCGACACGCCTCGGCGATGTCGCCGGGCAAGCCGTGTCCAGCAACCAGCTGGGGGCTGCGTACGTCAATCTCGGCGACTACGACCAGGCTCATGGCTGTTATATGAGTAGCCTTGAGCTGTACAGACGGCTGGGTGACACCCAGGGTGAGGTCAAAGTCCACCAAAGCCTCACCGAGCTAGCAGCGCGCCAGGACCGCTACATTGACGCGCTCGGCCACGCCGAGGAGGCGCTCCGCCTTTGCCGGGCCGTCGGCGATAGCAAGCGGCAAGAGGCCGAAATACTCAATGACGTCGGCTGGTGCCATGTCCTCCTCGGTGACTACGGGCAGGCTCGTACGTTCTGCCGAGCGTCACTCAACCTGGCCGCTGAAGCAGGCTCCCGCTTCGCCGAGTACCACGCATGGGACACCCTAGGCTACGCCGAGCACCAGCTGGGTAACTTCGACGAAGCAGCTACCTGTTACCAGCGTGCGCTCAGCCTCTGCCGCGAAATCCATATGCGTCCTAACGAAGCGGAGATCCTCACTCACATCGGCGACACTTACTACGCTGCTGGTGACCTGCCGCGGTGCCGGGACGCCTGGCAGCAGGCGCTCGCCATCCTCGAGGACATGCAGCATCCCGACGCTGAAAAGGTCTGCGCCAAGCTCGCCAGCTTTGTCCCGTGACAGCGAACACAGCATGTCCCGTGCCGTCATCGTGTCGCCTAGAAGCCGGAAACGACATGTTCATGGCGCACAGGGAGTCGTCCTTGTGCCAGCCATCATGTCGTTTCCGGCGATTCTCGCTCAGCTCTGCACACCTGTTTGGTCATTCGATGTGATTGGTAACCTCCGACCAGCCGGGATCTTGCGTGATGTCCCGAGGCGCGACGACGAATATCCGGTTGAGGTTGCCCCGCTTTGACGGACAGGGTTGATGGCTAGGCCAGGCTACTCGCCGGACCTGAGGCGATGTACTCAACTAGGGCGCGGCACCCTCGGCTACGGGAGACCAAGTTCCCATTCATCTGGGGGGACGACCGCTTCGTAATACAGCAGGCCCGTCAGGCCGGCCTGGTCGCATGCATACTTCACGGAATTTCCCATGAATACCGACCAGTTGACGGTGCCGGAGAATGCGACAGCGCTGCTTCACCGGCCGCTGGAACTCGCGCACGTGCGCGGGAGGCCACTAGCGGTTCAGACGACAAGATTGCTGTCAAACGACATGATGACTGGCACGGGACAGTGTCTGTCCCGTCTCACGCATCATGGCGAACAGAATCTGGGAATCGACCTGTTGCTGAGACGCGGACGCCTCAGTTCGTCTCACTCAACTTGGCGATTCCGGAGAGCAGGCCCGTGCGAGCGTGGAGTCACGGTATCCCCGTACCTGCCGACAAGAACGGCCAAGGCGGCGTCCCCGGCAACCTAGCCGAGCAGCCGGAATACCTAGGCATCGCCACCGGGCCGATTGCATCATCCGGAGCTGAAGCGCTCCATCAGCTGGCCCGTGCTGCGGTTCAGAATTCGGGACGAAAAAGCCCTCGGGTCCTGCTTCGTCGAGCACGACGACATCGGCAGCGCGCCCCGCAGGCCTGCTCGCGGATCGCATCAGGCAAGGGATCGAAGTTGCGGATGGACGGGACGTAATCCCGGGCGCCGTCGACGCCTAGGACGGTAAGCAGGTGCTGGTAAAGCGCCTGTGCCGGCGGTCAGGGGCAGGGACTGCGAGCACGGCCCAGAACGCGCTCGCGAAGATCGCAGACAGGGCGACGCACTCCGGGTGAAGTGCCCAGGACGGCAGCCAGCGGGTTCTTTCTGCCGGCAGGACCGTCTCCGAGCGCCGGTACCAGCGCTCGGCCAAGCTGCTGTACCAGTAGGACTGCACGCCAACGCACCATTCGTCCTGGAGGTACCAGTGGGCGAGGCCGTAGGCTCGTGACCGACTCGGCGAGGCACTACTAGCCGCTGGCGGATGCCCTGCGGGCGCCGGCCAGGGAGTGGCGGTCACCGGGGTCGTGGAGACGCTGCAGGGCGCAGGCAGCGCCCTCGCCGGCGACGAACCCCATCAGGCGCTCACCGGCATCGGCGGCGTCGACTTGTGGCACTGGCCGCCGTCGAAACGGAGTGAACCGGGGGCGAAGACGCACGCCAAGCTCGCAGTGGCGAACCGGCACGTCTTGTTCGTCTCGAGCGCAAACCTGACGCAGTCGGGCGTAACCAAGAACATCGAGGCTGGCCTGCTCGTACATGGTGGTCCCGCCCCGTACGCACCGCTGAGCACATAGACGCACTCCGCGCGAGCGGCTCGCCGGTCCGCCTCGTCTGACGAGGCGACACCTGGCCTATACCTCGCAACAGCCACCTACCCCTGCGAGCGGCTCCTCGGCTGTCGCCTGACTTCCTGCGTCAATCCAGAGACAGCATGGCAATGGCTACATCACTGGCCGAGGCATCACTGGCCGAGGCGGCGACGCTACGAAGATCCGATAGTCGTGGGCCCACTGCCGTTCATTCAGGAAAAGGCCTCCCGCGAGGAGCCGTTGAGAGAACTCCTCGTAAGAGTCCCCGGACCCGAGCTCAACATAGTTATAGGGCTTTTCCAGCCACAGCTGCGACGATGGCTGCCCGGCGTCCTTTCTGGCCCGCTCCGCGGCCCGGAAGGACTGCAGAAGCGCGGGGAACTGGCCGACGCCAGCGGTCCGGAGCGTTCCGCGCACCAGCGCGGGGTAGGGTTCGGCGATTCGCCGCCGAATCTCCTCAATGGAGACGTGCCTGGGAAAGACGACAGCGACTGACCATGTGACGCGTGTTCCCTGGGCGCGTTCCAGTCGTAGCAGGCAACCGGATTCGGCTGATATCCGGTCGCGCGCGTCGATGTCCAGCGGACCCGGATGCGGAATGGCGACCTGCGCCCGCAGCCCGCCGGTCAGGCCGGCGAGTCTGTCCAGGCAGCTCCTGATCGCGTGCTCAGGTTCGTCTGTCCAGCGGAGAACCAAGGTATCGTCATCAACGCGCAGGTCGACGTCACCGCCGAGTACTGAGCGCAGGCGCCGTGGGTCGGATTTCCTGTTGCCTTGGATCATCGCGAGGATGTCGGCTGGCAAGGGGTAGCGGCTCTCGCGGAGCCATCGGCTGCCAATCACGCGCCTGCGTGCGGGGTCGACTTCGATGAGCCTGAAGTTAACCTGGGCTCCGGGGGGGAGAGCGGTTTCCAGCTGGTTGGCTGGGAAGCCTGATTCCCGGCCAGGGATGAATACCTCGACGCCGGGATTCGCGGCCCAGGCGGTAACGCCGCTGCCGTCGCTCCTGCGCACCTGTCCGTAGAGCAGGTTGCCGGGCTCGAGCCTGGCGAACGGGTCAAGCGCGGGATCGCGGACCGAGAGCAGGAGCCTGCCTTTGTCCGGTTCCACCTCGGTGACGTGGACACTTATCTCATCGCCTACAGCGATCCGCGGCGGGGGCTGGCCCGGCCAGGCCAGGTACTCGCCCGGGATAGCGGAACGCGTGCCGCCGGTTACCTGGACGACGACGCCGCGCTCGGTGGTCGCTACAACAGTTCCCGGCACACGCTGCCCTTTTCGGAGGCGCACAAGCCCGGTGACGTCGATGATCCGGCCACGCGGCCGCAGTGCGCGGGCCGTCAGCTGCCCCAGGCTCCGGTGGAGCATGAGTGCCTCGGCCACGCTCAGGCCGCGGGCCACTCGGTACATCGCCAGCACATCGCGCGCCGTCATCTGCCCGCTGACGCTCAGGGAGCCTCCGCGTTGCTCGAACGGGCCGTCTGGGAACCGGAAGTGCGGAATGCCCAGGTCGGCCGTCGCGCTCGTCCGCCGCCGCGGGCTGAGCCGGACCCTGACTTCTTGGCCGATGGCCATTTCCGTTGGACGCGGCGGCAGGTAGTCGGCGCGGATCTCTACCGTGATGGGCGGGTCGTCTGGCCGCAGGCGAGTGCCGTCCGGGGACAGCAGCACGTGGACCGAGTCATCCCGCGCATCGACTATGACTCCGGAGAAGGGCTCCGCGCCCGGCTCTGCCAGGCGGCTCAACGTGGCGGCAGTCCAGGGGAGCGCTGTGAGCTGGACCAGGCCAAGCGCCGTGTCAACTCCCGCGACCGCGAGGCGGACCCGCGTACCCGGCGCGAGCTCCTCCAGCCAGGAGTCACGGACTCCGAACCCGAGGTCGTATCCAGTGAGGAGTATCTCCGCCCCCGTGCCCTCCTCGCGAGCGAGCGCGATCCGCCGCCTGTCGCGCTGCAGCGTGCGGACGTCGATGACGCGGACGGCGCATTCGTCGCCGAGTCGATATTGCTCCGCGAACACCTGAGCCGTGCTCACCGGATCCGGGTCCGCCTGGACGAGGCCTCCCATGACCGACCGGACCACGACAACCGGCTGGGCGGGGTCAAACCGGCTGGCAATGATCTCCAGGCTCGCGATGGCGTTCCGCACGACGGCCTGATCCGGTGCCGCTGCACCGCGGTCGCGGGCGCGCGCTGGCAGGACGTCCGGTTCCGCCGACGGCAGGTACTGCGCCGCGCCAGGGGTCTCTTCATCTAGGCCCGCGGGCTTGTCCGCCTCGCTCACCTCACGCTGCGCCAGGTCGCCGCTCTCCTCGCCGGGATCCGCGCTCGCGTCAACCTCGATCTCCGCGACCGGCATAGGTGTGCTCATCGACAGCACGCGCACCTGGACTCCGCTCGAGCGCGTGCCGACGGCTTCCACGATTAGTCGCTCGCCTGGCAGCACCACGGGGACTCCAGGCCCTTCGCCCGCGCGATGACCGGCGGTGTGGGCGAGCAGCGGCACGTCTCCGGCGAGATGCTCGGGCCGCAGCGCCACGCAGCAGGAGAGCGTCACCTGGTCGACGGGGTCCTGTAGCGGCGATACCCATCGCCTGCGCCTGTCTCTGACGAGCGCGAAGAGGAACGGCGGCTGGCTCTCGCGCCTGGTCAGGAGGCAGTCGGAGTCGAGGACGGGCCTGGCCCCCTCATGCAGCCGGCGCACCACCTCCGGGTCCGACCGGGCGACCAGTTCTGGTACCCACTCGCCCGCTCCGGCGAGCCGGTAGATCGAGTTGGGTGATGACCACGCGATGACCCTGCGAAGACGATCAGCCAGGCCCGGGTCGGCGGCCCGCACACGGGCCGTCCTAGTCCGTGACTGCAGGGACTGCAGCAGTTTCTCGCGCTCGGTGACGATCGCTTGGAGAACCTGCGCCGAGAGCGCTCGCCTGGTGGCGAATCCCTCCCGCTCACTCCCGTCGAGCCGTTCCCAGATGCCGACGAGCAGCAGGACAGCGTCAAGATCGTCAGCGCACTCGGACAGCAGAGCCGTGTGCAGCCGGTCGGCGGCCAGCCTGGCGGATGCGGGCCACCGCCCCCACTGGAGCATGCTGACCCAGCGCCGCTCGCTGACGGCGGCCAGCATGGTGGCGGCCTCAACCGCCACGCCCGCTTCGTCCGCGCACATCAGGAGGCTGGCAGCCGAGAACGACTCACGGGACGCCGCGAGCTCAGTGCCTAGGGACGTAGGGTCCCCGGCCGTCGTGACCGCGCCCATGCCGCGCAGTACTGCCATCGCTCTGCGCAGTTCGTCCGGTGGCGGTCCTGGCGGCATCCAGCGGAGCGACGCCGGGTCGCTGACGCCTGCCGCCGCGGCAGCGAGGACCACGCCCTCCAGCGGCGCGCGCGTGATCTCCGGAGGTGTGTCAGCGGGCAGCTGATCGAACTGCTCCCGGGTGAACAGGCAGTGCCAGATGCCCGGGTCCGTCCTCCCGGCCCGGCCCCGGCGCTGGAGCAGGCCAGACTTCGAGTGCGGCCCCGGCCGGATGACCGTAGTCAGCGTTGAGGTATCCCATTCGGTGGAGTTGATCAGCCCGGAATCCACGACGTGCCGGATGCCTTTGATGGTCAGCGACGTCTCGGCGATGTTGGTGGCGATAACGACACGCCAGCGCGCTGTCTTCGTCTTGCCCTCCGGGCGCTCAAGTGCCCGGGTCCGCAGCCTTTGCGGCAGCTCCGCGTAGAGGGGGAGTACCTCGACCTCTCCGGCTAGGTCCTCATCCTCGTCGATCAGGTCGGTCAGCTCGTCGATCGCCGCCGCGATCGACCGCTTGCCGGGCAGGAAGGCGAGGATGTCGCCGTCGTAGGCAGGAATGCTCGCCGGAATGTCCGGCGGGCATTCACCGCATGCCATCCACCGCAGTACCTCATGGGCTGTCCGGGCGACTTCACCAGCCATCTGGCTGGCCGGAACTGGAGGCCCTGCTCGCCATCGCTCGAATACAGGCTTGCCATCCTTGCCAGGCATCGGGATCGCTGTCGTCAGTAGTTCAGGCCGGAAGAACCCTGTGAACGAGGCGGCGTTGATGGTCGCGGAGACCACCAGCAGCCGCAAGTGCGGCAGCGCTACCAGCTCTCGGCGCAGCAGCGCTAGGATCAGGTCGATGTTGAGGCTGCGTTCATGCGCCTCGTCGAGGACGATGACCGAGCACTCGTGGAGCTCGCCCCGGCGGATCATGTTGAGCAGCGTGCCGTCCGTGGCGTACACCAGTCGGTTACGCGAGTCGGCCCTGTCCCGTGCCTTCGAGTGCCGGAACCCGATGTCGAGGCCCGCTCCTACCCTGGCGCCGTGCAGTGTGGTGGCGATGAAGCGCGGTATGCCCTGCGTGGCCTCGATGCGCGGCTGGGTCACGACGATGGTGCCGTGCCTGGTTATATGGTCGCTCACGTAGGGCTCTGGCGGCGCGAGGAGGCGCCAGGGCAGGAAGGTGGACTTTCCCGACCCGGTGGGCGCCTCCACCACGACGACTTTGTGCTCTTCTAGGAGGCCGAGCAGTTCTCGGACGTGATCGTCGGTGATGCCGAATTCGCCGTCGGGGACCGCTAGGTGCGGGGATTCCTTCCCTTCGTGCGGACGCGGGCCCCGGTCGAGCCTGCCGAGCCGCCCAGCCTTCAGCGCCCCCGCGGCGACCGGGCGGTCGCCTGGGTCAAGGTCCAGGTACGCTGCCCCCATCCGCGAGGTGGCCTTGTTGTGCTCGGCGCGGCACGCCGGGCAGCGCTCCGGACGGGATTCCCCGCGCTGCTCGGCCTCGCGGGCTGCCTGGTCTGAGTAGTAGAACGGCTTAAGGCAGTCCTTGCAGAGGACCGACCAGTCACGGATCACCGCTGGGCTCCTTCCCCGCGCCCCATGGCGTCCCAGGCACGACATGTCCCATCAGGTACATCGGCTGGACCGAGAAGCCCGCGTCGGCTTCCTGAAGCCAGCGCAGCAGGCCCCGGTAGAAGCCGATGACGGCTGGCTCGAAGCCGGTGTGCACCAGTTCGACGCGCGTGATGCCCGCGGACCGGAGCTCTGCGAGTCTCCTGATGGTGTCCGCGGCGCAGAAGGCTTCGGTCTCCGAGAGCGTCCGGCTGGTAGAGACCAGGCGGTTGCGGAACCAGTACCCGTCGACGTCGGCGTCCATTTCGGTGTGCCGCATGGACATCAGCCCGAGGCGGACGGAGCGGCCTTCGGCCCGCATCGGCCGCCACCGTGCGGTGCGCAGCGGGAACGGCTCCGCTTCAGAGCCGTCCACGTACAGGATCCGGACCAGCGACGGCGGCGCGGTGATGTCGAGCGAGGACCGCAGGACTTCGGCGAGCACGTCGTGGCTCGCCGCCGAGCCGACGGGCAGCGGCTCGCCTGTCCGGACTGCCTCGGCGAGCCGCCGCCAGAGGCGCTCCGCGGAGGCGAGGCGCGGCGGCGATCCAGAGAACGGCACCCAAGTGGGTGATTCGCTCAGGAACGCGTCGGCCGCGGCCGGATACAGCATGCTTCGTACCCGCGCGGCGGGGTCCGGGACCTCGGGAGAGGCGAGCATGACGCCTTCCCGAACCGGCCCCGGCGAGAGCACAAGCCCGTGGCCACTGGCCTCAAGTCGGCTGGCCGAATACTCAGTGGCCGCCCTGTCGGGCGCCGGCATGCAACGGGCAAGTGCCCGCAACCAGCCGGGCGCGGCGCCGGGCAGGTGGAAGCCCGCCGCGACGCGCAGCGGGGCCTCGCCGGCCGCCTGCCATGCGCTGATGGCCTGGGCGCTAATCGTCGCCAGCGGAGTGCCACGCAGCCGCGCAATCCGCTCGATCGCGATGCTCGCCGTGGTGTGGCGGCGTATGTCGTCACGGTGCAGCGGCCCGGCCTGCGCGCGCCGTTCTTCTGTCAATGCGGCCGTGACGACATCACGGAAGCCGTCCGGGTCCGGTTCTGTCGATCCTGGCCATGGTCCCGGCATCGCCCACAGCACGATGAGGCGCACGGTCACTGCCGGGCCGTCCGTGCCCTGGACAGCTTGTCGGCTGCCCGGATGGTCAGCGCCGGGGTGTACTGAGGCGCGGCAAGCAGCACCACCCCGGCCCGGTCCGTGGCGTGGACGGCCGTGTTCCTGGCCGGGATCCCGAGCGCCAGCAGGTCCCGGGGACAGAGCACCGCGCGGAGCGGGCCAGCGGCCGCATGCGGCTGGAGCCGCGCCAGAGCGAAATCGATGGCGCTGGGCAGCTGATCCGGCTCAGCGTCAGCTACCGCGACGCGGATGGCGCTGGCACCCCGCACCGGTAGCGAGCCGATCGTCCAGTCGTCTATCAGGAGCGCCTTGGCGCGCAGCAGGCATGTCCCGTCGTTGTCGGCCACCGCGGCGACCGACTGCACGGCGTCCTCCGCGTCGAGCTTCCGGTCGCCGTCGCCGGCCGCGACCCGCCTGACGAGAGCGGCCAGCAGCATGGCGGAACGGACGTCGAGCAAGTCAGCCGCGTAGACGGCGCGGTCAAGCGGATCCGTGACCCCGCGCAGCAGCTGCCCGGGCCGCGCCGACCAGGCGAGCATCGCCTCGACCTCGGTAGGTTCCCACAGGCCGCTGGCTATCCCGTAGCAGATCGCGGGCGCCTCTACTCGCATCGACCCGCCCCGTAGCCGCCCAGCGAGGTGCTCATCGGCCCTGACCGACTCGATGAAGAGCCGTCGCGCCGCGTCCGCGGGCACCAGGCCCGAGTCTCGGTCGATCTCGATGCCGCAGCGCTCGGCCCATCGCATGATCGGCCACGGGACGGCCAGCCGGTCAGCCCCGCGCCTGATGCCCTGCACGAAGCGCAGTGTGAGGTCACCGCCAGCCCGGTAGGCCTCTGCCAGGAGAAGGGTGCAGATCGCCCGAGCCGGCGCGTCTGGGTCGAGCCTGGACAGTGCCGTGATGAGGCATGCCCCGACGTCTAGGACGTTGTCGTCGCGGTTGTGCCGCAAGACCAGCATGGAGACCACCACGTTCTGGGAGCAGAAGCGGTAGGCTCGCCAGTCATCAGGCCGCGGCGCCTGGCCCGGGGCGCGGTGACCCGAGTCAACCTCGCGCTGCGTGTAGTGCAGAAAGCCCATGACGCCCCTCAGAGCCCCCGCTTGCTCCGCGAAGTCCTGAGCGTACCGCGAGAAGGAGTCGGCCGCTGGCTGGGCGTCATGCCAGCTTCCTGGATCGTCGAGGTCGATGATGACAACCGGCGGGTCATCACGCCCGTCAAGCCTGATGCAGGCCAGTTGCCGCTCGGGAAGTCGTTCCACAGGTATCAGGTCAGCGGGGAACCCCCCGGGCACCGTCTTCCTGAGCGCGAGGCGCATGCCGGCGAACATCGCCGCGGCGTCCATCCCCGACGGCGCGGGCACGAGGCCGAGCAACTCCCAGCCGGCATCGGGCTGCTCCAGCCAGCCTTGCTTCTCGCACCATTCTTGCCACGCCGGCGGCAGGGCAAGGCGGTAGGTCCGCGCGAAGGAGCCGACTCGCTCACTGGACGCCCCAGGGCCGGTGCGCAGTGCGGGAACGCGGGCTGAATCGCCGCGTGACGCTCGTCGCTTCCCCTGCCGGGGGAGACCCTGACCTTTGCCCATGCACTCAGGCGGCCTCGTCGGCTCGGATCGCGTCAGCGAACCGCACTAGGTCTTCAAGGGCGAAGGTCAGCTCAGCCTCGTGGTCAACCTTCCCGGCACCATCGACGCGCCGCACCGTGACCTGATCGGCTAGGAGATCGACGTGGACGACCAGCTTGCCTACTTCACCGACGCTCACATGATCGTCTGCGACAGCGTCAAGTCCCGCCTTCCGGGCCCGGTCGCCAGTCCAGTGGTCGTCCATCTGCCGGGTGCCGTCCTTGTTCATGCGCATATGCGGAGGTGCCTCGACGCCGGTGGACTTGACCTCGGCTATCGTGATCTTCCCGTCGGGACCGTAGGTGATGAGGTCCACGCCCTGCGGCCCGTCTCGCGTTGCCAGGTCCGCGATGACCTCATGATCAAGCACGTCGTGCAGCAGGACCTCTGCCACCGCTTCGCCAAAGTCACCTAGCTGCAGGTAGTTCCGCGGATTTTGCTTGACCTGCTCCAACTGCTCCAGCAAGTTATTGCAACCCACAGCCCCTCCCAGACCCAGGAAATTGATGCTACCCCTCAGGGCGCGCAGTTACCTATAGCCCGGAGGGATCGGAACAGTCGGCGCTGTAGCCAGCTCAGCGTCCCAAGCGCTACCGGCGACAGTTGCGACAGTATGCGCCGACTCTCTTCAAACTCACGGCTAACCTAATCTGGAAGATCGGGATCGCCATCTGCGAGATTCCAGTATTCGGCAAACCTCGCATACGTTCTGTTGGCGGCGCTCGCGCCGACGGCTGTGTCGATAAAGTCGCCAACCGAGCGAGCCCTAGACCGCGATGACGCCAGCATGTCATCAATCAACCTCGAGAAGCGCGACTCCTGCGCTCGCTTGATCTCCTTGGGATGCGCGCGGATAGAATTTCTCGCCCCTTTTTGTGGTTATCTACCTCAAGTCGCATCTCGCTTTTTTCCCATCGGCAGTAGTTGAGGCGCAGCGTCAGAGCTTTGGGCGGTGTTAGTGGTTCCGCATGATCCAGTCATAAGGAATGTAATTGTTGAACGGATCGAGTCGGTCGGAACGAGCCGGGTCGTGCGGATGCGTGCAGCAGTTCGCGACTATGGCTAGGTCCGTCATTCCCTTGAAGCCGTTCCACACCCCGGGGGGAACCTGCACCAGCGAGTAGTCGTCAGGTCCAAGGAAATGCTCTTCGAGTTCGCCCCGGGTGGCAGACTCTGGCCGGTCGTCGAACAGCACCAGCTTGACCCGGCCGAACGGAACCGCGTAGTTCAGGGTCATCTGCTTGTGCCGGTGCCAGCCCTTAACGGCGCCCTTGTAGACGGTGCTGAAGTAGATCTCGCCGAAGCCGAGAAAGTGCGGGTCATCGGCGCGCAGCATGTGAAAAATGGTGCCCCGCTCGTCGGGGATGCGACGCAGGCCGATCTTTGTTACCCCAGCGATCATGCTAGAGGACCCTGATCTCGGGTATCGGGATAACGAATCGTCCGCCGTTCGCCAAGTAGTCCTGCTGCTGGCCGACGATTTCCTTGGCTAGATTCCATGCCAGCAGGAGCACGTGAGTCGGTTGCTGCCTTGTGAGGGCGGCCGGGTCCACGATAGGAATACCGACACCCGGCATGAACATCCCCTGTTTGTACGGGTTACGGTCAACCACGAAATCAATTACATCTGCCCCGACGCCGAAGTGATTGAGGAGCACTGTTCCCTTCGCCGCGGCTCCGTAGGCGGCGATGCGGGCGCCCTCGCTCTTGAGTGCGTACAGCGTCGAACGGGCCTGCGTCCTGAGCCGCGCGACGTTATCTGCGAAATCTCGGTAGTAGCCGATCTGGTGGAGGCCGGCCGCTGTCTCTGCGGCCATCAGCCTGACCACGGCCACACTGGCCGCACTGCCGCCGTCGCTCCGGCGTATCGCGTAGCGCAGCGAGCCGCCGTGCACAGGGAGCTCTTCGACATCCGCCACGCACAGGCCGTGCCGCCGCGCGATCCGGTCGATGGCGGTCAGCGAGTAGTAATAGACATGCTCGTGGTAGATCGTGTCGAATTCCAGGTCGTCGACCAGCCTGCCGAGATACGGGGATTCAACGTAGATCGTGCCGCCGTCTGACAGCAGTACCGCCAGGCCGGCGAAGAAGTCGTTCACATCGGGAACGTGTGCCATGACGTTGTTAGCGTGAATCACGTCGGCAGGCCCGTGGGATGCCCGGACCTGACGCGCGGTCAGCGCCCCGAAATACGCCACCACGGTGGGAACGCCGGCCTCGATGGCCACCGTGGCCACGTTGTGCGCCGGGTCGATGCCGAGCACTCCGACACCCGCATCCAGGTAGTGCTTAAGCAGGTAGCCGTCGTTCGAGCCGATATCGACCACCAGGCTGTCGTGCCCTAGGTTGAGGTCGGCCGTCACCCTGCGCGCCAGCTCACGCATGGCGTTCACCATCGTGGTGCTGTAGGAGGAGAAATAGAGGTACTGGTCGAACAGCACCGACGGCTCGACGGTGACCGTCAGCTGGGCGAGCGCGCAGTCGGCGCACCAGCCGAGAGCGAGCGGATACCGCTGCTCCCCGGTAGAGTCCTGTTCGCTGCGAAAGGCATTGGCGAGCGGCTGCTCTCCCAAGTCGAGGACGGGGACGAGCGGGCTGAGCCCGCACGACCGGCAGCGGGTGACGGAGGTAAGTCGCATGGCGGGACCTCCAGGTGCCGCCTGTACCAGGCCGCCGTCTTGCGCAGCCCTTCCTCAAGTCCGGTCACCGGACGCCAGCCGAGCTCCGCCCGCGCGGTTGACGAGTCCAGCCACTGCTCCGGTATTTCCGTGGTGGCCTCGCCGAGCACTACCGGCTCCGTGTCTACCCCGATGGCGCTAGCGACGTGACCGTACATCTCTAGGACGGTCAGCGGCCGCTGCATGGAGAAGTTGAAGGCCCGGCCAGCTAGCCCGCGGTCACCCCGTAGTGCCTCAGCGAGGCGCAGGTACGCCGTCACTCCGTCTTCGATGTACAGGTAGTCGCGGACCGGCGTGCCGTCCGAGCGGATGACAGGCACCTTCCTGGTCAGCAGGTCACGCATAACCCCGGGCACCAGCCGGCTCCAGTTGAGGTCACCACCGCCGAAGAAGTTCGCGCAGCGGGTGACACAAACCGGCAACGCGAAGGAGAAGGCATACGACTGCGCGATGAGGTCAACACACGACTTGCTCACGTCATAAGGTGCCCGCCCCTGCAGGCTGGATCCTTCGCGATACGGAAGCTCTTCCTGCGCGCCGTAGGCCTTGTCGCTGCTGGCCACGACGATCTCCGTGACGAGCGGGCTCCGTCGGCATGCTTCAAGTAGGGTCCAGGTGCCACGGACGTTGGTGTCGAAGGTGCTTACCGGATTACGGTTCGCCACGGGAACAACCGTCTGCGCGGCCAGGTGAAAGACAGTCTGGCTCTCGTACTCGCCAAGGGCGCGCTCGATCAGCTCTTGATCTGTCACCGTGCCACGGACCACGTTCACCCGGTCCCGAAGCCGGGCGGTCTCGAACCGGCTCAGCGGAATGTCATCCCGGACCAGGCACGTCACGCGTGCTCCGAGGCACACTAGAGCGTCGGTTAGCCATCCGCCAAGAAGCCCGGTCGCGCCGGTGACGAACACCGGCCGTCTCTCCCACTCGATCAGTGTCGAACCTCCGCTTGTGGCCGGCCTTCAGCAGCCAGATCATAGCAATCGTGTCCGAGAACGCATCCGCTCAATCCCCGATCAGCGAATCCTGGATAACTAATCTGCTGGCGCAGCTTTACCCGCTGTGCCGGAGCATTACCGGAGACGGGACCCGGGCTACGCTTGACATCTTGGCTCGTGAGTGCGGCCTCACCATGCATGAGGTAAGCACCGGCAGCGCGGTACTTGACTGGCGTATTCCAGATGAATGGAGCCTGCGCAGGGCGGTGCTGTCTGGGCCGTCGGGCATTATCGCGGATACTGTTAGTAGCAATTTGCACATCGTGGGCTACAGCGAGCCTTGCCACGGGGATTTCGATCTGCATACGCTCAGCCGGCACCTGCACTCGCTGCCAGACCAGCCGACGTTGATTCCCTACCGGACCAGCTACTACGCGCGGACCTGGGGTTTTTGCCTCGCACATGACACGCTCTCCGCACTGGGGCCAGGTAAGTACGCCGTGGACATTGACACGGTCCTCGCGCCCGGCGCGCTGTCCTACGGGGAACTCCTCGTACCGGGCCGCAAGCGGGAAGAGGTACTCGTCTCCACCCACGTCTGCCATCCCGCCTTGGCCAACGACAATCTCACCGGCATCGTCGCGACCCTGGCCCTGGCCGACTGGGCAGCGGCCGAAACCAGGGAATATAGCTACCGTTTCCTCTTCGTCCCCGCCACGATCGGCGCCATCGCCTGGCTGGCCGCGAATCGCGACACCGTGGAGAGAATCAGACACGGCCTAGTGCTCACCGGACTCGGCGACGGCGCACCGCTCAGCTACAAGCGCTCCCGGCGCGGTGACGCGGCCATCGATCGGCTCATGTCGCATCTCCTCGTAGGGAAGGGCCTTATCCTGGACTGGTCACCGTACGGCTATGACGAGCGCCAGTTCTGCTCGCCGGGCTTCGACCTTCCCGTTGGCAGGCTCAGCCGGGCACCCCACGGAACGTACCCGGAGTACCACACCTCCGCCGATAACCTTTCCTTCGTCGACGCGGCCCAGGTGACCGCGGCCATCGACCTGATCCTGACCGCGTTCGACGCTATCGAGGCCGGCCTGGTCCCGCGCAGCCTCGCCCCCTACGGAGAGCCTCAACTGGGACGGCGCGGGCTGTTTCGCAGCGTTGGCGGCGCACTTGACGAAGGCTCCCGAGAGTACGCGCTGCTGTGGCTGCTCAGCCTCGCCGACGGAGACCATGACCTAGTCGACGTCGCCGAGCGGTCCGGTCTGCCACTCGCCGACGTCCTCACGTCCGCCCGGCTGCTCCGGACCGCCGGCCTCCTGGCGTGACGTCAGCAGGTCAATGTCATGACGCCTGGGCAGCGCTGGGAACATACTGATCACCGCGGCCGCGGTAGCGTTCCCCATCCGCATGGCCTCCGCGGTCGGCAATCCTTCCGCAAGGCCGGCGATCAGCCCAGAAGCGAACGCGTCCCCGGCCCCCAGGGTGTTCACTGGCCGGCATGGCACGGCCGGAACGTGCACCACGTCGTCGTCGGCTAGCGTCATGGCCCCGAGCGGCCCCAGCGTCATCACCACCAGCCGCGGCCCCTGCGCAGCTGCGGCCCGCAGCAAGCTCACTTGATCGGTGCGGTTCATCCGGTCTCCGGTCAGCAGGCAAACCGAGACAAGTCCCGCGCGACTCAGCACCTCATCGCGGTACCGCCGCATGTCGTCGAGCCACGGCCGGTACCCGATATCGGCCACGACAGGGACACCGGAACGCCCGAGCCATTCCAGCACCGGCTCAAATCCCGGGAAACCGGGCACGTAAGCGAATTGCTGATCCGCTCGAGCGAGCGTAGCCGCCGCAGCGCTGAACTCGGCTGGATTGCCATCCGACGGCTCATGCACGATTTCATGAGCGCCAGCCGGATGGTGCAGTACCAGGGTTCGCGTCGTCCGGGTCCCGCTGATCACGGTTCCGGCCAGGTCCACCCCGCTCACCCGCAGTTCCGCAAGCAGCCAGTCGCCCAGCCCGTCACGCCCCGCCATCGCGTACACCCGGGCGTCATGGCCAAGCCGGGCCAGTTGCTGGCAGACCAGCACCGAACCGCCGCCAAGCGTCAGTTCCACGGTGCCTATCCGCAGGCTGTCGGCCCGCAGAGCGGAGACAGGAAACGGCGCGGACACATGCGCGGCCAGTTCGCCGAACGCGGTCAGCGTGTATCGTGGCGCAGCCTTCACGGCGCATCCGGATCAGCCCCGGTCACCTGCTCCGGCTCGAAGACAAGCATGGCGTCGGGGGGTGGCGGCCCGAACAGCCGGACGACTTCCGCCTCATCGAACCCCAAGCCGCTGCTCATGTTGCGGAAGTCACGGATGGCCGTGCCGGTGCAGTACACGTCGGTCTGCGGCGCCCCAGCCCCCCGCGACAGGTCACTGGCGTCAACTGTCCGGAAGTCAATGCTGTAGCGGGACATGGCAGAGGCATTGGGTACTGAACGATGCAGCTGACTCCCGGAGAACAAGATGAGCCCGCCCACCGGGGGTAGCACCACCGTCTCCTCGCTCGGTACGTGGTCGAGGGCTCCGGGCCGCGCCTGCAGCTCGCGGGTCACCTGCGTCGCCGTCGCCCGGCGCCCCGCGTTGTGCCGATAGTAGTCGAACAGCTGCGAGTCATTCGGCACAGGCTCAGCGAAGCTGCGCAGGTCAAAGCTGATCGCATTGTCCGGACGCACCGGCCACACCGGGAGCCACCAGTTGATCTGCTGGGCGGGAGCGGCGTACCAGGCATCACGATGCCAGGGGAAGGCGAAAGCGATGCCGGTGCTCAAGCTCCCGATGGGGAACGACGTCCGCGGCTTCGGCAGGTCATAGTGCGTGTCCTGCGCAGAGAAGCCTGCCTGGGCAGCGATATCGCGCAACAGCCGCGCCGACTCAGCATCATGGATGAACCGAGGTTTCCACTCTCCGAGCAACGCGGCCAGCTCAGCCGGCGCGAAGTGCTCGTGCGCGGCCTGTGGCGGATACGGCGCGAAAAGCGCCTCGAGCTCACGCCGCATGCACAGCGCGAGCTCGGCGACGGCGGGCAGCCCGGTAAGGACGACAAGGTGGCCGGCGAACAGCTCGGCGCGCAGTTCGTCGTTAGTCAGCTCCGGGTCAATGTAGATCGTCATTGCGCGTGCTCCCTCTCCAAGTCGAGCCCAGCGGCCTGGTATCGCGGGTACTCGGGGCCGCCGAACGGTTCCCCGGCCCGGACGCCGTTCCGCTCGGCCTTGGCCACCTGCCTGGCCGAGGAGTACTCCCGGGGCTCGAACCGCACATCGGCGCCAGCCCAGCGGGTAACCAGGGCCCTGCGCCGCAGGTCCGCCGAGAGGTTGGGCCCCGCCCCGTGCAACAACGTCGCGTGGAAGACGACCGCGTCGCCGGCCGCGATGTCCGGGGCGGCCACCACGTGCTGTTCCCGTATCTCGGAGTCGGCCGGAACGGCCGGGTCGGCCGGATCACCGACGAGCTGCCCGGCGGTGAAGGCTGGCGCGCGATAGGCTCGCTCCCACAAGTGGGAGCCGACCACGAACTCCAGCCCGCCGGTGTCCGCCGTCACCGGGTCAAGGGCCAGCCAGGCCGTACACAGCTCGCGTCCGCTTGTCGCCCAGTAGCTCGCGTCCTGGTGCCACGGTGTTACCTCATGGGTGCCTGGCTCCTTCACGTACACCTGGTCATCAAGCAGCGTCAGCGGCCCGTCGCAGCCAAGCGCCCGCTGGATGCCAGGCACCAGCGGCCCGTCACGCAGCGCCGCAGCAAACGCGTCGGCCCAGGCGAGCACGGCGTGACCGTACACGTACCGGCCCGCGTCACTGTCCGCCGCCGCGACCTCGGTAACTGGCGCCGCGGCGGCGGTCAGGTACGCGTCGACCTCATCGCGGATCGCATTCAGATGCCCGACGGGCAGTGCCTGCCTGATGATGACGAAGCCGTTGGTCCAGAACTCGTGTCTGACCGTTTCACCCATCAGATGACCCACACTTCTCCCGTGAACCCCATCGCGCCGACTGCTGCGCGGATCTCTTCCTCGTACGTGGCGTTGGATATCAGCGTGATGTCACAGCCGCGGTCCTGGAGCGCCTCTGGCGGGTACACCTGGTGCCCGCTCACCGGCAGGAAGCAGCCTTGCCTGTTCGGGTTGATGTCGACCGCGAAGTCCACGTAGCTCCGGCCGGGATCAACCGCGGCGAGGAAGCTGCTTCCCCTGCCGCCAGCGCCCCAGAGGGCGACTCGCCGGCCCGACGCCTTGGCGGCAGCTAGCCGCTGGTGCCAGCCGAACCGTTCCGTTGCATAGTTCTCGGCAAACTCCCGGGCCAAGGTCAGGTCCACGGCCGTGGCCGGCGGCGGGTGCCAGTGCACCTCGTGGTCGTGTCGCCCGACCAGCCGCAGGTACTGCCCGTCTGCGTAGCAAGGCTCGCAGGCGAGTACCTGCCACCCGGCGGCGGCGAACACCTGGCGGAGTATCGGTTCGGTGAAGTACGAGCAGTGCTCGTAGTGAATGTTCCAGGCCATGCGCTGCTTGAGGATCCAGCCGACGTTCGGGACTTCGGCGTAGATGAGCATGCCCGGGTTCCGGACTGCGGCGACCGAGGTCAGGGACCGCAGGAAGGCCAGAGGGCTGGGAATGAGCTCGAGGACGCTGCGGATGACCATGACGTCCGCGCGGATGCCGGAGTCGGCGGGACCATACTCCCGAGGGTAGAGCGTCATGCGGCTTTCCCGTCCCTCCAGCTCAGCCGAGGAGGCGGGCAGACTTGGGTCAAAGCCATGGCCCTCGTTGTCCCCGAGCTCGCAGATGAACCGGAGGAAGCTGCTGTCCCCGCTGCCGATCTCGATCACCGCGCCGTCCCGGATCTGATAGTCGCGGACCAGCTTCAGCGCCTCATCACGCAAGAATGCCCTGTAGGTTGCGGAATGTGACAGCGAGACCTCATACCCGGGTGTGTAGCTCACCTGACCCGGATCAAAGGCCACGTTGTACAGGAAGCCGCACGAGTGGCAGCAAGCCAGTGCTATCTCGCCGACTGCGGCTCGCAGCGCTGCCTCGCGGCTGGGCCATGCCACGCCGATCTGCAGCGGTACCTTCTCGGTGACAAGCACGGTCTCGGTCCTGGAGCCGGCACACACGGGGCACCGCTTCACCCGCGGCTCCTGATCGCTGGCCGCACCGGCCGTCCCCTGAGCGCCGCGCCGATACCCTGTTCCAGTGCCAGCTGGTACTTGGGCATGAGGGCGGCGACCGCAGCAACGGCCTGCTCGATCGCCAGCTCGTCATGAGCGGCCGACACGACGAAGGACGGCGCCAGTATCCCCCGCTCGAGGAACTCCTGCAGGACCAGCGTCCGGAAGTGCTGGCTTGGGTGCCCGTCGGAGTCGCGGGCCACGTAGACCAGGTTGCAGTCCCGCCCGCAGACCTCGAAGTACGCGCTGAGCCCCGCTTCGGCCACCACGTCCGCCACCCCTTCGCGTAGCTTTGCGCCGATCTCGTGCAGCCGCCGGGTGATCTCCAGCGATTGATAGGTGTCAAGCACGGCCAGCATGGCCGACAGCACCCACGGCTGGGCACCGTAAGTCTGCGACAGCAGGAACACCCGGTCGGCGTCGTCGGCAAATCCGCCAAGCCGCATCACGTCCCGGCGACCCGCGAGCGCGGACAGCGGGAAGCCGTTCGCGATCGCCTTGCCGAAGGTGCACAGATCGGGCGCGATGTCGTAGACGAACTGTGCACCCCGGTCATGCCAGCGAAAGCCGGTGATGATTTCGTCCAGGACGAGCAGCGCACCATGACGATCGCACAGCTGGCGCAGGCCCGCAAAATACCCGGTCGCCGGCGGTGACACGGTCTCGGCCTCAAGGACCACCGCCGCGATCTGCCCCGGATACCTGTCGAAGAGCGCCGTCAGGTCAGGCAGGTCGTTATACCCGAACCGTACCGTGAGGTCCCGGGCGGCCTGGGGTATTCCTGCGGGCATCGCAGTGCTGCCTATGAACCAGTCGTCGGTGCCGAACATCGGATGGTCCCGGCAGACCGCGATCATGCTCCGTCCGGTGTAAGCGCGAGCCAGTCGTACCGCCGCGCTCGTCACGTCGGAACCGTTCACTCCGAACTTGACCATTTCGGCGGACGGGATCAGCTCCGCTAGCCGCTGCGCTGCCGCATACTCCAGCCGGTGCGGCCGCACGAAGTTGACCCCCGCCGAGATCCACCGGGTAGCTGCGTCGACAACCGGCGCGAACCCGTGGCCGAGAGTTGTCGCCCGCAGCCCGTTGCCGAACTCGACGAACTCCTGCCCGTCGAGATCCCAGACCCGGCAGCCGGCGCCGCGCTCGATGACCGGCGCCATCCCGGCCGGGTACTGATCATCACCCTTGGCGTACGTGTGGGCACCGCCAGGAATGAGCTGGTGCGCCTGCGACAGGTACGCGTTGGAAGCGGCAAACGTCTTCATCTAACGGGTCCCTACCAGGTCCGCCAGGGTGCATTGCCGGAATCCCAGAGTCTGTTCAGGTATTCGGCCTCCGAGGCGGTGTCCATGCACTGCCAGAAGCCGGCGTGGCGGTATGCCATCAACTCGCCCTGGGCGGCGAGCCTGCCGAGTACGTCGCTTTCAAGGCTGCACGAGTCTCCCTCGATGAACTCGAAGATATCCCGGCGGAACACCATGAAACCTCCGTTGATCCACTCGTTGTCGGGCCGTCGCTTCTCAGCGAACCCGACAACCTGGTCACCAGTGAGATCGAGGCTGCCGAACCGGCCCGGTGGATTCACCGCCGTTAGCGTGGCGATCTTTTCGTGCTCCAAGTGGAACTTGATTACGTCCGCGATCGGCACATCACTTACCGCGTCCCCGTAAGTCAGGCAGAAGATCTGGCCTGGGATTCTCGGGGCGACGCGACGGAGCCTACCTCCCGTACCTGTCGTAAGACCCGTGTCCACCACCTCGACTTCGCACGTATTCCGGAACCTGGCACTGATTTGTTCACCCAGGTAGCCGACGGTGATAACCGCGCTCCGCACACCCGCTGCGGCGTAACCCGTCAGAATATGCCAGAGGATTGGCTGGTCCCCGATTGCAATGAGTGGCTTTGGGTTTGATTTGGTTAGATCGCCGAGGCGGCTTCCTCTGCCGCCGGCAAGAACAACCAGGCGTACTTCATCAGGTCCAACCGGAGACATCGCACAACTATAAATCCACATGGATAAATCTGTGCCCCGATACCTCAGAGCAGGCGTCCGACCTTGTCCGGAGGCTCACGTACTGTCAACGGCGCTCCGTCCACTTGTGACCGCACACGGCGCCCTCAAGGCCACCGCGCACACGGTCCCGCGCCGCCAGCGGCGTACCCGGCCGATGCAAAACGGACTGCCGTTGCTGACAGCAAGTGCAGGGGCAGGGGCAGGGAGCATCTGCGCATCCAGCCGGGGGAGCGGAGCGCCGCTACTCCCAACGGATCAAGAGCGACTTCGACCCAATGTGCGGTTGGCCCGGCATCCGCATTTACACCGCGGTGCCGGACGCCGAGGGAACCCTGGGCGGCCTGGTGTCGCTCGCCGAACCGGAGCCGCTGGCCAGGATCATGGAACGCGCCCTGCGCGACGCGCGGCGCTGCTCATCGGATCCCCTGTGCGCAGAGCGACTGCCGGAGGCACCGGCGGACTTCCTGCACGGCGCGGCATGGCACGCGTGCCTGTTCATCTCGGAGACCGCCTGCGAACGCGGCAACAGGTTCCTCGACCGGAGGTTCGTCGTCCCCATCGACGCCAAGTTCCCCGCGCTCATCCCGTGACCTGGAACGAACCACTCGACAACGCCGCAGCCAGGCTGCTGCGCAGACTCGGCCCGGTCGCGCTGCAAACGGTGGTCACCCACGCCGCCGAAGGCTGGCCCAGGACGCCATCCTGCGTCAGACCCCCGAAGCGGCTGCCCTTTTGGACGCGCTGGCGAACGTCGACCGAAGCGCGGGCCTGGCCTACCTGACCGGCCTTGCCGCGGGCTACGAGCCGCGCGCCACCGAAGTCACCGTCGAGGTCGTCTGGAGCGGGCCCGCTTCCTTCCATGTCCCGGTACGCGCGACCGCAGCGGTGCTCGCCGATGTGGTCGGCGAGGCTAAACGGGCACTACTGCTGATGACCTACTCGGCGAGGCACTACCAGCCGCTGACAGATGCCCTGCGAGCAGCGGTGGCCAGGGGAGTGGCGGTCAGCGTGGTCGTGGAGACACTGCAAGGCGCCGGCAGCGCCCTAGCGGGCGACGAGTCCTACCAGGCGTTCACAGGCATCGGCGGCATCGACCTATGGCACTGGCCGTCATCGAAATGGAGCGGACCGGGGCCGAAGTGAGACTGTCCCGTCTCAGTCATCATGACGGCCGGATCCTGCGGCCCGACACGCTCCTGAGACGTTGGCGCCTTCATCTGTCTCACTCATCTTGTCGATTCCAAAAGGCTGCTGCCGATAGACGCTTCGGGTCCAGGTCGGATTGCCAAAGGTTCTCGCATGACTAGGGACGGGAACCAACATGAGGTGCCGCAGGAGCACGTCCTGCTGCCCATCGTCGAGTTCGCGTTTCCCCACGGGCTGCGGGACCGGCTGGTGGCGGCGGTCGGAGAAAAATTACATATGTGTAATTATCCGGGCGCGGCGTGTCAAAATACCTTGGATCGCTACGGCAGTGTCAGTATCGGCCGCAGGCGTACAGCTGCATCGTCCGCCTCGCGACCGCCGACGAAGCCGCCTCCGTCGTGAGCCCACTTACAACTGCGTCCCTGCTGCCCACCGCGGCCCCCTGCCCAGCGAGGGCGCGCCCGGCAAGCTCCCTAGTGAACGCGCCGCCGCCGATCGTGACCTTCCCGTCCTTGATGCGCGGCAGATGCGGCCAGAGCTCCAGTGTTACCTGCATGAACGACGAAGACGGCCGGCTCCTAACCGAGTTGCTCGGCGTGCTCGGGGAGTCAGAGCCGTGGGCCAGGCGGCCAAGCTCAGCTGCCGGACTGGAGCCAGCATTGCGTAGCCCGATGCGCGGCGATGATGACCGCCTGCACCCGTACGAGATATCGCATGCCGCCTGGCATTCCCTAGGCCACGCCGTGGACCACCTCACCTGCCTGCTGGTGCTGTTGGGTGGGGTCAGGGTGGTTCCCATGTACGCGCCGTTTTCCCTGGTGCGGGCAGTGGTGGAGAACACGTGCGCGGCGGTGTGGATGCTACAGCCACCGCAACGGCCCGAGCGGCTTATCCGCCGCCTGCGGTTCGCGGTCACCGACATCCGCAACGGCGAAGAGGCCAAGGAGATAACCCGACAGCCCGGTCCGCGTCGTAGCAGGACCGGCTAGACGAGGTCCGTGCAATCGCCGCCAGTGCCGACGTCGGAGAGGACGCCGTCAGCCGCGGGGCCGGATACAAGGAGATCGTCCAGGCCGCCGGTGGCGGGACCGGGCGGGCAGCCGACGTCACCTACCTGAGCTGGAAACTGTGCAGCGGCATGGCACATGGCGACTTCGGGCCGACCTGGAGCGGCATGGAGCGGGTAGAGCTGCCCGGGCGCCAGCGGGGACCGGGACGTACAGGATCGAGGCGAACCTCAGTCTGCTCCTGTACGTCACCGGGCTTGCGATCAAGATGACCGGCCGCGGTTTCGAGCTATATGACCAGCGCTGTCGGCCGCCGTCCTGACGGCGCGCACGCTGGACTCCGGCGCGGGTCCCCAGGTGCTAACAGCGGCGGCGTCCAGCATGAGTAGACATCGGTGCGGGATAATGCCGAGCCTCATGCCATTAGTTCGTGCATTGGCTCCTGCTCGCCGGACTTGAGGTGCGTACGAAGCAACGCAGGGTCTTCGTCCAGCTACTCTTAGCTGGACACATGCGACCAAGGAGGAGGCAAATGGCCCGGCCGGGACTTGCTACACGTGATGACCTGCTGGGATGGCCGAGCATTGTCGCGGCAGGGGAGTTTCCCCGCCTCATCCGGCGCCTGGTCTGGGAGACGGCACCGGATGCAGTCCAGCTCGGCTTCCCCGCGGGATCGGGAACCTCGGCCGGGGACTGGGACGGCTCTGTGCGCACTGTCACGGGCAACGCCAAGGTGCCGGCCGGCCTGTCGGTCTGGGAGCTGTCCGTTGAGAAGAGTGGCATAACCGCCAAGGCGGACGGCGACTACGAGAAGAGAATCAGCACTCCCGACGGCTCGCCTACCTCTGACGCCGAATATATCGAGGCCATCCTGCGCCCCTGGCCGGGTCGCCGGGCGTGGGCGGCGGGAAAGAACGGCGACCAGCGGTGGAAGAACGTACGCGGTTACGGCGTAGACGACATCGAGGAGTGGCTGGAGTCCGCGCCCGTGACGCATTCGTGGGTCTCGGAACTGCTTGGTCTCGCGCCTCACGGGTACCAGGGCGCCGAGACGTGGTGGCGCGGCTGGGCAGGAGCGACCAACCCGGTGCTGCCCGCCGACGTGGTGCTCGCCAACCGGGACGACGCTGTCACGGCACTGGAGAACCGTCTCGGCGGCACCCCCACGATTACCACCATCAGGGGCGGGAGCCCAGACGAGATACGGGCGTTCATCGCGGCGATCCTCGACCGGCAGGCAAACGCAGGCGACTCCCGGTGGCGGTCGCGTGCCGCGTTCGTCGACCAGGTGACGAGTTGGCGTGCCCTCGCCGAGCGGCCCGGCGCGCTGATCCTGGTGCCCGCTACGGCCGATGTGGTCACCGAGGCGGCCCAGGGAGCGGCTCATCACATTCTGATCCCCGTGACCGCCGCGTCAGCCGACATCGAGTTGCCGCCCATCGACGCGCGCACCGCGGTCGCTGCCCTGCGGGGCGCAGGGCTTGGTGAGGCGGTTGCCGAAGAGGCGGGGCACCTGGCCCGGCGCAGTCTCCTGTCGATGCGCCGCAGCCTGGCGAACAAGCCCGAATTGCACACGCCTGCGTGGGCGTCATCTCCGACGCGCACCCTGCGCTCCCTGCTGCTCACTGGTCGGTGGAACCAGGACCGTGACGCGGACCGGGCTGCTGTCACAGAGCTGACCGGCGTTGACTATGACACTCTCCGCGAAACGCTCGCAGAGCTGAACCGGGCAAGCGACCCGTTCATCACGCGGATCGGTCCTGCCTGGATGCTCGTCTCCGCCCAGGACGCGTGGATCCAGCTGCGCGAGACAATCCGCGGGGACGACCTCGAACGACTGGAACCCGTGCTTCGCCGGGTCCTCCTGGAACGCGACCCGGCCCTGGACATGTCTCCCGACGACAGGTGGTATGCCGCCACCGTCGGCAAGTCACCTGCGCACTCCGGGGACCTGCACCACGGACTTGCCGTGACGCTGGCGCTGCTCGGAATCTACGGCGAGGTGATTGACACAGGTCACGGGACCAGCGGTGCCCAGTGGGCCGACCGCGTCGTCCGCGTTCTGCTGCGGGAAGCCAACGCGGACGCCACGGGTGACACATGGAATTCGCTGGCCGGCGTGCTGTCACAGCTTGCCGAGGCGGCACCCGATGCATTCTTGGACGGTGTGCGCGATGCTGCCACCGGACCGTCCCCGGTGATCGCCGCGATGTTCACCGACAGCGCCTCCGCTGCGGCAACCCGGGAACCTTCGCGACACCACCAGCTTCTGTGGGCGCTGGAAAGGCTCGCCTGGTCCCCGGATCACTTCGGGCGGGTGACCGGGCTACTCGCACGGCTCGCGGAGATCGATCCCGGCGGACGCATGCGGAACCGTCCCTTCAACTCCCTGGTCACGATCCTCAGCCTGCAGTACCCCGAGACATCGGCGTCGGGCGCCGCCCGGATGGCGGTCATCGAGAGGCTGCGAGGGCGCCATCCGGTCATCGCGTGGCAGCTGATGATGGCCTTGCTCCCGTCACAGCTCGCTATACATGGCCCGACGCCGGGCCCCGAGTTCCGCGACTGGAAGCCACAGGAACCCGTCACCGTCACCCCGGCCGAGCTGACCGGCTCTCTCGGGACGCTCGTCGGATGGCTCATCATCGACGCCGGGGATGATTCTCACCGATGGCAGCAGCTCCTTGACGTGCACCGGTTTCTGCCTGAGCCAGATCGCCAGAACGTACGCGAGGCGCTGGCCACCCGGGCAAGCGCCGGGACGCTGAACGATGACGGGCGGGCCGACCTGTGGGAGGCCCTGCGCGGACTCATCGCGCATGACCGCTCGCGCTCCGGAAGGCCGGGGGCGTTGCCGACCGGCGAACTGGACTCACTTGGTGCCATCGAGCAATCGCTCGCGCCCTCCGATCCGGTCCAGCGGTACGGGTGGCTGTTTGCGACGCAGCTCCCGGACCTGGGCACTGGTTACCGGTTCAGCGAGCCCGCATACGACGCGGCCCTTCGGGAACAGCGCGCTGTTGCGGTTGCTGAAGTGGAGAAGCACGGTCATGACGCCGTGCGGGAGCTTGCAGCGCACGCGGTCGACGCCAGGATCGTCGGCGAGTGCCTGGCGGATGCGACGGCAGACAAGTACCGCGCCGAGGTTCTTACCATGGTCACGGCGTCACTGACCAATGAACGACTGGCCGAGGGCTGGCTTGCCCGCCGGTTCCAGCAGGACGGCTGGACCTGGCTGGACCAGCTTCTCGCCGGAGAACTCACGTCCGAGCAGGCGGCTCGGGCGCTGCTCACGTCACGGGATTACCCGAAGGCGTGGCAAGTGGCTGACATCCGCGGGACGCCGGTCGCCGAGGCATTCTGGCGGTATTTCTCGATTAACGGCCTGGGACACGGTTTCCACTACGTGACTGAAGCCGCAGGTCGGCTGGCACAGGTCGGGCGCGCCGCTGCAGCGCTGAAGCTGGTCGTGATCTACCTTGACGATCTCGGCGAGCAGCCCGCGGATTTCCTTATCGGCCTGCTTAGCCAGTTCGCGGGCACATACCAGTCAGACTCCGAGATCGGGCTCCTCACCGAGTACGACTTCCGCACGGTATTCGAGTACCTGAACCAGCATGCGGAGGACCCTGAGCGCAGCGCTCAAGTCGGGCAGCTGGAGTGGACGTTCGTCGCCGTTTTGGGGGACGAACCGCCAGTAGCCCGGCTGTATGAGGCGCTCACCTTGGATCCGGACTTGTTCGTGACGGTGATGGAGATGACGTGGCGGGCGTCTGACGCGGAACTTGACGAGGACGACGAGGAGGACGGTGAGGCGGAACCGGAAGGCGAACCGCTCACCAGCGAGCAGGTACAGCGGGCTGAAAACGGCTATGTGCTGCTGACCTCTATCGACAGGCTCCCGGGGACCCGGCCCGACGGCCAGGTAGACTACGCGGCGCTCAGGCAATGGGTCACCCAGGTGCTCGAACGCGCAACTGCGTCCGGACGGCGGAAAGTCGCCGAGGCCCTCATCGGACAGATCCTCGCCAGTGCCCCAGCGGATGACGATGAGACGTGGCCCTGCCAGCCGGTTCGGGACCTGCTTGAAGAGCTGCAAAGCGAGCGGGTCGAGCGGAATCTCACAATCCGGCTGTACAACCTCCGGGGAGTTACCGCTCGCGACCCACAAGACGGGGGCAAGCAGGAGCGCGAGCTGGCAGAGCGATGCCGCGCGCACGCCGCGGGATTCTCCGACAACTGGCCTCAAACTGCTGCCGTACTCCGGCAACTGGCTGAGAGTTACGATACGGACGCTCGTGAGGAAGAGAACAGGGCCGAGCGGTTCCGCCAGGGGCAACGGAAGTAACTCCAGCTCTCCCACGAGGAAGCGTCCTTGAGCGCGACTGTGCGATGGCGGTCTCGGTCATCGACATAGACAAGCTGGATGTCGTCAGGCAGCTCGCAGGACTCCACGAGAGCATGGACGTCGCGTTCTTTGTCGAATGAGGGCATAGATCGATGACGCGCGAAAGTGCATCGAAACCTTGGACGACACGCTGCAGCTCGGTGAAGTAGATGGAGCAGAGATACGAGATGGCGTAGGTGCTTAAGTGAGCTGTCCTTCGCTTGTTCACCTTAGCCATCAGGCAAGGGTTGATGTGCTGTGGTCCAGATTTGCGGCAAAGGGTTATCCGCGTTCCTTACCATCAAGTTGACCTAATTTCGGCCGCGTCCGCCTCCTGGGCTCGGCAGCACGGCGGCCACTTTCAGCCGTTGCTCGCAGGCCATCTCTGCGACACGTCCGGTGAGCAACCGCCACACGCCAGTCCGGCCGATCTCGACAGCGCTGAGCAGCGTGGGGCTTTGCCCGGCGGCATTGGTTGACTTCCTGACTTGCATCGACAGATACCGCAGCTATGTGGCTGGTGGCTCGAGTGGGTTTTGTGCGAGCGCACGCTCGTACCGCTGGGCTAACTGATCAATACCCCCGCCTGCCGCCACGCGCCTGGGCAGTCGAGGGCTCGGCGCGCATAGTCGGCGGACAGTAGGTCATCTTCGATCCAGTCGTCGTACTTGGCCGCATTCTTGTTCGCAACTCGGTGTGCGAGCGCCACCGGGTCGGCGGGCCCGGCTTCGACCAGTGCCTTCAGCCGGTCGCGGACCTGGCTGGGCTCGGCTTTGGGTACGGTAATGAGGAGGCCGTCGTTGCTGGCCTCGAGACCTGCTGCGGTCAGCTGGGTAGCGAGCGTCTGCGTGACCCGGGTGCCGGCCCAGGGGAAGAGGACCGTGTCCTGGCCGGCTCGCAGGATGGTTTGCTCGGCGAGCTGGTAGCGGGCGTAGGCGGCTCGTGCTTCACCGAGCAAGGAGGCTGCTCCAGCGGAGAGGTAGCGCGGGACGGAATCCGCTGCGAGCACGGACCTCATTTTTGCTCTCACCCGGTCGTGGACTACGCCCTCCGCGCCGCTAAACTTAGGCGGCCGGCCACCGGCGGCGGGGATCACTTCGACGATCTTCTGCGCGTGATCAACCGCGGAGACTCTCCACCGGCGCCCGCCGAAGATCAGCAGCGCGTCAGCGTAGAGCGCCTGGTCCGCCGGCATGGTGCCGAGCGGGCGGCCGTTTATGAAAAGCCGGTATTCCTCGGGGCTCATGAAGGCCGCGTAGAAACTGTAGTGGTTGACTGTGCGCTCCCCGGCCTGGCCGAGGAGCAGGGTGCCGTCATCCGCCTGCACGATGACGTCATTTGCGCCCAGGCCCCGGAGCAATGTTGCGAACTGTGCCTGGGTTACTGCGGTGAACGGGCTGCCTGGGCCGCACAGGGCACGATAGGCGACCGCCGCGGTTACGCCGCCATGCTGGGCGATGGCTGACAGCACCTGCTGTATCAGCGTTGACAGGTGCAGTGCGTCCTGGTCCGGAGGCTCGCACCATCCGTCCATCAGCAGGTCCAGCATCGCAATGCTCTGGACAAGCCCGGCGCGCAGCTGGTCCGGTAGAGACGTCCGCGGGTCGACGGCCGATTCCGTCACGTACAGGCGCAAGATTGCGGGCTCGCCCGGCCGGCGGCCGGAACGGCCCAGGCGTTGCCGGAGGGCCGCGACGGAGGGTGGCGCGCCCACCTGAGCGACTGAATGGACGCTGCCAATGTCGATGCCCATCTCAAGGGTCGTGGTAGCGATGGCGGTTGCTGGCTGCGAGTGGTCTTTCAGGGCGGCTTCGGCATCTTCGCGTAGTTCCCTGGACAGGTTCCCGTGATGGGGCAGGAACTCGTTCGGCACTCCGGACGCTTCGCACAAGTCACGGAGCCGCGCGGCGAGTAGTTCGACGGTCCTGCGGGAATTGGGGAAAACGAGGTTGTCATGTCCGCGCAGGACCTTATACAGGTCCGCTGCGATCTGCTGGAGATGGCTCTCTTGGCCGTCTTCCCTGCCTGCCGGAGGCGGGCTGTCCAGGTAGCCGCGGACCTGCACCGCCAGCTCCTGTCCTCCCTGAGCAGACTCGATGCAACGGACCCCGTCGGTCTCGCCGGGCCGCAACACGTCAGCGGCGAGGCTCATGTCGCCCAGGGTGGCCGAGAGCCCGACGCGGGGTACCCGGCGTCGGAGTGCTAGTTCCACGCGGTGCATCAGGCTGCGCAGCTGGGCGCCCCGCTCGGTGCCGAGGAATGCGTGCAGCTCGTCGACCACGATGTACTGAAGGCCCGCAAGGAGCGTGACGACCGCTGGGCCGCGCACGACGAACAGCGCCTCAAGTGACTCCGGGGTGATGAGCAGGATCCCGCCGGGCTTTTTCAGGACGGCGGACTTCCTTGAGGCGGGGACGTCGCCGTGCCATCGGTGCACCGGGATGTCCAGCCGCTCGCACAGGCCGGACAGCCGTTCGTACTGGTCGTTGATAAGGGCTTTCAAGGGCGCCACGTAGAGGACCTGGACTCCCGGCGCCGTGGGAGAGCCCGCCGCGAGCCGTGAGCAGATCGGCAGGAAGGCAGCCTCGGTCTTCCCGGCGGCTGTCGCTGCCGCGATGATCACGTCCCCGGTGCCCTCCAGCAGTACCGGGATGGCGGCTTCCTGGGCGTCGCGCAGGGTCTGCCATCCCTGGTCGTAGACCCAGCGACGGACGGGCTCGGCGAGGAGGTCGAACGCCCGGCTGGGGGCAGCCGGGCTGCTGCTAGAGGCGGAAGGTAGTGAGCTCATCGTCGTTGCCGCCGGGGCGCAGCACGGTCACCGGCGCGAGCGGTTGCGCGTTATCTTCAGGCAGTAGCTCGAGGTCCGGGTTTGACTCAGGTGCCAGGTCGACCTGGCCGATGATGGCGCGCCAGTCGGCGCCGGGGTTCTGCTCGAGCACGGCCAGCAGGTTGATGAACTCCTTGATGGTGGTGCGGGGGGTGCGGAAGTAGGCGTCGCCGATGC